>Ga0187893_10012843_pt1 | contig 11795 bp, 10 predicted proteins | sample MA1701074metaG_FD_139574 | JGI IMG/M metagenome (GOLD analysis project Ga0187893, IMG submission 139574) | White microbial mat communities from a basaltic lava cave in the Kipuka Kanohina Cave System on the Island of Hawaii, USA - MA170107-4 metaG ... | reverse complement strand
CCGCCGGAGAAATGTGGTCGGTCGTGGTCTTGCCTTTGGTCTTCATGAGCACCGGCATGTCTAGAAAATCCTTGCCATCCCACGCCGGCCACGGCCGCATCAACTGGAGTCGCTCGCTGTCGGGACGCACCTTGAGCTCGATGCGGCTGCCGCCCGTTGGCGGGGCGATATAGGTCGCCTCGCCGCGCGCGAAATTCTTCGCCGGCACCTCGGGCGCCGCCTTCGGCGGCTCGAGACGGAACGGCCGGCCGTCGGCGCCGGTCAGCGTGTCGATGAGCGGATTGAACGAGAGCCGGCCACCGAGCGCCATTGCGGTGACGAGCTCGGGGCTGCCGATGAAATTCATCGTCGTCGGCTGGCCGTCGTTGCGCATCGGAAAGTTGCGGTTGTACGAGGTGACGATCGTGTTGGGCACGGTCGAAACCTCCTTCGCCCGGCGCCACTGGCCGATGCACGGGCCGCAGGCGTTTGCCAGCACCGTGCCGTTGATATCGAGGAGCGATTGCATCTGCCCGTCGCGCTCGATCGTCGCGCGCACCTGTTCCGAGCCCGGCGTCACGAGGAAGGGGACCGCGGCCTTGATGCCGTGCGCCTTTGCCTGCTCGGCGACGTCCGCGGCGCGGCTCATGTCCTCGTAGGAAGAATTGGTGCAGCTGCCGATCAGTGAGGCCGAGATCTTGTCGAGAAAACGGTTTTTCTCGTCTGCGACCTCGGCGGCAAGCCGGGAAATCGGACGCGCTCGATCCGGGGAGTGCGGCCCCACCACGTACGGCTCCAGCTTCGATAGGTCGAGCCGCACCACGCGGTCGTAGTATTTTTCCGGATTGGCCTCGACCTCCGGGTCCGGCACCAGCAGCTCCCTGTTCTTCTCGGCCAGCGGCACGAGGTTGCCGCGGCCGGTCGCCCGCAGATAGGCCGACATCTTGTCGTCCGCGGGAAACATGGAGGTCGTCGCCCCCAGTTCCGCGCCCATGTTGGTGATCGTGGCCTTGCCGGTGGCGCTGATCGTGCGGGCGCCGGGACCGATGTATTCGACGATGGCGTTGGTGCCGCCGGAGACGGTGAGCGCGCCCGCCACGTAGAGGATCACGTCCTTCGGCGCGGTCCAGCCGCTCATCTTCCCGGTCAGGTACACCGCGATGTGCTTCGGGTACAGCACTTCCCAGGGCAGCCCGGCGATGGTTTCGACTGCGTCAGCACCTCCTACCCCGACTGCGCAGGCCCCGAGTCCGCCGGCGTTGGGCGTATGGGAGTCCGTGCCGATGATCAGCTCTCCGGGGAAGGCGTACTGCTCCAGCACGACCTGGTGGATGATGCCCGCGCCCGGACCCCAGAAGCCCGCGCCGAACTTCGCGGCCGCCGAGCGCAGGAAGTCATACACCTCGTTGTTCTCGAGGAGCGACTCGCGAAGGTCCTTCTTGCCCTCGACGCGGGCCTGGATCAGGTGATCGCAGTGGATCGTCGTGGGTACGGCGACTTTCTCGCGCCGGGTCTGCATGAATTGGAGCATGCCGGTCTGCCCGAGCACGTCCTGGAATACGACGCGGTCGGGACGCAGAAAGAGGTAGCTCTTGCCCGGCTCCATCTCCTGGTTTTCCGGATCGTCGAGGTGGCCCAGCAGCACCTTGTCCGCCAGGGTCAACGGCTTGCCGAGCCGGCGGCGGACCACCTTGAGATTGCGCGCCATGGTCGCGTAGACCTTGGCTGCCATTTGCGGTGTTGATTCGATCGTAGCCATTTCCGGTATCTCCTAGAGGGGCCTTGAATTCTCTGTCAAGCGGGGGCTTGCGTCCATGCGTTTTCCCGAACATGTGGACTGGCGGAAGGGGTGGGATTCGAACCCACGATGCCCTTACGGACATTCCGGTTTTCAAGACCGGTGCGTTCAACCGCTCCGCCACCCTTCCCCGCGCTGCGGCGCCGGCGCGACGCGCGCCATAATACACGTGATTTCAGGAACTTGGAACGCCGTGGTAGTGCCGCATCGTTGAAACTTGCAGGATGTTTCTGTAGTCTAACGGCCCAGGTCCAACATTTGGAGGGAAATCGATGCAACCGGACATCCATAGCAACCCGGGCGTGATCCAATCCGGCGCACAGGATATCGCGCTGCAACAGTCGCGCGTCCTGCGCAATACGTATCTGTTGCTGGCGCTCACCATGGTGCCGACGGCGATCGGAGCCTTCATTGGCATCGGCACCGGCGGCATCATCATGCAGTACCCGATCGTGAGCTTTTTCGTCCTGCTTGCCGCAGTCATCGGGCTGCAGTTCGCCATCGCCGCCCACCGCAACAGCTCGCTCGGAGTCGTGCTGCTGCTCGCGATGACGTTCCTCCTCGGCTGGTGGCTGGGGCCGCTGCTCGCGGTGGCGCTCACGCTCAAGAACGGTCCGCAGCTGATCGGCGTGGCGGCGATCGGCACCGGCGTCATCTTCTTCGTGATGGCCGGCATCGCGACCACGGTGAAGAAGGACTTCAGCTTCATGGGCAAGTTTCTCTTCGTCGGCATGATCGTGGCGCTCCTCGCCCTCATCGCCAACATGTTCCTGCAGATCCCGGCGCTGGCGCTGACGATTTCGGCGATCGTGATCGTCGTTTTCGCGCTGTTCCTGCTGCACGACGTGAGCCGCATCGTGAACGGCGGCGAGACCAACTACATCATGGCGACGACGGGCTGCTACCTGAGTCTCTTCAACATCTTTGCCAACCTGCTGCAGATCCTGATGGCGCTCACCGGCGAGCGCGACTGACCGCCACCCATACAGAAGCAGGAAAATGGCCGGGAAGTTGCCCGGCCATTTTCTTGTACGGAACGTCCTCGTCACTCATCACCGTCACCGATCAGCGGTCAAAGACCGCTATCGACTCGACGTGCGAGGTGTGCGGGAACATGTTGACCACCCCCGCCGCGGAGAGCCGGTAGCCGCGCGCCCGGGTGAGCACGGCGGCGTCGCGCGCCAGTGTCCCCGGGTTGCACGAAACGTAGACCACGCGCCGCGGACCGTCCTCCGGCAGCGCCTTCACCAGCTCCACCGCCCCGTCGCGCGGGGGGTCGAGCAGCATGCGGTCGAATCGGCCGAGCGCGGCCGGATCGATGCCGCCCGGGGCATAGAGGTCCATCTCGACGAAGCTCGCCGAATCCGCGAGGCCGTTCTCCACGGCATTCGCGGCCGCGCGCCTCAGCAGCTCCACGCTTCCCTCGAAGCCCACGACGGCCGCGCCGCGCCGCGCGATCGCCAGCGTGAAATTGCCGATGCCGCAGAACATGTCGGCGACGCGCTCGCCCGGCCGCGGATCGAGCAGCGCGAGCGCCCGCCGCACCAGCACGCGGTTGACCGCGTGGTTGACCTGCGTGAAATCCGTGGGACCGAAGCACATCCTTAGGTCGAATTCGGGCAGGGTGTAATAGAGGTCCGCCGCGTGCTCGGCAGACATCGGCGTGGCGGTTTCCGGCCCGCCCGGCTGGAGGTAGATCTTCACGCCATGGAGGGTCGCAAACCGCCGCAGCAGCTCGACGTCGGGCGGCAACAGCGGCTCGAGCACGCGCAGCACCAGCACGTCGGCCCCCTCCCCGGCCGCGATCTCGATCTGGGGCAGCCGGCTGCGGATGGAAAGGGCGTTGACGAGCCCGCGCAGGGGCCGCAGCAGCGCCGAGTAGCGTTCCGGCAGCACCTCGCAGCTCACCATGTCGGCGACATAGCTGCTGCGCTTCTCGTGGAAGCCCACCAGCGCCCCGCCCTTCTTCGGCACGTGGCGCACGGCGAGCCGCGCGCGATGGCGGTAGCCCCACGCCGGACCGTGGATGGGCGGCAGAAGCTCCTGCGGCTTTACCCGCCCGATGTGCCACAGGCTGTCCTCGAGCACGCGCTGCTTGACCGCGACCTGGGCGCGGGGATCAAGGTGCTGCAGGCTGCACCCGCCGCAAACGCCGAAAAAACGGCAGCGCGGCGCAACGCGCTGCGCTGCCGGCTTCACCATCCTCACCAGCGAGGCAACTTCGTACGCCGGCTTCTTGCGGTACGACGAGCAGGTGACGCGCTCGCCCGGCAACGCGCCCTCGATGAAAATGGCCTTGCCGTCGCGGCGCGCGACGCCGCGACCTTCCTGGTCCAGGGACTCGACCGTCAGGACTTCCATGATCGCCGCTGCGGCGGAGTCAAAGTGCGCCGCGAGCGCGGTAGCGCTAGTTTAGCGCAAGGAGGACTGCGAGAGACGATAGGCGAGAGGAGACAGGAGTCAAACAACGCACCGGACGTCGTGACGCCTCTCTCCTCTCACCTCTCTCCTCTCCAATCAGCTTCGCCATTTATCCAGGAATTCCTTCCAGTGTGGGTCGGTTGCTTTCTTCAGCGTCGAGCGCACCACGTCGTTGTCCGCCTTGTGCTGCTGTTCGGTCAGCGCGCCACGCATCAGCTGGAAGCGCAGGAAAATCAGGTAGGTGTTGACGACGTCGGTTTCGCAGTAACTGCGGATCTCGGCGATCTTGCCGGCCTGGTAAGCGCTCCATACCCCGGCGCCGTCCATCCCGAGCTTGCCGGGCAGCCCCATCAGCTGCGCAAGGTCGCCGAGCGGCGCGGCAGCGCGCAGCTGGTAGAGCGAGAGCAGGTCCATCAGGTCGAGATGGCGGGCGTGATAGCGGCTGATGTAGTTGTTCCACTTGAAGTCGCGATTGTCCTCGCCGGTATCCCAGTAGCGCGGCGCCTTCACGTGGTGGATGAGGCCGCGGTAGTGCAGTACGGGAAGGTCGAAGCCACCGCCGTTCCAGGAGACGAGCTGAGGCGTGTATTTCTCGATGCCTTCGTAGAAGCGCTGGATCAACTCGCCTTCGCTCGCGCCCCCGATCGACCACACCTTGAAGCTGTCGCGGTCCCTGAGGGCGCAGGAGATGACGATGACGCGGTGGAGATGCAGCGGCAGGAAGTCCCCGCCGCCCGCCTGCCGGCGCAGCTGGAATGCCAGGTCCGCGACACCACCGTCGGGGATCGCCGCGTCGAGCCCGTGCAGGCGACGCAGCCCCTCGATGTCGGGAACGGTCTCGATATCAAAAGCCAGGACTGGGGTCATTCCGAGCACGTCATTCCCGCCTGCGCGGAAGTGACGCCAGTCCTAGCCGGGGAAGACGCCGGTGGAGAGGTAGCGGTCGCCGCGGTCGCACACGACGGAGACGATGACCGCGTTCTCCACCTCGCGCAGCACCTGCATCGCCGCCCACAGCGCGCCGCCGGAGGAAATGCCGGAGAATATGCCTTCCTCGCGCGCGAGCCGCCGCGTCATGTCCTCGGCGTCGGCCTGCGACACCTCGATCACGCGGTCGACGCGCTTCCAGTCGCAGATCTTCGGCAGGTACTTGGGCGGCCACTTGCGGATGCCGGGGATCTGCGAGCCCTCGGTGGGCTGGCAGCCGATGATCTGGATCTTGGGATTCTTCTCCTTGAAGAAGCGCGAGCAGCCCATGATGGTGCCGGTCGTGCCCATGCTGGAGACGAAGTGGGTGATGCGCCCCTGCGTGTCGCGCCAGATCTCGGGGCCGGTGCCCTCGTAGTGCGAGAGCGGGTTGTCCGGGTTGGCGAACTGGTCGAGGATCACGCCCTTGCCCTCGTCGCGCATCTTCTCGGCGACGTCGCGCGCCATCTCCATGCCGCCCTCCTTGGGCGTCAGGATGATCTCGGCTCCGAACGCGGCCATGCTCTGGCGCCGCTCGAGCGACAGGTGCTCCGGCATGACCAGGATCATGCGGTAGCCCATCATCGCCGCGCACATGGCGAGCGCGATGCCGGTGTTGCCGCTGGTGGGCTCGATCAGGGTGTCGCCGGGCCTGATGTCGCCGCGCTCCTGCGCGCGCCGGATCATCGAGAACGCCGGTCGGTCCTTGACCGAGCCGGCGGGATTGTTGCCCTCGAGCTTGACCAGCAGCGTGTTGCTGGTCTTCCCGGGCAACCGCTTCAGCCGGACGAGCGGCGTGTTGCCGACGAAATTTTCGAGCGTGCTGAAGCCGGCGATTGCGCGGGTGTCCATACGACTATGATACGCGCAGGAGCTTCTGGCAGTAGCGCGCCACGCCCTGCTCGACGGTGAGGAACGGCTCCTCGTAGCCCGCCGCGCGCAGCGCCGTGACGTCGGCCTGGGTGTAGCTCTGATAGCGGCCCCTCAAGTCCTCCGGGAACGGGATGTACTGGACGATGCTGCGCTCGCGCATCGTGGTGAGCGTCAGCGGCGCTTCCCCCTTCGCCTTGCGGACGGCGTTGACGGTCGCGACCGCCACGTCGTTGAAGCTCTGCGCGGCGCCGGTGCCGACGTTGAAGATGCCAGACTTGCCCGGACTGTCGAGGAAGAAGAGGTTCACCTTGATGCAGTCCTCCACGGAAACGAAGTCGCGCCGCTGCTCGCCATCGCCGTAGCCGCCGCTGCCGGTAAAGAGCCGGACGTGGTCCGCGCCGCGGTACTGGTGGAAGAAGTGGTGCGCGACCGAGGCCATGCGCCCCTTGTGCGCCTCGCGCTCGCCGTAGACGTTGAAGTAGCGCAGCCCCACGATCTGCGCGGTGCGCTCCTCGTAGCGCCGCCGCACCAGCTGGTCGAACAGGAACTTCGAGTAACCGTAGATGTTGAGCGGCGCCTCGCACTCGCGCGCCTCGCGGAACTCGCGGCTGGCGCCGTAGATCGCGGCGGACGAGGCATAGATGAGGTGCACCTCGTCGCCGATACACCAGTCGAGGAGCCGCCGCGAGTAGCGGTAGTTGGCGTCCATCATGAGCCGGCCGTCGTTCTCGGTGGTGTCCGAGCACGCGCCCTGGTGCAGGATGGCGGAGAACTGCCCGTCGAAATCCCCGTCCTCGAGGCGCTCGATGAACTCGTCCTTGTCGAGGTACTCGGCGATGTCGCAATCGGCGAGGTTCGCGAACTTGGAGCCCTCCCTGAGATCGTCCACGGCGACGATGTCGGTGATGCCGCGCTCGTTCAGTGCTTTCACCAGGTTGGAGCCTATGAATCCCGCCGCCCCCGTGACAACGTAGGACATCTCAGTTCTCCCCGAACAGCTCCCCGGGTGTCACGACGGCGGTACCGAACTTGGCCACCTTGATTCCGGCAGCGCGATTGGCGAGCTTCACCGCATCCGGAAGCCGCGCACCGCATCCCAGCGCGACGCCCAGCGTCGCGATGACGGTGTCGCCGGCACCGGTGACGTCGGACACTTCGCGCGCTTCCGCTGCGACGTGCAGCCGCCTGCCGTCCTCGAACAGCGTCATGCCTTGCGCGCCGCGCGTGACCAGCAATGCCTTGGCGCCGAGCTTGCGCCGCAGCCGCTGCGCCCGCTCCGTCAGGTCGCGCTCGTTCTTCCAGGCGCCCGCCACCTGGCGGAACTCGGACTGGTTGGGAGTGATCAGCGTCGCGCCTCGATAGCGCGCGTAATCCTCGCCTTTCGGATCGACCAGCACCGCCTTGCCGGCGCGCCGCGCCAGGCCGATCATTTTCACGATATGGGCCAGGCCGCCCTTGCCGTAGTCGGAGAGAATCACCACGTCGGTGTCGCCCAGCATGCCCTCGAATTCGCGCAGCTTGCTCGCCAGCACCTCATGGCCGGGCGCGGTCTCGAAGTCGACCCGCAACAGCTGCTGCTTGCGGCCCGCGATTACGCGCAGCTTGACGGTGGTCTTTATTCCGCGGTCGTGATGCAACCGGGGATGAACGCGCTCGCCCTTGAGCAGGCTTTCCAGCCGTGCGCCCGGCTCATCCGCGCCGACGACGGACAGAAGCGTTACCCGGGCGCCCAGCGCGGCCGCATTGCGCGCCACGTTGGCCGCTCCGCCCGCGCGTTCCTCCTCATGATCGATCCTGACGATCGGCACCGGCGCCTCGGGAGAAATGCGCTCGACCTCGCCGATCCAGTAGCGGTCGAGCATGGCGTCGCCGACCACCAGCACCCGCGCTTTCTTGAAGGAAGCAGGATTCATTTTCCCGGTCTCATCATCGCCGGATGATCGGCGCGCCGCGTCCGTTCGATCCGGCGAAGTCAAGGCAGCGGCCAATTCCGTCTGCCTTGACCGAAATTCTAACTCCGAGGGCTCTCATCCCGCGATTTCGGCGTTGATGGCGCGCAGAGCCGCAAGCGGATCCGGCGCGCGCGTGACGGGGCGGCCGATCACAAGATAGTCCGCTCCACCGGCGATCGCCGCCCGCGGCGTGGCAACGCGCGCCTGGTCGTCCACGCCGGCACCGGCGGGACGGATGCCCGCGGTCACCAGCATGAAATTCTTCCCGCATTGGCGGCGCACGGCAGCAATTTCCCGCGCCGAGCACACCACCCCATCCATTCCGCAGTCCTGGGCGAGCCGCGCAAGCCGGAGCACGGCGTCCTCCGGGCTTCCGCCCAAGCCGACGTCCGCCATGTCGCTCGAATTCATGCTGGTCAGCAGGGTCACCGCCAGCAGCTTGGGCGTCTCTCCCGCCGTGCCGAGTGCTTCGCGCGCGGCACGCATCATGGCGCGTCCGCCGAGCGCATGGACGTCGATCATCGAGACCCCCAGCTCGGCAGCGGCAAGACAGGCCCCCGCCACGGTGGCCGGGATGTCGTGGAACTTCAAGTCGAGAAAGATTTCGAAGCCGGAATCGCGGAGATTCCCGACCAGCTCCGGACCTGTCGCCGTATAGAGTTCCTTGCCGACCTTCAGGCCGCACATTCGGGGATCGAGCTTGGATGCAAGCGCAAGCGCACTCTTCTCGTCGGGGTAATCGAGCGCGACGATGATGCGTGGTTCGCTCACGCCGGTATCTTCGCCTCTTCCGTCCGGCGGGGCGAGTAGGTTTCCCATTCCGCGCACCCCGGGCAGTGCCAGTAGTACTGGCGGGCGCGGAATCCGCAGCTGTCGCACTTGTACATCGCGAGGCTGCGCGTGTGCTGGTTGACGAGCTCCTTCACGAGCTCGAGATCGCGGCGCCGCTCGAGCGGTGCCTCCAGCATCTGGGCCTCGAGCAGCTTGTCGAGCCCGAGCAGCGTCGGCATGCGCCGCAGCTCGTCCCGCGCGAGGCGGTAGGCCGGCTCGTTGCCCTCGCTCTCCAGCATCCCCTGGAATACCACGTTGAGGAGATCGAGCGACGGGTATTTCGCCAGGTAGCCGCGCAGCAGGTTCACACCTTCCTCGAGCATGCTCAGCTGCTTGTAGGCGCTGAAGATCCGCTCCGCGACGAGCGCGAGGTACTGCGGGTTCTGGCTTTCAATGCGCTTCCACGCCTCGATCGCGGCCTGCGGTCGCTTGGCGGCCATTTCGAGGTCGCCAAGCAGCATGTTGGCGCGTACGCACAGGCGGTGATGGGCGAGCGCCTGCTCCAGATGCGGGCGCGCCGCGTCGGGGCGGGAGTGTATCAGCTCGTTCAGCGCCAGCTCGCAGCGGAAATTCGCGATCTCCTTCTGGTGCGAGCGGCCGGTGACGATCTCGAGCTTCCCGGCGATCTCGATCGCCTTGTTCCAGTCCTTCTCCTGCTCGTAGATCTCGAGGAGAAAGCGCAGCGCCTGCTCCGCGTACGAGGTGCCCTCGAGCTTGAGGAAAAGCTCCTCGGCGCGGTCGAGGAGCCCGGCCTTGAAGTAATCCTGCGCGAGCTCGTAGAGCGCCATGAGCTTCTGCTCCGCCGCGAGATCGGGGCGCTCCACGAGGTTCTGGTGCATGCGGATCGCGCGCTCGACTTCGCCGCGGCGGCGGAACAGCCCTCCCAGCGCGAAATGGAGCTCGATGGTCTGGGGGTCGACCTTGACCACCTCGATGAACGCCTCGATCGCCTTGTCCGGCTGCTCGTTCAGGAGAAAATTGAGGCCCTTGAAGTACGAGAGCGGGAGCACCCGCGACTCCGAGAGCAACTGCTTGATGTCGACGCGCGCGGCGAACCACCCGAACGCGAAGAACACCGGCAGCGCGAGCAGCCACCAGTACTCAATTTCCATGACCCACCGTCATTTCTGTCCCGCCTCAGCGCCGGGGTGCGTAGATTTTGTCTCGAGCTCGCGCTTGAGCGCGCCGATGTCCCGGCGCTGCCGGAAGAGCTTCGGCAGCGCGGCGAGGAGGCCGAGCGCGATCCCCGCGCAGAACGCGACCAGCAGCACGAAGATGAGCGGCGACTGCCATTCCCAGCCGAGGAAATAGCGCACCGTCACCATGTCGGTGTTCTTCACGGCGAAGGTGATCACCGCGAGGAACAGGGCAAGCTTGATGGCCAGGGTCAGGGTGCGCATCGGATGCGACAAAAAAGGCGGCACGATCTTTCGATCTTGCCGCCCGCAGACGTACGATTCAAGTAGGGGTATTCGCTATTTCTTGACGTCCACACGCTCGCGCAGTTCCTTCCCCGCCTTGAAGTGCGGCACGTACTTGGCCGGCACCTGCACCTTCTCCCCCGACTTGGGGTTGCGCCCCGTGCGCGGAGGCCGGTAATTCAGGCCGAAGCTGCCGAAGCCCCGGATCTCTATGCGCTGTCCCTGCGCCAGGCTCTTCCCCATCGCGTCGAGGATCATCTTCACCGCGAGCTCCGCGTCCTTCGCCACCAGCTGCGGGTAGCGCGCCGCCAGCTTTGCGATCAACTCGGATTTGGTCATGGTGCTTCCTTATTGTTGGGTATTGGCCACGTCGAGCTTGGCCTTCAACAACGCGCCGAGATTGGTGGTGCCCGGGCTCGCCTGCTTGTCCGCGGCAAGCTTCTTCATGGCCTCGGCTTCCTCCGCCAGGTCCTTCGCCTTGATCGACAGGTTGATCGTCCGGTTCTTGCGGTCGATGTTGATGATCATCGCCGATACCTTGTCGCCTTCCTTCAACCGGGTGCGGATGTCTTCCACGCGGTCGCGCGCGATTTCCGACGCCCTCAGATAGCCCTCCACCTCGCCCTCGAGCTGGATGACCGCGCCGCGCGCATCGATCGATTTCACGATGCCGCTCACCAGGGAGTTCTTCTCGTGCGTCTGGATGAAGCCGTTGAAGGGATCGCCCTCGACCTGCTTGATGCCGAGCGAGATGCGCTCGCGCTCGACGTCGATCGAGAGCACCATGGCCTCGACCTCCTGGCCCTTCTTGTAGTCGCGCACCGCCTCCTCGCCCGGCTTGCTCCAGGAGAGGTCGGACAGGTGCACCAGCCCGTCGATGCCGCCGGGGAGTCCAATGAAGATGCCGAAGTCGGTGATCGACTTGATCGCGCCCTTCACCCGGTCGCCCTTCTTGAAGTTCATCGCGAATTCTTCCCACGGATTCGGCAGGCACTGCTTCATGCCGAGCGATATGCGGCGCCGGTCCTCGTCGATCTCGAGCACCATGACCTCGACCTCGTCGCCGAGCTGCGTCACCTTGGACGGGTGGACGTTCTTGTTGGTCCAGTCCATCTCCGAGACATGCACCAGGCCCTCGATGCCGGCCTCGATCTCGACGAACGCGCCGTAGTCGGTCAGGTTGGAAACCTTGCCGAAGAGCCGCGTGCCCGGCGGATAGCGGCGCGAGATGCCCACCCACGGATCCTCGCCCAGCTGCTTCATGCCCAGGGAAACGCGGTTCTTCTCCTGGTCGAACTTGAGGACTTTGGCCTCGACCTCGTCGCCTACCGTGAGGATCTCGGAAGGGTGCTTGACGCGGCGCCACGCGAGATCAGTGATGTGCAGCAGCCCGTCGATGCCGCCGAGATCCACGAACGCGCCGTAATCGGTGATGTTCTTGACGATGCCCTTGACGACCTTGCCTTCCTGCAGGCTTGCGAGGAGCGCATCGCGCTCGGCGCCCTGGGTGGCCTCGAGCACGGCGCGCCGCGACACCACCACGTTGTTGCGCTT
>Ga0187893_10012842_pt1 | contig 11795 bp, 13 predicted proteins | sample MA1701074metaG_FD_139574 | JGI IMG/M metagenome (GOLD analysis project Ga0187893, IMG submission 139574) | White microbial mat communities from a basaltic lava cave in the Kipuka Kanohina Cave System on the Island of Hawaii, USA - MA170107-4 metaG ... | reverse complement strand
GGAAGACTACAACACCATCCGTCCGCACGAGGCGTTACAGGGTTTACCACCCCGCCAGTTCGCACAATCTCATGCCTAGATTTGTCTACTTATCAGTGGTACTAACTTGGGGAGGTTGACACTAGTTCAGCCTTCAGTCCTAGAGAGTGGACTTGATCAACTACAACGAAAAGTCGGTTTCGAAGTGGATTCTTTTGAAGATCGCCAAGATTTTCCCTTAAAGAATGAAGTTTCTGTTTGGGATCGCCGCCGCTCCGCACAACAACTATATTGCGACCTGCAAACCGCAAGGAAAAGATTCGTTCAAGGTATGATTGATCGGTTTCTCCTTCAACATACACAACACAAGATGGTAAGAATAAGCTTTCGAGAGAATTACCTAGCAAATTGAACTGAAGACGATGAAAATCATTGATATTCTGAACACGGACGAGAGAAATTTCAGCACCTGCCTTATTCACGCTGTAATTACTAGTGAGATCATTTCGGTGCAGAAATAAGTGCGAATGGGTTGCGATAATCACCTGCTTGAGATGAGGAAAATATTTAGGGCGCTCTGTTTCATCTTGGAGGAATCCAGCAAGCGCCGTCTGAACTCGTGGACTTAATCCAAGTTCAGGTTCATCAATCAACAAAGTCTTGAAGCGATCATCCATACAAATACCCAATATAGTGATGAGAAGTCTTGTCCCCGTACTAGCTACAGATAAATTCTGACCATCAACATCAATGTATCGCACGCTTAATTCATTATCTGATTGGACACGTTGCAAAGTAAAAGACGAACCAATTAAGTTGCTGCATAGTTCAAAGAGTCTATTTCTCTGATGATCTGAAAGGCCAACAATAATACGGTTTAAGTCAATAATGTTTTGTTCATAATTATGTTGTTCGGACCAGAAGTTACTTTGGAATTGATTCTCAAATTGATCTAACTCGTTTGGATCTCTCAAAGCAGTACTAAAGTGATAAACATGGTAGAAACGATTAGTACCAACCATATACGCTGTTTTCCCCATTGCCTGCTTTAACCACTTAAGAACGAGTGATTTTCCAGAATTATTGCCGCCTGATAGAACTGTTACTGAGGAACCAGCACGCTCTTTAGCAAAATCTTCAAGTGTTGGGGTGAAAGTGAGTCCGCCTCTGAGTGGGTGTATCATAAACAATTCCCGCTAATTATTATAGCACCTAGTTTAAATACAGGGCATTTTGCAATGACAATTAGATCCCCAAGACGTTTCTCGCGAACAACCCCTTCGACAACTCATCCCCCGCGTGGGATGCAACTACTTCCCCATCCTTCATCACAAACCGCAGATTCTCTTTATCCGCGAGTAAGCGCAAATCCTCCAGCGGATTCTTTTCGTGTACGATCAAATCGGCAACTTTGCCAGCTTCGAGTGTGCCGAGCCACGAATCCCAGCCAAGCGCCTTCGCCGCGTTGCCCATCGCCGCGACGAGCGCGTCCATTTTCGATAAGCCCGCCTGTTCCATCCAATACACTTCGAGCGCGTTCTCACCGTGATAATTCAACGGCGTGCCGACGTCCGAGCCCATTGCGATAGGAACGCCCGCTTCGTACGCCATCTTCAAACTTTTCGCCGCGTCGCCTTGCGAATCTCTGTTCTTCTGCATGATCCAATCGGGGATATTCGATTTCTCTGCAAAAATAATGTCCCAACCCACTTTCAACGTCGGCACAAGGAAAACGCCGCGCTTCGCCATGAGTCGGATCACATTCGGGTCGCGGAACAAATAAGTTCCGTGCTCCAGCGTGGACACGCCCGCCTCCACCGCCTTGCGGATTCCGTCAATGCCGTGCGCGTGCATCGCCACCGGCTTGCCGAATTTTTTTGCTTCGTCCACCAGCACCTGAATTTCATCTTCATTGAAATGCGTCACACCGGGCACGCCGCTCTCCACCAACACCGCGCCGGTCACGCCCATCTTGATCACGTCCGCGCCGTGCTTCACCTGTTCGCGCACCGCCTTTCGCACCTCGTCCACGCCGTCTGCCACGCGATACATGCCGACGTAATAATCCGCGCCCGCCTCCGTGATAGAAATGAATCGCCCTGCGAGACACATGCGCGGACCGGCAAAGTCACCGCGTTGAATGGAGCGACGCACATCGAACTCGAGTTCGCTCCAACCGCCAAGATCGCGGACGGTTGTGACGCCCGCCGCGAGATTCTTCTGCGCGTTGGATAGAATCTTCAACGCCATCTGCCCCGCCGGCGCGTAGAACTGGCTGTCCGCCTCGCCCGAGCCCGACAAGTGGACGTGCGCATCTATGAGACCGGGCAATACGTATTTGCCTTGCAAATCAAGCGTGATGGATTCTTTACCCGGTTCCCTCCATGTGGAGGCTGATCCTGCGTAGGAAATTTTTCCATCACGGATGGCGATCACCGCATTCTCAACTGGGTGGCGTCCGGTCCCGTCAATGAGGATGAGGTTCTTGAGGACTGTATCCATGAGCGTATTGTATCCGTTGTGGTAAAAGAGGTGTATAAATTGGTGTAAACCTATCACGAAACCGAATCAACCACCCCGACGCGTGAAGCGTATTGAGTCGAAAGAGGAATCATCATGGCAGTCAAATCCGCAAAAGCGAAACGAAAACCCAAATCTCAGCAGCAGCAGCCCGAGGAGCCGGTCTGGACCTATCGCGGCTATCAACTCAAATCCAGCGAGTTCGTCACCGCGATGGTGCACTTCTTCCGCGCGGAGATCCAGCGTGCCAATGTCTGGAGGCAGCGACTCGATACCACCACCAACTGGGCAGTGGTGGCAACGGGCGCGACGCTTTCCATCGCGTTCAGCCAGCCAAGCGTCCACCATGGCATCATCATCCTGAATACCCTGCTGGTGATGTGGTTCCTCCTCATCGAGGCGCGGCGGTACCGCTACTACGAACTCTGGAGTTACCGCGTGCGCTTGATGGAAACGGATTTCTACGCGGCGATGCTGGTGCCGCCGTTCCACCCGTCGCCGGAGTGGGCGGAAAGTCTCGCTGAAAATTTGCTCGCGCCGAGTTTCCCGATATCGATGTGGGAGGCATTCGGAAGGCGGTTACGCCGGAATTATTTTTGGATCTTTCTCATCTTGTACGCGTCGTGGGTGGCGAAAATCTGGTTGTTCCCCGAACCGGCGGATACGCTCAGTGAATTCGTTCGGCGGAGCGCCGTGGGACCCTTCTCCGGCGAACTCATGATCGCGATGGGTCTGATTCTTTATACCACTCTGGCTTTGGTCGCGATCGCGACGGTCACGATGACGCGCGCATCCGGCGAAGTGCTTCCCCGCTTCGGTTATGAAAGCGCCACCACCATGTCTTTCGAGGATGATAAAGAAAAGGGTCTGCGTGCCTGGTTTTCGCCGCGTCACCGGCGCAAGCAACTGCTCGCGATGGTCATCACCGACAAGCCAGAGCCCGTTTCAAAGCGCATCCTCGCCGACCTTGGGCGCGGCGTGACCGCCATGCAGGGCAAAGGGATGTACTCCGGAACAGACCGATCCATTCTTATTTGTGCGCTCACGGTCACCGAGGCGCATAATCTGAAAGTTGCGGTTGCACAGGAAGATTCCAAGGCCTTTGTGATCGTCTCACCCGCGCAAGAGATTCTAGGCCGCGGGTTCATTCCGTTGGAGGATCAATAAGGTCTGTGCCTCTGCCAAAAAATTAGACCACCTTGCGGCGGTCTCGTAGTGCCGAGGGGGAGATTCGGACTCCCGACCAAGGGCTTATGAGTTAGATTCTCTATGCGCTCTCAAAAACGCCAGCACATATGGGACAAATAACTCAATTGCGGGGCACTTCGCTATATATGGCGGTGTTTTTGAATGATTATCACTTTGATAATCCCCTGCACATCAAAATGCAGGTACGTCAATGGTATAACACATTGTGTTCTCCGTCAAGTTGTTTTGGCAAAGACTTGAGCTGAGTAAAAATCGTCTATCTACATTTTTGTTCAATAGCGTGGGGGCGTGGCGTATCTCGAAGTTGATGTGACTTTCAGAAAGCCGGTTAACTGTGAGAATAATCGCAATACGGTTTCGAATAGCAGCTTCACAGTCTGAGGTATGCTAAATTGATAGAGAATTGGTCGCAATCCATGCCTTGAAGCATACACAGATTATTCAATAAGAGTAAAGGGAATAACATGCTGGCTGCATTTCACGATACTTAAAAATCTATTTCTCAACCTACTCTGCTATGTCCTATAGAAACACGCCACTATTCCTATCCAGTGAAATCCACCTGTGTTAGAGTTTTCTGTCTAACATGGATGAATCTTTTCATACTGATTCACCCTCCGGTGAGTACCAATCACCTTGACCAATCAACCATCATCCATAAACCAAGATTAAGCCTGGATTTGTGTTGTAAGTGGGAAGAAGAATTATTGCGACAAATGCATGAGCGGTGAGGTTAACCTTTCATGCAAGAGTTATGGGATGCGGTGATAGGCTCTCGCTGAGAGGTTCATCTGACTCATCGTCGCTCGCATCAGACTCTGACCCTCCTCCCGTAACCCACAAAACCGTCTGATCTCCCCACGCGCATGTCCGCGTTGCAAAACATTGGATGTTTGACATCAAGTGTCAAGAAGCACACTCGTTGAAGGTCGCGCGCGGTTTACGATTCTAAAGAGCCTGTAGATTGTTGGTTGTCAAAACCGACAACCGTTATGGCGTTCATAACATAGACAGAACATTTGTGCAATAACAACATCGCTGACGCTTTTCCTCTTCCTTGCAAAGCAGAACCTGCAATGAGCACATCATGAGGGCTCCACCTTTTATGGTACATTGATAAGCGAATTGGACACTCCTAAGAACAGCATATTTCCAATAAAACTGTTGCCTGCAGAATAATCAATATAAAGAAGACCAAAGGAATCGACTCAAAAGGTCGGTTTTTTTAATGATCTGCGCCAATTTGTGCATAAAATTGAGTGCCTTTTCCATGTAGGCTCCTCAGGTTCGCTACATGACTACTTTACATTTGACCCGCGATTCTGCCTATCAATGGCGGGTGAGCAATATACCTACAGAACAATTTTTGAAAATGCGTTTCGCGCGCACTGACAAATCTGGTTGCCTCAGTGTCGTCCACATCAAACCCTGACCTTCGTTCTGCAACCTGCAAAACTCCCGGATCTCCGCAACACGCATGTCGATGTTGCGCACAATATCCGAATTGCTGTTTGAAAAACATTACGAGTATCCCACTGTTGCACATAAAGCAGGTTCGATCAGCATTCCACCTTCTGCTGGTTATCATGGGATCATCACCTTGAATCATTTATAGATTGTCGAAACCTTTTACGACCCGTTCGAAGTTTGCAGCCACTCCACCTTCACAATAGTTTCCACGGATTGAAACTCAGGATCGCCGGTCAAGATCACAGCACTCTCTTGAATAGCAGTGGCGACGGCAAAAGAATCTGCATAGGAAATTGAATGGTTTGCCTTGATGTGCGCGGCGGCAAAAAGCGTTTGCTCGTCAGCAGGTAGCACCTCAATGGGGAGTTGTCGAATGAGTGCCAACGCGTTTTGCGCTTTTACCACCCCGCCTCTTCGTTCAGTTATATACAGCAACTCCCCTAAATTGATCAGTGAGAGGATCAATTGACAGTTTTCTTTCACAGCTTCTTCCAGAAGTTTTTCAATGCGTGATGTGCCGGGTTGACCCTGAAGATAGGCAAGCAGGGCATAGGTATCCAGAACGAAGGTAGTTGGTTCCAGCATAGAGCTATTTGACTCTTTTTTCTTCACGGGTACGTTCTTTTGCGCGTTCTTTCAACAAATCCCGAGTCAAAGATGGAAGTCCCTTCAATAAGCCCCGTCCCTGTTTGATTGGATTTTTGAGAGCTGGGATAATGGATAGCACGCCACCGTAGTCCACAATGACGACTTCCGTGCCCGGCAGGAGATTGTACTTTTTTCTTAATTCAGCAGGGATAACCACCCAGCCTTTATTGGAGATGGTTAGAGACATGTATAACTCCTTGTTATACATTCATTGAGATTAGTATAACACACATATTGCTACTTATAACATCCCCCTGCTCAATTGGATTTCCGCCCATTGGACGTATGTACACTGATGAATACGATGACCAAACGACTCGCGCTTCAAGCCGAATCCAACCGCCTCTCCCTGGACTTTGACCTGACCTTTCGCCTGTTCTCGCTGACGAAGACCGCGCGATTCAGATACTCAACAACCTCACAGGTACTGTCTTACAATACACATCGGAAGGGGGCAAGGTTACGGGCAGCGCAAAACGAATCAGGGGTGAAATTCAAATCTCTGTTCGTAATACGGGCATTGGCATCCCATCTGAACATCTATCCCATATCTTCGATCAGTTCTACCGCGTGGACAAATCCGGCTCGCGTCAGGCAGGTGTTGGAAGCGGCGGCAGCGGACTCGGTTTGACAATCCGTCGAAGCGCGGTGCAGAAGCATGTAGGTGCAGCGGGAAGGCGAAGAAAGCCCTTTCCATTTCATAATGCCAGATGCAAAATAATTTTGGTCCGATGTTCATCTTACATCGGACCAATCAATGTATACCTGTGCCTACCGACCAGCGAACTGTTCGCCCAAAGCGTCTCTCAACAGGTCAATTACTCCCTGATCCTCACCGACGTACAAGACAAGCACACGGCCAGACTTGAAGAAATGTGGCGGCTCCACCCACATAACCATGTTTGTGCCAATAGAACCACCATCGGGCGCGACCTGAGCTGCATCCGCTTCCATCGCCTCTGCAGACTCATACTCAAAGACTTGCACATCCATGTCATTGACTTTGAGAATTTGTCCTGTCACGCTGAAGAAAGCTTGCACGACTGGGTCACCGAGTTCCACTTCGGAACCGCTGGCGTGCAAGGTTTCGATCAGGCTCGCCTGGTCTTCTATTCTGCTACTCGATGCAGCAGTAGGCATTGCAGTGGGGTCGGGCGGTGAGATAAGTCTTGGCGAACACGCCGGACCCAGCCAGACAACAATCAATAGAATCACATTTAGATAGAAATGGCGTTTCATTTTGTTTACTCCTTTTTATGGGCATTTTTGAATAGCAAATCATGCCATATAGGAGTGACGAAAGAAAATATGCTTTGTTCCGCTGGAGCGGCATCCCTTGATGAATGTAAACACACCAACTAAGCGTATTAAATTATAGCCAGGAAGGTTGTGCGGACTTCTGGCGAAATTATTTCGATCCTTTGATGCACTCGGAGGTAGACAAATGGGCATAACGAGTAGCACTGCCTCTGGACGCCATAGGTGGGCTAGTGGCCTTGGGGCTGATGCATGGTATCGTTCCGACTTTTGATGCTCTGGCAATTATTTTAGTTGCGCTAAGCCTGCAAAAAACAATATTGGGGGCTGGATTGATTTTCGCCTACAGTCTAGGCATTGGGGGTGTCCTAGTGGTCATTGGAGCACTGGTTGTACGTGCGCAAAGTGCTTTGCTTGACCATCCACGTTTTGAACGGGCGTTGCAGCGCGCTCCGGCGATTGCCGCCGGATTGGTAATCGTGCTTGGGTCGTGGCTTGTACTCCACACTCTTATTGCATTATGAATTCATTGACCTGAGACAGTCGCCGTCACCTACCAGTGAAATTCAAGTTTGTCTTTGCCCGATTTGCTGTTAATGAAAATATAAGATAGCATTGATATTGGCGCACTCAACCTGTCGCGCTAATAGGGTGGATTTGTAGTTTGTACGGCTGTACACCCCCTATACTATGCGTTTAATAATATCTGGCAACTATGTATTGGAGGAATACCACATAGCGAATATCATTCGTCGTGAACAGGATGCTCGATCTCGCCCGCCATGAATCTGATTTTGTGTTTGGGGCCGCCACTCATTGCAACGACAACGCAAATGGCAGATCATTCGATGTGCTGAGTACCGGCAACACAGCGCAGCCCGGCCTGCTAGGCCATGGATCATTCCAAGTTACAGCTGTAAGTGTATTAAAGTGATGCCCCGGATAGGCCCGGGGCATCACAGAGATTTCGGGGAAGGCATTTTTCATTCCAGTGAACTAAATATGAGTATGCGCCAAGCGGCGCGCTGCTCTTTTTTGTACCAAACTAACCAGAAGTGAAACCCCAAACACCATTGCCTGCACGAGCACGATGGTCGCACCGGATGCAACATCAATGTAATAACTCAGATACATGCCGATTAGGTTGGTTATCATTCCGATCATCGTGGATAGAATGACCATGCGGTTGAAACTATCCGTCATCAGACGCGCGGTGATAGCGGGGATAACCAGAGCCGCAGCGATCAGCGTCACACCCAGGATTTGCATGGAAGCGATCAACGCAGCCGCCAGCGCCAGCGAGAAAAGCGTATCCACCCATTCCGTTTTGACGCCATAGACTTGCGCCACCTCTGCATTAAACGTGGTAAAGAGCAGTTGCTTATACATCAAGAAAATGATGAGCATGACGATCAGGGTCACTGCGGCAACCACCCACACATCCTGCACAGTCACGCCGAGGATGTTGCCAAATAATGCTGCATCAAAGGAACGCGTGAAACGGCGGTAACGGCTGATCAGTGCTACACCGACGGCAAAACTGGCGGTCGTGATGACGCCGATGGCAGCATCGGCAGAGATGCGCGTGCGTCTGACCGTCTGATTGATGAGAAGCGCCGCGAGGAAGCCCCAAACTCCCGCCCCTATATAGAAATTCCATGCCATTACAAAGGAAACGACTGCACCGCCGAAGATGGCGTGTGAAAGCCCATGACCGATGTAACTCATGCCGCGCAGAACGATGTATACGCCGATCAAACCGCACAACGCGCCGACCAGCAGGGATACCGTCACCCCATTACGAAAAAATTCAAATTGAAACGGTTCGAGAAGAATATCCACGCGCGACCTCTACGAGTTGGTATGCGGCATTCCGCCCGGCACAGGCTCGGGCACCAGGTCTTTGTAGCCATGTCCGTGCGGCTTTTGCTGGATGAACATCATGCCATTGTGTACGAAGACCATCATGTCTCCGCGATATGTTTCACTTAAAACTTTCTCCGTGAACACAGCTTCAGGCGCGCCCTGCGCGATCACTTTTTGATTCAGGCAGATTACCCAGGGTAAATGCGCGGCGGCGGCATTCAGATCATGTGTTGTCATCAACAAGGTCACGCCTTGCCGATTCAGTTCAGCCAACAGCACAAGGATCATCTCAGCCGTTTGAATGTCCAGCCCAACCGTTGGTTCATCCAAAACCAGCAAATCGGGTTTGGATATCAATGCCCGCGCCAGAAAGACGCGCTGTTGCTGGCCGCCCGAGAGATCACGAATATGCCGCTGCGCCAACTCTGCGATACCAAGCCGTTCCAACATCGCTTGAACCTGCCTCCGTTCTTTGGCACTCATCCACGGCAGGAGGTTTTTATTCCCGATCTGCCCCATCCAAACCGTCTGCTCGACCGTGACGGGAAAATTCCAATCTACAGTTTCCAACTGCGGAACATAGCCCACACGCGGCGCATGTCCGTTTCGCAGAAGCTCACCATGGGTGTAAATCTCTCCATGAGTAGGTTGTAACGTGCCGAGAATCAGTTTCAGCAGGGTGGTCTTGCCCGCGCCACTCGGACCAACCAGTGCGGCAAACTGCCCGTGATGAAGATGAATGTTAATATCCTCCAGTATGGGCGTCGCGCCGTACCCAAAAGTAACCTTCCTCAATTCAAGAAGAGGGTCCATGATTTTCTCTATTGACTTTGCCGCACATCCTGATCTGCGCCAGGAATGTTGGAAACGTCGAAGTCCGCGATCAGGGACAGATCGCCTCCCAGCACCTCCGCCATGATCCGAACATCTTCCACCATTAATCCGATGTAGGAATGTTTGGCTTCACCCGGTGCGCCGGGCAGGTCATCGTCACGCAGATCACTGACATAGTGTGCACCTGATTCCTTGGCGATTTGTTCCAATATTGGAGAGGGAAAAACTTCCGAACCAAATACCGCTGGAATTTTCTCGGTTTTGATTTGCGTAATCAAATCAGCCACATCCTTCGCAGACGGTTCAGCAAAATCTGAAGGCTGGATCGCGCCGAGAACAGTCATACCATAGCGCGGAGCAAAATAAGCAAACGAGTCGTGATAGGTCAGCAATTTCCGATTATTTTCAGGGACGCTATTGATTGTGGTCTTAATTGCTTCATCCAAAGCCTCGATCCGTGCCATGAACTTTTCATAATTTCCTGTGTAATATTCCGCGTTGTCAGGGTCGCGTCCGACTAACGTATCTTTGGCAATTTCAGCATAGCGCAGTGCATAGATCGGGTTGGGCCATAAATGCGGGTTGGGACTGCCTGCCTCTTTTGGGAATGAGAAATCGTAAACGTATTCATCCGGGCTGATCGTTTGTTCGCCCAGAAGGATAATTTCCGCGCCTTCTTTCAGATTGGCTCGCGCAAGCTCTAAAGTTGGTTCCTCCAGATCGAGCCCATTGGCAAAGATCAAATCAGCCTCTGCCAATTTCCTGGCATCGGAGGGAGCAGGCTCGAAGGTATGTGAGTTCACGCCCTCTGGGACAATACCCGACAAGGTAATATGCTCACCTCCGATATTGTAGATAATGTTAGTAATAGGAGAAACAGTCGCAACGACATTTAACTTCCCATCCTGCGATACATTTCCGGCTGGCGTACAACCAGCCATCAACAAAATTAGACAAAAACCAAGGTTCACAATGAGCCGGGATTTCACAGTATCTCCTATACATTTTTTCTTTGACACTTGGGGCACACCCCGAAGAACGTCACATGACTATCAATACGCAAATATCCGCTGGTGGATTCTAGTTTGCGATACAGGCTTTGTAACAGGTGGTGCTCCACTTCGATTTCACTGCCACACATGCGACAAACGATGTGATGATGGTCATCTCCCGCGATTTGATAAGTCACATGAGCCGCGCTGGAATAAGCGGGACGCGCCAGCCCATTCTTCGCGAGGAATTCCAAGGTTCGATAAACGGTTGGTTCTGTAAGACCGGGCAATTCCTGTCTGGCTTGTTGAAACACTTCTGTTGGGGAGAGATGGCTGCCGGCATGGTGAAGCACATGCAGGATTGCCATTCGTTGAGAGGTCACACGGAATCCGCGCGCCCGGATCCGGGGAGCATATTCAGAAGAACAGGACATGAGTCTCCTTATTGTAAAAAGTTGCAATATATTGTAGCACGAAGCGGGTGCATTCTTACCCTAATTGCGGATTGGGTAACGTCCACTTTGAAGTCCTGACAAAAGTATGTCAGCTCCATTTGATTTCCCCGCAAGGTGATGAAAGCAGAGAGACGGTCTTCCCCGTCTCAAGGTAAAAGCCCGCAGTATTTGTTGGATCGTCAGGAGTTTCATCCCTCGTCTTCGTGAAGGGGATGCTCGATCTCCCCAGCCATAAAGGGGTCGGGCTCCCGCTCGAAGGCGCGCAAGCATGCCCGCGTGCAGAAGTAAATCCGCTCGCCGCGATAGATAGCGTTGGGAAATTCCTTTGTATCTTTGAGTTTGCCCCCGCAGGCGGTCTTATAAACCTTCTGGTTGTTCGGCTGCTCATCCATAAGCACTCCTATTCGGGGCGCACGCTGATCCACCACTGGAATTCACGCGCCGCCACACCCCATTTGCTTTTGAAAAACTCAAGGATGGATACGATCTGACCCTCGGTCAGCTTGTCGCCGAAGGCGGGCATCTTTGAATTGAAGGCAACGTTGCCGCCGTTTTGGATGATCTC
>Ga0187893_10012840_pt1 | contig 11797 bp, 11 predicted proteins | sample MA1701074metaG_FD_139574 | JGI IMG/M metagenome (GOLD analysis project Ga0187893, IMG submission 139574) | White microbial mat communities from a basaltic lava cave in the Kipuka Kanohina Cave System on the Island of Hawaii, USA - MA170107-4 metaG ... | reverse complement strand
TTCCTTCTCTTGCTGCGGGCGCTGTGTGAACAGGTTGTAGGCGATACGCACCGTCAGCGCGCCATCCTCGGACAGCTTCTTGATGACCGCGTAGTCGTCCGGGTAGTTCTTGTACCCGCCTCCGGCATCGATGACCGAGGTCAGCCCCAGGCGGTTGAGCTCACGCATGTACAAGCGCGTGGAACTGAGCTGGTCTTCGGGCGAAAGCCGCGGTCCCTTGGCCAGTGTGGCGTACAGGATGAGCGCGTTGGGGCGCGCAACCAGCAGGCCCGTGGGTTCGCCCTTGGCGTCGCGCTGGATCTCCGCCCCGGGCGGATCGGGCGTATCGCGTGTGTAGCCCACCGCGCGCAGCGCGGCGGCGTTGAGCAGCGCGCGGTCGTACAGGTGCAGGATGAAGACCGGCGTGTCGGGCGCAGCCTCGTTGATTTCCTGCAGGGTGGGCAGGCGCTTCTCCGCGAACTGGAACTCGCTGAAGCCGCCCACCACCCTCACCCACTGCGGCGGCGGCGTTCTCTTGACCTGCTCCTTGAGCATCGCCATGGCATCTGCCAGGGAGGGCACGCCGTCCCAACGCAGTTCCATGTTGTAGTTGAGACCCGCTCGAATCAGGTGCGTGTGGCTGTCGTTGAGCCCCGGCACGACCCGCCTGCCACGAAGGTCGACCGACATCGTCTTCGGCCCAGCATGGCGCATGATCTCCGCTGTCGAACCCACGGCCACGAGGATGCCGTCCTTGACGGCAAGGGCTTCGACCTCGGGTTGACTCGGGTCCAGCGTCGTCATGCGGCCGCCAATGAATACGGCGTCGGCGTGGTCAGACATGGCTACTTCCTTCTCTGAGCAGACGGGCCGTTGCCGCTCAATGTCCCTCTTGAGCGTCGAACATGGTCTTGGCGTAGATGATGCCCAGGCCGTAACCGCCGCCGTACTTCTTGGCCACGCCGACGGTGGCGTCATAGGTTTCGGCACGCGCCCAGTCGCGCTGCAGTTCGAGCAGGTACTGCAGAGACGTCATCGGACGCACGCCAGCCTGAACCATGCGCTCCATCGCGCGCTGGTGCGCCTCGTCGGAAACATCGCCGCAGGCATCGGCAATGACGTAGACCTCGAAGCCCTGGTCGATGGCCGAAAGCGTCGGGCCGACGATGCACACCGAGGTCCACAGGCCGGCAAACACCAGGCGGGACTTCCCTATGGCATTGACCTGAACGGCGATGCGAGGATCTTCCCAGGTGTTCATCGTGGTGCGGTCGATGACTTCTGCACTCGGGAATGCCTCCTTGATTTCATCAAACACCGGCCCGGAAAAGCTCTTCTCGGCGACGCTGGTGATGATGGTCGACACGCTGAAGACTCTCGCGGCATTGGCCACCAGCGCCGCGTTGTTGCGCAGCTCGATCGCGTCGATCGACTTGGTCGCAAACGCCATTTGCGATTGGTGGTCGATCATGATCAGCGTATGGTCTTTCGGGGACAGCAAGGTCTTTCCGGGGGCTGCGACGGCTTTGGCCATTTGAATCTCCTTCAACGGTTACAAAATCGAGGCGGATCACGCACCTCGCGGGAGTGAAGCGTAGGGTCCTGCGTGCGTCGCGGCTTTCATGTTTGTGCTGCGCCCTACATCGAAGTGCGGGAAACCCAGCCTCGACATCCCTTGGCGGCGGCGTGGAGGGCGCTTACTCAGAGTTCGGGTGGCAGGTCGCAGCGTCAGCGCGGCCGAGGACCGGCGGCGCTGCATCGCCGGCGCCTCAATCCAGTTGCAGACCGATCTGGCTCACGACACGGCCCCACTTTTCGCTGTCGCTCTTGACGCGTGCGGCCGCCTCGGCGGCAGTGTTCACCACAGGATCGAGATCGTTGGCCAGCAGTTTGCCGCGGATGTCGGCTTGCTGGAGCGCGTTGGCAACGGCCTTGTGCAGGCGCGCCATCACCTCCGGCGGCGTGCCCTTGGGGGCCGCCAGCATTTCAAAGAACGTGGCGTCGAAACCCCGCACCCCAGCTTCCGCCACGGTGGGCACCTGGGGCGACGCGGGGGAGCGGCGCGCGCCCGAGACCGCCATCGCGACCAGCTTGCCATCCTTGACATGCGGCCCGACCACGGGGGCGGCGAGAAAGCCGCAGGGCACCTGTCCCGCCAGCACATCCTGCGTGGCCGGGGCCGGGCCGCGGTAGGGAACGTGGTTCATCTTGAGGCTCGCCGATGACAGCAGCAATTCCATCGCCATGTGGCCGGGCACGCCCGGGCCGCCCGAGGCATAGTCCATCTTCTGGGTCTTCGCGCGGGCCATCAAGTCCGCCAGGTTCTTGAGCCCGGTCGATGGATGACACACGAGCATCTGGTTGAAGCTGGCCAGGTGCATCAGCGGCACCAGGTCCTCGGTGGGCTTGTAGCTCAGCTTCTTGTACAGATGCGGGTTGATGGTGAGCATGGTGTCGGGCCCGACCAGAAAGGTGTGCCCGTCCGTGGACCGCGCCACTTCCTGCGCCCCGATGTTGCCGCCGGCCCCCGGCTTGTTGTCGACGACCACGGGCTGGCCCAGGGCCTGCTGCAGCTGGGGCTGAATCAGTCGGGCGATGGTGTCGCCCGGCGCACCGGCCGGAAAAGACACCAGCAGGCGCACGGGCTTCGTGGGCCAGTTCTGGGCCTGCGCCCCGCAGGCCATGGTAGCTGCGGCCAGCAGCACCGTGAGGGTTTTCATGATCTTCATCCTTGTCTCCTTGTGATTCAAAAAATTCGCGGATCAGGTGCGCTCACCAGATCCCGATGTCGATGCCGGCCTTGAGCTCGCGCCGGTTCCAGGTTTCGATGCCCACGGGGCTGATGCCTGTGGTGCGCTTGCGTCTGAACAGCCATTCCAGCAGGCGTTGCTGCATCTCCTCGCGCATGCCCGCATGCGCGGACGAGGCGCCCAGATCGCCGAACTCCTGCGGGTCGTTGACCAGGTCAAACAGCATCGGCCGCAGGCCATCGACATGGACGTACTTCCACTGCCGCGTGCGCACCATGGTCATGTTGCAGCGGTCTACCGGCGCACCAATCGGCAGGCGCACGCAATCGCGGAAGGCAAAGGTGTTCTCGCACACCGCCTGGTCTTTGGACCAGTCGCCGCCCTGCCCTTGCAGCAGGCTGTGCAACGACTGGCCTTCGAGCCACTCCTGCGGCTCGGGCAGCCCGAGGGCCTGCAGGAACGTGGGCACCAGGTCAATGGCTTCGACGATCTGGTCGCACACCGTGCCGCGCGCGGCATCGGCCTGCGCGCGCGGGTCCACCACGATCAGCGGGACCTTGACGATGGTGTCGTGGAACAGCTCCTTTTCGCCGAGCCAGTGGTCGCCCAGGTAGTCGCCATGGTCGCTGGTGAAGACGATCAGCGTGTCGCGGTCGCGCCCGGTGTCCCGCAGGAACCTCATGAGTTCGCCGATCTGGTCGTCGATCTGGCTGATCAGGCCCATGTAGGTCGGAATCACGGTTTCGCGCACGCCGGGTTGGCAAAAACTCCGGCTGGGCGTGTAGTCCATGAAGCCGCGGTAGACGGGGTGCGGGTCGGCACGCTCGCGCTCTTCGCGCTGCACGGCCTGCACTTCGTCGGGCCCGTACATGGCGTGGTATGGCGCCGGGGCCACATAAGGCCAGTGCGGCTTGATGTAGGACAGGTGCAGCACCCAGGGCTGGTCGCCCTGTTCGCGGATGAAATCCATGGCCCGGCGCGTCATGTAGGGCGTCTCGCTGTGCTGCGCCTGTACCCGGGCGGGCTGGCGGGCCCAGCGCATATGCCAACCGGAGAGGATCTCGCCGTTGGGGCCGAGCGCCGAGTTGGCGTGGTCGTGCCAGGGGTTGTCACCGGCATAGCCCTGGGCCCGCAGATAGTCGCAGTAGCGGTTGCCTTCAGCCTTGAAGCCCGGGGGCAGGATGCCGTCGTCGCGCTCATAGGGCTCAAAGCCGCCTTCCATCGCAAGCAGGCCGCGGCCCTGGCTGATGTCCAGCCCCAGGCGTTCGGCACCGGCCACATCGGCTTCCACATGGGTTTTGCCCACGACCGCACAGCGCACGCCATGGGGCCGCAGGTGGTCGCCCAGGGTCTTTTGCCCGACCGACAGCGGCACGAAGTTCCAGGCCGAGCCGTGGCTTGTCACATAGCGGCCGGTGTAGGTGGACATGCGCGAGGAACCGCACACGGGGCCCTGCACAAAGGCGTTGGAAAACCGCGTCCCTCGCGCGGCCAGCGCATCGATGTGCGGCGTGCGCAGGGTCCGATGGCCGGCGCAGGACAGGTAGTCGCCGCGCAGCTGGTCGGCCATGATGAACAGGATGTTGCGAAGGGGCAGGGTGGATGTGGTCATGATGATGGAGAGAGCAGCGGGGAGGTGACAAAAAAACGGTGCTATCAGGTTGAAATTTCAAAGTCCGCCTGGCTCCGCGCCAAACGCAAGGGGCCCATCATCTCCTTGATCTTCAGGTGTTCGGGGTGCACGTTGTAGGCCTCGAGTGCCTGCCGCGACTCGAACACCATGCACAAGGCCAGGTCGCAGGCATCGGTGGCTTCGATGAGGTTGGCGCCCACCTCCATGCGCAGCAGGCCGGGCACCTTGCCGCGCGCGGCCTCAAATGCCTGCACCAGGGCATGCGCTTGGGCCTGGCGCGCCTGGGCGGTGGCGCCGTTGAGCTTCCACATCACCATGTGGGCCATGGCGGTCATGGCAGTTCCCTCCTGGCGGGGGCCGCCGGATTGAGCACGAAGTCAAAATCCAGCGTGTAGAAACCGCCGCCCGTGGCTGGCCCGAAGGGCGGCCGGCCCGATGCGTGGTGGACGAACTGGGCCATCAGCGATGAGCGCACGCCAAACACGACGTCGCTGTCCAGGTAAGGGGCACCGTCGCGGAACACATGGGTAATCAGCGTCTCGTAGCCAAGGGCCTGAATCATGAAGTGCACATGCGCGGGCCGCCACGGATGGCGGCCAGAAGCCGACAGCATTTGCCCCACAGGGCCATCGGTCGGCACCGGGTAAGCCACCGGCAGAATCGAGCGGAAATACACCCGGCCCTGCGCATCGCTGCGCAGCACGGCACGTGCCCGAAGTTGGTCGCTGTCCTTGTACTGCACATCGTAGAAACCGTCTTCATCGGCCTGCCACACATCCACCAGCGCGTTGGCCACGGGCTCGCCGTCCAGCCCCTTGACGGTGGCCTGCACAAACAGCGGCTCGCCTGGCGCCCCGGCGCTGATGTCGGCGCCCAACGCCAACTCAGGCGCGCCCCGCACATGAAACGGGCCGAACACGGTGGATTCGGTCGCGCCCGGCGGTTTGGCGTTGTTGAGCGCCACGGTCAGCATCGAGACACCCAGGGTGTCGGACAGCAAAATGAACTCTTGGCGCTTGCCGTCGCACATCTGGCCGGTGGCGGTGAGGAACTCGATGCCCTGCATCCATTCAGCCTCGGTCAGCCGGGCTTCGCGCACAAAGCCATGCACATGCTTGACCAGCAGCGTCATGATTTCCTTGAGCCGCGGGTTCTCGCACTGGGCCAGCTGGCCGATCACGGCCGCGGTGATGTTGTGCTCGGTGATGTTTCGCATGTTCCTGACCTCCGGCCCCGTCTCTGGGGCGTGAATAGCTATGAATTCAGGAGCAATCAAGTACTCTTGCGCAAGCTCAGGACACGCTGCGTCGGAAACAGCGTCCAGCCCCAGCGTTGCTGGGCAAAGCCCCACAACCCCTGCTTGAAGAAAATGGTGACCACAATGGCCATCAGGCCCAGGCCCAGCAGGTACCAGCTACCGTAGTCGCTGAAGAACTTGTTGAGGGCCCAGAACAGCAGCGCACCAATGATCGGGCCTTCGATGCGGCCCAGGCCGCCGATCACCACCATGAAGATGGCGAACGCCGTCCAGTTGACGCTGAAGGCCGCATCAGGCGAGATGCGCAGGTTGCCGACGAAATACAGTGCACCGGCCAGGCCTGCGCCGAAGGCCGCCACCACATACACGGCCAGCTTCATACGCCGCACTGCAATGCCCTGCGACTCGGCCGCGACCTCGTTGTCGCGAATCGCGAGCAGGGCCAGGCCGCGCTTGGAGCGCAGGAACAGGTAGACCAGCGCAATCGCGGCGACCACGCAGGCCAGAGCCATCCAGTAGGTGACGGACTCGCGCGTGGCTTTCTCGATGCCGCGCAGCGCTGTGAGCGTGGTGCCCGAGCCGCCGCCCACCGCGGAGACGTTGGCAAAACTCAGGCGGAACACCTCGGCAATGACCCAAGTGCCAATCGCGAAGTAACCGCCCTGCAAGCGGAAAGCGACCAACGAAACGGGGATCGAGACCAGCGCCGCCGCCAAGGCGCCGAGGGGAATGGCGATAAAGGGGTTGACGCCCGCGAAGTTGCCCAGCATCAGCATGACGTAGCCGCCGAAGCCAAAAAACGCCTGCTGCCCAATCGACACCAGGCCGCCGTAGCCGGCCAGCAGGTTCCACATCATCGCGAAGATGAAGTAGCACGCGACCTCGACAAACTCGCGCATCCAGCTCGACTCGCCCCAGAACGGCAGGGTGGCGGCCAATACGGTCAAAGCGACACCGGCCCACAGTGCCGCTTGGCTACTGCGCGAGCCGCGCACGACCTCAACGGTGGCATTCATAGAGTGACTCCTTAGCCGCGGGTTTTGGGGAACAGCCCCTGGGGCCTGAACACCAGCACCGCGAGGAACATCAGGTGGCCGACCCAGATGCCCCAGCCGGGGTCGAGCCGGAAGCCGATTTGCTGCGTCACGCCCAGCAGCAGGGCCCCGACCAAGGTGCCCCAGAACGAACCCATGCCGCCGATGATCACCGCCTCGAACGCGAACAGCAGCAGCAATGGGCCGTCGGCCGGCGACACGGTCGTGCGCATGCCCTGCAGCACGCCCGCGATCGCGATCAACACGAAGGCGATGGCCGTGGCCAGGGCGTAGATCTTCTTGGCGTTCAGGCCCATCAGTTCGGCGATCTCCCGGTCGTCGGACACCGCGCGGAAAGCCCGGCCCAGCGCCGTGCGGTTGAACAGCCCTTGCAGCAAGGCGGTCGACGCCACGGCCACCGCCAGGATGACAAGCGGCAAGACCCCCAGCGCGAACGAGTCCGTCAAGGCCAGGCTTTGCGTGTTCAGGCCCTGGGAGTCGATGGAGCGCGGGTCGGCCGAGAAGATTTCGAGCAGCAGGTTCTGGATGACGATGGACAGGCCGAAGGTCACGACCAGCGAGGGCAAGGGGTCCTTGCCCAGCGTGCCGTTGAGCACATGGCGCTGCAGCAGGTAGCCGAAAGCAAACGCCAGGGGCAGCAGCAGCACTGCAACAACAGTCGCACCACCCGAAGCGCTGACGAGGGACCAAGCCCCGAATGCGGCCAGAACAATGAAGTCGCCCTGGGCCGTGTTGGTCAGGCGCATCACGCCGAACATCAGCGACTGCCCGAGCGCGAACAGGCAGTACAGCCCCCCGAGCAGCAAACCCTGGATCAGTGTTTCCATCATCGCTCACACCCCGAAATAAGCCAGCGAGATCTGCTCGCGGCTGAGATCGCCCGAGCGGCCTTGCAGGGACACGCGGCCTTCCTGGAAACAGTAGAGGCGCTGCGACACCTGCTGGGCCGTGCCCACGTCCTGCTCCACGATCACCACCGTCATGCCCTCGGCCGTCATCGCCGGCATGGCGTTGTAGATTTCGCGGATCACGATCGGGGCCAGCCCCAGCGAGAGCTCATCGCACAGCAGCACCTCGGGGTTGCTCATGAGCGCACGGCCGATCGCGACCATTTGCTGCTGCCCGCCGGACAGCGAGGTGCCGGGCAGGCGGCGTTTTTCCTCGAGGATGGGGAACAGGGCAAACAGCCGCTCCAGGTTCCACGGGCCGCTGCGCCGGGCAAAGCCACCCATCAGCAGGTTCTCTTCCACCGACAGACTCGGGAACAAGCGCCGCCCTTCGGGCACCAGGGCCAGCCCGCGCCGGACAATCTCGCCCGGCGGCAGGCCACCAATCGCCTCGCCCTTGAACCTCACGGCGTCGCGCGGTGTCTTGACCAGGCCGGTGAGGCTCTTCAGAAAGGTGGACTTGCCCGCCCCGTTGGCGCCAATGATGGCGACCAGCTCGCCGGCCTTGAGCTCGAAGTCGATGCCAAAAAGGGCCTGGGCATCGCCGTAGAAGGCTTGCAGTTGCTGGGTGGAGAGCAGCGGCTCCATGCTCAGACCTCCATGCCCATGTACACCCGCTGAACTTCGGGGTCGTTCATCACCGCCTGCGGCTCGCCTTCGGCCAGTTTCATGCCGAAGTTGATGACAAACAGCCGGTCGGCAATCGACAGCAACGCATGGACCACATGCTCGATCCAGATCATGGTGACGCCGCTGGCCTTGATGCGCTGAAGTTCCTCGACCAACTCTTTGGCTTCATGTTCCGTGAGCCCACCGGCAATTTCATCGAGCAGCAGCAGCTTCGGGCCTGTGGCCAGCGCGCGCGCGAGTTCGAGCCGCTTGCGGTTGAGCAGGGTCAGGCCGCCAGCCGGTTTATTCGCCTGCGCCAGCAAGCCGGTGTGCTGCAAGACCTGGTGCGCGGTCTCCCAGGCCTCATGCTCGCCCTGGCCTGCACCAAAGCAGGCGGCCGTCACCAGATTCTCGAACACCGTCATGTTGCCAAACGGCTGCGGCACCTGGTAGCTGCGGCCAATCCCGGCATGGCAGCGCTGGTGCGGCTTGAAGGCCGTGATGTCACGGCCCTCGTAGTCCACTCGTCCAGTGTCGACCCGGGCGTCGCCTGAGATCAGGTTGAACAGCGTGGTCTTGCCCGCCCCGTTGGGGCCAAGAATTCCCAGCGTCTCGCCCTCGTCCACCGAGAGCGAAATGTCGCTGGTGACCTTGAGCGCGCCGTAGGACTTGCTGACGGAATGCAGGGCGAGCAAAGGCATGGCGCAGACTCAGATCAGCTTCAAAGACCCGCCAACCGGGATGCTCTTCGCCGCTTCGTTGTTGACGATGGTCAGATCGTATTTGTGCGTCTTGCCCTTGCCCCACTGGCCCAGCACCAGCGGTGTCTTGCTGACGTTCTTGAACGGGCCGGCGCCACCCCAGGCCACATCGCCCACCACCGTCTTGAGCTTGCTGGCCGCCACGGCATCGCGCACGTCCACCGCCTTAAGCGACTTGCTGCGCTTGAGCGCGTCCGATGCCACCTCGAACAGCGCATGGGCAAAGCCGATCGGCTGTGTCCACTGCTTTTTGGTGCCGGCCTCGTACGCCTCGGCCAGCGCCTTGGCGCTTTGCTTGGTAAGCGACGAGGTGAAGGGATGCGAGGGACTCCACCACACCTCGGTGCTCAGGCCGTCGCCCAACTCGCCCAGCGCTTCGATCGCACCCGGGAACAGCAGCGCCTTGCCCAGGGTGATGACCTTGGGCTTGAAGCCCTGCTGCCTGGCCTGGGTCAGAAAGGTCTTGGCATCGGGTGGGATTACCACGCCGGTGACTATTTCCACACCGTCCTTTTTGAAAGCGGCAATCTGCGCGCTGAAGTCCTGCGTGCCGTTCTGGAACCGACCCGGGTCGGTGAGCGAGAAGCCCATTTGCGACAACGGCTTCGGAAAACCGAGTTCTTTGTCGCCCCAGGCATTGCCGTCGCCGTCGTTGGGGAACAGCCCGCCGACCTTTTTGTTCGTGGCCACGCTCTTCCAGCCGTTGGTGAAATTCACGATCACGTCTTCCAGGCCCCAGAAGATGTGGTAGGTCCAGTTGAAACCCTTGGCCGGGTCGCCCTTGCGGCCAAAGAACCAGGGCTGCCAGGGCACCACGCTGGAGATGCAGGGGATCTCGTTGAGTTCGCAGGCGTCGCTGACCGGGTTGGCCGTTTCGGGCGTGCCCGCCGTCAGGATCAGGGCCACCTTGTCCTTGAGGATCAGGTCGTTGGCGACTTCACCGGCGCGGTTGGGGTTGGACTGGCTGTCTTTGAGCACGATCTGCACCTCATGCTTCTTGCCGCCGATGCTGATACCGTCCCTGAAAGCGGCCTTCATCTGGTCGATGACCCATTTGTCGGCTTCGCCGAACGGCGCCAGCGGCCCGGTCTGGGGCGACACATAACCGATCTTGACGGTGTCGGCGGCGAACACCAGCGGGCTGACCGAGGCAGCGGCGGCGGCAGCAGCGGCCTGGGTAAACAGGCGTCGGCTCAGTGGGGTGGTGAGTTGCATGGTTTGTCTCCTGTCCTGGGTTGGTTTCGAAAGCAGTGGTGTCCTCAGACGGGCCGCACACCCTCAAATGCGTCCTGCAGCAGCTGCCGGATCGCCGCGCGCTCCAGCGGCCTGGGGTTGGGGTACTGGTTCTGCAGCGCGATATCGCAAGCTTGGTCCAGATCTGATTCCTTCATGCCGATGTCCTTCAGGGCCACCGGCGCCCCGTTGTTGCTGGCCAGGTCAAACACCGCCTGTGCTGCGTTTTGACCGCCCAGTGCTGTGGCAATCCTTTGCATGGCCTGCGGCGCGGCCTCGGCGTTGTAGGCCAGCGCCTGCGGCAGCACGATGGTGTGGGTCTCGGCATGCGGCAGGTTGAAGCTGCCGCCCAGCGTGTGGCACAGCTTGTGGTGCAGGGCCATGCCCACGTTGCCCAGCACCGTGCCGCAGAGCCAGGCGCCGTACAGGGCGTCGGTGCGGGCCTGCAGATCGTTTGCTACCAATTTGATAGCTGGCAGCGCCAGTCCGAGGGCGGCGATGCCCTCCTGGGCCATCAAGTCCATGATGGGGTTGCCGTCCACGGCGTACAGGCCCTCGGCCGCATGGGCGATGGCGTTGATGCCGCTGGTCACGCTCAGGGCCACGGGCAGGCTCAAGCTCAGCTCGGGGTCGTAGATCACGGTGCGCGGCAGCACCCGCGGGTCCTTGCCGGTTTTCTTCAGGCCCGCTTCGGTGATGCCGTAGATCGGCGTCATCTCCGAGCCGGCGTAGGTGGTGGGGATGGCCAGAATCGGCAGGCCCGAGTCGAGCGCGATGGCCTTGCCCAGGCCGGTGGTGGAGCCGCCGCCAATGGCCACGGCGCAGTCGGCACCGAGTTTGGACGCCAGTTCACGGGCTTCGCGCGCGGTTTCGATCGGCACATGCATGACGGCGCGGTCGAACATGCCGGCGGCGCGCGGGCCCAGCAGGTCGGCGATCATCTCGGCCGATGTGCGCTGCTCGGGGGTGGACAGCACCAGCGCCTTGCGGGCACCCAGGGTATCGATCTCGCGCCCCAGGTGCTGCAGGCTGCCCGCGCCGAAGACGACGCGGGAGGGTTGGCCGTTGTAGATGAAGTGGCGCATGGCGAGCTTGCCTATTCCAGGACGAATTTGCGTCGCATGGCATCAGCCCCTCGGGTAATGCGCAGCGATCTGCGCATCCACATTGACCCACACGCTCTTGACCTGGGTGTACTCGCGCATCGCGTCAAAGCCCATCTCGCGGCCGTAACCCGACAGACCCACACCACCAAACGGCGAACCCGGGTTGACGCGCTTGTAGCAGTTGATCCAGACCATGCCGCTGTTCATGTCACGAGCCATCCGGTGGGCGCGCTGCAGATTGCTGGTCCACAGGCCGCCCCCCAGACCGTACTCGGTGCCGTTCGCGATCTGCAGGGCTTCCTCGTCGTTCTTGAAGGTCAGCACGGTCACAAACGGGCCAAACACTTCCTCCTGCGCCACGCGGTCGGTGAAGGACCTGGCGCGCACCACGGTGGGCTCCACATAGCAGCCCTGGCTGAGCGCGCCACCGGGTGCCTTGCCGCCCGTGAGCACATCGCCGCCCTGC
>Ga0187893_10012839_pt1 | contig 11797 bp, 12 predicted proteins | sample MA1701074metaG_FD_139574 | JGI IMG/M metagenome (GOLD analysis project Ga0187893, IMG submission 139574) | White microbial mat communities from a basaltic lava cave in the Kipuka Kanohina Cave System on the Island of Hawaii, USA - MA170107-4 metaG ... | reverse complement strand
GCAGTGGATAAGCAAACCGTGACAGGAAATGCTAAGTTAAGAGACGGTAATATTGTTGCGTTGCTTCCACCTTTTTCGGGAGGATAAACATGAATCAGAATATACAATATGAGCGATACCATCGCCAAATGATCCTGCAGGAATTTGGTGAAGCCGGCCAGCAAAAATTGCTTGATGCAAAAGTCTTGGTGATAGGAGCTGGCGGTTTGGGTTGCCCGGCTTTGCAATATTTGACGGCAGCAGGTGTAGGGACAATTGGAATAGCAGATGATGATGTTGTTGCCTTGAGCAATCTTCATCGCCAGGTTTTGTATTCGGTAAATGATTTGGGATTATCAAAAGCAGAAAGAGCTAAAGAAATTTTACAACAATTAAATCCTGATATTGATATCATCGCTTTCAAAAAAAGATTAGCAGTTGAAAATGCACTGGAGATCATGCAGGATTTTGATGTAGTCATTGATGGTACGGATAATTTTTCAACTCGCTACATGATCAATGATGCCTGTGTATTGTTGAATAAGCCACTGGTGTACGCAGCTATTTCACAATTTGAAGGACAGGTTGCAGTATTTAATTGCAAAATGGATGATGAGCCTGCTGTTAACTATCGGGATTTATTTCCCGAGCCGCCTAAAGATGATGAAGTATTGAATTGTGCAGAAGCTGGTGTGTTGGGTGTATTGCCCGGCATAGTCGGCACCATGCAAGCCAATGAAACAATCAAATTAATAACCGGGATGGGAATGCCACTGGTCAATCGCTTATGGACTTTTAATGCATTAAGCAACCAGGTGTATGAACTGAAACTTTCAGCCAATCCCAAAACGTCGTCTCTCATTCCCGCCAATAATGCTGCTTTCAAACAAATGAATTATGAATGGCTTTGTGCAGCCACACTTGCATCGTTTGAAATAAACAGCGATGAATTTGATGAACTGCTTGAAAACGGCAGCATTGAGATCATTGATGTAAGAGAAATGCATGAAACACCCGAAGTAGATGAGTTCAATCATAAACGTATCCCTTTGCAGCAGATAGAAAAATCTGTTGCAGAAATAAATTCTGATACAGTTGTGGTCTTTTGCCAATCAGGTAAGCGAAGCAAACAGGCAGCCACTTATTTATCCGGTATATTTGGAGAAAACAAAAAAGTATACAGCCTGAAAGGCGGCATCGTCAATTGGAAAAATCAACACATGGCTTAACATGATAAAAGAAAAAGAGAGAAAACCGAAAAATATTTTTGTGCAGGGGGCCATTGCAGCTTCTTTTATTGCTGACAGTATTCAAAAACACAGCAGCCGCACTGATATTGGCGGGCACAGCATTTTTCTTGGCCAGGTAAGAGCCGATATGATCGCCGATAAAAAAGTGATGGCCATTGATTATACTACTTATGAAGAAATGGCTCTTGAAAAAATGTATGAAATAAGAGAAGATATTTTTTCCAAATACCAGCTCACCTGTATGCATGTTTATCACAGTCTTGGTAAAGTAGCCGCCGGTGAAATATCTTTATTTGTATTTACTTCTTCTGTTCACCGCAAGCCTGCAATTGATGCCTGTAAAGAAACTGTTGAAAGAATAAAAGCAGAACTGCCGGTATGGGGAAAAGAAGTTTTTGAAGATGAAACATATCAGTGGAAAAAACCCCTAAATCCCCAAAAGGGGACTTTGGAGTCTGACTGAAAAAAGAACATTACAAATACCAAATACTAAAGCGAAACAATATTTATAAAATACTTCTTCGATTGCAGGAAATCCGAAATATCAAAGACATCTTAAACAATCGGAGTGTAAAGCCCCCCTTTTTGGGGTTTGGGAGTCTATGGTCAACATCACAAATAAAACAAGTTCTTTACGCCAGGCAATCGCATCAGCCATTGTTACCGTTTCGAAACAGGAAACGATTGATACTATCAATAACAAGCAAGTTCCCAAAGGAGATATTTTTGAATTCTCAAGGGCAGCAGGTTTATTGGCCATTAAAAAAACAAGTGATGTGATCCCCGATTGTCATCCGCTGCCGGTTGAGTATGCAGCTATCAAACATGAACTAAATGATTTAAAGATCATCATTACAGTAGAAGTGCATACCATTTATAAAACCGGTGTGGAAGTAGAAGCGATGCATGGCGCAGCAATAACAGCATTGACCATTTACGATATGCTGAAACCGATTGATAAAGGAGTGGAAATATCCAACATCAGGCTCGAAAGTAAAAAAGGTGGTAAAACAGATTTTAAAGACCAGGTGAGTGATAATTTAAAAACGGCTGTCATTGTTTGTTCCGATGGAGTTTTTCATGGTAAAAAAACAGACAGCAGCGGACAAAAAATTATTGAAAAGCTTGGGAAACTGAATATGACTGCAGCGTTTCATGAGATCATACCGGATGAATACGATATTATCCAATCTACAGTAAAACGTTTGTCGGAAGATGATTATAATCTTGTATTGATCACCGGTGGTACAGGTCTTTCTCCAAGAGATGTAACACCGGATGCGATAAGGCCATTATTGGACAGAGAAATACCCGGCATCATGGAAGCAGCCCGTGGCTATGGTCAGCAACGAACGCCGTATGCGATGCTTTCAAGAGGCATTGCAGGTTTTATTAAAAATACACTGGTGGTTACATTACCAGGATCTACCCGTGGTGTGGCAGAATCAATGGATGCTTTGTTTCCTTATATATTGCATGTATTCAGGGTGGCAGAGGGGGTGAGGCATAATTGAAGTGGCAATTTGTGTTTACCACGAGTGAAATGTTCAATGCTCAATGGTCAATTTTTCAATTCTAATGGAACAAGTAATATACAAGATTTTAAATCGAATAAATGTAAACAATGACCCTGTTACATGGTATCAGTTGGACAGGATGTTTCGCTCAAACAATTTGCACAGCTATCTTAAAGATTTGACTTCGATTTTAAACAAGTTAGAAAATGATGGCTTAATTGTGTAAAAAGATAATGATGGAAAGCCACATCTATTGTCATTAACTGATAAAGGATTAACTGAATTAAACAGGTTAAGACACTAATACGATTTGTAGAACGATTTTGTATTTTAAAAGGTTTCCTCAATATTTTTTATGAATGCTCCACAATTTATTACTGACAGTAAAGGCAAAAAAATATCGGTAGTATTGACTTTAAAAGCTTATAAAAGAATCCTGGATGAACTGGAGGATATTCGCTTATATGATGAAGGCTTGTCTGCCAAAGGAACTTCGTTACCAGCAGACATAGCGTTTAGGAAAATTGAAGCTAAACGTAAAAAAATGTAAGTGAGATACCGATTCTGACAATTAAGTGGCAGCAGATAAAATAAAACCCATCTCCTGCAAAGAAAAGGCTTAATACATAAAATAGTCCGTTTATTTGGTCTTCAGCTTGCCAATGATTTTATTAGCGGCTTTTAATTTTTCCGGAAACAATACGATACCTGATAGTTTATCCAATGATTTAGACGCTTTCACTTTCACACCGACCGATTCAGCTCCTTTTATTTTTTTCGAATGCTTCATATCTCATTTAAAGAGCACTTTAATTCATTCCAGACATTGACGTTAGTTCTCCTGCAAATATCCTTTATCAATTACTGACCTTTTTACTTTAATCACCACCAACTTCGAAACCGGCGTATTACTCTTCTCTGCTACACTGCTGATCGGCACCAACACATTTGCTTCAGGGAAATAGGTGGCAGCACAACTTTCAGGAATAGGATAAGGAACAACCAAAAACTTACGGGCTACTCTCTCAATGCCATCAGTATAATTATAAAGGTCAACTGCATCTTCTTTCTTTAATCCTCTTTTATTCATATCCTTTTGGTTCATCAGGATCACTCTTCGTTCGTTGTAAATACCACGATAGCGATCATTCAATCCATAAATCGTTGTATTAAACTGATCATGGCTGCGGATGGTCATCATCATCAGTTCGTCATCTGCAAGAGAGATGGATGGGTGCTTTGTAACAGTGAAATGTGCTTTTTGTGTAGCTGTATCAAAGTTACCATCACGGTTGCAGTTGGGTAAATAAAACCCACCCGGCCTTCTTACACGTTTATTATATTTTTCAAAACCGGGGATAGTTCTTTCGATATCATCACGAATGTGATCATAATGTTGCAGGTATTTGTCCCAGCTTACTTTACTTCTATTTCCTAATGTTGCTTTTGCCAGCCTGCAAACAATTACCGGTTCACTTAATAAATCATCTGAAATTGGTTTCAATACTCCCTTGGATGCCTGCACTACACTCATCGAATTTTCGCAGGAAACAAATTGCTCTTCGCCATTCAATACATCCTTATCGCTTCTGCCAAGGCAAGGAAGAATCAGCGCTTCTTCACCATGAACAAGATGGCTGCGATTTAGTTTGGTGGAAACATGAACAGTGAGCTTACATTTCCTCAATGCTTCAGCAGTAAAATGAGTATCCGGGGTGGCAGAGAGAAAATTTCCACCCATTGCGATAAACACTTTTGCCTTCTCATCATACATCGCTTTGATAGCTTCCACCACATCATAGCCTGCTTGCTGCGGTGGAGTGAAGTGAAAATTATTTTCTATGGCGTTCAAAAACTTCGCAGATGGTTTTTCATAAATGCCCATTGTTCTATCGCCCTGCACATTGCTATGCCCACGAACAGGACAAGTACCTGCACCCGGTTTTCCAATGCTTCCCTTTAGCAACAAAAGATTTACGATTTCTTTGATGGTATCAACAGCGTTCTTATGTTGTGTTAATCCCATAGCCCAGCAAGCAATGATCTTTTTCTTATTCTTTAAAATTTCAGCCGCTTCTTGTAATTGCGCTATATCAATACCACAAGCTTTGGAAAGTGAAGAAAGATCCAGTTGCTGCAAATGAGTTATGTATTCTTCAAAGCCCTCTGTTTTGTTTTTAATAAAATCAATGTCAAAAATTTTTCCCGGTTCCTTTTGTTCTTCCTGCCACAACAGTAAATTGATAGCTTGCAGCAGAGCCATATCGCCATTGATTTTTATTTGCAGAAAAAGATCAGTGAGTGCAGTGCCGTTTCCAATCCATCCTTTCAATTGTTGAGGATTATTAAATCCCATCAAACCGGTTTCAGGCAAAGGATTTATCGAAATGATAATGGCGCCATTGGCTTTTGCTTTTTGCAAAGCGGTTAACATTCTTGGGTGGTTGGTGCCGGGATTTTGTCCCAATATGATGATCACTTCTGCCTGGTAAAGATCTTCGAGTTTTACAGAACCCTTTCCTACTCCCAATGATTCACTCAGCGCTACTCCGCTGCTTTCATGACACATATTGCTGCAATCAGGCAGATTATTAGTGCCATACTCTCTTACGAATAGTTGATAAAGAAATGCCGCTTCATTGCTTGTTCTTCCCGATGTATAAAAGATGGCTTCATTGGGAGAATCAAGCTCATTTAATTTTGTTGCAATCTTTTGAAACGCATCATCCCATGTGATGGATTGATAATTAGTGGCGCCTTTTGGCAAATACATTGGTTCAGCAATGCGTCCTTTTTTTCCAATTTCATAATCGCTTAATGCAGCTAATTCCTGCACAGAATGTTTTTTAAAAAAATAAGCAGTCAGTTTTTTTGCAGTCGCTTCCTCTGCTATCGCTTTTGCGCCGTTCTCGCAATATTCTGTATTTCTGTTTCTGTCATCATCCGGATCGGGCCAGGCACAACTGGGGCAATCGAATCCATCTTTTTGATTCAACTTTTTTAAAGCTTTCCATCCACGAACAAGCCCTGCTTCTCCTATCACATGACGAAAGCTGGAAATAACAGCAGGAATACCTGCCGCCGATTTTTTAATGTCGCCGGTTTTTAATCCTGTTAATTTATCAGGATTTAAGTCACCATGTGAATCTGTTTCTTTACTATTCATTTAAAATGAAATTGATTTTAGATATTACAGATTCTTATTGTAAACAGACAAACCTTATTACCTTAGTGACTCCTACCGAAACGTGTTATCAAACCTTATTAGCTTATTTTCGTTTGTTTTAAAAGAAGGTAATAAGGTTGTTTTTATGTAATTATACATTTTCTACTAAGGTAATAAGGTTTGATTTCAATGTGTCACCGGAATAACCCTATTACAATCTTATTCTCTGTTCCCCCGAATAAATATTAAACCTCTCATTTCTTAAAAACCCAATCAATGTAATACCACATTCCTTTGCCAGTTCCACTGCAAGGCTCGACGGCGCTCCTATAGCAGATACAATTTTTATTCCGGCCATACATGCTTTTTGAATTAATTCAAAGCTGGCTCTTCCGCTGAGCAATAAAATAGAATTGTTTAAAGGCAATTGATCATTAAACAACGAAGCACCGATCAATTTATCCAGCGCATTATGCCTTCCCACATCTTCCCGAAGTGTAATGAAGTTTCCGTTGTTATCAAATAACGCAGAAGCATGTAACCCGCCTGTATGATCAAAGATTTCTTGTCTTATTCTTAAACTATCATGGAGAGAATATAATAAAGCCGCCTTTATTAAAATATTATTCACCTGATTTTTATAAACAGAAACAGTTTTAATAGCATCAATACTCGCTTTGCCGCAAACACCGCAACTGGAAGTAGTATAAAAGTTTCTTTCCGTTTTTTCAAGACTGATCTTTTTGTTTTCTGCAAAGGCCACTACTACCCTGTTTTCACCTGCATGTTTTATTGATTTTACTTCATTGCTGTTCTTAATAATTCCTTCAGTAAACAAAAATCCGGCAGCCAGTTCCTCATCATTACCCGGTGTACGCATCGTAACGGAAATACTTTTTCGTATCCTGGTATCCGAAGCGCCATACTCCAACTGTATTTCCAGCGGATCTTCTACCGCAAGCTGATCTTCTATCTCTAAAACACTATCGAAGCTGATTTTTTTTACCTGCTTAGAAACGATAGATACATTTTCCATAAAGTGATTTTTATATTTAAGCAATCATAATAAAGTTACTGCTATTCGGCGGTTGTTACCATAATGAACTTCGCATCATTTAACTCTTTTAATTTTGGTAAAATTGATGATGCGTCTTTTTTTAAATCCAAGATATTCGTAGATATTGATAGCTCTCTGATTAATCTCTGCTACATGCAAAAAAGGAATGATCCCTTGTAGCAGATTTTTATTTGACACATAAGCCACGAGTTGCTGTGCATATTTGCGCCCTGCAAAATCAGGATGCGTAACAACAGCACTAACCTCTGTCAATCCATGCATTCGCATTCGTTCACCAGTTATAGACACTAACTGGTTATTTTGATAAATACCGAAATAATCACCCATCAGCCTGGTGCCCGGCAAATAATAACCGGGCTGTACTAAATTGATCAATGAATTCATTTGCGCCTCATCTGCCTCGCCAAGTTTTTGGATGGAAGCAGTTATTTCTATTTTTATTTCTGAATCACAGATCATCTGCACACAGGGCAATATAGTTTCTACAATATAACCGGATGGCAGAACCGGCATATCGCCAATAAGAAAAACGGATTCATTCAAGGCAATGAATTGTTCCGGTAGCGTTAATAAATTATTTCGTTCGAATTGAATAGCCGCAAAAGAAACAATTGCCGGATCATATCGTTTTACTTCATCATTGCCCATTGCAAAGCATGCATGTGTTTCGGTGAGGGCATACCATGCAGGATTATCAAGCTTATAATAGCTGTCAGGCATTTTAAAATTTTCACAGGCAAATTAAGCTGTTCTGTTTTTTTTGTTAATAAAAAAAAGCAATGCATTGTTTTTACCACAACAGATGCTTTTGCTTAATCTTAAAAGTTGTTTGAAATGTTTAATAAATTGTTTGAATAGTTTAATAAATCATCTTGATTAAATTTATTTCTGTCTTTCATTTTTTTTCTCACCGGGAATAGTTTTACCTTCAACATGTGAAAAAGTAATTGCGCTATCGCTAATCCCCCTGTTGCGCATCTCTTATCGCTCTTTATTGTTTTATCAATTTTAATATTCCTGCTATGAATGACGCTACTACATTTAGCCGCCGCAAGTTTATTCAAACGGGAGCCATTGCGGGTGGTGGTCTTTTATTGGGTTTCTATTTACCGGCTTTTGGCAAATGGGCAAAACATGAAGTGCCGTCGCCGGCAAGTTTTGCTCCCAATGCCTTTGTTCGCATTGGTAACGATAATATCATTACCGTTATCGTTAATCACTCCGAAATGGGACAGGGCGCTTATACATCTCTGCCCATGATCATTGCTGATGAACTTGATGCCGATTGGAGCAAAGTAAAATTTGAAGCAGCTCCTGTTGATCCTGTTTATAATCATCCGGGTTTTGGTATGCAGGGCACAGGTGGCAGTACAAGCACATGGGTGGAATGGGATCGTTTTCGCAATGCCGGTGCTACAGGAAGATATTTATTAATTGCAGCCGCTGCGCAAACATGGAATGTTGATCCGTCAGCATGCCGTACAGAAAAAGGATTCGTTATTCATGATGCAACCGGCCGCAAACTTTCTTATGGAGAACTGGTAGATAAAGCAGCAACTATTACTGCACCAAAAGAAGTAAAATTAAAAGAAGCAAAAGATTTCAAGTTCATTGGTAAACCCGTTAAGCGTCTTGATACTCCTGAAAAAATTGATGGCTCCGGTATTTTTGGATTAGATGTAAAAATTCCGGGATTATTAACAGCGGTGATTGCAAGACCGCCGGTATTTGGTGGTAAAGTAAAAAGTTTTAATGCTGATAAAGCAAAAGCAATTCCCGGTGTAAAAGATGTTGTGCAAATTGATCGTGGTATTGCTGTTGTTGCAAATGGATTTTGGGCTGCAAAACTTGGCCGTGATGCGTTGGAAGTAGAATGGGATGAAGGTTCGTTATCAACACTCGACAGTAAAGTTCAAACTCAACAATACGCAGACCTGGCAAAACAAACAGGAGCAGTTGCAAAAAAAGAAGGCGATGTAGCTGCAGTAAAAAGCCAGGCGGTGAAAAATCTTGATGTGGTTTATGATATGCCTTACCTCGCTCATGCACCTATGGAACCGCTCAATTGTGTGGCTGATGTAAAAGCAGATAGTTGTGAAATATGGGTGGGCACTCAATTTCAAACCGTAGAGGCCATGACCGCAGCAGCCATTACAGGATTAAAACCAAATCAAATCAAAGTTCATACTACTTTATTAGGCGGTGGTTTTGGTCGTCGTGCTGTGGCTGACGGACATTTTGTAAGCGAAGCGGTGCAGGTATCAAAAGCGATTAAGAATCCTGTAAAAGTCGTATGGACAAGAGAAGATGATATTCGCGGCGGTTATTATCGTCCAAGAGCATATCATACCATCAGTGCCGGTCTTGATGCTGCCGGCAAGCCATTATATTGGAAGCAAAATATCGTTTGCCAGTCGTTCATGGTGGGTACACCGTTTGAATCATTTATGATAAAGGATGGCGTAGATGCAGTGGCGGTAGAAGGTGCAAATGAATTGCCTTATCATGTTCCCAATCATCTGCTCGAATGGAAGATGGCGCCAAACGGAGTGCCTACACTTTGGTGGCGTTCGGTGGGAAGTTCTCATACTGCGTTTGCAGTTGAAAGTTTTATTGATGAATTGGCAAAAGCAGCCGGCAAAGATCCGTTCGAGTATCGCCGGATGCTGATGGATAAACATCCCCGTCAGAAAAAAGTGCTCGAATATGTTGCGCAGAAAGCCGGTTGGAAAAATCCATTACCTGCCGGCAGGGGAAAAGGAATTGCTGTGCATGAATCATTTGGAAGTGTAGTGGCAATGGTGGCAGAAGTTTCCATAGCAAAAAATAATTTGAAAGTGCATAAAGTAACCGTTGCTGTTGATTGCGGACAGGTGGTAAATCCCGATACAATCAAAGCGCAGATGGAAGGTTGTGTTGTGTTTGGTCTTACCGCTGCATTGTATGGCGAAATAAGTTTTGAAAATGGCAGAGTGAAACAAGGCAATTTCCATGACTATCGTATGGTGCGTATGAATGAAATGCCTGTAGTAGAAGTGCATATCATGGACAGCAAAGAAAAAATGGGCGGCGTTGGCGAACCCGGAGTTCCGCCTGTTGCACCGGCTGTGATGAATGCATTGTTTACATTGACAGGAAAAAGAGTGAGACGCCTTCCGCTTCAACCCGATGATCTTAAAAAGAAAGTTTGATTTTTTATGAGGCCAGCGACAGTAACACGGATGATCGTCTGTTGCGTCGCACTCTTCATCGTTCTGTTCGCTATTCAGCAAAAATGATTTAACCTCTTTCAACAACAAAAAAGAAACTACTCATGATAAGCTTAAAAGTAAACGGTAAAGAATACAATGTTGATGCAGATCCTTCCACGCCTATCTTATGGGTGCTCAGGGATACATTAGAACTTACCGGAACAAAATTTGGTTGCGGTGCTGCACAATGCGGTGCTTGCACTGTTCATTTAAACGGCGATGCCATTCGTTCCTGCATTACACCTGTTAAAAGAGCAGAAGGCCAGGAAATAAAAACTATTGAAGCATTAGCCGATGATCCAATTGGTAAACGTCTGCAAAAAGCCTGGATCGAAGAAGACGTGCCGCAATGTGGTTATTGCCAAAGCGGGCAACTGATGGCTGCTGCTGTTTTGCTAAAAGCGAAACCCAACCCAACTGATAATGATATTGATCTTGGCATGTCGGGCAATATTTGCCGCTGCGGCACTTATCAGCGGGTAAGAAAAGCCATTCACCGGGCGGCCGCCATGAAGTAAGAAACTGTTTAAAAATGAAAAATCAGAACACGGATAACACGGATTTGAAAGATTTACACGGATTTTATCTGTGCTAATCCGTTTGATCAGTGTCATCCGTGTTCTATTCTATGAAATTTAAGCAGCTTCTAAGAATTTTCAACGTCAAAAGAAATTTTTATGCAAAAGAATTTTCGTTTCGGATTCAGGCATGTATTATACATTGTATTGTTATCAGGCTTTACGGTGGCCATTGCCCAACCATTAAAGAATAAAACAAAAACACCTGCCTCTATTAAGATTTCACCTGCAATTGATACAAAAGCAAAACCAATTAACTCCGGTGACAAAACTGATGCAGAAATAAAAAGAGAACAGGAATCTGCTGCTGCATTCATTGAAGCTTATAAAGTGTTCATGCATCCCCGTTGTATGAACTGTCATCCCAAAGGCGATGCGCCATTACAAGGCGACGATAGTCATATTCATACACAAAATGTAACAAGAGGCCCGGATGGCAAAGGATTGTATGCAATGAAATGTAAAAACTGTCACCAGGATACACATGTTGCCGGGTTGAACATGCCCCCCGGAAGCCCGGTCTGGCATTTACCCCCTGCCAATTTAAAAATGGTGTTTGAAGGTAAGAGCCCAACGCAATTGGCTATGCATTTTAAAGATCCAAAATTCACGGGCTTCAAAGATTTTAAAAAAGATATGCTTCATCATGTAGAGCATGAGCCATTAGTGCTTGTTGCATGGACTTATGGCACGCCGCCGCCACTGAGCCACGAAGAGTTTGTTGCAAAGGTGAAAGAGTGGATTGATAAAGGGGCTGTGGTTCCGAAGTGAATAGTAAATAAAGTGAGCCTTGTTAGCATTGTGCTTTGGCTTTGTGCGCAAGGCATAAGTACCTGACCTGCTGTATGGCATTGCGGGAGTGTAATTTAAACTGTGTCAGAAGATCATTTGAATATTTACCTGTATATTTATTTGGTCAGGTGAAACAGAGAAAGGCTCTGCTGAGGAGCAACCTTTCAAGGGATAACCTGACCCGAT
>Ga0187893_10012838_pt1 | contig 11798 bp, 7 predicted proteins | sample MA1701074metaG_FD_139574 | JGI IMG/M metagenome (GOLD analysis project Ga0187893, IMG submission 139574) | White microbial mat communities from a basaltic lava cave in the Kipuka Kanohina Cave System on the Island of Hawaii, USA - MA170107-4 metaG ... | reverse complement strand
TGGACGGAAGTCTCGTCGCGCTCGCGAAGGGGACCGTCGCGACGGTCGGGCGTGTCGACGGCACGCTCTCGATCGCCGTCGAATCGGGCGAAGCCTGCGTGGAGGCGGAGGAGGCGTCGTGGCGTCTCGGCAAGAGCGTCGTGACGTTGAAGGGCCGCGCGCTCGTGTCGGCGGACGCCACCGTGTTGCTGTCCGAGCTTCCGGAACGGGAGGCGGCGAAGCGCTACGCGCCGTATCGCGCGCTGGAGCCGAAACAGCGGACGTGGTTCTTCGACGACTTCGCGGAGCGGGAGAACGGCGTGCTGGCGGGCCAGCCGCAGGCGGGGATGATGACGGCGATCGTGGGCACGCAGATCCCGTACGGCCGGAAAACGGTCGTCCGCTTCCGCTATCGTGCGACCAATGCGCAGACGCTGCACGTGGAGTTCCAGGTCGACGGCGGGAAGTACCCGCGCGTCGCGGAGACCGGCGTGAAGCGCGGCTGGCAGGAGGTGACGCTGCCGCTGTCGCGGTTCGACGACCCGTCGTCGCCGGGCGAGCCCGGCGCGGGGCGCAACATCTTCTCGCTGCGCTGGAGCGTGACGGGCTCGTCGCGCGAGGCGGCGACGCTCGAGGTGGACGACGTGACCGTGATCGAGCGGGAGTAGCTGGCCCCCGAATCACGAATCACGAATCGCGGGTTCCGTCGCACCCGACGCGATCACGCCCCGGACACTCGGATGGGCATGGGCAGCACCGGCAGCCCCAGCGTGTGGAGGCGCCGCGTGAGTTCCTGCGCGGTCCCGTCGTGCAGGAGCCGCGTGATGAACGTCGGGATCTGGAAGACGAGGTCGCCGCAGAAGAAGATCGCGCGCGGATAGTCGCGGCGGACCTTCTCGCAGAGCTCCGTCAGTTCCTCGACGACATCGGTGCCGACCGACCAGTGCATCTCGGCCGGGTAGCCCCAGCGCTTGACGAGCGCGACGTAGCGCGCCAGCGACTCCTCGACGGAGCGGCGCAGGTGGACGATTTCGCGGCCGCCCTTGAAGCGGTCGAAGTCGACGAGGCCGACCGACACGAAGACCATCTGCCGGAAGAAACTGGGGAAGAGCCGCTGCACGTTCATGAGCATGTGCAGGCCCATGCCGTTGTAGCCGCTGACGAGGAAGACGGCGGTCGGCTCGTTCGGGTCGCGCGTCTGGAGGTCGCGCCGGTACGGGTCGGCGTCGGCGACCTCCGGCAGCGAGCGGAGCCGCGCGAGCATCTTCGTGACGGACGCGTAGTGGCGCCGGATGAGCAGGCACAGGACGCCGAGCCCGACGATGCACGCCGCGGCGACGCCGGCCCCGCCCCATCCGAAGGACGCGAGCAGCGAGCCGAGCACGGCCAGCGACAGGAGCGCCGCGACGAGCGCAATGACGGCGCGCCTCGCCCAGCCGCTCTCGCGGTGGGTGAGCCAATAGCGCGTCATGCCGCTCTGCGACAGCAGGAACGTCACGAACACGCTGAAGCTGTAGACGACGACGAGCTTGTCGACGTGGCCGAGCGTGAGCAGGATCGCGCCGAGACCGCCGAGGCCCATGATCATGACGCCGTTGGAAATGACGAGGCGGTCGCTCAGGCGGCTGAGCCAGCGGGGGACCCACGAATCGATGGCCATCGAGGCCATGAGGCGGGGGCCGCTGATGAAGCCCGCCTGCGCGGCCACGAGGAGGAGCGTCGCTTCGGAGATGAGCGTGACCAGCGTGAGCGCGCGTCCTACCGTCGTGGGACCGAACACCTGTCCGGCGAGCACGGCATTGAGGGTCTGACCCTCGACGGGCTGCGAGCGGAACCGCAGGTAGCCGACGAGGAGGCCGCCGGCGACGACGGACAGGCTGATCGCCATGTAGAGCATGGCGCGGCGCGCGGTCTGGATGCGCGGTTCGCGGAGGATGTTCAGGCTGTTGCTCACGGCCTCGATGCCGGTGTACGTGCCCGCGCCGTGGGCATACGCCTTGAAGACCGTCGCGACAGCCAGCCCGAGCGCCAGCGGCGCGGTGGACGACGCGGGAGCCGCCTGCGGCACGGGGGAGACGATGGCGGCGCCGATCATGACGGCGTGCATGATGAGGAAGAGCACGAAGATCGGCAGGAGGAAGAGGACCGACTCCTTGACGCCGCGAAAGTTGAGGAGCATCAGGAAGAGGGTGCCGCCGACAGCCGCCCAGATCTTGTAGCCCTGCCAGGAAGCGGGGAAGAAGCTGAAGATCGCATCGGCCCCCGCGGCGACCGAGATGGCGATGGTCAGGACGTAGTCAAGGATGAGGGCGCAACCGCAGAGCATGCCGACGGGTCGACCGAGCGTCCGGCTGGCGACCGCGTAGCCGCCACCGCCTGACGGGAAGGCTTCGATCGTCGTCGCATAGGCGGCCGACAGGACCGAAACGGTGAGAACCGTGGCCAGAACGAGGTAGGGGGCGAGGTATCGGTGCTCGCCGAGGGCGCGGAACGTCGCTTCCGGGCCGTAGCACGCCGACGACAGCCCGTCGGCGCCGAGGCCGACCCACGCGAGCAAGGCGATGAGCGACAAGTGCTTGAAGACGGAAGGGTCGCTCGGGTCTTTGGGCGGGCCGAGAAAGAAGGTGGAAAGCCTGGTTTTCAGTTCGCCGCTGGTCATCGTGACGCACGCCTACGAGGTTAGCTGTCGGGCCTCCGCCGCGCGGGAAGGCGCAGCTTGGCTCGGCCTGCGGCGGCTGCGCCCGCGCCGCTCCTTGTCGGCGGGAGGCTTCGGCCGCGCAGGCGGGTTGGGACTCGTCCGTCGCCCCGTCATCCGCCCGGATGACTTCACCCCGGGTGATGCTTCCCCCGTTCCCGTGAGGGATTCGGCGTTCGAGCCTCCAATATCCCAGAAGGGGTTGCGGGTTTCAAGGTGGTCGGGCGGCGCGTTCATGTGCTATCCTCAGTCACGGACGTGTTCTTGCGCGGTGGGGATCGAGATGGCCGACGAGCGGGATGCTGCCGAAATCCAGAAGGCGCTGGACGCCAACACCCAGAGAATGCCCGCCCAGGAGCTGGCTAACCGCTTCCAGGGTAGGGACGTCAAGGTGCTGGACGAGAAGCGGGTGATCCAGCTGATCGGCGAAGCCGTCGACCGCGTGGCTTCCCACGGCAACGAGCAGCGCGAGCGCGTCCTCCAGGACGCGCGCCGGGAGCTCGACCGGCTCGTGCGCGAGCAGAAGGGGATGAAGACGCGCGCGGAGCTCCTCGAGACGGAAAAGCACGAGCTCGTGTCGCAGGTCGAGGCGATGCAGCGCGAGCTCCAGCTGCAGAGGCAGCTCGAAGCGTCCAGCGCGCACAAGAAAATGCAGGAGGCGACCGGGCCGCTCCAGGAGAAGGTCGAGGAGGCGCAGGCGGAGGCGCGCGAGGCCCGCGAGCAGCTGGACGCGCTCCGCGCCGAGATGCAGAGGCTCCAGTCCGGTCCGCAGAAATCGAAGAAGGACCTCGACGGAGCGCTCGCGAAGATCAAGTCCCTCGAGGACGTGCTGTCGATTGAGCGCGCGAAGCTGCGGGAGTCGGACCGCGAGCGGGAGGCGCTTCAGGCGAGGGTCGCCGAGCTCGAGGCGGCCGGACCGCCGGCCGACGCGCCGGAAACGCTGGCGAAGTTGAAGTCGCTCGAGGAGGCGCTGGCGGCGGAGCGCGCGAAGCAGCGCGAGGCGGAGCGGGCCCGGGCCGCGGCGCCGGAGTCGCAGGCGAAGCTGAAGTCGCTGGACGACGCGCTCTCGGTGGAGCGGGCGAAACTGCGCGACGCGGAGAGGGCGCGCGCGGAGCTGGCGATGAAGGTCGAGGAGCTGGAGCCCGCGGCCGAGCAGCTCGCCGAGGCCCAGTCCGAGGTGGCGCGGCTGACGGAGGAGCTCGAGGCGCTCGAAGCGCAGCGGGACGATGCGCAGCACGAGAAGACGATCATCGTCACCCAGGAGCTGAGCGAGATCGAGAAGCGCCGCGAGGAGGAGGCAGTCGAGCTCGAGAAGCTGCGCGAGAAGATGAGGTCGCTGTCCGCGGAGCGCGACCAGGCGCAGGAGGACCTCGCGCGCGCGAAGCAGCGGTATGCCGATCTCCAGGAAGAGGTCGACCAGCATGCCGCGGAGCGCGGGAGGGCGCGCCAGGAGCAGCAGTCGAGGTTCGACGAGGATCTGGAGCGCGCGCGCCAGGCGGCCAAGCTGGCGCAGGAGGGGATCGCGGCGCTCCAGGCGAAGCTCAACGAGGCGCTGGTGCGCGAGGCCGACTCGCAGAAGGAGACGGCCGAGCTGCGCGCGGAGATGGAGCGACAGGTGCGGGAGCGCGAGCTCGCGCAGTCCATCGTCGCCGACGAGCTCAAGTCGGAGGCGCGGCGCGTCGTCGAGCGGCACGAGAAGGCCCAAGCCGAGATCGCGCGGCTCGAGTCGGAGGTGGACGACCTCAAGGCGGCGCTCGCCGAGCAGACGGCAGCGGCGAGCGAGAGCCGGACGGGCGCGGAGTCGGAGCAGTCGGAGCTCCGCGAGAAGCTGAGCGACGCGGAGGAGGCCGTCGAGGCGTCGAAGCGCGAGGCGGGGAAGGCGCGGGAAGAGCTCGCGGACCTGCGCGAGCGGCTCAAGCGCGAGCGCGAGACCGTGGAGGCGTCGAAGGGCGAGACGGTCACGGCGCAGGACCTGGTGAGGAAGGCGCACGCGGACCTGACCGTCGCCCGGGAGAAGGTGGCGCGGCTGGAGCCGGAGGTGGCGGACCTTCGCGAGCGGCTGAAGCACGAGCACGAGATCGTCGCGTCGGCGCAGAAGGAGACGGTGACGGCGCAGGAGCTCGTCAAGAAGGCGCACGAGGAGCTGATCGAGCTGCGCGAGCGGCTGCAGGCGCAGGCGGCGATGGTGATGGCGGAGCTGAAGAGCGAGGAGGAGCGGTCCGGGAAGCTCCAGTCGGAACTCGACGAACTCCGCGAGCGTCTGCGGGCGCAGACGGCGGCGGTGACGACGGAGCTCAAGGCGGAGCAGGAGCGGGCGGCGAAGCTGCAGACGGAGATCGACGAGTCTGGCGAGCGGGTGGACGGGCTGGAGTCGGAGCAGGAGCGCCTGTCGCGGGAGCTCGACGATGCGCGCAAGCGCCTCGAGCGGGAGTCCGAGGTCGCGCACGCGGCGCAGGGCGAGGCGGTCACGCTGCACGGTCGCGTGCGCGAGCTGGAGCTGGAGTCGGAGCGGCTCGAGAAGCAGATCGAGGAGCAGAAGCGCGAGCGCGAGACGCAGCAGGCGGCGGTGGTGTCGGAGCTGCGCCAGGAGTCGCAGCGTGTCCAGGAGGTGCAGGAACAGGCGCAGGCGGAGGTCGAGCGGCTCAACAAGCGCGTCGCGGAACTCGAGGGGCTGGAGACGGCCGCCCAGGAGCAGCTCGCGGCGCTGCGGCGGCGCGAAGAGGAGGCCTCCGAGGAAGCGGCGCGGCTGGAGCGGGAGCGCGACGAGGAGCGCGGGAAGACCGTGGTCGTGGCGGCGGAACTTGCGGACATCGAGGCGCGCCACAAGGCCGAGCAGGAGGAGCTCGCGAAGCTGCGCGACGAGGTCGGCACGTACGTGGGGGAGATCGAGAAGCTGAAGTCGGAGCTCGCGGCGCAGCAGGAGCTGATCGGACGCGAGCAGGAAGCGGCGCGCGCGGCGCAGGTCGAGGCGGTCGGGCTCCAGGCTCAGCTCGCGGAAGCGCGGGACAAGGCGCCCGAGGCGGAGCAGCTCCGCGCGCAGGCGGCGGCGCTCGAGGAGCGGCTCAAGGAGGAGCGGGCGCGGCGGAAGACGGACAAGGGGATCGCCGGGCGGCTCGACGCGCTCGAGGAGCTCATCGACAAGGTGCGCAAGAGCAGCACGTCGGCGCGCGCGTCGGTCGAGCTCTCGCGCGAGCTGAGCGGGAAGCTCGAGAACGCGCTCAAGAAGGCGGCGAAGGTGCCGGTCGCGAAGAGGCCGGGGGTCGTCGCGCTGCCTTCGGCGAAGGCGTACGACGCGGGCGAGCTCCTGCGGAGCTTCCTGCGGAAGATCAAGCTGCGCGAGCTCGTGCAGGAGCACGTGCGGATCCGCGTCGAGCCGAAGAAGGAGCACCCGTCGGTCGCGATGATGCACGTGCTGGAGATGCTCGTGGCCGGCGAGGAGGAGTCGCGCCGCGCGGGCGCACCGAGGATCGAGATCGTGGGCGCGGCGAAGCGGCCGCCGGCGGAGGTGCTGCGGCGGTTCCTCGCGGGGCTCTCGACCGAGGCGGTGAGCAGCGTCGCGGCGCTCACGCACAGCCTCGGGCTGCACCTGCTGCCGCTGCCGAAGAAGCCGGACATCCTGACGCTCGACGCGGATTCGGTGGAGCTGAACGCCGGGACGAAGCGCGCGCCGCGGCGCGTGGCGCGGCCGCTCGTACTGCTCGATCCGCAGCGCCGCGAGATCTGGCACGCGCAGCTGCGGCCGGGCGACGCGGAGGACGCGGACGGGATCGTCGAGTTCCTGAGGGACGGGCTGGCGGGGGTGCCGAAGGAGATGTCGCGCGACCGCATCCGCGTGCGGCTGGCGCCGGCGCTCTTCTCGGAGCCGGTCGTGCGGCTGCTCGCGGAGACGGGATGTCTGTTCGCGATCGGGGCGACGGACACGCCGGAGGTCCGGAAGGAGGCCCGCGCGTCCAAGTTCCGCGCGCTCGAGGACGACTTCGAGGTGGGCGAGTTCAAGATGCGCCTCGTGAAGACGCGTCCGACGCAAGGGCGGTTCGTGGTCGTGCGCAAGACGCTCAAGAAGGCGGAGGACTGGCCCGCGCTCTGGCGCGACAAGACGCACGCGTACCAGGCGGTGGCCGCAGACGCGGAGACGCCCGCGTGGCGCGCCTACCAGCAGTTCGCGGCGCGCGAAGAGGCGACGGCGCACGACCTCATGGACGGGTTCGCGACGAGCGAGCTCCTGTCGCCGCAGCAGCGCGGCGGGTTCTTCGCGGCGTACGTGCTGGCGTCGAACCTGCGCGAGTGGTTCATGCGCAAGTGCGTGCCGGAGGGCGAGACGCTGACCTTGCGGCCGGCGGAGGGGGAGCTCGAGATCGCCGAGAAGCGCGACCGTCGGGCGAAGCTCTTCGAGGCGGTGGAGCTCAGGATCGCGCGGCTCCAGCCGGCGCGGCCGTTCAAGATGCGGCGATAGGGCGCCAGGGCGCGGAGAGTCCGCCAAGGGAGCGAACCGAAGGACGCCAAGGCGTCAAGCGGAGCAACACGCAACAGGCGGCATCCAACTGTCGCGGCGGCGTCACCGAAAGACGATCGCGCGCTTCACGCATCATCAACCGGTCAGGAGGGAGAGTTCGCCAAGGGAACGAACCGCCAGGACGCCAAGCGGAGGAACACGTAACAGGCGGCATCCAGCTGTCCTTCTTGGCGACCTTTCCACGGGAAAGTTGGCGCGGCCGGGGCTTGAAGCGGAGCGCGGGCGGTGTCTTAATCTGCACCTTCACATGAGTACCGCGGCGCGCACCCCGGCGACGTTCGTCCCGGCCCTCTCCCTGCTCGCGCTCGCGCTGGTCCTTATTCGCTCGGGGGGCGGGCCGCCCACCTAGGAAACGACGACAACCGTCAAGCCCGCCCCCCAAAGGGGCGGGCTTTTTTGTTTGGCCGAGAACGGGAACGGGAGGTGGCGTGTGCGGGAATTCACGTGGCCGGATTTCGAGGAGATGGCGGAGCGATCGTGTCCGTCGTGCGGCGGGAAGGCCGCGCTTCACGCGCGGTTCACGCGGGCGATCCACGACTGGGAGACGACCTTCGTCGAGTGCGTGCGGCTTCGCTGCTGCGGACGGACGTTCACGTCCACGCCGCGCGGCGTGACGCCCGGCGCCCGCTACAGCGACCGCGTCGTCGGGCTCGTGCGGCTCCTCGTCGCGACGGGCGCGTCGCGCCGCACGTGCGCGCGCGTGCTGGGCGACTCGGGCGTGCCCGTGACGGCGCAGGCGCTGGCGAAGTGGTGCCAGTCCACGCGCAAGGGCGAGCGCGAGTGCGCGAGGCTCTCGCCCGAGCGCGAGGGGCGCGTCGGCGTGCGTCTACGCGACGGGCTGTGGCTCGTCTTCCCCAAGGCGTCGCCGGAGAAGATCGGCCGCCTCATGGAGAGGAGCCGCGCGTGAGCGAACGCGTCGCGATTTTCGACACGACGCTCCGCGACGGGGAGCAGTCGCCCGGCGCGAGCATGACGCGCGAGGAGAAGCTCCGCGTGGCGCGCGCGCTCGAGGCGCTGCGCGTGGACGTCATCGAGGCGGGCTTCGCGGCCGCCTCCGACGGCGACTTCGAGGCGGTGCGGACGATCGCGCGCGAAGTCCGCGGCGCGTCCGTCTGCTCGCTCGCGCGGTGCCATCCGCGAGACATCGACCGCGCGTGGGAGGCGCTGCGCGACGCGGCGAGGCCGCGAATCCACGTCTTTCTCGCGACGAGCGCGATCCACCGCGAGCACAAGCTGCGGATGAGCGCGGACGAGGTGGTCGAGCGCGCGGTGGAGGGCGTGCGGCGCGCGAGGTCGCTCTGCGCGGACGTCGAGTTCTCGCCTGAGGACGCGTCGCGCACGGAGCCGGGCTTTCTCGCGGACGTCGTCGGGCGGGTGGTCGACGCGGGCGCGTCGACCGTCAACATCCCGGACACGGTCGGCTATGCGATGCCGGCGCCATACGCGGCGATGATCGCGCGCCTGGCGCGCGGAGTGCGCGCGACGGTGAGCGTGCACTGCCACAACGACCTCGGGCTGGCGGTGGCGAACAGCCTCGCGGCGGTCGCCGCGGGCGCGCGGCAGGTCGAGTGCACGATCAACGGGATCGGCGAGCGCGCGGGCAACTGCTCGCTCGAGGAGGTCGTGATGGCGCTCCGGACGCGCGCGGACGTCTTCGACGTGACGACACGCGTGGATACGCGGCGGCTCTTCGCGACGAGCCGGCTCGTGTCGGAAGTCACCGGGCTCGCCGTGCAGGCGAACAAGGCGGTCGTTGGCCGCAACGCGTTCGCGCACGAGGCGGGGATCCACCAGCACGGGATGCTCGCGCACGCGTCGACGTACGAGATCATGCGGCCCGAGGACGTGGGCGTGCCGGCGAGCGAGCTCGTGCTCGGCAAGCACAGCGGACGCCACGCGTTCCGCGAGCGGGTGCGCCAGCTCGGGCGCGCGCTCGACGGCGAGCCGCTCGACCGCGCGTTCGCGAGGTTCAAGTCGCTCGCGGACCGCCGCAAGCACGTGGGCAACGACGAGATCGTCCGGATCGTGGAGGAGACATGCGCTTCAAGCCGTCCGTCGTAGCGTGGCGGGAGGGCCGCCAGGTGTTGTGGGAGGACGAGGTGGAGACCTCGGGCGCGGAGGAGGTGCGCGCGTTCGACACGCCGCGCGGGACGATGCTCTTCGGCGCGCGCCGCGAGATCGCCGAGGCGTGCCGCACGGTCGTGCGCGTCAACTCGCTGCGCGCGGCTCGCGTGTTCGTCCTGGGCGACGTGGTGGTCGCCGGTCCCGCGGACGGCCGGGCGTGGGTCGCGGACGGCTCCGTGTGGACGGACGACGCGGCCGTCGCGGAGCTCGCGCGGCGGATCGGGCTCGGGGTACGGAGCGGCGTGCCGGCGCGGTGGGACGAGGAGATCCGCGTGGACGGGCTCTTCGGAGGCCCCGTCGCGGCGGCGTTGCGCGAGGCGCTGCTGGCAGACTCGGAGCGCGTGGAACTCTGGCCCGCGCCGCACGCGGCCGAGGCCGTGGCATGAGGACGCTCTTCGACAAGCTCTGGGAGGCGCACGTCGTTCGCGCGGAGTCGCCGGAGACGCCGGCGGTGCTCTACGTCGACCTCCATCTCGTGCACGAGGTGACGTCGCCGCAGGCGTTCGACGCGCTGCGCGCGCGCGGGCTTCGCGTGCGGCGGCCGGACCGGACGCTCGCGACGATGGACCACTCGACACCCACTTCGGGCGGGTTTGCCGACGCGCAAGCGCTTGCGCAGGTGCGCACGCTCGAGACGAACTGCGCCGCACACGACGTACCGCTCCTCGACATGGCGAGCGACCGCCGCGGGATCGTGCACGTCGTCGCGCCGGAGCTCGGACGGACGCGGCCCGGCATGACGATCGTGTGCGGCGACAGCCACACGTCGACGCACGGCGCGTTCGGCGCGCTCGCGTTCGGGATCGGCACGAGCGAAGTCGCGCACGTGCTGGCGACGCAGTGCCTGCTGCAGCGCCGGCCGAAGACGATGCGCGTGCGGATCGACGGGCGGCTCGGCTGGGGCGTGACGGCGAAGGACCTGGTGCTCGCGCTCATCGCGCGGATGGGGGTCGCGGGCGCGACGGGCCACGTGATCGAGTACGCGGGCGAGGCGGTGCGAGCGCTCACGATGGAGGAGCGAATGACCGTCTGCAACATGTCGATCGAGGCGGGCGCGCGCGCGGGGATGGTCGCGCCCGACGGGACGACGGAGACGTACCTCGCGGAGCGCGGCGTGCGCGGCGACTGGTCGGAGTGGCGCACCGACGAGGGCGCGACGTTCGACCGCGAGGTGTCGATCGACGCGTCGGCGGTCGAGCCGATGATCACGCGCGGGACGACGCCCGCGACGGGTGCGCCGGTCGCCGCGTCCGCCGGCCGCGCGGTGCAGGTCGTGTTCATCGGGAGCTGCACGAACGGGCGGCTCTCGGATCTGCGCGAGGCGGCGCGCGTGATGCGGGGGCGGCGCGTGGCGGACGGCGTGCGCGTGCTCGTCGTGCCGGGATCGCAGACGGTGAAGCGGCAGGCGGAGGCGGAGGGGCTCGACCGCGTGTTCGTCGAGGCGGGCGCGTCGTGGCGGGAGCCCGGCTGCTCGATGTGCATCGCGATGAACGGCGACCGGCTGTCGCCGGGCGAGACGTCGGTGAGCACGAGCAACCGGAACTTCGAGGGGCGGCAGGGGCCGGGCGGACGGACGCTGCTCGCCAGTCCGCTCGTCGCGGCGGCGGCGGCGGTGACGGGTCGCGTGACCGACCCGAGGGATCTCCTGTGAAGATCTGCGCGAAGTGCGTGGTCGTGCGTCGCCACGACGTGGACACGGACCAGATCATCCCGGCGCGGTTCCTGAAGGGGACCACGCGCGCGGGGCTGGGGCCGCACGCGTTCAACGACTGGGCGGAGCGGCCGGTGGGCGGCGGCGTGCTGGTCGCGGGCCGCAATTTCGGGTGCGGGTCGTCGCGCGAGCACGCGGTGTGGGCGCTCGTCGACGCGGGCTTCCGCGCGGTCGTCGCGCCGTCGTTCGCGGACATCTTCGCGGCGAACGCGGTGAAGAACGGGCTCGTGCCGGTGGCGTGCGACATGGCGTTCGAAGCGGGCGACGACGTGACGATCGACGTCGCGGCGGGGACGGTGGAGTCGGGCGGCCGGCGCGCGACGTTTCCGCTCGACCCGTTCGCGCGGTATTGTCTGGTGAACGGCGTGGACGAGCTGGGGTTTCTCCAGGAGCAGTCGGACATGATCCGGCGGTACGAGTGTCGACGCTGATCGCGGTTCTCGGGGGCGACGGCATCGGGCCGGAGGTGACGGCGGAGGCGGTGCGCGTCTTGCGCGCCATCGCGGACGGGCTCGAGTTCGTCGAGGCGCCGGTGGGCGGTTGCGCGATCGACAGGACGGGGAGCGCGTTGCCCGACGAGACGCTCGCGCTCTGCCGTCGCGCGGACGCGGTGCTCTTCGGCGCGGTCGGCGGGCCGAATTGGGAGGGCGGCGGGCCCGAGCGCGGACTCCTGAGCTTGCGCAAGGAGCTCGGGCTCTTCGCGAATCTCCGTCCCGTCGCGCCCCATTTCGTCGACGCGTCGCCGCTCAAGCCGGAGCTGCTGCGCGGCGTCGATC
>Ga0187893_10012837_pt1 | contig 11798 bp, 9 predicted proteins | sample MA1701074metaG_FD_139574 | JGI IMG/M metagenome (GOLD analysis project Ga0187893, IMG submission 139574) | White microbial mat communities from a basaltic lava cave in the Kipuka Kanohina Cave System on the Island of Hawaii, USA - MA170107-4 metaG ... | reverse complement strand
GTTCTCCAGATCGAGCACGGTGTGGATGGCCAGGGCGCCGGCCACCCGGGTCATGGGGTCGATGGACCACTCCCGCAGGCGGGGCGGGGCGGCCAACTGGGCGCCGGGGCCGGAGCGGCGGCGGACGTAGCCTTTGCGCTGCGTCGCCGGCACGGCCCAGGGGTCGGCCATGCCCTCACGGAGCTTGGCCTGGCCTGCAGCGTCGAACTCGATCGGAAGGTTCTTGAAACACATGTATCTGAGTGTCGCATCTAGATGCAGATTTTTCATGAGGAACTTTGGCGCGGGTGGGAGAATGTGAGGGTGAGCGTGACCCCGTCCCTGACCCACGAGGAAGCGGATCTCGGCGGCGTCGCTGACGACCTGGCCCGCGCCGCGCTGGCCATGGCCCGCCGTTTCAGCAGGCCAGGGGCCACGCTGTGGTGCGCGTCCTCCCGCTGGCCGTTCCACGCCCGCCACGTGGCGGTCGAGTTCGTCCACCCCGTGATCGTGGGCAAACGGGCGCTGGCGGCGCTGACCGTGCCCTCGGGGGCCGACCTGGTGGCGACGCTGCGGGCCTCGGTCCGTCCCGGTGACCTGGTGCTCGCCCTTTCGCCGGCCGCCGACGCGGCCGTGGCCGACGTCATGCGCCGGGGCCAGGCGTGGGGCGTGGAGACCATCTGGGTCGGCGCCGGCCCGGACCGGCCGCCCGCCGGCGCCGCCAACCACGTGCTCTGGCTCGACACCGAGGACGAGTTGCAGGCGTCCGAGCAGTTCGTGCGGCTGTACCACATGCTCTGGGAGCTCACCCACGTCTGCTTCGAGCACCCGGGGCTGCTGAAGGAGACCGGCGAGTGCCTCGACGACGTGTGCATCACCTGCTCGGACGAGGGTCGGCTGGCGGAGGTCGTCACCGTCGACACCGAGAACGACGAGGCGGTGGTGCGCACGCCTGACGGCCGGGAGCGGGTCGACATCTCCCTGCTCGACGCCCCCACGCCCGGTGACCTCATCCTCATCCACGCCGGGTTCGCCATCCGGTGAGGGGGCCTCTGTGAGCGACGCCACCGACTTCCTGTACCCCTTCATCGAGGGGGACGAGACCGACTCGGCCACCCTGCTGGTCGACCTGTCGCGTTCGGCGCGCGAGAAGTGGGGAGAGAGCGGGCAGTTGCGGGAGCGCACGCTGAGCGGCTCGGCCGAGGAGATCCGGGTCATCGCCGCGGCGATGGCGGAGCGGTTCGCCGCCGGCGGGCGGCTGTTCGCCTTCGGCAACGGCGGGAGCGCCACCGACGCCGACGGGGTGGCCCAGCTCTACACCCAGCCGCCGGCGCCGCCGGCCCGGCCCCTGGCGGCCCGCTCGCTGGTCGAGGACCACGCCGTCATCACCGCCCTGGGCAACGACATCGGCTTCGACAACGTCTTCTCCCGCCAGCTCATCGCCCATGGCCACGAGGGCGACATCGCCATGGGCTTCTCCACCAGCGGCAACTCGGAGAACCTGATCATGGCCTTTACCGAGGCCAAGCGGCGGGGGATGCTCACCGTCGGGCTGTCCGGCTATGAGGGCGGGCGCATGGCCGCCGCCCCCTCCGTCGACCACTGCCTGGTGGCCCGGTCCCAGAGCGTCCACCGCATCCAGGAGGCTCAGGCCTCGCTCACCCACGCCCTGTGGGAAGCGGTGCAGGCGGCCGTCGACGACCTCGGCGAACTCAGCGAGGCGCCGGCTTCGGCCTGATCGTCAGCGGCTGGCCGCAGGTGCACAGCGCCTCCTCGCACCGGTGCACCCCCTCGTTCTGGGCCAGGCGGTCGAGCACGTCGCGCAGCGTCTGGCGCAGCGTGGCCAGCTCGGTGATGCGCTGCTCGGTCTCCTCCAGCTTGCGGCCCACCAGGTTCGCCAGCTCCGGATGGTTGTCGCCGCAGCACCCCTCGGCGACGTGCAGGAACTCCTTGGTTTCGGCGAGGGTAAGCCCGAGAACCTTGGCCCGGTTGATCAGCTCGATGCGGCGCAGGGCCTCGTCGTCGTAGAGGCGGTAGCCGGCCTCGGTTCGCTCGACGGGCTCGAGCAGGCCCATGCTCTCGTACAGGCGCAACGCCTTGCGCGTCAGTCCTGTCCTCCTGCCGACCTCGGCGACCTGCAGGTACCGCTCCGGGCTCACCCGGCCATTATGGACGGCTCGGCGCGCCTGGGCCGACCGGTCTGGGCTGGCGATCAGGCGGCGCTTCCGTAGGGCTGCCCGGCGGATTCGTAGCACTCGGCGTGGTAGTGCTCGACCCGCGCCCAGACTCGGTCGACGTAGACGTTGGCGATCACCTGGTGGAGCTTGACCTTGGCCGAGAACTTGACGGGCCGAGCGCACACCGCGCAGGTGGCGGAGTTACCCGCTTCGACGGGACGGAGAACGGCTCGGCTCGTCGACGGTCTGTGTACCGACGTCATGGAGTTGGTATCGGCGCCCGGCGGCTCTCGCCTTAGCCTTCGGAAGATTTTTCGGTCGTGAGCCGACTCACGGCTTGACGTACGGGCACGGACCTTGGGTATTCTACGTGGGCCGAGGCCCGGGGTGCGTCCGCCGTGCACCCCAGCCTCGGCCTTTTGGTTTCAGGCTCGTCGCTCGCCCCGATCGCGCTGATCGCACCGATCGCGCAGCCGGGCCGCCTCCCCCACCAGCGTCCGGACCGCGCCCTCGTCCGCCCCGGCCGCGACCAGGTCGCTGATCAAGGCTTCGACGCGTTGGGCGCGCTCCTCGTCGACGCCTCCCCCTTCGTTGGCGACCGCGGTGGCGACGATCAAACTCACGATCGCGCTCACGCTTATGAGGCCGAACGTCAGGGCGACCTCGTTGGCGTCGGCGACCGATGCCGCGATCATCCCGGCCACGCCCAGCGCGCAGACCGCCAGGACGACGGTGCGCACCAGCCGGGCCCGCACGCCGCTCGGGCCTCCGCTACTTCGGCGCCCGGACCGAGCCGAGGAAGCTGTGGAACGTGGGCAGGAGTTCGGTCCAGATGCCGGCGGGCGCCTGGAAGTACAGGGCAAAGCTGTGGTCCTTGGTGAGGAAACCGACGTCGACGGCGTGGGTCAGGACGTTGTTCTCTGCGAAGGTGAACTCCCACAGCGCGGCCACGTGCCCCTGGAAGCTGGCCGGGCTCAGCTGGAGCCGCTTGTAGTCGGTCGGGTGTTGGGCGGAGAAGCCGCGTTCCAGGTCCTCCCAGGCCCGCAGGGGGTCGGCGCTCGGCCGCTTCTTGTAGTCCACCCGCATTTCCGCCCCGCTCGCCGGGTCCCGGATGGTGGTCACCGATCCCTCCTCCCGCAGCGACCAACCGGGCGGGTAGGCCAGCCCGAAGTCCGGCACGGCGGGGTGTCGCCAGGTGATCCAGTTGGAGGGGACGGCCGACGGGTCGGACGCGAGGACGGGCCGCTGGTTCGGGGTGGTCGTCGCCGTCCGGGGCCGGCCCACGCGGCCCTCGGTCATCAACAGGGCGATCATGACCAGCGAGACGGCGCCGCACAGGATCGTCAGGCCGACGCGCCGCTTCGGCGGGGGCGGCCACGAGGGCGTCGAGCGGTAGCGCGGCAACTGGTCCCCATCGCCCTCGGCCTCCTGCGGGGCGAGAGGCCGGACGGCGGCCACCGGCGCCAGCTCATCGGGCGCCGGGGCATCGTCGGCCCGGGTTTCGGCGTTGCGGGTTTCGGCGTTGGTCGGGCCGCCGGCGGTGGCGGGGTCGGCGGGGGCGGGGCCGCCGGTGGGGTTGAGGCGGCCGGTGGGGGCGGGGCCGCCGTCGGGGGCGGGGCGGCCGGTGGGGGCGGGGCGGCCGGTGGGGGCGGGGCGCGGCGGCGCGGGCGCCGACCCGATGTCATCCGAGCCCGGGAGCCAGATGTCGGACGCGTCGATGGGCGCGTCCGTCGGCCAGTTGACCCAGGTCTCCTCGGCCTCGATGACCGATGTCCAGTCCCTCTCGTCGCCGGCCACACGGGCGGACTGGGCCTCGGGCTCGGCTCCGGCCTCGGCCCCCTGCTCGGGCGGCGTCTCCGGCTCGGGCCGCGAGCGCTCCCGGCGCGTCCGGCGCCGGGGAGTTGGGGTTTCCGGCGCCTCCTTGACGATCCCGCTGATGTCGGTCAGCACGGCCCGGACGACCTCGATGCCGGGGCGGTCGCGAGGTTCGCGGGACAGGAGCCGTTCGAGGATCGGGGCCAGCTCGCCGCCGCGCTCGGCCGGGCGGGGCGGCTCGTGGGCCACGTTGACCAGGGTGGCGACGGGGGTCGGCCCGGAGAAGGCGTGGACCCCCTCGATCGTGCGGTACAGGGTGGCCCCCAGCGCCCAGAGGTCGGCCGACTCGCCGCTGCCCTGGAGGTTGGCCTGCTCGGGCGCGACGCATGCCGGTGTGCCGGCCGCCTCGATCCACATCGTGCTCGAGGCGTCCCGGTAGGTCGGCGCGAGCCCGAAACCGGTCAGGCGGGCGTGGCCCTTATCGGGGACGAGCACGACCCGGGGCGACACGGCGCCGTGCACTACCCCGACGGCGTGGGCCGCCTCCAAGGCGTCGAGCAGGTCGAGCCCGATGGCGGCCGCCCGCTTCGGGAGCAGCGGCTTCTTCTCGACCAACGACGCCAGGGTCCGGCCCTCGGCGACCTCGGTGACCATCATGAGGACCTCGCCGTCGACGAAGGCGTCGTAGACGTGGACGGCGCGCGGGTGGTCGACCTTGATGGCCTTGCGGGCCGCGGTCAGCGCCGTCTGGCGGCGGCGCGGATCGTCGCGGAAGACGTCGCCGGGAAAGTGGACGGCGCGCAACACGATCTCGCGTTCCAACCCGCGGTCGTGCGCTCGCCAGATGGTTCCCAGCGCGTCCTCACCGATCCGCTCCCGGAGGGCGTAGCGATCGTCGACGATCTGGCCGGCGTCCAAGGCTCCCGGCATGGGCGACAACCGTAGCGGCCGGCGCCGCCGGTCAGGAAACAGGGGCCTCGTCGGTACCATGGCGGGGCGATGACCGAGGCCGCGTCCGCGTTCGGGCCCAACGCGTGGCTCGTGGACGAGATGTACGAGCGCTACCGGGCCGACCCCGAGTCGGTCCCGGAGAGCTGGCGGGACTTCTTCGTCGGCTACCAGCCGCCCGCCTTGTCGCCCCCGCCGCCGGCGGCCGAGCCTGAGCGGAAGGCGCCGGCGGGGCCGGCGGCCGGCGCGGCCGCGGCGGTGCCGGCGGCCGGGGCGGCCGGGACCCCGGCGGGCGAGCCGTTGCGGGGGGCGGCGGCACGCCTGGCGCTCAACATGGAGGCCAGCCTGGGCGTGCCCACGGCGACCAGCGCCCGGGTGGTGCCCGCCCGGCTGCTGGAGGTCAACCGCAAGGTCCTCAACGGTTACCTGGCCCGCACCGGCGGCGGCAAGGTCAGCTTCACCCACCTCATCGGCTACGCCGTGGTCCGGGCGGCCGAGGACATGCCGGTCATGAACTCGTCGTTCGTGCGGGACGGCGACCGGGCCTCGGTGGCGCGCCACCCCCGCGTCGGGCTCGGGCTGGCGGTCGACGTCCCCAAGGCCGACGGCAGCCGCACCCTCCTCGTTCCTTGCATCCGCGACGCCGACGCCCTCGACTTCCGCTCGTTTCACGCCAGCTACGAGGAAGTGATCCGCCGGGTGCGCAACGGCAAGATCACGCCCGCCGACTTCGAGGGCGTGACCATGACGCTCACCAACCCGGGCACCCTCGGCACCGTCCACTCGGTGCCCCGCCTGATGCCCGGCCAGGGCGTGATCGTGGGCGTGGGCGCCCTCGAGTACCCCGCCGAGTTCCAGGGCGCCGACCCCGCCACCTTGGCGGACCTCGGCGTGTCCAAGGTGCTCACCCTCACGTCCACCTACGACCACCGGATCATCCAGGGCGCCGAGTCGGGCCTCTTCCTGCGGCGGGTGCATGAACTCCTGCTCGGCGCCGCCGACTTCTACGGCGCCGTCTTCCGGTCCCTCGGCGTGCCCTACGAGCCGGTCAAGTGGCGCCAGGACGTCACCTCCTCGGCGTTCGGGCACGCAGCCGGCGTGCACCGGGAAGAGGTCGTCCGATCCAAGCAGGTCCACGTCCAGACCCTGATCAACATGTACCGGGTGCGGGGGCACCTGATCGCCGACCTCGACCCCCTGCGCATGCTGGAGCCGCGCACCCACCCGGAACTCGACCCCGCCACCTACGGGCTGACCATCTGGGACCTGGAGCGGGAGTTCTTCACCGACGGCCTGGCGCGCCAGGACTGGATGACGCTCGGCGACATCCTGGGCGTGCTGCGGGACGCCTACTGCCGGCGGGTCGGCGTCGAATACATGCACATCCAGGAGCCTGACCAGAAGCGATGGATCCAGGAGCAGGTCGAAGAGGTGGCGTCGGTCCTCGAGCACGATGAGCAGCGGCACATCCTCGACCGGCTGAACGCGGCCGAGGCCTTCGAGCGGTTCCTCCACACCAAGTACGTGGGCCACAAGCGCTTCGGGCTGGAGGGCGCCGAGAGCGCGATCCCGCTGATCGACGAGGTGCTGGACTGCGCGGCCCGCGCCGGCGCCCAGGAGGCGGTGCTGGGCATGGCCCACCGGGGGCGCCTGAACGTGCTGGTCAACATCGTGGGCAAGTCGCTGCGCCAGATCTTCCGCGAGTTCGAGGGCGACCTCGACCCCGCGACGACCCAGGGCTCAGGTGACGTGAAGTACCACGTGGGGGCGTCAGGCAAGTTCATCGGCCGCAGTGGGATCTCCCTACCGGTCTCGCTGGCGTCCAACCCGTCCCACTTGGAGGCGGTCGACCCCGTGGTCGAGGGCATGGTGCGGGCCAAGCAGGATCTCATCGACGACCCGGGCGCGTTCTCGGTGCTGCCCCTGGTGGTCCACGGCGACGCCGCCTTCGCCGGCCAGGGCGTGGTGGCGGAGACCCTCAACCTGTCGGCCCTGCCCGGCTACCAGGTGGGCGGCACCATGCACCTGATCATCAACAACCAGTTGGGATTCACCACCGCGCCGTCGGGCGCCCGCTCGTCCGTCTACGCCACCGACGTGGCCAAGATGGTGCAGGCGCCGATCTTCCACGTGAACGGCGACGACCCGGAGGCCTGCGTGCGGGTGGCCCGTCTCGCCTTCGGCTTTCGCCAGGCGTTCCGGAAGGACGTCGTCATCGACATGGTCTGCTACCGCCGGCACGGCCACAACGAGGGCGACGACCCCTCCTACACCCAGCCCCTCATGTACAAGCGCATCGAGGCCCGCCGGTCCGTGCGCAAGCTGTACACCGAGACCCTGGTGCGCCGGGGCGACATCAGCATCGACGAGGCCGAGCGGGCGCTCGAAGACTTTCTCGCCAAGATGCAGGCGGCGTTCGGGGAGACGCGCCTGTCGGAGCCACCCGAGCCTCGGACGGCGGCCCCGAGCGAGGCGGCCCTGACCGAGGCGCCGGCCGGCGGGCCGCCGTCGCCCTCGACGGGGGTGCAGCGGCCTCGCCTCGACCACATCGTGGACGTGTTGCACCACACGCCCGACGGGTTCACCATCCATCCCAAGCTGGCTCGCCAACTGGGCGCCCGGCTGCACCTGTACGCCGGCGGGGAGGTGGACTGGGCGCTGGCGGAGGCGCTGGCCTTCGGCACGCTGCTGCTGGAGGGGACCGACGTGCGCCTGAGCGGCCAGGACACCCGGCGCGGCACGTTCTCCCAGCGCCACTCGGTGCTGGTCGACTACGAGACCGAGCGGGAGTGGACGCCGCTGGCGCACCTGGCGGACGGGCCCGCCCCGGGGGGGGATCGGCCGCAGGGCAAGTTCTGGGCCTACGACTCGCTCTTGTCGGAATACGCGGCCCTGGGGTTCGAGTACGGCTACTCGGTGGCCCACCGGGACGCGTTGGTGCTCTGGGAGGCCCAGTTCGGTGACTTCGCCAACGGGGCCCAGATCATCATCGACCAGTTCCTGACCGCGGCGGAGGACAAGTGGGGGCAGGCGTCGGGCCTGACCCTGCTGTTGCCCCACGGGTTCGAGGGCCAGGGACCGGAACACTCCTCGGGCCGGATCGAGCGGTTCCTGACCCTGTGCGCCGAGGAGAACATCCAGGTGGCGAACCCGACCACCGCGGCCCAGTACTTCCACCTACTGCGCCGCCAGGCGCGCCGGGCGCGCCGCCGGCCGCTCGTGGTGATGACGCCCAAGTACCTTCTGCGGGCGCGGGTGTCCCGATCGCCGATCAGCGACCTGGTCGAGGGCTCGTTCCACGAGGTCTTGGGCGATCCGACGCCCGTGGCCGGCGCCGGCGCCGGCGCCGGCGGCGGTGGGCGGGTCGTCCTCGCCTCGGGCAAGGTCGCCTACGACGCCATGGCGGAGCGGGACGCCCGGGGCGTGGCCACGCCCGTGGTGCGGGTGGAGCAGCTGTATCCCTGGCCGGCGGCGGCGCTCGCCGCCCAGCTCGACCGCTACCCGGGCGCCACCGAGGTGGTGTGGCTGCAGGAGGAGCCCGAGAATATGGGCGCGTGGCCGTTCGTCCACGAGCGGCTGCACCGCTTGCTCCGCGAACGGGGCACGTCGCTGCGCCACGTCAGCCGCGCCCCGTCGGCCAGCCCCGCCAGCGGGAGCCACACCATCCACGAGGCCGAGCAGCGCGACCTCCTCGAGCGTGTCTTCACGCCGCCCTCAGCGCCCGGGTGATCAGCGCGACGACCTGATCCGGGCGCTCGGTCACGTCGGCCCACGTGAAGCGCAGCACCGTCCACCCGGCGAGCACCAGCGCGCTCTGCCGGCTGCGGTCGCGCTGGAAGGCGTCGCCCTCGTGCCACTCCCGGCCGTCGAGTTCGATGCCCAGCCGCCGATCGGGATAGGCGAGGTCGATGCAGTACCGCGCCGCGCCGACGCAGGCCTCGTGCTGGCGCACCGGATCGGGCAGGCCCGCGGCGCGGAGCAAGCGGATGAGCAGCACCTCCAGGTCGCTCCCCGCGGGCCGGCCGCGTGCCCGCCGGTCAAGCACCCGCCGCAGCCGCACCACCCCCGGCCGGGCCGCCGCCAGCTCCGGCGTGACGCGATCCAACGTCGTCAGCCCCCGCCGCAACACGGCTTCCACTGCCCGCTCCACCGCTCCGTCCCCCGCCACCGCCGCCAAATCGACGATGGTGCGCTCCACCTCGGTGGCGGGGATCCCGTCGATGGTCGTGCGCTGCCTGGCGTGCCGAACGGTGCGACGCCACCGTCCCAGCCGGCGCCGCGAGGATCGCGACGATCAGCCGCGGCCGCCAGGACGCGACCGATCCGGCGAGGGCGAACAGCCGTGCGCACACGGTGCTCCACCAATGCCCATTCGCGATCCGGCGAGCGTGGGCGCGGCGCGAGCCGCCCACCTGGCGGCCGGTGAAGGCCCCGTGCTGCCGGGCCGCCAGCTCCGCCGCCACCTCTTCGAGTGTTTTCATATCTTACAGTGTATGGACGGGGTATGACATTAGAAGAGGAGGAAGGCGGCGCCGATCACGGAGATGAGGTTGTAGGAGGCGTGGGCCACCACGGAGGCGCCGACACGCCGGCGCCACCACGCGGTGATCCCGAAGATCACGCCGCCGGCGGCGGTGACCATGACGACCGACACGTTCGCCAGCCCGAGCAGGGGGCTGAAATGGGCCAGCCCGAAGAGGACGGAGGTGATCGCGATGGCCCCCGCTGTCCCCACCACGCTGGTGAGGGAGCGGAGGAGGAGGCCGCGGAAGAACAGCTCCTCGGCGATCGGCGCCCCTACGACGGCGACGGTGGCGAAGATGAGGAAGGTGCCGACGTTGGCGTCGACCTCCCCGAACACGCCCTGATTGCTCCCGATCAGACGCTCGTTCCCGACGAGCGGGATGATGGCGATGGCCCCTGCGATCTTGGCCGCGACGGCCATGAGCACACCCCATCCGGCGTCCCTCCTCGTCACCTCCATGCCGAAGTCGCGCCGCAGGTTGCCGGTCCCGTAGCGGCGGCTGGCGAGCCAGCAGCCGGCCAGCAGCCCTCCCCACAGGACGGCCGAGTTCAGGAGGAGGACGGCGATGTCGGGCAGGTCGGCCGACGCCAGGGCGATGGCGAGGAGGACGCCTCCCGCCAAGCCGGCCACGAACCCGGCCAGGCCGTAGAAGGCAGCCCGGCCGGGCAGCTGGGGGCGTTCGTCCGGCGGCGCCGCCTGCCTGGCCGCCACCGGCGGCCACGGCATGGGGTGCTCGGTGACCTGGCCGGCGATGACGACGCCCTGGGTCCACGTCGCGCCGTCCCAATAGCGAAGCTCGCCGACGCCGGACGGGTCGGGGTACCAGTTGGCGGGCGGAATGGCCGTCATGCAGGGGTATTCGCGGCCGCCGGGACGGCGAGTGGTTGACTGAACGGGAACATGTCTCCGCGTTACGTGGTTGTCGACGGATCGAACCTCGCCACCGAGGGCCGGTCCATTCCCAGTCTGGCGCAGCTCGACGAAGCAGTGCGGGCGTTCATGGTCGAACGGCCCGAGATCCAGGTCATCGTCGTCGTCGACGCCTCCTTCGGCTACCGGATCGACGAGTCCGAGCGCCACGAGTACGAGCAGGCGGAGGCGGCGGGCGAGATCGTGTCGCCGCCGGCGGGCGCCATCGGCCGGGGGGACGGGTTCCTGCTGCGCATCGCCGACCGCACCAAGGCCGTCGTCCTTTCCAACGACTCGTTCCAGGAGTTCCACGCCGAGTACGGCTGGCTGTTCGACCAGGGCCGGCTCATGGGCGGCAAGCCGGTGCCGGGGGTGGGGTGGATCTTCACGCCCCGCGCCCCGGTGCGGGGGCCGCGGAGCCGGGAGGTGCTGCGCCAGGCCAAGAAGGCGCAGAAGGCGGCGCTCAAGCGGGCGGCGGTGGCCGAGGGGCCGGTGGCCGCCGCCATCGCCGAGGCCACCAAGGAAGCGATCGCCCCGGACGAGGGCGACGGCGTCGGCGACGGCGACGCGGCGGGGGAGAACGGGGGCCAAGGCGGGCGGCGGTCGGGGTCCCGGCGACGGCATACCAAACCCGCCGGCACGGTCAACGACCCGTTGCCGTTCATCCAGTTCATCGCCGAGCACCCGCTGGGCACCGAAGTCCTGGGCGAGGTCGACAGTTTCACCTCGCACGGCGCCTTCGTGCAGGTGCAGGGGGCCCGGTGCTACGTGCCGCTGGTGGCGCTCGGCGACCCGCCGCCGCGCAGCGCCAAAGCGGTGTTGACGCGTGGGGAGTCGCGGGCGTTCGTCGTCCAGGCCCTCGACCCGCCCCGCCGGGGCATCGAACTGGCCCTGCCCGAGTTCTCCCGGGTGGCGGGCGTGCCTACCGATGAGACGGTGGAAGCCGATGTGGCCGCGGGCCGCAAGGCGCGCCGGGCGCCCAAGGCGGCCAAGGCGCGCCGGGCGCCCAAGGCGGCCAAGGCGGCCAAGGCGGCCACATCGGCCAAGGCGGCCACGAAGGCGGCTGGCGCGGCCACGGACACGGACGTCGAGCCGGTGAAGGCCGAGCCGGTGAAGGCCAAGCGCACCCGGAAGAAGGCGGCTGCGCCGGTGAACGCGCCGCCCCCGCCGGCGGCGGCGAAGCGGTCCCGCAAGAAGGCGGCCGCCCCCGTCGCCGAGCCCGAGGCGGTTCCCGTCCCCGCCAGGCGGTCCCGCAAGAAGGCGCCGCCGCCCGCACCCGCGCCCGAACCTGAGCCTGCGCCGCCCTCGCCGGCGAAGCGGTCCCCAAAGAAGGCGGCCGCGCCGGCCGCGCCAGTGGCTGCCGAGCCCGAGCCGGTTGTGCCCGCGCCCGCCAAGCGGACGAGGAAGAAGGCGGCCGCCGCGCCGCCCGAGCCCAGTTCCGCCGC
>Ga0187893_10012836_pt1 | contig 11800 bp, 8 predicted proteins | sample MA1701074metaG_FD_139574 | JGI IMG/M metagenome (GOLD analysis project Ga0187893, IMG submission 139574) | White microbial mat communities from a basaltic lava cave in the Kipuka Kanohina Cave System on the Island of Hawaii, USA - MA170107-4 metaG ... | reverse complement strand
GCCTTCGGCGATTTCAATTTGTAGCTTGACCAGATCGAGTCCCGTGATCATCTCTGTCACCGGATGTTCGACCTGTAAGCGCGTGTTGACTTCGATGAAATAGAACTCGCCTGAAGGCGCGAGAATGAATTCGACCGTGCCTGCGTTCGTGTAACCGATGGCTCGACCAACCTTGACCGCAGCCTCCCCCATCACCCGCCGCAGTTCATCATTGACCGCAGGTGAAGGGCTTTCTTCAATGATCTTCTGATGACGGCGTTGAAGCGAACAGTCGCGCTCGAAGAGATGAACCAGATTGCCTCGCTCATCGCCGAGAATTTGAACTTCAACGTGGCGCGCTCCTTCGACATACTTTTCGAGCAGCAACGAGCCGTCGCCAAAAGCCTTCTCGGCTTCGCGCCGCGCGGCTTCGACAGCCTCTTCGACTTCACCCTCAGACCACACAACGCGCATACCTTTTCCGCCGCCGCCAGCCGAAGCTTTGATCAAAACAGGAAAACCGATCTTCAGCGTCTGCGTGCGCAACGCTTCATTGCTTTGATCTTCGCCGTCGTAACCTGGAACGACGGGAACACCGGCTGTGGCCACGAGCCTTCGCGCCGCGCTCTTCGACCCCATTTGCCGAATCGCTTGCGGCGACGGGCCGATGAAGACCACGCCTGCCGCCGCGCAGCTTTCAGCGAACTCGGCGTTTTCGGACAAAAACCCGTAGCCGGGATGAATGGCGTCAGCGCCAGCGCGCTTCGCCACTTCAACAATTTTCTCAATTCGCAGGTAAGACTCTTTGGCCGGAGCCGCGCCGAGGTGAACAGCTTCGCCAGCGAAACGAGTGTGCGGCGAATCGGCGTCGGCATCGGAATAAACCGCCGCCGTCTCAATGCCCATCGCGTGGAGCGTGCGCATCACGCGCAAAGCGATCTCGCCGCGATTGGCGACCAGAATTTTGCGAAAGGATTTTTCATTCATTGGTCAGTCGTCCGAAGGTTTGTTACGACTGGGTTTCGGTATCTTTTGCGGGTGGGAGCGCGCGCTCTGTTTTTAGCCTCTCGTTTTCCAGCTTGAGCCTTTCAATCTCCAGCGCCTGTCTGAAAAGCAGTTCTCTGGCTTTTCACTAAAGGTGAAGATCAGGGAGAGGAGTTCGGAGATATTCTTCCACATAAGCCAGATTGTTTTTGATTTGTTCCAGCAAGGTGTCTGTTTCGGAACTGAGAGCAGCGATGCGCGGTCGGCGAGCTTCGTACTCGTCGTTCAGTTCCCGCAATTGGCGAATAGCTTCCTCAATGGCTTTTTCCAGCTTCGGCGCTTCTTCTTCGGGAATTTCCAGAATTGTGGTCTTGTCCATAAACTCACCTCCGTTTCAAACAGAATCTTAGCACAGCCGCGACATTCGGCTTCAGTCAAATTGTCCGTAATACATCAAAGTCACGTATTCGACCTCCACCTGGCCCGCTTGCTGATGCGCCCGAAAAATTCTCTCCAACTCCGTGAGCATCGGCTGGTAATTCGGATGCGCGGCTTCAGGAACGTAAGACGACGAAAGCGTCCGGCCTTTCAAACCTTCGTAATCGAACACCTGGATGTTTTTGAACCGCCCCAGCCGGAAATCATCGGAGCCGAAGAATTCGCGAATCACATCGGCGTTAATCCGGCGATGATCTACCTGCTCGTAATCGGTCGAGTAATCTTTCAGCAACTGTTCATACTCAATGAGAAATGGCGTGGTGGTCGTTATCCGTTCATTCCACGCCAACACCACCCAGCCCTCCGATTTGAGAATGCGAGTGAATTCAGCTTTTGCTTTCACACGATCAAACCAGTGGAAAGCCTGCCCCGCCACGATGAAATCAACGCTCTGATCCGGCAGTGTAGTATCTTCGGCCTGCGCCGCGACGCTGTGAAAGCAAGGATAATTTTTCAACCAGCGTTCAGCGGCTTCGCGCATCTCGCGGTTCGGCTCGACCCCGTAAACCGCATTACCGTTCCGCAAAAACATAACGGTCAGAATGCCCGTGCCCGAACCGATGTCGGCGACGACCGAACCGGCGACAAGTCCGCATTCGTCGCGCAGCGTTTCTATCACGCCGCTCGGATAACCGGGGCGGTATTTGATGTAATCTTCGACTCGGCTGGAGAAACGTTGTGTTACGTCAGTCATTTGCAATAAAGCTTCTGTTTGTGGCGTCTCGCTCATTTCGGCGCCCCCGCCGCCCAGTTGACCCACACCGTCAGCGGCGCGTTCGGCTCCGTCTCCACCACCGCGTTGATCAGAAATAGCCACAGCGCGTGTTCCACGTCAGCGACAGCCAGGTCATCGTCAGACCTCGGCAGCAACGTAAATCATCTCTTTCCCAGGCGCTGCGGCGCAATCCATCTCAGAACTTTGACAGCGTCCATTCACCAGTAATATTCTCTGACAGCAATTGGAGGTAAGTCATAATGTCATCTGTCACCACTTCATATATTGAGCTTGACGCCGAAGGGCGGGCGTGGATCGCAGGCTCGAACACCAAAGTGATCGAGATCGTCCTCGACAAACTGGCCTGGGGCTGGAGCCCCGAAGAAATGTCTTTGCAACACCCTCAGCTTTCACTCGCGCAAATTCATGCGGCTCTCTCTTACTACTACGATCACCAGGACGAGCTGAACGCTGAAGCTGCGCAACAGATGCGCGAGTACAAAGAGTTGAGAGCGCAGGCGGAAAACTCGCCCTTGCGGCAGAAGCTTCGCGCGCTCGGCAAGCTACAATGAGTGTCAGCCTCTATTTCGATGTTCACGTTCCCTATGCCATCACGCTTGGCCTGCGTTTGCGCGGCGTGGATGTGCTCACCTCGCAGGAAGACGGCACAAGAGAACTGGACGATGATCTCCTACTTGAGCGCGCGACTGACTTGGGCCGTGTTTTATTCAGCCAGGACAAAGATCTATTGCGCGAGGCGCAGAAACGGCAACAAAGCGGGGTAACGTTCGGTGGCGTCATCTATGCGCCTCAGCTCGGAGTTGCGATTGGCCAGTGCATTGACGATCTCGAACTGATCACACAGTGCAGCGACCAGGACGAATGGCTCAATAAGGAAACTCTGCACGTAGACCTCAAACCGGCCCGTCTCATCCGAGGCGTAGGCCAGCCATCGCCCGTCGGGCGAGAGCGTCCCCGCCGTTTCATTTGCATCCGTCCCTAGCGCTCGGAAAGGCTTCGCCTCGCCACTCCCGGTCGCCGGCAAGACCCACACATCTCTTTTCGTCTTCGGGTTGACTTCGTAATAGATGATGAAGCGCCCATCCAGCGACCAGTCGGTGGCGAATATAGGGTGATCCGATTTCAGCAACAGCGTCTCCTCTCCGGCGCTGCTGGCTGCATTCTGATAGAGGTTCTGAAGCCTACCATCCCGAGTTGAAGTCCAGACGATGCGGCTCCCATCCGGCGCCCAGACGGGATTATTATCACCCCCCGGATCGAAGGTGAAGCGCTGAGCGTTGCCCCCCGATACATTACATAGCCAGAGATCGCCGGTGCCAGTCTGAGGATCAGGGCGGTCGGCGATAAAACGCTTTTCGTCAGGGGAGAGCCAATGTTGCGCACTACCTGCGACCACCTCCAGCGATTTGATTTGCTGATCGCGACGATCCATCCAGTGGTATTGGCTACGCTGCCGGTTCGCAATCGGATCAAAGACCAATACGCCGTTGTCGGAGACGGAAAAGGTGAAATACTCCTTGCGAACAGGATCACTCCCAACCTTGTCTGAGAGCGAGAATGGCTCGCCGGTGAAATCGAGCCGGCTTGTGTCAAAGGGCCGGGCCAGCAAGGCGCCGTCGCGCACGAAGACCAGCCAGCCGGCACCGCTGGCCGTGTCGCCGGGGACTGCGGTCATGTACTTGATGACCGTGATCTCGTCGAGCAGCCGCCGCTTGACCGTCCCGTCGAGCGAGCCGAGGTAAATCCCACGCGTCTCCTTCTGCCCACTCTGAATGTTGTAGAGGAAGTGACGGCCATCCGGCAGAAAAGTTGGGTAGCGATAAGAAGCCTCCTGGCGTGACCTGTCGAGGGTTGTCACCTGTGTGACTTCTCCGCCCGTCGCAGAAATCCGCAACAGCTCACTCCCCCCTCTCCCAAAGAGAATCGTCCCAGCGCGGCTCCACGCGCTGCCGAAAGCGGCCCCCAGTACCTCGCAGAGCGTTTGAACCGGCCCGCCAGTGAACTCGATCTTTTTCAACTTGCCATCGGCGAAGAAGCCGATGAAGCGGCTGTCGGGCGACCAGAAGGGGAAGATCGCGCCTTGCGTGCCGGCGAGCGGCTTGGCTTCGGTGGAATCGAGCGGGCGCACCCAGAGTTGGACATTGCCGCCGGTGGCCGCGGTGAAGGCCAGATGACGGCCATCTGGCGAGACAGCGATCTGGCCAAAGCTCGAATTTGCCGGCGGCAGGATGGAAAACTTCATCAACCGCGCATCGGTGGTTGGCTGGCGCGTCAAGTATGCCCAAATCACTCCCAACATCCCTAGCAACAACACCGCAGTGGCGCCTATCCACCATTTCTCGCGGCTACTGCGATGCGGCGTCGCTCTGCTCGTTTCAACCGCAGGCGTCTCCCCCTGCGAGTTGGAGGGCGTAGATAACGCTTCGAGCGCAAAGCCGAGATCGTATGCTGTTTGAAACCGCCGCTCGGGCTGCTTCTCCAAACACCTCCGCACCAGCTTTTCAATCTGCGGGCTGACCTTCGCGTTCGTTTCGCCAAGCTCCGGCGGCTCTTCCTTCAGGATCGCGTTCATCACTTCGATGGCCGAAGCGCCGCGAAAGGCCCGCTGCCCGCTCAGCATTTCGTAAAGAATCACGCCGAAGGCGAAGATGTCCGACCTATGATCCGTCTCCTGCCCGCGCACCTGCTCCGGCGACATATAACCTACCGTCCCCATCACCGTCCCCGGATCAGTGATCTTCTTCTGCGTCGGCGCCTGGCTGTCCGCAGCGTCAACCTGCTGAGGCTTCAGTTTCGCCAGCCCGAAGTCGAGAATCTTGACGCGCCCGTCTTTCGTCACAAACAGATTCTCCGGCTTCAGGTCGCGATGGACGATGCCTTTTTCGTGCGCGGCGGCGAGGCCCTGAGTGATTTGTTGCGCGTAATCAAGCGCCTTGCGCAGCGGTAGTGTGCCGTGCTCCAACTGCTCGCGCAGTTCGGCGCCTTCCAGCAGTTCGGCGACGATGAACGGCGCTCCCTCGTGCGCGCCGATGTCGTAGATCGTCAGGATGTTCGGATGATTGAGCGCCGAGGTGGCCTGCGCTTCCTGTCTGAAGCGGAGCAGCCGGTCGGCGTCATGGGCGAGCGATGCGGGCAAAACTTTGATCGCCACGTCGCGCCGCAACCGTTCATCGCGCGCGCGATAGACTACGCCCATCCCGCCACGCCCCAGCAGCGCCAGGATTTTGTACGACCCGATGTGTTGTCCGGGAAGTAACTGCGGCGCCGTCTGGCTCAGCTCTTCGGGTTGGAGTTCTTGCGCAGCGGCGGCGAACGCATTGTCCCGCATGAAGCTCTCCGCCGCGCCGTCATAGCGCAACAACTCTTCGACCTCGCGGCGCAGTTCTTCATCGCCCGCGCTGGCTTGGGCGAGAAAAGCATCGCGCGCGCCAGGCTCGCGTTCCAGCGCAGCGTGGTAGAGTTGTTCGATTTGTTTCCAACGTTCAGGCTTCATCCGATTTTCCTCCGCGCAGCTTTCTCAGCAGCCACGATCTGGCCAATCGCCAGTCGCGGTGAACCGTCTCGACCGAAACGTCGAGGGCTTCGGCAGTCTCTTCCACGCTCAGGCCCCCGAAGAAGCGCAACTCCACCACCTGGCTCTTGCGCGCGTCTAATTCGGCGAGCGCGCCGAGCGCTTCATCGAGCGCCAGCAATCCTTCATCGCGCTGCTCGCTGACCACCAATGCTTCATCGAGCGAAACCTGCTCGGCCCCGCCGCCGCGCTTGCGGCTGCCGCGTTCGCGCGCCAGGTCTGTCAACACCTGACGCATCAAGCGCGAGGCGGCGGCGAAGAAATGCCGGCGGTTTTCCAACCTGACCTGACTGGCGTCAATCAACCGCAAATAAGCTTCGTGGATGAGCGCCGTGGTTTGCAGCGTATGGCCGGCGCGTTCACGGCGCATGTGTTGTTTCGCCAGCCGGCGCAGTTCGCCGTAAACCAGCGGCATCAATTGATCCATCGCTGCCTTGTCGCCTTCGCTCCAGGCCAGGAGCAGTCGGCTAACTTCGTGTGGATTTGGAGTTGGCATCTGACTGCTGACCTCCCGATCTGCGCAGTCTGAGAGGGTGTTTTGAAATTCGCCGAAATCCCCTCAACGGCCGGAGGCTGTACACAAGTCTGGGATTGCCGCTAAGCCCTTGAAAAATTGAGAATTCGGAGGGTCAATTGCAGGTTATGTAACTCAAAACCACAACTGACCCCCGACAGCCAAGCTTTTTACCAAGCTTGGTTGGAACATCATCAACAGCCGCCGGATGAACTGCAAGTGATTGATCAACTGCTGGACCTGGATCAACTCTTGCTGGACTTCGTCGCCCCGGCTTTTTCTCTCCTGGGCGCCCCGGCCCGCCGGGTGGGTCAACTCTTACGCGCCCTCTTACTGCTCTTCATCAAAAACAATCGGAGCGAGAATTTTCTGGTGAACACCGAACTGAAAAGTAATTTGTTGTACCGCTGGTTCGTCCGCCTGGAGAAAGACGAAACCATCAATGACTCTTTTCGCGTCGCGCTGGTGCGCTTACGCGCCCGGCTGGCCGCGCGCTTAAAGCACGAGCACTGGCAAACATTTCTCGCCCAGACCGTCGCCCCGGCCCTCGCCCAACATCGTTTGCTGCTCGCCGCCGCCGAAGTCGAGGCCGCGCCCGCGCCCGCGCCATCAGCGGCGCCCAAGGAGAGCTCGGCGGCGCCGGGGCGTGGCTCATCGGATTCATCGTCAACCAGCGCGACGCCGGCCAGAGAGCGCCCCGACACTGGCCCGCCGCAAATCGGGAAAGTGACTTTCGATCTGACCCCGGTCAAAGCCCGAGCCCGCATTCTCGCAGGGCGCGACGTGCCCAAGACGAAGCAGCCACAAAGCGAGCAGCCCGCGCCGCCGCCGCCGACTGCGCCGCCAACAGGCACAGGGCCAGCGCCAAAGCCCGCCCCGCCACAGAAGCAGCTGCCGCGCTCGCACGGCGACCCCGACGCCTATTGGATCACCAAGAAACGACGCGGCGCATCCGGGCGGATCACCGAAACCACACTCGGTTATGAAGTCGGCCTCTTCTCTACCCAGAGCCAGGGGATCATCACCGGCGTAGTGGTCCGCGAAGCCACCCAAGCTAACCGCACCGAGTTCACCAACTGGACTGATCAGTACCAGCAGGACTGGGAACTGAGCCGCGGCCAGTTGGAGGTCAGCGCCGATGGTGAATTCCACACCGGCGACATCCTCCGCCACTTCGAGCAGCAAGGGCAGCGTTTGTGCGTCCCGGTGTCGGAGCCGACGATCCCCAAAGGCAAGCTCGATCATCGTTACTTCAGCTACTTCGCCGCCGAGGACTTGTATGTTTGTCACGAGGGCGCGGAGTTGAAGCGGATCGGCTACGACAAACAGAAGCAGCGGACGCGCTACCGGGCGCCGCCGGAAGCCTGCGCCAACTGTCCGAGCGCCGGTCTGTGCAAAGGTGGCAAAGGCCCGCGCAAAGTCTCGCGCAGCGATTTCGCCGAGGAGTTTGCCCGCGCCAAAGAGCGGGCTGTGACCGCCGAGCATCGTGAGGCGCGTTGGTCGCAGCACGTTTACGGCGAAGGCAGCTTTGCCCACAGCAACTGTAATCACGGGCTGGATCGGGCGCGCTACTACGGGCAGAAGCGCATGCTGCTGCAAGGCTATTGGACAGCGGCGGCGATGAACTTGAAGAAGGCCTTCCGCTTTCTGCAAGCGCGCCTGTCCGGCGCCGGGCCGTCAGTTGATCCAGTCCCGACCTGAGCCTGGCGGACTGGGCTTGAAATGAGGTGATCAAAGAACGAGTCGTGGCTCGTCAGGGAGAAGTCTTCTCTACTATGCCCCGGCTTGCGAACTGAGCCTGAGATGAGTCGAGCGCCACCAATTTTTTTGCGAACGACCGCCAACTCAGAAATAGTCTGGCTGACATTGTGTACAGCCTCCGGCCGTTGGTGGGATTCAAGAGATGCGCTCTCGTTCATCGTTGAGTCAGACTTGAATTCCTGGTTACAATGCCTGCGCAAAACAAGGTGTGATCATGGATCGAATAGAACAATACCGCCAGATCATCGAAAAAGCGCTGACCGAAACGCTGGCCTTCCTCAAATCAGGCAACGATCCGGGCGTTGAATACAAACTGCTGTTTGACCGCGAGCGCGACAATTACGCCCTGATCGCCGTCGGATTTTCCAGCAAACGCCGGATTCACCATTTTCTCGTCCACCTGGAGATCATCAACGGCAAGGTCTGGCTCCAGGCGGATAACACCGACTTTGAAATCGCCAAAGACCTGGAAAAGGCCGGTCTCGCCAAGAGCGAAATTGTGCTCGGTTTTCAGGAACCCCGGGTCAGACCCTACACTGAATACGCCGCCGCCTGAAAAAACTCTCAACCGCGAAGAGGCTATTTGACCTCGCTGATCGACACCACGTCGGAGCTTGGGCTACCGCGCGCCAGAACCAATTGTTTGCCGTCACGCTAGAGGTCGAAGCTTAGATATCTAGATCCTCCCATAATCAACTCATTGCCTCAGTCCCATGCGCCGCAATAGATCGCTGTAGCGCGCCTCGCCTCGCAAGGAGTCGAAGGGCGGCCACCAGGTGAATTCTGATAACTCGGCACGCCGCGCTTGAAAGTCAGTTTCGAGCCAGGCAAAAGCTTTATCCTTTTCCCCAAGACCTGCATAAACGGCGGCTGGGTAAATTCCATCCGCCTCCTGCTTCACGCATCTTCCTTCCAGTTCCTTGATGATCGCAAGGGCTTCGGCTCGCTTCCCTGGCACCGCCAAGCCATAACCCAGGTTGCCGAGGGCTTCGTTAGATCTTTGAGACAAGCGATTTGCCTCGTTGAATGCTGTGAGCGCATCGGAATAGCTCCCTAATTTGAGGTAAATCCAGCCTGCCGTTATATGCCCTCTCCGGTAATCAGGGTCGAGTTCCAGTGCGTTCTGAACCTGTTTTAGAGCGGCCTGGCTGTCGCCTTTGATCAGGTAATCATTGGCCAAATTGGTACTGATAGCAGGCGCCAGTGGGTCCAGTTGGTAAGCGCGTTGGCTTGCCGCCAACGCCTCATCAATCCGCCCCAACTTACGGAGATGGTAGCTGTACCAGTGGTAGGCCGTTGGATAATTTGGATTCAGCTCAATTGCACGCCGGTATTCTTTTTCAGTTTCCCCAACTTGCCACGAGGCCCCATGAAGCGCGCCGAGAGATACGTGCGCCTCCGCCAGCGCATCATTAATCTGCAACGCGCGCTGGGCATAAGCCCTTGCCCGCAGCAATGCCTCGCTAACAGGATAACCTGGGTTCCCGCCCAATAGGATGTAACAGTTAGCCAATTCCGCGTAAGCGAGGGCATACCCCGGATCTTGATCTACTGCCTGTTGGAATTGCTCAATCGCTTTCTTCAGGTGAACCGGGGAACGTTTTTGCAAATGATATAGACCTTTCAAGTAGGACTGATACGCCTCGGGGTTGTGCGGAGCGTTCGCGGCCAAGCGCTGCTGTTCTTGACCGGTCAATTTCGAGCGCAATATAGCGGCAATTTCCCGTGAAATCTCCTGCTGAACAGTCAGCGCATCAGCGACTGTCCGGTTGTAGCGTTCACCCCAGGCCTGTCTATTATTTCGTGTGTCCACCAACTCTACGCTCACGATCAAGCTCTCGCCACGTTGCAACAGTCTTCCCGTCAAAACCGCGTGCACATCCAGTTCACGCCCGACCACCAGCGGGTCAACCTCCTTGCCTTTATAACGGAAAACGGAGTTGCGCGCGGCGACTCGTAGCGAAGGAATCTGCGCCAGATTATTGATGATGCTTTCAGTCAGCCCGTCCGAGAGATACTCTGAGTCAGGGTCACGATTCTGGTTATCAAACGGCAGCACAGCGATTGAATCCAGGTCGCCTTTATTTTTTGCCGCGCGCCCATATAGAGCAAAACCGATAAGGGCCAGAGCGAATAATGCCAGCACGGCCAATACAAGGAGCTTGTGTTGTTGGATTTTATGAGCCAAGTCCACATCACTCGAAGTCGAGGGCGCCGCCGCTGCCTCATTCGTCACCGCTTCGGCTGGCTGCGCGTTCGTAGTCCCGCCTTCAGACGGAGTTTGGTTCATCTCGACGCTTCCACTTGAAGCCGGAGCTGCGAACGCCTGGACACCTTTTAGCTTCGCTTCAAACTCCAACTCTTGCTTCAAGTCTTTGAGATCAATCAAGAGGTCTTTGACGTGTTGGTATCGCTGCTCGCGGTCTTTTCGGAGCGCTTTACTGACGATGCGTTGCAATTCGGCGGGCGCATCCGGCGCCAGAGATTTGAGCGGCGCCGGCTCGGTTTTCAGAATCTCGCCAATTACTTCCAGCGCATTCACGCCCGTAAACGGCGCGCGGCCTGCGAGCATTTCATACAGCACGACGCCCAGGCTGAAGATGTCGCTGCGCGCGTCCACCTCCTGCCCACGCGCCTGCTCCGGCGACATATAACTCGCCGTGCCCATCACCGTGCCCGGATCGGTGTTCACTTTCGCAATCGTTGGCGCCTCGCTATTCACGGCATCCGGGCGTTGTTCGGTCAACTTGGCCAGGCCGAAGTCGAGCACCTTGACGATGCCGTCGCGCCGCAGCATCACGTTTTCGGGTTTGATGTCACGATGAGTGATGCCGGCCTCGTGCGCGGCGGCCAGCGCGGAGGCCATCTGGACGGCGATGTCGAGCGCAGCGTTGATCGCCAGCTTCTCTTTGAGCCGCTCGCGCAGCGTTTGGCCGTCAATGAACTCGGTGGCGATGAAGTGCGCTCCGTTCGCCTCGTCGATTTCGTGAATGGTGATGATGTTCGGATGGTTGAGCGCAGAGGCGGCGCGCGCCTCCTGCTCGAAGCGGCGCACCCGTTCGGTGCTGCGCGTGAAAGCTTCAGGCAACAGCTTGAGCGCGACCTTGCGACTGAGCTTCGTGTCTTCGGCCAGATAAACTTCGCCCATCCCGCCCGCGCCGAGCGGAGAGATGAGCTTGTAATGATCGAGACAAGCGCCGACAGCAATTGGCATTTCGGAGCCTCCTCAATGCGCCGCAGTGGATTGGATGTCCGGCGCAGTTTATCAACTCACAGCGGCTTGTCACAGCGTTTTGAGAAATGCGATCAGCGCCGGTTTGAAGGATTGAGGATCATCGCGCGCCTGAGTTACACTCCCGGCCAGACCGCCGCCAGCGAGCGGCAAAACCAGGCAAGAGAGGTAAAACGAATGTCACAGGCATTGGCTGAAATCCCTTACGATCTGCGCGACATCATCGAGAACATTGTCACGGAGGACGACGAACCGGTGGACAATCTATTTTCCGAAAAACAACAAACGCTCTTGAAACGCAGCTTGTACAGTTCGTGGACTCCGCCGCCGGGCGAAGACAGGCGGAAGAAGCGGCGCAAATTTCTGGCCGCTGCCAATGTCGGCATCTACTTCGCGCTGCACGAGCAGCCGCTCGTCCCGGATTTCTTCCTGAGCCTCGACGTTGAGCCGCACCAGGATTGGTACGACAAAGAGCATCGGACCTACTTCGTCTGGGAGTTCGGCAAAGTGCCGGAACTCGTCCTC
>Ga0187893_10012834_pt1 | contig 11802 bp, 13 predicted proteins | sample MA1701074metaG_FD_139574 | JGI IMG/M metagenome (GOLD analysis project Ga0187893, IMG submission 139574) | White microbial mat communities from a basaltic lava cave in the Kipuka Kanohina Cave System on the Island of Hawaii, USA - MA170107-4 metaG ... | reverse complement strand
TCGGGCGCGTGCGTCTCGAGCGCAGGCGGTCGAACAAGCTCGTGCAGGACGCCCGGCGAAGCTGGCTCCTGCGCCTCGTCACGCACTTCTAGGAGGTCACCCGATGCCCCCCCCCACGCGGCTCCGGACCCGCACCCTGGCGCTGCTCGCGGCGGCGCTCGCGGCGGGCGCGTGCGCCTCCGGTGGGGGCGACACCGTGGAGCCGCTCGCCGCCGCCGACACCTCGCGCGCGCGCGCGCATCACAGCGTGGGCGCGACGCACCTGCGCGAGGGCCGGATCGCACTCGCGATCCGCGAGCTCCGCGCAGCCGAGCAGCTGAATCCGCGCGACAAGTGGATCCAGCTCGGGCTCGCCGAGGCGTACCGGCGCAAGAGCCTCGGCGCCGACGCGGAGCGGCACCTCAAGAAGGCGCTCGTGATCGACCCCGCCTTCCAGGACGCCCGCCTCACGCTCTCCGGTCTCTACATCCAGAGTGAGCGCTATCCGGAGGCGATCGCGGAGACACAGCTCCTGATCGACGACCCGACCTTCCCGAAGCCGTGGGAAGCGCTCGTGAACAAGGGCTATGCGCTGATGCTGCTCCGGCGGCGGACCGAGGCGCGCGAGGCGCTCGAGCTCGCGCTCGAGTACCACGATCGCTACTGGCGTGCCCATCTCAATCTCGGCATCCTCGACGAAGAGGAGGGCAAGCGGCTCGAGGCGATGGAGCGCTTCGACCGCGTGCTCAAGCTCGGCGCGGGGCCGTTGGCGAGCGCCGAGGTGAACTACCGGATGGCCGAGATCTACCTCTCGCTCGGGAACCGGGAGCGCGCCGTCGAGCACCTGGTAGCCGCGAGCTCTCAGCGGCCGAACGGCGCATGGGGAAAGCGATCGGAGGACACTCTCAGGGCCCTGCGCTGACCGCGAGCCCGCACGAAGGGCGGGCGCGGGGCGCACGGAGCGCGGCGACGAGGGGCGACGAGGTCTTCGCGCTCGGCGGCTGGCTCGCGAAGCAGCGCCGGCTCCGCGGGATCCGGCTCGAGGAGCTCGCGGCGCTCACGCGGCTGCCCGTGCGCTCGCTCGAGCGGCTCGAGGCGGGCGCGTTCGACGGCCAGCAGGACGGCTTCGTCCGCGGCTTCGTGCGCACGGTGGCCGTCGCGATCGGCCTCGATCCCGAGGACGCGGTCTCGCGGCTCCTCGCCGAGCCGGAACTGCGTGCGGGCAGCCGGCTGCCCGAACTCCGGGCCCTCGCGCTCGCGGGGCTCGGGCTGGTGGGCGCGCTCGCGCTCGGCGTCGCGGTCTGGCAGCTCGCGCGCGCGCTCGGCTCGGAGGAGAACGAGGGCCCGCCGCTCCTGCGGCGCGACGCCGTGCGCGCGCTCGCGGTGGAGGAGGGCCTCCTCCCGGAGCAGCCCGAGGCACCCGGCGCGCCGGCCGCGCTCCTCCTCGAGCCCGCGCCGCTGGAGGCCAACCCGGCCGCCGAGGCCGAGGCCGAGGCCGGGGCGGCGGGCGAGCCGGAGCCCGCGCCGGCCGCGCCGCTCGGCTCCGCCTCCGCCCCCGCCGCGCCCGCGCCGCCCGACTGACGACGTGCTCTCGCTCCACACCGAGGCGCTGGTACTGCGCGCGGTGGACTTCGGCGAATCCGACCGGATCGTCCACCTGCTGACGCCGGCGGCCGGTCGGCTCCCGGCCATCGCGAAGGGAGCCCGGCGGAGCCGCCGGCGCTTCCCCGGCACGCTCGACCTCTTCAACCAGCTCTCCGTGCACGTGGAGCGGCGGAAGCCGGCCGCGCTCGCGCGCCTCGAAGGTGCGCGCCTGCTCCGGACCTTCGAGGCGATCCGCGCCGGCGCCCCGCGCTTCGCGCTCGGTTGCTATCTGCTCGAGCTGCTCGACCGGCTCGCGCCGGAAGGCGGCGCGCCCGACGACCTCGCGCGCCTCTTCGCGTTCGCCCACGCCGCGCTCGACTGGCTCGACCGCGAGCCGCCGACGCAGCGCATGCGCGTGCTGCTCGAGCTCCGCGCGCTCGACGCGCTCGGGCTCCGCCCCGGACTCCTCGCGTGCGTGCGCTGCGGGCGCGCGGTCACGGCGGAGCGTGCGCGCGGCGGCGCTGCGCCGGTGCCACACGGTGGCACCGCGCCGGTGCCACACGGTGGCACCGCGCCGGTGCCGTTCGCGATCGGGGAGGGCGGGCCGCTCTGCGCGGCGTGCGCCGCCACCGGGATCGAGGGGGCCTGGCTCCCCATCCATCTGGGCACGCTCCGCGCCCTCGACCGCGCGCTCCAGTTCCCGTTCGCGCAGCTCGGGCGGCTGGCCCTCGGGGGGGATGCGCTCGCCGAGGCGCAGCGGCTCGTCACCCGCTTCCTCGGCTTCCACGTCGGCGTCGAGCTCCAGAGCCGCCGCATCCTCGACGAGCAATTGACACTCCCCGGGGGCGAAGGGAAACTGCCGCCTCCTCGGCAAGCCACGGGGGGTGCCAGGGGCCGCGCCCCGCAGAGCGAGCCGCGGGCGCGCGAAGGCGGCGACGTCGGGAGCGAGCGCTCGTGACGCCCCCCTTCCCACACGGCGGAGCGAATGGCGACGGACCCGGTGCGAGAGCGTTCCGCGCTCAGGATGGAGGAGCTGGTCTCGCTCTGCGCGCGCCGCGGCCTGATCTTCCCGAGCGGGGAGCTCTACGGCGGCATCAACGGCTTCTGGGACTACGGTCCGCTCGGCGTCGAGCTCAAGAACAACCTGAAGGCGCTCTGGTGGCGGCGCGTGGTGCGCGAGCGCGACGACGTCGAGGGCCTCGACGCCGCGATCGTGACGCACCCGCGCACGTGGGAGGCGTCCGGCCACGTCGAGCACTTCTCCGACCCGATGGTCGACTGCCGCGCCTGCAAGAAGCGCTTCCGCGCCGACCAGCTCGACGACGTCCCGCCTTGTCCGGCGCGCGAGGGCACCTCGCAGCACGATTTCACTGCGCCGCGCGCGTTCAACCTGATGCTGAAGACCTTCATCGGCGCGTCCGAGGACGCCGCGGCGGTGGCTTGGCTCAGGGCCGAGACGTGCGGCTCGATCTTCACGGACTTCAAACGGGTGCGCGAGGTCTCGCGCCAGAAGATCCCGTTCGGGATCGCGCAGATCGGCAAGGCGTTCCGCAACGAGATCAACCCGCGCAACTTCACGTTCCGCTCGCGGGAGTTCGAGCAGGCGGAGCTCGAGTTCTTCTGCCATCCCGCGGAGAGCGCGAAGTGGTTCGAGCACTGGCGCGAGGAGCGCCTGCGTTTCCACCGCGAGCTCGGCTTCGGCGCGGACGTGCTGCGCGTTCGCGCCCACGAGCCGAAGGAGCTCGCGCACTACGCGAAGGCGGCCGCGGACCTCGAGTTCCTGTTCCCGTTCGGCTGGCAGGAGATCGAGGGGATCCACGACCGCGGCAGCTTCGACCTCTCCCGGCACGCGGAGTTCTCGGGCAAGGACCTGTCGGTGCTCGACGAGGAGACGAAGGAGCGCTTCGTGCCGGCCGTGGTCGAGACGTCGGTCGGCATCGACCGCACCCTGCTGGCCCTGCTCTGCAACGCCTACGCCGAGGAGAAGCTCGCGGACGGAGAGACCCGTGCGGTGCTGCGCCTGCCGGCGGCCGTCGCGCCGATCCAGGTCGCGGTGCTGCCGCTCTCGAAGAAGCTCGCCGAGCCCGCGCAGCGGATCGCGCGCGAGCTCCGGCGCCAGTGGAGCGTCTTCTACGACGAGGCGGGGAACATCGGCCGGCGCTACCGGCGGCAGGACGAAGTCGGGACGCCGTTCTGCGTCACCTACGACTTCGAGTCCGAGACGGATGGCAAGGTGACGGTGCGCGAGCGCGACAGCATGGCGCAGCAGCGCGTGTCGCAGGACGCCCTCGCCGCTCACCTCCGGGAGCGCCTCTCGCCTTGAGCCGGGGCAGCTCGAAGCAGCGAAAGCAAAGCGGCGCGACGGAGAGCGCGCCCGGCAAGAGCGTCTACTTCTTCGGCGCGGGCCGTGCCGACGGCCGCGCGGGCATGAAGGAGCTCCTCGGCGGGAAGGGCGCGAACCTCGCCGAGATGGTGCGGCTCGGGGTGCCGGTGCCGCCGGGCTTCACGCTCTCCGCCGCCGTGTGCGGCCTCTACCAGCGCCGGGGCGGCCAGCTCCCGGCCGCGGTGAAGCGTGAGGCGCTCACCGCGCTCGCGAAGGTGGAAAGGGCGATGGAGCGTCGCTTCGGCGACGCCGAGGCCCCGCTCCTCGTGTCGGTGCGCTCGGGCGCGCGCGCCTCGATGCCCGGCATGATGGACACGATCCTGAACCTCGGCCTCAACGACGCCACCGTGAAGGGCCTGGCGGCGCGGGCCGACGAGCGCTTCGCCTGGGACAGCTACCGGCGCTTCGTCTCGATGTACGGCGACGTCGTGCTCGAGATCCCGCACGAGCGCTTCGAGTCGCGCATCGAGGCCCGGAAATCCGAGCGCAACGTGCGCCTCGACGTCGAGCTCGGGGCCTCGGACTGGCAGCGCATCGTGCGCGAGTTCCTGGAGATCGTGGAGGAGCACACGGGGCGCCCCTTCCCGCAGGATCCGGAGGAGCAGCTCTGGGGCGCGGTCGCGGCCGTGTTCCGCTCCTGGGAGAACGATCGCGCGCGCCGCTACCGCAAGATCCACGGCATCCCGGACGACTGGGGCACGGCCGTGAACGTGCAGGCGATGGTGTTCGGCAACATGGGCGACGAGTGCGCGACCGGCGTCGCCTTCACGCGCGATCCGTCCACCGGCGACAAGCAGTTCTACGGCGAGTACCTGAAGAACGCGCAGGGCGAGGACGTGGTCGCGGGCATCCGCACGCCGCAGCCGATCAACCGCGCGAGCCGGCGCGAGATCCAGGGGGCGCTGCCCACGCTCGAAGAGGAGATGCCGCGCGCCTATCGGGAGCTCGAGCGCATCTACCGCCAGCTCGAGCGCCACTACCGCGACATGCAGGACATCGAGTTCACGATCGAGAACGGGAAGCTCTGGATGCTCCAGACGCGGACCGGGAAGCGCACCACGCGCGCGGCCGTGAAGATCGCGGTGGACATGGCCAAGGAGGGCCTGATCTCGCGCGAGGACGCGGTGGCGCGCATCGACCCGCACGCGCTCGACCAGCTGCTCCATCCGATGCTCGACCCGAACGCTGAGCGCGTGGTGATCGCGCGCGGGCTGCCCGCCTCGCCGGGCGCGGCGGTGGGCCGGATCGTGCTCTCGGCCAACGAGGCGGAGATGCGCGCCAAGGGCGGCGAGAAGGTCGTGCTCGTACGCACCGAGACCTCGCCCGACGACATCCACGGCATGCACGCGGCGCAGGGCATCCTGACCGCGCGCGGGGGAATGACCTCCCACGCCGCTGTCGTAGCGCGCGGCATGGGCAAGTGCTGCGTCGCCGGCTGTGGCGAGCTCCGGATCGACCCCGCGACCGGCGAGATCCACGTGCGGGACCGCGTGCTGCACGCGGGCGACACGATCACGCTCGACGGCAGCACGGGCGAGGTGATGCTGGGCGAGGTGCCGACCGTCACGCCCGAGCTGGGCGGCGCCTTCGACGAGCTGATGCGCTGGGCCGACCGGCTGCGCGTGCTCAAGGTGCGCACGAACGCCGACACCCCGGAGGACGCGCGCGTCGCGCGCGCGTTCGGCGCCGAGGGCATCGGGCTCTGTCGCACCGAGCACATGTTCTTCGAGCCGAACCGCATCCTCGCGATGCGGGAGATGATCCTCGCCTCGGACAGCGCTGCGCGCGAGCGCGCGCTCGCGAAGCTCCTGCCCATGCAGCGCGGCGACTTCGCAGCGATCTTCCGCGCCATGGCGGGGCTGCCGGTGACGATCCGCCTGCTCGACCCGCCCCTCCACGAGTTCCTTCCCCACGGCGACGAGGAGATCGCCGAGGTGGCGCGCGCGCTCGGCCGCGACGCCGCGGCGCTGCGCGCGAAGGTGGAGGCGCTCAAGGAGTACAACCCGATGCTCGGCCACCGCGGCAGCCGGCTCGGGATCACGTACCCCGAGATCTACCGCATGCAGGTGCGGGCGATCATGGAGGCCGCCTGCGAGGTGGCTGCCGCCGGCGTGCGCATCCACCCCGAGATCATGCTCCCGCTGATCACGCACGAGCTCGAGCTCGAGCTCGCGAGCTGGTCGACCAGGAGATCGCCGCGGTGCAGGCCGCGTGGCCCGAGGCCCGCGTGAAGCCGAGCATCGGCACCATGATCGAGGTGCCGCGTGCCGCGCTCACGGCCGACCGGCTCGCGAAGCACGCCGACTTCTTCTCGTTCGGCACGAACGATCTCACCCAGATGGGCTACGCCCTCTCGCGCGACGACGCCGGCAAGTTCCTGCCGGACTACGTCGAGAGCGGGATCCTCACCGAGGATCCCTTCGTCTCCGTGGACGAGGACGGCATCGGCCGGCTGATGGAGATCGGGGTCGTCGGCGGCCGCGCCACGCGGCCGGGCCTCAAGGTCGGCATCTGCGGTGAGCACGGCGGCGACCCGAAGAGCATCCGCTTCTGCGCGAGGATCGGCTTCGACTACGTGTCCTGCTCGCCCTTCCGCGTGCCGGTGGCGCGGCTCGCCGCCGCGCAGGCGGCGCTCGCGCTCCGCGGCGCGAAGCGCGGCAAGCGGGCCGGCGCTTGAGGCTCGCGGCGGCGCTCGCCCTCTGCCTCGCGCTCGGCTGCGGGCTCTGGCCGTTCGGCGGCGACGGGCCCGGGCCCGCGCCGGACCCGGCGCAGGGCCTCACGGTCGTAGAGGACCCGGCGCTGGTCGAGTTCTACGAGCGCGCCTCCGCGTTCTACGGGCGCCTCGCGCGGCGGCGCTTCGACAGCATCCAGACCTACCAGGACGAAGCTCTGCGCGACTACTTCCGGAGCGAGGAGGCGTTCGCCGACTACTACGCAGCCCTGGCCGACGCACTGGTCGAGGCCCACTTCGAGAAGAACCGGCCGCTCGCCCTCGAGGTGGTGGAGATCGCGCTCGAGGGGCCGGGCCGGGCGCGCGTCTCCACGCGCTTCGTCGGGCGCGACGGGCGCCCGCTCCGGCGCGGCGAGGTGAGCCTCGAGCGCACGGATCGCTGGGCGCGCCGCGAGGGCGCCTGGTTCATCGTGCCCGGGAGAGACTGACGCCCGGCCTCCGTGAACCGGCGACTCCGAGAAGTGGGAAAACGGTTCACCTCGCGAAAGAAGGTGCGGAGCGCTCGCGAACGCGCGCCCGCGTTCCAATAGCGGAGGGCTCGCGAGCACTTGAAACGGCGCTCGCGTATGCGAGCAGCGACTGGCACGGGCCTTGCTCCCTGGCCTGGTGGGACGTCGTCCCCCCCTTTCGAGAAGCCGCAACTGCCAGGGAGCCAAATCCGTTGAGCGAGCCGTCGTCCGTCACCGCCGTTCCCGTTTCCACTTCCTCCGAGCCCGTCGCCCCGAGCCGGGCCGAAGCCCCCGCCCGCCGCACCAAGGAGCGGCCGAACCGGCGCAGCGCCGCCCCCTGGGACGACGACGCCGAGATGGTCCGCCAGATCCTGGCGGGCAGCCGTAAGCACTTCGACCAGCTCTACGACGCCTACTTCCCGCGCGTCTACCGGTTCGCCCTGAAGCGCCTGCGCGATCCGGGCGAGGCCGAGGACGTCACGCAGGAGGTGTTCGTCACCGTGTTCCGCGCCCTCCAGACCTTCCAGGGCGACTCGAGCCTGCTGGTCTGGATCTTCGGGATCACGCGCAACAAGGTGAACCGCCGCTTCCGGCGCCCCCGGCCGCGCATGGAGTCGATCGACGACGAGGCGCTCGAGATCCCGAACGAGGAGGCTGCGACCGACAATATCGTGGACGCGCGGCGCATCCTCGATCGCTGCCAGCACGCGATCGAGAACCAGCTGACCCCGCTCCAGAGGCGCATCTTCCATCTGAAGCACCTGCGTCGCCAGTCGATTCGGACCATCGCCGGCTCGCTCGGCAAGTCCGAGGACGCGATCAAGGCCAACCTCTATCGCATGCGCCGCGCGATCGCGGCGGCCGCACCCGGGCTCGAGCAGCTCCTGGACGCCTGAGCGGCTCCGGTCGCGCGATCACCGCGGGGCCCCGCGGATGCGGTAAGGTGGGCCCGCGTGGCGCGCGAGATCGCGAAGGACCTCGAAGCCGACGACGCAGCGGAGCTCCGGGAGTTCGCGGCGGGCGGCGAGGGCCCGTCGGAGGCCGCTCCCGCCTTCGAGAAGAAGCTCCGCGAGAAGCTCTGGCGGCTGTTGCGGCGGCAGCCCACGGCAGACGCAGGCGATCCCGAGCTGGACTGAGCGGGCGCAGGGCGTCAGCCTCCCGCGCTCGTGGACGCGCCGAGAGATCCCGAGCGGCCCGGGCCGCCCGCGCGCGCCGCGCTCGCCGGCGCGGCGGAGCAGGTCCTGAACCGCGGCGGCTGGAGCAACCCGGACGTGCTGCTCGTGCGGCACGCCGGCGAGCGAGTCGTAGTGAAGGACTGGGCGGGGCGCAGCAGCTTCGTGCGGCGGTGGCTCGCACCCTGGCTCTGCGCGCGCGAGCTCCGCGCCTGGCGCGCGCTCGGGGGGCACCCGGCCGTGCCGCGCCTCGTGGGTCCGATCGATCGGCTCGCGTTCGCGGTCGAGTACCGGCCGGGCGAGACGCTCTTCAAGGGCCGGCTCGAGCCGCTGCCCGAGGGCTTCCTCGCCGAGCTCGAAGCGGCGCTCGCGGAGCTCCACCGGCGCGGCGTGGTCCACCTCGACCTCCGGAATCGCACCAACGTGCTCCGCGACGCGCAGGGCCGGCCGGTGCTGATCGACTTCGGCTCCGCGCTGGTGTTCCGGCCGGGCAGCCTCGCCGCGCGCTGGCTCCTGCCGGTCCTCGCCGCCTTCGACCGGCGGGCGCTCGGCAAGTGGGAGACGAAACAGCGCCGCCGGAAGCGCCTGTCAGGCTCCGGCGCCTGAGGCGCCCGCCGCCGCCGGCTCCTCGGGCGGCCGGCGCAGCGCGAGCCGCCCGATGAAGTGGCGGAACGTCTCGAGCGTGAGCCGCGCGTCCTCGAGCGCGTGATGCGCCTGCCCGCTCCGCGCGAGGCCCGCCAGGCTCGCGGCCTGGCGGAGCGACAGCGCCGGCACCGGCTCGCCCGCGACGAGCGACCAGGCGTAGAAGAGCGTGGCGAGGTCGATCACGTGGTAGTCGAACGGGTAGGGGATGCCGCACGCCTTGTAGGCGCGCTCCAGGAACGTCACGTCCATGCGCACGTTCTGGCCGGCCGGGATCACGGTGTGGCCGGGCGGCAGGAGGGCTGCGAACTCGGTCAGCGCCTGCCGGATGCCGACGCCCTCGCGCTCCCAGCGCTCGGGGTCGTAGTCGAAGATCGCGGCGGCCTCCTTCGTCACGCGCTCCGGCCGCGCCTGCACCTTCCACTCGCGGCTCGCGAGCTCCGCGAGGCGATAGTCCGTCACGATCACCCCGATCTCGGTGATGTCGTGCTGCTCCGGATCGAGGCCCCCGAACTCGCAATCGAGGAAGGCTAGAGCGAAGGTGGTCATGGAGGCTCAGCCATCTCGGTTGCTCGGCGGCTGCAGCTGGCGGGCTTCGCCCGCAGCTGAGCCGCCTGCCGGGTTGGCGCTCCCTACGGGAGTCGAACCCGTGTTTCAGCCTTGAGAGGGCCGCGTCCTAGGCCACTAGACGAAGGGAGCGAAGGCGCCCGACCGTAGCGGCGGACCCCGGAGGGGTCAAACGAGGCGGAGGCCGGTGACGCTTTGCGGCTCGGGTCGCCGTAGAACGTCACCGCCCACGGCTCGCGCGCGCACGAGATCGCGCGCGAGGGCGCGGCGCGCATCCCGCGAGAGCTCTGCACACGCTTCAGTTTCCGGGCGGGCTTGCCGATTCGGTGCCGTGATCGAGAGGCGTTGGCATGGGGGTTGCTCAAGCCCCCGGGCGAACGCCAAACCGAGCGAACGCCGCCTCACGAGAAGTGGGGAGCCCGAACGGCACGGTGCCCGACGGGGACGCTCGGCAAATGGAGAGTCCCCCAATGCGATTGCTTCACACGCGCAAGGGCTTCACGCTCATCGAGCTGATGATCGTGGTGGCCATCATCGGGATCCTGGCGGCGATCGCCATCCCGAACTTCCTGCAGTTCCAGCTGCGCAGCAAGACGGGCGAGGCGAAGACGAACCTCGCCGCGATCCGCACCGCCGAGGAAGGCTACTTCGCCGAGTTCGGCTCGTACGTCGACGCGGCGGCGACGCCGGGCGCCGCGGGCACCACCACCAAGCAGTTCTGGGCCGGCGGTGGCCTTGCCGACTTCGATGCGCTCGGCTGGTCGCCCGAGGGTGAGGTGTTCTTCCAGTACCAGGTGACGGCGGCCGCGACGGGCGCGGTCTCCTACACGGTCGAGGCGCTCGGCAACCTCGACGGCAACACCACGACGTCCGACTTCGGGTACATCCACCCGGTGGCGGGCGGCACGACCGGTCCGGCCGGCGTGCTGTCGACCTGTGCGGCCGGTGGCGTGTACAACCCTTCGAGTGGCGCGCAGGACCTGCTGAACACGGTCGGTCCCTGCGAGGCGCTCGACGGCCAGAGCGAGTTCTAGCTCGGACCTCGCTGTGAAACCTGGAGGGCCGGAGCCTCGGCTCCGGCCCTCCTTGCTCTCCCCGGGAGGGGCCATGACCCGGAACAAGACGACGCGCGCGGGCTTCACCCTGATCGAGCTTTCGATCACCGTTGCCATCATGGGGATCCTCGCGGCCAGTGCCATCACGATCTTCACGCTCCAGCAGCTCCGCGCGAAGCGCACCGAGGCGATGACGAACCTCGCGGCGATCGCGAAGCTCGAGAACGGATACTTCGGCGTGAACGGGACGTATCCAGACGCGCTCGCTGCGCCGGCCGGAGTGCCGGGCGAGAAGCAGAACTGGGACGCGCTCGCGAAGGCCGAATTCGCGGAGCTCGGCTTCACCGCCGAGGGCTCGGTCTGGTACATCTACGACGTGAACACGCCCGAGTCGGGCTGCGCCTGCCCGAGCTGCTTCACGGCTTCGGCCTACGGCGACTCGGACCGCGACGGCGCCACCGCGGTGGTCGCGTACTTCCACGGCGCCGCGGCGCCGGTCTGCCCGACCATGGTGCTCGGCCTCGGGCCGCCGATCGATCCGAGCGACGGCCTGCCCATCCTGAACCAGCCGATCGCCATCCCCCCGGGCCCCGGCGCGGACGACTACTGAGCCTGGCGCGCGGCCGCGAGGCCGGTGCGCGGTTGCTGGAGGGGGGCTGTGCACACCGCGTGGAAGCGAGGCCTGCTGGCGCTCGGGCTGGTGGGCGCGATCGCCGCGTCCCACGCGCGGCTGCCGGATGCGCCCGCGCGGGCGGGCGCCGAGGCCTTCGTGCCCGAGCCGTGGCTCGCAGAGCTCGCCGCGTTCGGCTTCGAGGCGCTCGTCTCCGACTACCACTGGCTCGCCGCCGTCCAGATCGTCGGCAGTCTCGAGGGCCCGGTTGGCAAGAGCGGCCTGATCGGGCGCCTGATCGACGTCGTGACGGCGCTCGTGCCGTGGGTGGACCATCCCTACCGCTTCGCCGCCGTCTGGATGATCGACGACGAGCCTGCGGTGCGGCACGCGAACGCGATCCTCGAGCGCGGCATCGAGCACCACCCGGACGAGTGGCGCAACCGCTTCTACCTCGGCTTCAACCACTTCTTCTTCCTGGGCGAGCACGCCGCGGCGGCCGAGGCGATCGAGTCGGCGCTCGGGCTGCCGGGCGCGCCGCGCTACCTGCCGCGCCTCGCTGCCAGGCTCCGCCACGAGTCCGCCGGCGACCTCGACGCGGCGGCCGGCTTCCTCCACGAGCTGGTGCGG
>Ga0187893_10012833_pt1 | contig 11803 bp, 10 predicted proteins | sample MA1701074metaG_FD_139574 | JGI IMG/M metagenome (GOLD analysis project Ga0187893, IMG submission 139574) | White microbial mat communities from a basaltic lava cave in the Kipuka Kanohina Cave System on the Island of Hawaii, USA - MA170107-4 metaG ... | reverse complement strand
CACCTTTCCGGGTGCGGATGGTTCTTTCCAGATTATGGACGATCACGCCCCGTTGATCAGCTTACTGAAAGAAGGGCTGGTAGAATACAAATCGAAGGAAACGTCTCAAAACGTATCCATCACAGGTGGAGTAGTAGAGGTGTTAAACAACAAAATTATTCTTCTTGCTGATGGCGTAAAGTAGAGATGTATAATTATGCTACTTTATAAAAATCCCTGCTTCTTCTATTGGTGAATCAGCCATCGAATAAAGAAGTACAATCCTACCAATAAGGCTATCGCACCTAATACATACAATACATCGCCTCCGATAATCAGTAATACAATACCTGCTGCACCAAAAATAGCAGCAAGCTTTACATCGTTTTCAAGCGCTTTTGCTCCGCTTCCCGTTACACTATTTTCTTTCTTGCTTTCTTTTACAGCCTTCTTTACTTCTCTCTTTAATTCCTTCTTTTCTTCTTTCGACAAGGAGTTAATTCTGGCTGCAACCTCTTCTTTTGATATAACCGGAGCAGCTTTGGCTATATAGACATCGTTTTCGTTGGCGCTCGCAACCATTGTCTCCTCATCCATCATTACTTCTGATTTCTGAGTAGTTACAATGGCCGCTTGAGGAGCTATTTTCTTCTTGCCGCTGTTGTAGTCATAGTAGTCAAAGTTGTAGGTGTACCTGGGTGTTGAGCAGGCTGCCAGCATGGCAATGGGTGCAAGCAATAAAATGTACTTTTTCATAAATAGTATTTTAGTATTTAAGACTCCGTTTCTTTTGCTTTCGAAAACATCCGGCTAAAGAACTTCTTCTCAAAGTTCCAGAAAAACCTGAACTGACCAAAGACAAATCCGTACGCTAAAAGCAGGATATTATAGACAGGAAGTATCATTACATAATATGTAATGTTCGCCCATACTGGCTTTTCACCACCGGGAAACCAGTAATTAAACAACGGCCTTTTGATTAACAAAACCGTGGTACCTGTGCAGGCAAAAACAATCAGGATAATCGCCACCTGCCAGGTGTTCTGCAAATTCCATCGTTTTTTAAGCTGATCAACCCAACGTGCCATAACAATTATTTACTCAAGCTTCGAAAAATAGTTCCAGAAACCGTCATCCGGAAGCGGGGCTTCAAATTTCACCCGTTCTTTTTTTACAGGATGGATAAACTCCAGGCTTTTCGCATGCAAGCTGATACTTCTGCCATCTGTACTGGGATGCTCATAACCATATTTTACATCACCACGAATCGGGCAGCCTATGGAAGCCAATTGAACACGAATTTGGTGTGGTCGGCCGGTAATAGGATTAACCTGCAACAACCAATGCGACTGCGCTGTGCCGAGAATTTTATAACTCAACTCGGATCGAAGAGCTCCCGGAGTTTCCCTGATGAAAAAAGTAGTCTTGTTTTTCTTTTCATCCTTCAACAACCAATGAACAAGTGTATCCTCACTTTTCCCGGGTTTATTTTTAACAATTGCCCAATATGTCTTTTTTGTTTCCTTCTCACGGAACAACGCATTCATGCGTTCCAGAGATTTGGATGTGCGTGCCAACACTACTACCCCGCTCACCGGGCGATCTAACCGATGAACCACTCCCAAAAAAACAGCTCCTGGTTTTTGATACTTTTCTTTGATGTATTGCTTACAAAGATCAACTAAAGGTTTATCGCCTGTAACATCTCCCTGAACCAGCACACCGGAGGCCTTATTAACAATCAGCAAATGATTGTCTTCGTAGATAACCGAGAAATCATTCTGTTGGGTCATACGGTACGTCAATCCTTGAATTCTGAAGTGAAGTGGAACTGAATTTCGGGAAAATTATCCTGAACCATTTGCAACCATCCTTTTGATTCGGCCATGAACACAAGCTTGCCATCTTTGTCGCGGGCTATATGACGTTGCTTGGAATCAATAAACTCGTGAAGCTTTTTTTGATTGCTGCTGCTAATCCAGCAGGCCTTGTAAATATTTTGAGGAGCAAATTGAACAGTAGCTCCATATTCATTCTTCAATCGGAATTGAATCACTTCAAATTGGAGTGCACCTACCGTACCAACTGCTTTACGTTTTCCCAGTTCGTATGTGAATAATTGTGCTACCCCTTCTTCCATCAATTGCAACAATCCCTTCTCCAATTGCTTGCTCTTCATGGCATCCATATTCACCACTTCCTTAAAAATTTCAGGTGAAAAACTAGGGATTCCGGTGTAAATAAGTTTTTCGTTTTCAGTAAGGGTATCACCAATTTTTAAATTACCGGTGTCGTAGAGGCCGACAATATCGCCCGGCCACGCCTCATCTACTGTTTCACGATCTTGAGCCATAAATGCCGTTACATTTGAAAAGCGAATGGATTTATCCTGACGAACATGGTAATAGTTAGTGGCTCTCTCAAATTTACCCGAACACACCCGCAGAAAGGCAATACGGTTACGATGTTTCGGGTCCATATTGGCATGGATCTTAAAAATGAAACCTGAGAATTTATTTTCATCCGGCTTTACCTCACGAATGGTGGTTTCTCGTGGTATCGGTGGCGGAGCAATGCGAATGAATGTGTCAAGTAGTTCTTTCACACCAAAGTTGTTCACCGCACTTCCAAAAAATACGGGGGCCACTTTTCCATTTAAATAATCCAGCACCTCAAATTCAGGATACACACCTTCTATTAATTCGACATCAGCTCGTAACTGTTTCGCATAATTTTCGCCCACAAGTTTATCAAGCGTTTCACTTTGGATGTCAGAAACCTCAACCGTTTCTTGTACTGTAACTTTACTGGGTGTAAATAAATTCAGCTTCTTCTCATACAAGCTGTACACCCCTTTAAATGTTTTGCCCATGCTGATAGGCCAGCTTAACGGGCGAACTTTTATATCAAGCTTTTCTTCAATTTCATCCAACAGTTCAAACGGATCGCGACCTTCACGGTCAAGCTTATTGATGAAACACAACACGGGTGTATTGCGCATGCGACAAACTTCCATCAGTTTTTCGGTCTGTATCTCTACACCCTTCACACAATCGATCACGAGGATTACGCTGTCAACCGCAGTGAGTGTGCGATAGGTATCCTCTGCAAAATCCTGGTGACCGGGAGTATCGAGAAGATTAATTTTAATGTCTTTGTAATTAAATCCCATCACCGAAGTGGCCACCGAAATACCGCGTTGTTTTTCAATCTCCATCCAGTCGCTGCGTGCGTGATCTTTAATTTTGCTTGATTTTACGGCACCTGCTTTTTGAATAGCCCCTCCATAAAGAAGCAGTTTTTCAGTAAGGGTAGTCTTACCGGCATCGGGGTGACTGATGATGCCAAAGGTCCTGCGCTTTGATATTTCCTGATCTAAAGTCATAATAAAAAACAGGTGGCAAAACTACTTAATTCTACCATCAGCAAAGCATAAAAATGCGCCCTGATTATGCCATTGTGTCACTTTTTTATCTGAAATGGCCGCTGGCATGGGCATTGTTATCCCCTTACCGCTACTAAAAACGAGTTAAAATCATATAGTATATAAATAACATGTCATGGGAAAAATTATTGGAATAGACTTAGGAACTACCAACTCTTGCGTGTCGGTAATGGAGGGCAACGAGCCTGTTGTGATTGCCAACAGCGAAGGTCGCAGAACCACTCCTTCTATTGTTGCTTTTCTTGATAACGGAAAGGGTGAGCGCAAAGTGGGCGATCCCGCCAAGCGTCAGGCTATCACCAATCCAAAAAATACCGTAACGTCTATCAAACGTTTTATGGGTAAAAAATTTGGTGATGTAGCCGAAGAGAAGAAAATTGTATCCTACCAGGTAGAAAGCGGCAATAACGACACCGTGCGTGTTCGCATTGGCGACCGTCTTTATACACCACAGGAAATATCGGCAATTATTCTCCAGAAAATGAAGAGTACGGCTGAGGATTATCTCGGCACGACTATAACAGAAGCTGTTATTACCGTACCCGCTTACTTTAATGATGCCGAACGTCAGGCAACAAAAGAAGCCGGGCAAATTGCCGGATTGGATGTGAAGCGAATCATTAACGAACCAACGGCTGCGGCTCTCGCCTACGGTTTGGACAAGAAAAACAAAGACATGAAAATTGCCGTGTACGACTTAGGTGGCGGTACATTCGATATATCCATTCTTGAATTAGGCGATGGCGTGTTTGAAGTGAAATCGACCAACGGTGATGTACACCTGGGTGGTGATGACTTCGATATGCGCATTATGAACTGGCTGGCAGATGAATTTAAAACCGAGAAGAACATTGATCTGCGTAAAGATCCAATGGCGCTGCAGCGTTTAAAAGAAGCTTCTGAAAAAGCGAAGATTGAATTATCCAGCTCACAGGAAACTGAGATCAATTTACCATACATTACTTCGGTTGACGGGGTGCCTGAACACCTGGTGAAAAAGATTTCTCGCGCTAAGTTTGAGCAATTGTGTGATGATCTGATTCGCAGAACGCTCGAGCCATGCCGAAAAGCAGTTGCAGACTCCGGAATTTCAGTAGGACAAATCGATGAAGTTATTTTAGTAGGTGGTTCAACCCGCATTCCAAGAATTGTAGAAGAAGTAGAAAAGTTCTTCGGCAAGAAACCCTCAAAAGGTGTAAACCCAGATGAGGTAGTGGCAGTAGGTGCTGCTATACAAGGTGGCGTGTTAACGGGTGAAGTGAAAGATGTGTTGCTGCTGGATGTGACTCCACTTTCTCTGGGTATTGAAACCATGGGTGGTGTCATGACCAAGTTAATTGAGTCCAACACTACCATTCCTTCGAAAAAATCAGAGACTTTCTCTACGGCATCCGACAATCAACCTTCTGTAGAAATACATGTACTGCAAGGCGAACGTCTAATGGCGAGAGATAATCGCACCATTGGTCGTTTCCATTTAGATGGAATACCCCCTGCACCACGCGGTGTTCCTCAAATTGAAGTTATCTTCGATATTGATGCAAATGGCATACTTCACGTAGCTGCAAAAGATAAGGGCACCGGTAAAGAACAAAAGATTCGCATTGAAGCTTCGAGTGGTTTGACCGATGCTGAAATTCAAAAAATGAAGCAGGAAGCACAAGCCAATGCTGAGGCTGATAAGAAGGAAAAAGAAAAGGTTGAAAAGATCAACCAGGCTGATTCTCTTATTTTCCAGACTGAAAAGCAGATGAAAGAGTACGGTGAGAAACTTTCAGACGGAAACAAGAACGCCATTAATAGTGCCCTGGAGAAACTGAAAGAAGCTCATAAGAGCCAGGATATAACAGCCATTGATGCCGCGATGGCAACCCTGAACGGAGCCTGGCAGGCAGCTTCGCAAGAGATGTACCAGGCAACGGGTGGCGCAAATGCTAACGCAGGTGCCGGGGATGCCGGCCCTTCAAATGAGTCCTCCAATTCCGCTGATGGAAATCCTGTAACGGATGTTCCATTCGAAGAAGTGAACGATAAGAAATAAGAAGGACAATTTCCAACGTAAAGTCCTGACGGTGCCGTCAGGACTTTTTTATTTTCAGACGTTCTTTAACTTTACGCTCCCTAAAAGAGTAAGATGATTGTATTAAAATTTGGAGGCACTTCCGTAGGCAGGCCTGAGCGGATGAAAAAAATTGGTGACCTGGTATTGTCAACACCCGGCCAAAAGATTGTCGTGCTCTCTGCCTTGTCGGGAACAACCAATGCATTGGTTTCCATTGGCAATCACTTAGAGCAGAATAAACAGGAAGCCGCTGAAAAAGAAATCGTTGCACTGGAAACCCACTACCATGGATTTATAAAAGAACTTTATGCAAGTGACGCTTTCCACGCCATCGGACAGGAGACCGTAAGTCGCTTTTTCATTTTTATACGATTGCTCGCTGCGGGTCAGTTTGACAACAAGAGTTACCGTGAACTGTTGGCTCAGGGCGAACTCATCTCCACAGAACTTTTTTATCAGCACCTACAAGAGCGAAAAATTAATTCACGCTTGTTACCGGCACTTCATTTTATGTCGATTGATGAAAATGAAGAACCTGAACTTGAAAAAATTGAACAACGCTTAAAACCATTGATCGCTTCACTAAAAAATGTTGACATCATCATTACGCAAGGGTACATCTGTCGGAACCACCAAAATGAAATTGACAACCTGAAGCGTGGGGGAAGTGATTACACCGCGTCCTTAATAGGGTCTGCCATTCGGGCTGAGGAAATACAAATCTGGACAGACATTGATGGCATGCACAACAACGATCCACGAATTGTCAAGAAAACATTTCCCATTTCAGAACTCACATTTGACGAGGCATCCGAGCTGGCTTACTTTGGAGCAAAGATTCTACACCCCTCTACGATTGTGCCGGCACAAAAACGTAATGTGCCCGTACGCCTGAAAAATACCATGGATGAAAAGGCAGAAGGAACAATCATCAGCAATACAGGAACAGAAGGGACGTTTAAAGCTGTTGCCGCCAAAGATAACATTACGGTGATCAACATTAAGTCATCGCGCATGCTGATGGCCTATGGATTTTTGCGCAGGGTATTTGAAGTGTTTGAACAGCACAAAACGCCTATCGACATGATTTCTACCTCTGAGGTAGCTGTTTCACTTACGATTGATGGAACCGATCACCTCGATTCAATTGTAACCGAGCTAAAAAAATTCGGTACGATTGCAGTGGAAAGAAATCAAACTATTATTTGTGTAGTGGGGCACAACATAGGCAACCAACAAGGTATTCTTGAAAAAGTATTTCACGCCCTTGCCGCGGTTCCGGTACGAATGGTTTCGTGTGGCGGAAGTAACAATAATATCTCCATCGTGATTGAACCATCCTTTAAAGAGAAGGCGTTGATTTCGTTGAATGAAAATCTGTTTGGAATAAAGTAATCGTAAAAGTTTTTAAGTTAACGTCACTTCGATCCGCCAGTTGGCGGAGAGAAATGACGAAAAATTAGACAAGCTGTTGCAACGCGGTTTCAAACGATGCCTGAGCTATTCCTGTTTTCGCAGGATTTACTTGTCTGGTTTTCTCCAACGCTTTTCGGATGGTGTTAGAAATATCATCAAAAATCGATTTGTCATCCATGCTCACTTCGCTTTCCATAAAGTGTGCAAATACCCGGGCCATGCCGCAATTGGCGATGAAATCCGGAATCACAGAAAATTTTTGATCGGCATAAAGACCAGTAGGGCCAAAAAATATTTCGGGATCTGAGAAAGGTACATTTGCTCCACAAGAAAATACTTCCAATTTTGACGCGATCATTCTCTCTACCTGATCTTTGTTCACCAATCGAGATGCCGCTGCGGGAATAAAAATCTCAAATTTGGTATCCCAAATCTTCTTATTCACTTCTTCAAAGGATAATAATTGAGAAGAGACGAGTCGGTTGTTTTGTCGGTTTACAACCAGGTTGTTAATTTCTTCCTGTGTAAATCCTGCTTCGTTTATCAGCCCGCCTTCACGACTTAAGATACCCACGATCTTCACTCCCGCTTTGGAGAGGTAAAAGCCCGCGGCTGCCCCTACATTTCCCCAGCCCTGCACGACCGCTCGTTTTGCTTTTAATTCACCGCCCCATAGTTCATAGTAATGACGAACCGCTTCTGATACACCATACCCTGTACACATATCTGCCACCGTGTATTTCTTACTGAGCAACGGAGTGTACTGTTCATCTTCAATAATCTTTACAACACCTTGCCGCAACTGACCAATGCGATTCACTTTTTGTGCTTCTGTTGGTTTGTAGTGACCCGTAAAAACGCCCTCCTGCGGATGCCATATGCCCACGTCCTCCGTGATTGGAATCACTTCATGAATTTCATCCACATTCAAATCTCCGCCAGTTCCGTAATAATATTTAAGCAACGGCATCACGGCCGCGTACCAACGTTGCAATACTCCCGCTTTGCGCGGATCGTTCGGATCAAAATTGATTCCCGATTTTGCCCCACCAATAGCCGGGCCTGAAACCGTGAACTTCACTTCCATTGTTTTTGCCAACGATTCTACCTCACGCTTATCGAGGCCCGCGCGCATACGGGTGCCTCCTCCTGCTGCTCCTCCGCGAAGGGAATTAATCACTACCCAGCCTTCCGCCTCAGTTTCACTGTCTTTCCATTCAAATACAATTTCAGGGCGTTTATTTTCAAATTTTTGAAGGAGTTCGCGCATAGTTCTTTTTGTTCGGGCTGTAAAAATGCAAAAAAATCGGTGCTAAAAACCAACCGATACACCACCAGAGCTATCTTTTGAAGCTCCTGTTACGCTCTTCAAACAATTTACTTCACCCCGTACCCGAAGGACACCCAAAAAAGCAAACACCAAGGCTTCCTTAAAATTGACAACTTCATCATCTGGAATTATAAAGGTTGCCTCATTACCGCAGCGTTCAATCAACCGGTACATGAAAAACGAATTAAATGCACCGCCACCGGTACACAATACAGTTGCTTTTTTTCTCAAGTCTAAAATAGCTTCCGCAATTTCCTTTGCCGAAGATTCTGTAAATGTTCTGAGTATATCTTGAAGTGAAATATCTTCCCGATCAAGAATGGGTTGAATGTTCGTTTCAAAAAATTCTCTGGCTAACGAAGGTCTTTTTGATCTTACTTTTAAATAAGCCCGATCAAGCTCAGCTTCTATTTTTTTATTCAATTCACCTGACGAAGCAAGTGTTCCGTTGTGATCGTACTTCTTACCTGCTTTGCTCGCCAGATAATTCAATCCCATGTTCACATAACAAACATCAAACGCAATTCTCTTTTTCTTTTTTTCTAACGATAGGTTAGCAATACCTCCCAGGTTTAGGCAACATCGTAGTCATTAAATAAAAACTTATCGCCAATGGGCACAAGCGGTGCACCCTGTCCTCCGTGGGCAATATCCAGGCTTCGAAAGTCATAGATCACCGGTAATCCAGTGCCGGCATGAATAACATTTCCATTCCCGATCTGATGTGAAAATCCATTTTCAGGTTGATGAAATATGGTGTGACCGTGCGAGGAGATAAAATCAACATTTCTGATTTTATTTCTTTTAATAAAGTCATTCGAGCGTTCTGCCAAAAATTTTCCGTAGGAAACATCCAACGCTGCCAGCCTTTCTGCAGGCAAGGTGTGTGCTTCTTTTAATTTCTTAAGCCAGTTTGCCGGGTATGCGAGTGTTTCTGCTTTATCTATCGTAAACTTCCATTTCTTATTATTCGAAAAAGTACAACAGGCTATGTCTACACCATCCAACGAGGTGCCTGACATTATTCCGATGACTTTATATTTCTGTTTTGAATCCATACTTTTGAACATCTCAATTGACCTTCATGAATTTAGTAGTTGATTACGGTAACAGTTCTGCCAAGGTAGCGATTTTCGACCACCTCCGGTTGGTTGAAAAATACACTTTTACGGTGATGGATGAGCTCCAACTTTTCTTACAACATTCAAGTGTCCCTAATTTAATTGTGAGTTCCGTGAATGCAGACGCGGAAAGAATAATTAGCTGGGCTGTGAATGCAAAGCAAAGATTTGTTTTAACGCATACACTGCCCCTTCCCATTACCATATTATACAGTACACCTCATACATTGGGGGTCGATCGTATTGGTGGTTCTTGCGGGGCGTTACAACTTTTTCCGGGTTATAACAGTCTTGTTATTGATGCGGGTACATGCATCACTTATGATTTTACAGATGAAAATGGGAATTACCACGGAGGGGGGATTTCTCCGGGCCTTATGATGCGATTCAAGGCGGTGCATACTTTTACCGCCCGGCTTCCGTTAGTGAGCCTAACGGAATATCCTGAACTCGTGGGGAACAATACCGAAACCTCCATTCAAAGTGGTGTAATTCATGGTGTGACGGCAGAAATTGAAGGAATAATTGAGATGTATCGGAACAAATACCGGGATTTAAAGGTGATTTTATGTGGAGGAGATGCTCCTTTTTTTGAAAACAAATTGAAAGACTCCATATTTGCGTCCCCGGATTTGGTGCTATTCGGTTTAAACAGCGTTTTGATTCATAATGTGTCTGCGAAATAGGTATTTTTTCTTCCTGATTTTTATCGTGTGTTCATCTGCAGCCCTTGGGCAGGCAGCCAGTACGCCATTTTCAACCTTTGGAATTGGTGTACCCTTTGGTAACGCGCTCATTCAAAACCAGGGCATGGGCGGAATAGGTGTAAGCCAGCCTCAATATTGGTCCGTAAACAATCAAAACCCCGCTTTGCTTGTATTCAATTATTATACAGTATTTCAGGCAGGTGCACTTGTTGAATCCAGAACCTTAAAATCAGATAGCGTTAGTCAAAAGAATGTCAATGGTAACCTCAATTACTTAGTCATTGCATTTCCGGTAAAACCTGGCAAATGGGCAACCTCAGTAGGTCTGATGCCTTTCACGAATGTGAATTATAAATTGCTTTATCAGGATCAGGTCATAGACAATACCACCGGTTTACCTATCGATACGGTTGGTGTTTTAGAACAAGGAACCGGAGGCATTAACCAATTCTATTGGTCGAATGGTGTAAGGCTTCATGAAGACTGGTCAATAGGAATTAAAGCTACATACTTGTTTGGATCCGTTAGTACTGATTACTCCAATACCCTTTTGGGAAGCACACAAACGGTACCATTCATTGTTGCAGTGAACGAACAAACGTATATGAAAGACTTCAAGTTTACGGGAGGCTTATCGTTTAGCAAAGACTCCATCGGGAAGAAAGAAGACTTTCGATTAAGCGCAGGATTTGTTTACAACTTTGCCGCTGATTTAAATGTCAAGAAAACCACAGTGATTGAACGAAGAGAATCCTCAGGAGATCCTGTCACTTCCGATACGTTGATCAACAACAGGGGTTCTATTAATATTCCGGCAGGTTTTACAGTTGGTATGTCGCTGAGCAAGGGCTCGAGGTGGTCTGCGGGTATTGAATTCTCCGCCCAGGATTGGTCAAAATTCAACAGTGTCAGTGAAGAAGACGAGGGTCTGAGTAAAGCCTGGCGGGTATCGGCAGGGGGCGAATTCACACCCGATCAGTTTGCGTCAAATAATTACCTGAAACGTGTTACGTATCGTGTTGGCCTCAGCTATGAAAAACAACCTTTTTTAATTAATAATAACCAACTCAACGATTTAGGCATCAATTTTGGTTTCTCTTTGCCCACCGGGCGATCCAGTATTGACTGGGGTTTTAGAATAGGTAAATTCGGTGATAAAACTAAAAATGTACTGGAGGAATCGTACTATAAAATTTACTTCGGTTTATCCTTTAGCGATACCTGGTTCATTAAGAGAAAATTTGATTAAACGCCTTCAGAATTATTGTATTTGAAATAATCAAAGGCCATGAGTTGTGGCCTTTTGTTTTATCATGAGAAAATACGTTTACTTCATTCTTTTCATAACGATCGGGTGTACTCAAAAAGAGAACACACAACCTCAGGAATATGAAGGTCCGCTTCAGGAGGGAGAAAATGTAGAGCTTTCATACACCGAGAATCAATTGATTAAAGTAAAAATGAAGGCACCACTATTATACGAATTCAAAACCGGGGATCGTGAATTCCCGAAAGGTATATACCTGGAGTTCTACGATGAAACCGGGGTGTTGTCTTCAATCCTGCGCGCGAATCACGCATATTATTTTAAAAGTGAAGATAAGTGGCGGGCCCGCGGTAAAGTAGAAGTTGTGAACCAGGAGAAAAACGAACAACTAAACACGGAAGAGCTATTCTGGTTTCCGGCAAAGGAAGAAATTCTAAGTGAAAAGTTTGTGACCATCAGGCAACAGCAAACCATTT
>Ga0187893_10012831_pt1 | contig 11803 bp, 11 predicted proteins | sample MA1701074metaG_FD_139574 | JGI IMG/M metagenome (GOLD analysis project Ga0187893, IMG submission 139574) | White microbial mat communities from a basaltic lava cave in the Kipuka Kanohina Cave System on the Island of Hawaii, USA - MA170107-4 metaG ... | reverse complement strand
TCGAGGGTCGCGATCGCGGGACGGGCAAGCTCAGATGGAAAGGCAGCCGAGTCGACCTCGCATTCGGTTCGAACGCCGAGCTCCGGGCGATTGCCGAGGTCTACGCGTGCGACGACGCCGATCAGAAGTTCGTGCGCGACTTCGTGGCCGCGTGGAGCAAGGTCATGAATCTCGATCGCTTCGACCTTGCCTGATTCCGGCCGAGAGGTCCCTGTTCGAGGGCTCTGAACGGCCCCCGCTTGAAGCAGCGGGAGGACTGGTGGAGCCGAGCGGGATCGAACCGCCAACCTCCGCGTTGCGAACGCGGCGCTCTCCCAGTTGAGCTACGGCCCCAGTCCGGAAGGCGCGCAACGGTAGGGATGGCCCCATGGCGTCGCAACGCTGAACGCCTCGTTTCCCTTTGCAAAACGCCGTTCGCCGTGCAGGATGGACGCGTGCACATCGACGTCCGCCGCATCCTCGTGCCGATCGACTTCTCGGCCCACGCCGAGCCGGTGATCCGCTGGGCGATCCACCTCGCCGAGGAGCACGGCAGCACGCTGATTCTGCTCCACGCGTACCACCTGCCCGTCGAGTTCCAACAGCTCGAGGGCGCCTACCTCCCGCAGGAGTTCTGGGCGTCGGTGAAGGCGGAGGCCGAGCAGAACCTCGAGGCGTTCGCGGCGCGCGTGCGCGACGCGAAGATCCCCGTCGAGGTGATCGCGCGCGAGGGCTATCCGGCGACCGTGATCGAGGACGAGGCGGCCGCGCAGAACGCGGACATGGTCGTGATCGGGACGCGCGGGCGCTCGGGGCTGAAGCATCTGCTGCTCGGCTCGATCGCGGAGCGCGTCGTGCAGAAGGCGCCGTGTCCGGTGCTCACGGTGCGGCTGCCGGACAAGGCGAGCTGAGGCTCAGGTCCTTCGCGGCTCAGCGAGCAGCGCCCGCACCGGCATTCGCTTCGGCCCCCGCACGAGGTACGAGTCGACGTACTGCACGCGTGGCTCCAGCCGCTCGAACGCGGCGTAGCGCGCCAGCAGCTCCTCGAGCGCGATGCGCGCTTCGAGCCGCGCGAGCGACGCGCCTAGGCAGAAATGGATCCCGAGGCCGAACGCGAGATGGCCCTGCGTGTTGCGCGAGGGGTCGAAGCGCTCCGCGCGCGGAAACTCTTCCTCGTCGCGATTCGCGGAGCCGAGCAGCGGAAGCACGATCGCGCCGGCGGGGATCGTGACGCCGGCGAGCTCGACATCGCGCGTTGCCTGACGGAACAGGAACTGGATCGGGCCGTCGTAGCGAAGCACTTCCTCGACGAGCGCCGGGATCCGGCGCGGGTCGCGTTGCGCGCGCGCCAGCTCCTCGGGATGCGCGAGCAGCGCGAGCAGTGTGTTGCCGAGCAGATTCGTCGTGGTCTCGTTGCCCGCAACGAGCAGCAGCAGCGTGAACATCACGATCTCGCTCGGGGTGAGCGCAGCCTCGCCGTCTTCCGCGCGGATCAGCGTCGAGATCAAGTCGTCGCGCGGATCGCACCGGCGCCGCTCGACGACATCGATCAGGTAGTGCGAGAGCTCGGCCAAGCCTTCGAGCACCTGCACCGGACCGAGCGCGCCGGCGCCGCCGGTCGCACCCGCCACCGCGCAGTCCGACCAGCGCTTGAAGTCGGCCGAGCGCTCCGCCTCGACACCGAGCAGCTCGGCGATCACGGTGACCGGAAGCGGCACGAAGAGCTCCGAGACGATGTCGAAGTCGGGCTTCCCTTCGAGCGCCGCGACGGTCTCGCGCGCGATCGCTCGGACGCGGGTCTCGAGCTGCGCCATGCGCCGCGGCGTGAACCCGCGGTTCACGAGGCTCCGCATCGGGCCGTGCGTCGGTGGGTCGGACGCGATCAGAAGGCGCGCGCCGAGCTGCTCGGGCAGCGAGCTCGCGAGCTCGGCGACGCGCGCGATCTCCGCGGGCGAAAGCGTGCGTGCGAAGCCCGAAGTGAACCCGCTCGAGAGCACGGTCTGCATCGCGCCCGACGAGAACAGCTCAGGGTGGCGCAGCACGAACGCGACGTCCGCGTAGCGCGCGACCGCGTATGCGCCCGACTTCTCGATCCGCGTGACCGGGCTCTCGCGGCGGAGCCGCGCGTACGCGGGATACGGATCGTCGCGCTGCGCTTCGTCGAACGGATCGAACGGGATCGCCATTACGCCTCCGTCCGCGTCCGCGACGTTGCGGGTGCGACTCCGACTTCGGCGACGAGACGCGGCCAGTCCTCGGGCCGCAGCAGGCCGTAGAGCAGCACGCGTTTCAGCTCGCGCGCGAGCCGCGTGGTCGCAACGCGACGCGCCGCATCGTCCTCGAACTCGATGCGCGCGTGCAGCGGCCACAGCACCGCGACGCCCATCATCAGGTGACCGAGCATCTCCGGATCCGCGTCGCTGCGCGCGCCGCCGCCCTCGACGATCTTGCGCGTCTCGTGAAGGAACAGCTCCTTGCCCGCGCGCGGCAACGGGCTGTCCGACAGCAGCCAGTGGATCGCGAGCCGCGCGAGCTCCGGGTGCTCGAGGAAGTAGGCCGCGATCGCGTCGATGTGCTCGACGATCGGGCGCTGCGTTTCGAGGTAGCTCGCGACCTCGGCGATCAGCTCCTCGCTGACCGCGCGAACCAGCTCGTCGCGCGTGCGGAAGTGCTGGTAGGCCGTCGTTCGGTTGAGGCCGGCGGCGTGTGCGACTGCCGAGACGGTCAGGCTCTCGGGGCCGCGCTCCCCCATCTGCCGGCGCGCGGCCGCGACGATCCGGCGGCGCGTGTCGAGAAAGTCGGAGCGGCGCTCGCGGCGCGGGGGCATCGAGTGATGAGCGGGCACGCCCATCCTTCTACTCGGATGTGGCTCACAAAGTCAACAACGATGTCGTACTTATTCCTGCTAGGACGCGCTGCGCTTCCCGAGCGCGCCGGCGGGATGCAGCGCGTGGTATTCGGCGCGCGTGAGGCCGCGCGCATGCTCGAGCGCCGCGCTCAGCGCAGCCACGACGAGCAGCTCCGCGGCGACGCTCGCGCGCGGCGCGAGCCCGAGGCCGCCGCCTTCGTTCGCGACCGCGGCATCGAGCACGACGCGCGCCTGCTGCGCGAGCGACGAGCGCAGCGCGCCGGTGACGGCGATCAGCTCCGCGCCTAATGCCTTCACCGCACCCGCGGCCGCGAGCAGCTCGGCGGTCTCGCCGCTGTTGCTGATCGCGATCACGACGTCGCCGCGCACGACCTGGCCTGCGCTGCCGTGCACCGTCTCGGTCGCGGAGAGGAACGACGCCGGCGTGCCGACCGAAGCGAGCAGCGCGGCCGCGTAGCGGGCAACGTGCTCCGGCTTCCCGATGCCGGTCACGTGCACGCGTCCGCCGTCCGCGCGCGCAGCGTCGATCAGCGCGACCGCGCGGTCGAACGCGTTCGCATCGATGCGCTTGCGCAGCCCGCCGAGCTCCGCGAGCGCGACGTCGAACGCGACGAGCGCCTCGTGCGCCGGCTGTGCCTCGGGCGCCGGCGCGAAACCGCGCGTCACCCAGCTCGGAAGCGACGCGCCGTCGTAGCGCGCGAGCACCGCGTCGCGCGCGGCCTGCGCGTCGTCGGGGAATGCCCCGAGCTTCTCGACGCACGCCGCGCCGCACGCGTTGCCGAGCCGCGCGATGTCCTCCCAGCCGAGGCCCGCCGCGAGGCCGACCAGCGCGCCGCCGAGGAACGCGTCGCCGGCGCCGGTCGTGTCGACCACTTTTTCGACCGCGTACGCAGGAACGCGCAGCGCTTCCTTTGCGGTCGCGATCGCGCAGCCGGCGTCGCCGTCCGTCACGATCACGACCTCGTTCCCGAAGCGCTCGCGCAGCTTCTTCGCGATCGCGAGCGCGTCGCCGCTCGCGGTCAGCACGAGCTCGCGGCCCGCGGCTCCCGACGGCTTCAGGATCTTCCCGCGCCGCAGCAGCTGATCGAGCTCGGCCTGCGTGCCGAGCACGGGCACCGCGTCGGACGGCGGCACGTCGAGGTCGACGAGCGTCGGCACGCCGGCAATCTCCGCGAGCCGGCACACCTCGTTCGCGGCGGCGAGCGGAAGCTGCGAGACCTCGGTCGTCACGCGCAGCGCGCTCTGAATCGTACGCTCGTGATGGCGGCGCACGTGCGCGTACGTGGTTTCGCTGGTCGCGCCGGGCGCCATGTAGATCGCGCGACCGCCGGCGTCGTCGACGTAGATGTCGGCGAACGAGCTCGCCGAGCCGTCGAGCACGATGTCCTTCGCGATGCCGAAGCGATCCATCGCATCGCGCAGGAAGCGGCCGTTCGCGTCGTCGGCCTGCTTGCCGAAGATCCCGACCGGAAGCCCTAACACCGCGGCCCAGCCGAGGTGATTCAGCACGACGCCGCCGACGCGCAGCTCCGCGGTGCGGCCCGCTTCGCCCGGCCGCATGATGCCCTTCTCGTCGCAGCCGAGGATGCGCGGCACGCGGTGGATGCGGTCCGCGACCATGCTGCCGATGCCGACCGTGCGGCGCTGCGGAAGCTCTGCCGCGCTCACGGCGCCCCTCCGCCGGGCGTCACCCAAGTAGGCTCGAGCAGCTCGCGCGCGAGCGAGCGCACTTCTTCGAACGCGGCGTCGAAGCGCTCCGCGTCGGCGGCGGCGAGCGCCGGCGTGCCCGCGGCGACCACGTCGCTCGCAAGCACGCCCTGCCGCAGCAGCGCGCGCTTCAAGCACGCGATCGTTCGGCTGCCGCTCGCCTTCGTCGCTGCGCGAAACGCGCCGAGCACGCGCTCGGCGGCGCGCATGCGCTCCGCGTCGCCGGCGCGGCACACCTGCCACGCGCGCGCCCACTCGCGGGGCAACGCGTTCGCGGGCCCGGACACGACGCCGACCGGCAGCCCGCCCGAGAGCCAGAAGCGCTGCCAATAATCACTCAGCAGCCCGCGCAGTCCGTGGCGCGGGCGGAACACGTCGAAGACCGACATCGCGTCGCCGACGTAGATGCCGAACTCGCCGCGCTCGCGGAAGCTCTTCGCCGCCTGCGTGTAGTTCCCGAGCACCTTGAGGCCCGCGCTCACCTTGATGCCTCGTACGAAGTCGAGCCGCGAGAGCGCCTTCACGTGCTTGGTCGGGATGTGCGTGCGATGCGGATCCGTCGCGATCGCCGCGTTGTCGTACAGGTAGACGGGCACGCGGCGCGCGGACGCGTCGAGCAGATCGCCGAGCTCGCGCGCGACGAAGCGCACCGCGTCGTCGGCGTCGCGCACCGCGAGCGGCGCGAGCACGAGCGCATCGGCGCCGGCCGCGATCGCGGCGATCGCGTTCGCGAGCGTCTCTCCGCGCGTCTGCGCCGTAATGCCCGCCCAGCACTCGACGCGGTCCGCATCGGCGAGCCCCGCGTTCGCCTTCTTCACCTCTTCCGTGCAGATCGCGACGACGCGCCGCGACGTCTCGCCCGGCAGCCGGTCCCACTCGCCGGTCGTGCCCGCCGCGAACACGATGTCCGCGCCCCAGCCGTCCTGGATCACGTGACGCACGACCGCGCGCTGATCCGCCTCGAGCAGCTCGCCGCGCGCGCTCAGCGCGGTCACGACCGGCACCGAGAGTCCGGGGCGAGGCCGCGTGTGCTCGACCGATCGCATGGCGGCGGACGCTAGCTAGGAGACCACGCCCGGGCTCGCTCGCGGACCGACAATCAGGGCGCCGTCAACCAGCCCTCGGCGAATGCGTCCGTCACCGGAGTCGCGGGCTTTGCGTTCGTCAGCTCGAGCTCGAACGTCGCGCTCGGCGTTTCGATCTCGATGCGCCCGGGGAGCAGCGCGCCGCCGCGCGTCGCCCACGCGAGGAAGCGGTACTTCGTGCCGTCGGCGAGATCGGCGCGCACGACCTGATAGGTGTCTTTGTCGATCCAGAGCGCGGGGCCGCCGGAGACGCCGCCGATCACGTAGCAGTCGCGCGCGCCGTCGTAGCCGAGCGCGATCGCGCCGGGCGCGGCGCCGAGCTCGCCGGCGCGCGCGAGCAGCTCGCCGCCGGTCGCGGCCTGCAGCAGCCAGAGCGGCGGCGCGAACGGCCGCGGCGCCTCCTCGAGCTCGCCGTCGCGCGTGCCGCGCAGCCCGCCCGGGCCGCGGATCTGGCGCTCGTGCAGCCCGTCGTCGTGGCGCAGCTCGAGCCGCGCGCTGCCACCGGGATCCGCGAGCAGCTCGCCATGCGCACTCGGCGGGGCGCCGGCCGATTCGCGCAGCGCCACCGCGAACGCGAACGGCTTGTTACGGCCCTGCGCGCGGCTCGCGTCGGCCGCGGCGCGCGCGACGCTCTCGATCGCCGGGATGTGCGCGCGCGCCGCGCTGCCCGCGAGCAGCGCCGCGGCACACAGCGCGAGCGCGGCGCGCTTCACCGAAGCGGCGCGAGCGACGCGCGGCCCGCGTAGCGTGCGCGCGCGCCGAGCTCGGCCTCGATGCGCAGCAACCGGTTGTACTTCGCGACGCGATCGGTGCGGCACAGCGAGCCGGTCTTGATCTGGCCCACGCCGGTCGCCACTGCGAGATCGGCGATCGTCGTGTCCTCGGTCTCGCCCGAGCGGTGCGACATCCCCGCGCCGTAGCCGGCCTGCTTCGCGATCGCGACCGCTTCGAGCGTCTCGGAGAGCGTGCCGATCTGATTCACCTTGATCAGGATCGCGTTCGCGACGCGCTTCTCGATCCCCTCGCGCAGGATCGCCGGGTTGGTCACGAACAGGTCGTCGCCGACGAGCTGCAGCCGGGCGCCGAGCCGCTGCGTCAGGCGCGCCCAGCCGTCCCAGTCCTGCTCCGCGAGCCCGTCCTCGATCGAGACGATCGGATACTGCCGGCACCAGTCGGCCCAGAACTCGATCATCTCGTCGCTCGACTTCTTCGCGCCTTCGCTCTCGAGCGCGTAGATCCCGTCCTGATAGATCTCGCTGGTCGCCGGATCGAGCGCGATCGCGACCTGCTCGCCGGGGCGGTAGCCGGCCGCCTCGATCGCTCTCATCACGAGCTCGATCGCCTCGCGGTTGCTCTTCAGATCGGGCGCGAAGCCGCCCTCGTCGCCGACCGCGGTCGAATAGCCCTTGTCGTGCAGCACCGCGCGCAGCTTGTGGAAGATCTCGGCGCCGTAGCGCAGCGCCTCCGCGAACGTCGGCGCGCCGACCGGGTAGAGCATGAACTCCTGCAGGTCGACGTTGTTATCCGCGTGCGCGCCGCCGTTCACGACGTTCATCATCGGCGCGGGCAACAGGTTCGCCTTCGCGCCGCCGGCCCAGCGGTAGAGCGGCACGCCGGCCGCCGCCGCGGCCGCGTGCGCCGCAGCGAGCGAGACGCCGAGCGTCGCGTTCGCGCCGAGCCGCGCTTTCGACTCGGTGCCGTCGAGCGCGCACAGCGCCGCGTCGAGCGCGCTCTGCTCGCGCACGCCACCGAGCGGCGAGCCGCGCAGCTTCTTCGCGATCTCGCCATTCACGTTCGCGACCGCGCGCGTGACGCCCCTGCCGAGGTAGCGCGCCGGATCCTTGTCGCGCAGCTCGAGCGCCTCGCGCGAGCCGGTCGACGCGCCGGACGGCACCGCGGCGCGCCCGACGTGGCCGCCCGAGGTCGTCACCTCGACCGAGAGCGTCGGGTTGCCGCGAGAGTCGAGGATCTCGAACGCGGCGATCTTCGCGATCTGCAGCGACGCGCGCTTCGCCGCGGGCGTGCGCTTCTCAGGGGCGGCCTTCCGCGCCTTCGCCGCCCGCTTCGCCTGCTTCCGCTTCGCCGCCATTTCGCCGCGCCCCCCGATCGAGGGCGCGCAAGCTAAGGCGTCGATTCGGGATGCGCGAGCGCGCGGCGCGGCACGACCACGGGGCCTTCGCTCGTCTCGACGAGCTGCGCCTCGACGCCGAACGCCTCGCGCATCAGGTCCGCGCGCAGTACCTCGCGCGGCGTGCCGCACGCGAGCACGCGGCCCTCCGCGAGCAGCGCGAGCCGGTCGGCGATGCGCGCGGCGCCGGCGAGATCGTGCGAGACGAGCAGCGCGGCTTTCCCCTCTTGCGCGAGCGAGCGCAGCAGCTCCTCGAGCGCGAGCCGGTGCGCGAGATCGAGGTGCGCGACCGGCTCGTCGAGCAGCAGGATCTGCGGCGTCTGCGCGAGCGCTCGCGCGATCATCGCGAGCTGCCGCTCGCCGCCGGACAGCTCGAGGATGCTGCGCGGCGCGAGCGCCGCGATGCCGAGCCGCTCGAGGCACGCGCCCGCGATGCGGCGATCCTCGCGCGACTCGAAGCCGAACGCGCCGAGGTGCGGCGCGCGGCCGAGCAGCACGATCTCCTCGACCGTGAATGGAAACGGAACGGTCGTGTCCTGCGCAACGAGCGCGACGCGGCGCGCGATCTCGCGGCGCGCGTACGAGCCGAGCTCGCGGCCGTTCAGCAGCACGCGGCCGGCGCTCGGGGCGAGCAGGCCGGTCGCGGTGCGCAGCAGCGTCGTCTTGCCCGCGCCGTTGCGGCCGGCGAGCACGAGCACTTCGCCGAGCGCGAGCGCGAGGCTCGCGCCGCGCAGCACGGTGCGCTCGCCTTGCGCGACCGAGACGCCCTCGAGCGCCAGCGCCGCGCTCATCGCAAGAGCCCCGCGCGGCGCCGTAGCAACACCAGAAACAGCGGGCCGCCGGCGAGCGCGGTGATCGCGCCGACCGGGAGCTCGGGGCCGCCGAGCACGGTGCGCGCCGCGGCGTCGCACAGCACGAGGAAGCTCGCGCCGCCGAGCGCGGCGGCCGGCAATAACAAGCGATGATCCGCGCCGAGCACGAGCCGCAGCGCGTGCGGAACGATCAGCCCGACGAAGCCGACGAGGCCGGCGACCGCGACGGCGGCGCCGACCAGCAGCGAGGTCGTCAGCAGCAGCGCGAGCTTCACGCGCGCCGGCTCGAAGCCGAGCAGCGCGGCGGAATCGTCGCCGAGCGCGAGCGCGTTCAGCGCGCGCGCGAGCGGCAGCGCGCCGGCGAGCCCGAGCGCGAGCAGCGCGGCGATCCAGCCGGTGTAGGCCGGCTGCGCGTCGGACAGGTTCCCGATCAGATAGAGGAAGATGCGGCTCCCCTCGGCGAGGCCGGCGAGCGACGCGAGGAACACGATCAGCGCGGACGCGAGCGCGTTGAAGACGACACCGATCAGTAGCAAGCGCGTCGCGTCGAGCCGGCCGCGCGGCCCGGCGACCGCGAGCAAGAGCGCGATCGCGAGCGCGGCGCCGGCGAACGCGGCAGGCGGCGCCGCGCTCGCGCCGAGGCCGACCAGCGCGCCGAGCGCGATCACGAGAATCGCTCCGAGCGCGGCGCCGCCGGAGACGCCGAGGATGAACGGATCCGCGAGCGGATTGCGCAGCAGCGCTTGGAACGCGGTGCCTGCGACCGCGAGCGACGCGCCGACGCCGGCGGCGAGCAGCACGCGCGGGAGCCGCACGCGCAGCACGATGTCGCGCGCGACCGGCTCGGCGCGGCCCACGAGCGCGTCCCAGACCTCGCCCAACGCGAGGCCCGCAGGCCCGACCGCGACGCCGAATGCCAGCGCGGCCGCGAGCACGAGCGCGAGCGCGGTGAGCACGCGCGCGAGCCGCCCCGCCGTCAGCGACGCGCTCATGGCTCGCTGCCGGCGGGACTTGGCCAATCGGGGTCTGACCCCGATTGGCCAAGCGCCGGGCGCATGGCGGCTTCGAGCCGCGCGAGCGCGCGGTCGAGCTGCGGGCCGGGCAGCGTGACGAGCCCCGCCGGCAACGAGACGACGCGCCCGCGCAGCGCGGGCCAGCGCGCCCAGAACTCGCGCGCGGGCTCGGGCTCGTCGGTCGAATCGAGGATCAGCTCGGGCTGCGCAGCGAGCAGCCATTCGCGCGACGCGCGCGGCCACGGGCCGGAGAGATCGGCGGCGACGTTCGTCGCGCCGGCGGCGCGCAGCATGTCGTCGACGAACGTACCCGGGCCGGCGACGAAGAGCGGATCGCGCTGGATCACGAGCAGCGCGCGCACGCGTGCGCGGCCGGCGCTTGCGGCCGCGGCGCGCTCGCGCGCTTGGCGCAGCTTCGCGACGCGCGCCTCGGCCTCGCGCGCGCGGCCCAGCCGCACGCCGAGCGCGCCGATCGTCGCGAGCACTTCGTCGTAGCTGACCGGATTCGCGACGAAGCGCGCAATGCCGAGCGCGGCGAGCTGCTCTTGGAAGCCGCGCTGCTCCGCGCTCGGCACGAGCATCACGAGATCGGGACGCAGCGCGACCACGGCCTCGAGGCTCGGGTCGTAGAGACCGCCGACACGCGGCAGCTGCGCGACGGCCGGCTCCTGGCGGGCGGAGAAATCGTCGACGCCGACCAGCTGGTCGCCCGCGCCGAGCGCGAGCGCCATCGCGGTCAGCGACGGGTTCAGCGAGACGACGCGCTGCGGCGCCGGCTCCGCGCTCGCGCGCAGCGCCGCAGCCGAGAGCGCGAGCGCAACGAAGATGGCGGCGCGGCGACGCACGGCGCGCCGGCATAGCTCCTGCGCGAGCGCGTCGCTACGCCCGAGCGCCGCCGCCACGCCCAGCGGCGATGCGCTGCGACGCTCGGGCCGACTCGTTGTTATTGAGCCCGCAGCGTCGTCTCGCCCGAGAGCGAGACGTACGGGCGCAGCTTCGCGAGGCTCGCCTCGCCGATGCCCTTGATCGCGAGCAGGTCCTCGACGCGCTTGAAGCCGCCCTGCTTCTGGCGCGCGGCGATGATCTCGCGCGCGCGCGATTCGCCAACGCCGGGCAGCAGCGAGAGCTGCTCGGCGCTCGCGGTATTCACGTTCACGACGCCGGAGAGCTTGGCGGCGGCGAGCGCCGGCGCCGCGACCGACGTGGTCGCGAGCGCGAGGCCCAGCGCGAGGGCCGAGAGCAGGGCGCGCGAGCGCCCGCGTACGGAGTTGCGGTTCATGGTCTTGCTTCCGCGGGACCGCGGGGGGAGATCGAACGAGATCGGTTGGGGCTGGCGCGGCGCTCAGCTCTCGCGCCCTACCGCGAAGTCTGCGGCGGCGAGCAGCGCGCCTTTCACCGGGCCGTCGGGGAACGGCGCGATCGCCTCGGCGGCGCGCGCGACGTGCTCGCGCGCGCGGCGATTCGTGTCGGCGACGCCGTGGTGGCGCTCGACCAGCTCGACGACCGGCGCGAGCTCGCGTGCGTCGAGCACCTGCTCGACCGCTACGACGCCCTCGGCCTGCAGCTCGGCGGCGCGCCGCGCGGCGGTCTTCAGCACCGCTGCGATCGCGTCGCGCTCGCTGCTGCTCGCGCGCTTCAGCGCGAGCAGCAGCGGCAGCGTCACCTTGCCTTCGCGTACGTCCGTGTACGGATGCTTGCCGAGCTCCGCTTCGGCGCCGGCGAAATCGAGCGCGTCGTCGCGCAGCTGGAACGCGAGGCCGAACTCGCGGCCGTACTGCGAGAGGCGGCGGCGCTCGGCGCGCGTCACGCCCGCGAGGATCGCGCCGGCTTCGGCCGCCGCGGCGATCAACGACGCGCTCTTGCGATCGATCACCGCGTAGTAGTGCGCCTCGGTCACTTCGGGATCGAAGCTGCGCTCGAGCTGGATCAGCTCGCCTTCCGACATGCGCCGGATCGTCTCGGAGAAGATCGACAGGATGTCCATGTTGCCGTCCTCGACGATCATCGAGGACGCGCGCGCGTAGAAGTAATCGCCGACCAGCACCGCGCGCCGGTTGCCCCAGATCGCGCGCGCGGCTTCCTTGCCTCGGCGCAGCGTCGCGAGGTCGACGACGTCGTCGTGCAGCAGCGTCGCGGTGTGGAGCAGCTCGATCGCGGCGGCGATCTGCACGCGGCGCGGGCCGTCGTAGCCGCACAGCTCGGCGGAGAGC
>Ga0187893_10012829_pt1 | contig 11804 bp, 11 predicted proteins | sample MA1701074metaG_FD_139574 | JGI IMG/M metagenome (GOLD analysis project Ga0187893, IMG submission 139574) | White microbial mat communities from a basaltic lava cave in the Kipuka Kanohina Cave System on the Island of Hawaii, USA - MA170107-4 metaG ... | reverse complement strand
GTTTTCCAGCCGAGAGCTAGAACGTCAGATGGATGCAGCGGTTTTTGAGCGAACCATGCTTGCACCGGCAAAACTCTCACCGGCGGCTAGACAATTGTACCCCACTGCTCCTCAAGTATTTAAGGACAGTTATGTTCTGGACTTTCTGGATTTGCCCGAAGGCCACTCAGAGGAGGATCTCCAAAAAGGACTCGCTGCTAATCTGAAACGGTTTTTGATCGAGTTGGGCGGCGATTTTTGCTTTGTGTGGCGATGAGTTTCAATTGCAGGTGGGCGGCAACGACTTTTTCCTCGACCTTCTCTTCTACCACCGCGGCGATCGAGCTGAAGATCGATGACTTCAAACCGGAGTACCTGGGGAAACTGGAATGCTAAAGGGATTACTCAAAGACGAACCTCTTCTTCAAGATGGCTAGATGGTATTTGCCATTCAGCAGCTGTTCGAATTCAGTTTCTCCCTTGAGCCATAGCCGAACGTCTGCCGGTCCAAACAGCAGAATTAGGCGTTTGCCCAAATAGGCGGTGGCTTGCTGAACAGCATCCTTTGTGAACCCGCTCATCGAAATGAATATCCCTCTGATTTCCACGCGGTTCTCCAACTTGCCATATAGGTCTCTAACGCTCCTTGAATCAACTTTTTCAGCAGTCCAACGGCACTCGATGAGGTAATACTCCCGATCACGTGAAGCTATCACATCGTTCTCTTCACTATTAGATCTGACACTTGTCTCCACCTTCCAAGCTTCCTCTTCGAGCATCGACCCGAGGAGTTGCTGAAACTTGATACCTCGTAATCCGGGTGCCAGGGCTTCAAGGTCGGCAAAACTGAGAAGCCTGTTTCGTTTCTTTAGGAGTCTTTCTGCCCATATTGCTCCCGACGACGTAAGTTGAGGAGGCGCGTTCCCTGACTGATTGACCAACTCTTGGTCCCGAAGAAACCTGGAAATTCCCCAGAATTGAACTTCTGTAATCCCGTGATCCCGGACGAAGGTAAAGATGTCGAAATCTGTTAGACCTCGGGTTTCGGCTTGGTGAAGCTTCAGACGAAGAACGAGGTCCTCTCTAAGTCTCCGTTTTCTGCGAATCTCGTCAGGGGATGCCAGACCCTCACTCTCTGCACCAATCACTCCTTTCGCTGTGATGAGAAGGCTGCCTGCTGCATTTCGAACTAGGCCATCATCGAGCATAAAGCGAACCACCGATTGGTAGACGCTGACGGGGTCATGTGCCTTGTCTTCGGCAAACTTGGTCAGACTCAGTTCGGTAGGGTCTGGCCAACCTGAATATAAGTAAGCAAGAATTTCATTCCTAAGGTTCATGAGTTGTCACTACAAACCTCGGGTCATCCCAGGACTTGGTGTAGGAAATGACTGGAGGTGATCAGTTCGACTCGGATCCATGCCTGGCCGTCAGTTTTTTCCGTTCCATGTCCAGCTGAGGAAGTTTCTTCAAATACGCCAAGAGTGAATCCCGAGTCAGCATGGCGACGTCCTTCCGGACCCGGTCGCGAAAGCCACCGAGCGCCACGGCGGCGTCACGGTACTCGTGGTAAGGTGCATAGATAGGAAATCGAATCGGAATCTTTCTTCTTTCAAACTCCAGCACCACCTTGTCAAAAGTGTCCTGGTTTGGAGCCAGCCACTGGTCGAAGTACCAGATTCACGACATCGGCCTGCGCAGGTGGGAAAAGAATGTTCCACCCCGCACGCACACGCCGGAGCACTTCCGCTCTGTACGCCTGCTTTCGTTTGCCCTTCTGGCTGGCTTGCCAGCGCGCCTCCCCGGCCATGGGCCTGCTCAAAGCACTTCCCACGTGCCAGATATCTTCAATCGGTTTGTCTCTTTTCATCGGGATACGATCTCTCACGATAGACTTTTCAGCCTTCGACTTGGCCAGTTCTTAACGCGAAGCTCTCGAAGGAACAATCCTCGCCGGCTCTTCCAGGATTTCCAGCAAAGGCTTGGCGCAATAAACGCGGTCTCGCTTGGCCTCGCTTACCCTGGAAAGGATGCCCAGCATCTCCAGTTTTTCCACGGCTCGTTGGGCTGTGGTAAAGGCGACCTCGAGCTTTTTGGCTGCCTTTTTTATGGTGAGGAAAGGGTTGGCTGTAAGCATGTCCAGCAATAGTAATCCATGCTTCGATGAAGTCCCAGCGACTGAAAGACGCCATTTCCCCAGCAGAGCGTTGATGCGTTCGACGCGGCTCAGCGCATCTTCAGACTGTCGGGCCATACCGTTCAGGAAATACAACAGCCATGCTTCCCAGTCACCTCCCTTGCTGATGGCCAGCAGACGCTGATAGTAATCCTGCCGGGTCGCCTCGAAGAAGGCGCTCAGGTAGAGCAGCGGGGTCGGCAAAATGGACCGTTCGACCAGGAACAAGGTGATCAACAGCCTTCCGACCCGGCCATTTCCGTCCAGAAACGGGTGGATCGCCTCAAACTGGTAATGCACCAATGCGATTTGAAGGAGCGGTGGAAGCTGGGTGTCGTGCAGGAACTTCTCCCATTCTCCAAGGCAGGTCACCATCTCGGTTGGGGGCGGAGGGATATAGGTTGCGGTCTCGAGAGTGCAGCCTGGCGGGCCAATCCAGTTTTGCGAACGGCGAAACTCTCCCGGCGTGGCATGCCCTCCACGAACGCGCTCCAGCAATTTTTCGTGGAGCTCTCGCACAAGCCGGAGCGAAAGCGGCAACTTGTTCAACCGGCCGAGTCCGTGTTCCAGCGCAACCACATAGTTGCCCACTTCACGCAGGTCCTCGGGGCTGCGCTCCACCACAGCTCCCGCCTCGGCGGCCAGCAATTCACCCAGGGTCGCCTGAGTCCCTTCGATACGGCTCGATAAAACGGCTTCGCGCCTTACAAAGGGGCGCATCAATAGATGCGGATTGGGAAGGCGCCCGCCCTCTCCCGCCAGCCGCCCCACCAGACGGTCGGCGTCGGAAAGCGCGCGCACCAGGTTAGGCGTCCACTTGATTTCTGGCGGCAGAGGGTCCGGCACAAAAGCCTGGTAACCGCCGGGAGAGCGTATGGTCTTGCCTGGTGATCGTCTGTTCTCGGGCACGAATGTCCTTGTTAGCGGGGGCGAAAATAGCGGAACAGCTTATTTGCGAAATAATAGAGAAACGAAAACAGCCAAACAAGCGGTTTCATCCGGCGAGACGAGGGATACTAGGTGCTGGCCAGATTGGTGGTTGCGGATTTGATCAATGCATAGTTCTGGTCGAGCTGCGGTTCAAGGAGGCGCAATGCGGCGATACGGCGCGCGATGTGAGTAAACTCACGTGCTTCGTCAGACGTCAAAGCCCGGCCGAGCAAAGACGCCTCACGGTAGCTGAGCCATTTCTTCAAGACTTGGTAACCACCCAGCGTGTAGTCCCATACTCCTTCTGGAACATTCCGCCAGCAAGTGGCGTCGTTGAGCCAGATGTCCAAATTCGGGCTAGACGGTGCATGGGTGTCTTTTGGTCGAATATCCGTAATCTGAACTTCCCGCGCAGTGATCCTGCCTTTGCCTGGCATGACGATGCCGCCTTTGCCCGCGCTGCCCCAGCCGGCCTTGACGTGTAGATCTTGTCCCTTCAGCGTGGCGATCTCCTTCAGTTCGGAACGAATTCCCCCGATCGTCACGCCAGGGACCGGAGTTTCAGGGTCCAGCAGCGCGGCGATCTGGCGACCAAGAGCAGCGCTGGCTTCAAGGGCCTCGCGCGTTGCGGGCAGCGGCACGCGTGGCCAGTCCTGCCGCAAGCCGCCTGAATGTTCTGTCCGGTAGGTTGGCGCGTGAAGGATCGCGACGATATGGAAAAACAATGCCTCTGCCGCACTTCCTAGTTTAGTGAGGTAGGCAGCAGCAACCGAAGAAACGTTCGGCTTAATTTCGGCTGTGTGCTGATTGGCAAAGAGTCCAGATGGAAAACCTTCATCTTCAGGGCGAAGGTAAAGAGGAAAAAAACTGGACAGACCGTTTCCGAAGTTGTCGGCAAGTACTCGAGTTACGTAACCTCGATCAAAGTCCTCTTTCGATTGCCGCTGGCGAGCCTCTAAAAATAAGTTGGTCGAAAAGAGCTGGAAGAAGAATTCTGATCGCTTCTCGTCGAGTAGTTTGGTATCGCCCTCCCAACATAGCCAACGAACGTCAAGCGGACGGTAGTTGTAACGAACAAAATGAGCAGTCGATATGCCGCGTCGGATTAGTTCCTTACGGATGGACCTTGCTTTGAATCGCTGCGTGTTCGTAATCGGGGCAGGCGAACTGCGTGTGATTTGCTCATCCGGAATCGTGGGATCAAAGTAAGCGGACATCCGCTTTTGCAGATTCGTTAGATCGAAGTCCACAAGAGCGGCATCCCGGCTTGTCTTCACACCAGGAAACGACTTCGGCAAGAGGTCCGGCACCTTCGGCCAATCCAGATAGCCTCTGCCTACAACCGTAGGTACAAACGCCAAACCTAATTTGGAAACAGGCACCAAGCCCCGGTAGGATTGACCGTCGTCCCTATTAAGAGACTCGAGCAGCTCTTTACGCTTCTGCTTCCCCCAAAACTGTCGGAATCGAAGCAGGGCTTTCTGTGCCGAACCTCCTGGTCTCTTCTTAGCCTTCTTCCCTGTGTCCAAGCGGTCATTCGTCTGACGACTGAGCGGCCGCCTTACCAGCATCGCAATCGCCGTTCCGACCTGAATGCCTTCCCGGTTGGCTTCGGTGCTGAAAACGCTGGGATCAGGCTGGCCTTCGGGTGTGAGTTTGCCCGTCTTGAATTTATCGCCGTTCAAGCAGTCAATGGTGATTGCGTCGAACGCTTCGAGAAAACGCTCCCTCATGCCGGGATGGCTGAGGCCATCGAGCCAAGAGTAATTTGAAATGTAGCAGACAATGCCTTCACCGGTTTTCTCCACAATCTGACGCTCGGCCATACGATAGAAGCGGACATAAAGGTCGTTGAGCCCTTGGCCTTGCGGCGCGGGACAACCTGGGGTATGCACCTCGCGGTAAGCGCCGCCCAGATCACGTTCCTCAGCCATTGCCAAACCGGCGAAACCATCATAAGGCGGGTTACCGAGGATGACGAGAATGCGCTGCTCCTGCTTTACCTTGTTGGCCGCTTCCCGTTCAGCCTGGAGTTCTTGCAAGACAAGCTGCTTGGGGTCGCGGGTGGGAGACCAACCCGTGAGCGCATTGGTAAGGTAAACGGAGGCGCGTTCGCCGGTGTTTTCGTCGAGCGGCGCGCCGAGTTTCTGCAGCAGCAGGCCCAGCTGGAGGTGAGCGACGACATACGGAGCGGGCAGCACCTCGAAACCAAACAGCCGCTCGCGTGCGGCCTTCTTGGCTTCGAACGCAGCCAGATCTCCCAAGCCCTCTTCCTCCGCATGGTAGCGATGAATCGTGTGTAGCGTCTCAACCAGAAAGGCGCCAGTGCCACAGCAGGGGTCGAGAACCACGACGTCAGGATCGGCAAGGCCTGCCGAGCGGCCGAACTGCTCGCGCAATGTTCGATCGACGCGCGCCACCATGTAGCGAACAATTTCCTCCGGCGTGTACCAAACACCAAAGTCTTCGCGGAGCTGCGGGTCGAAGGCTTCCAGGAACGGCTCGTAGAAGTATTGGACGGCGTGTTCTTCGGCAAAGTGCCGAAAGAAAGCAGGGCGTTGCACCCGGTCGAGGACAGAGGAGGCCCAATCGAGCGGCTCGCTGACATCCAGGACATGCACATGCGCCGGGTCGGTGAGTTCGTGGAAGAGTTTGCGCAAGACTGGGAGGCGCAGGTTGAAGGCGGCCGTTTTCCAGTTGAACACATCGATGCGGCCGGGCCGCTCACGATGCCAGAGGACCCAGGCAGAGAAAACTCCGTAAAACAAAGTCTGCACCAGGGTCGAGCGAAAGAAATGCAAGCCGCGCTCGGTTTCCACCTTCAGGCCGAGAGCGGTTTCAAGCGAGGTACGCAGTGACGCGAGCGCGTCCAGCGGAGCATGCTCAACACGATAGCGGGCCTCGCGAGCGTAGCTGGCAAGGAAGAAAGCCAGGTCGCGCGGGTTGTCGAGCGGCGCAGCGTGCAGCATGATCCTCTGGAGATAGTCCGCTAGGCGCTCGCCGTATTGTTCGGCAGCTTTGCGGGGCTGGGCGGCAAGTTGCCAGAAGTCCGAGACGCCTTGGGCAAGCACAAAGCATTCACCATCGTGCTGGTTCCCAGCCGGATCGCGCCACAACAAATGGAAGGCGGGGTAGTTTGTGAGAAGGACTTGGCCATAGTGGTTGACGTAATCGCGCACCTGTTTGGTCGCTGCGATGGTTGCAAGCTCGCTGTCGAGGGCCTTCACTTCAACGGCACCGCGCGACGGATTGAGGCCGCGAAGCGGAGCGTCTTCCGGAGTGCCCTTGAGCTGGTCGGGAGTGAAGAAGCCGCCATCAGGAATCCCGGCGCCACTGTTTGCAAGTTGGATAAGGACAGTAACCTTGGGTTTCAGCTTCGCGCCGTGCGTGTTCAGCAGGTTGGCTAGCGCCGGGTAGCCCGAGGTTTCTGGCAGGGTAGCGCCGGAGGCTCGCGACTCGGCAAGGGCAGTAAGGTATTGTTCGAATGGGTGCATTGGTGGGTCTAGGCCAGGCGCACAGACCGGGCGGTTCTACCTCGGCATGCGACTTGGTCTGCAGTGTCCTGACTACTCGACGCTAAGGGTCCAGAATCGGGCATGACGCCTACGCTGGAAATACAGTCAGAATTATGGGTAGTCAGCTGCTAAACCTCATTGTTTGAATCAAGCGGGAGGATAGCAGAGAACCCGTGCAGAAGCCGAAGAAAAGGCGTGAAGGAGTCGTCAAGAAGGCGTCAATACTAACCCTGTCACGTGCTCCGACAAGCCTATTCGCCGGCAGACTGGAACGGCAATGACTCCTGAAACCTGACGGGAACTTCTAGAAGCAAGTCGCGAAGAGTATGTAACGAGACATGGCCATCGAGAAATACTCTAGACTCCAAAGGGTCTTGTTTGAGCTCGTCTACCAGGGCAAAGACAATCCGTCGCTGACAGCCGCGGAGATGCCGTGCCAAAGCGGTTATCAATTCGCGTGAGGGGGTCAGGTAAAGAACGCACTCCAGATTGCGCTCGGCTTCCAACGCCTCGCGAATCTCGGCATAGCGCCGGGCACTCTTCAATGTGTGCTCATACTCCAGCCCGAATCGAATGAGTCGGCTTTCCAGAAGAAGTTCGACCACAGCATCGTAAGCCTTGGAGTAAGGTGATGTTCCCAGTCGCATCAGTGCCAGCAATCTTCCTTCGGGAATCCATTGGTTCAAGTGCTTTGTTCGAAGCAAAGCCAATTGAATATCGTTAAGCTGCAGGCAATGGCAAACGCTCACGCCTTCCAGATGCTTTCCATTGAGGAACGGTGATTCACTGAGATAAAAGTCGCCGTGACTTTCAAGGCAAAGGTTTCCTAAATCGGTGATCACATAGAGAGGTTCCGGGATGGCGTGGGAAAGGGTTTGCTTGCTCACGAGGCCGTACTCGACCAATCGGCGCAGCCGCCAGTTGAACGCGTCGCGTTTCGATTCGTAGTTTCCCAACATCATGAACTCAAACAGCTGCGAGTGGGAGACCACGGTCGAGCAAAGGACCTGACGAAGCAGCGGAATGTCTCGCCAGGGATTAATTGCGAGCGAGCCTTTGAGATGCGCCATGGCCACTTCCTTTCAGCAATGATCAAGACGCAACTCGCCGTTGAGACTTCTGCTTAGCGACGGTTCGACGAAGAACGTTCCAATCCTGCCGCGAATCCAACTGCAGGGAGGCATGAGTAGCATGAGTTCCTGCTGATTCTTCCATTCGCTGAATGAGACCAACACAACATCCGTAGCTTTCCACCGATCGTCGCTTGTGACGATCCCTCCGGTTTGCTCGCCGGTGGTGACGATCAGGTAATAGTCCGGCTTGGCCGAAGTCTTCACGAGTTGCTTTACAGCGACGCGGTTGTGTTCTTGCCAGATCTCGGGTTCACGGCATTCGAATGTCTGGTCGATTGCTCGGTCAAGACGATTTGGGTTCAAGCCACAGCCGGTTCCATAGAAGCGGAGATCGCCTCCCACTTTCCAGCGGTGACGAAGTTGCTCGCCGACCCGAAGAGCTGTCGTGTTGTAGTAGGCAGCACGGGCGAAGCGCTTCGGATCATCGGGGTCGTGGCCGCTGCGTCGGGTCCAAAGACTGCCGAAAGATTTGATCGTGACAAGCATTTCTGAGCCCCTACGTCTCATGAGTATCGAACACCTAGGGGACAGCTACCGGCGATCCGACCCCCTGTCGCAAAACACGCTGCGTCCCCCTATCAAGGGGGACAGTCTACTTATCTGCTGTGTAGTGCCCAGGCAACGTGCAGCCACTCGTGGCTAAGCATGCCCCTTCGCGGTTCTGTTTTTGCTCTGTTCTTCTCGAAGCTGGCGTTCCAGCATGTTGATGCGGTTCACCATTACTTTGTTCGATTCGTTGACCGTGAGCGGTTGGCCCGAAATTGTGAACGGTTTCCCTTTGATTCTTTGGTCAAGGTCTTCGATCCGAACAGAGAGATCAGCAATCGTGCGCTCCCGCTCACTCAGGGTTATCGCGAGCTTCTTTCTCTCGGCAGTGGACTCGTCCAGCAGCCGTGCCAGTTCTTCGTACTTCTGTTTCCATTCGGTAATCTCTTCATTGATCTGCTGAGATTTCCAGGTCCCGTCCAATTCGGCTTCGATGGCGCGGTTGCAATGTGCAATGTGCCGGTTGTACCGCTCGATTGCCGCGTCGGAGTGATCTCGAGCGTGTTGCACCTCGTTGTAGAAGTCGGCCAGCCAGCCGGCTGACATCCAGGTGAACTTGTGGAAGTCAGAACGGTGCTTTGCGTAAACCAGCATTGTGACCACAAGGATCACTGAGACGCCGAAGCTGTACCAGAAGTAGGGGTTTGTTCCTATGGCGTCCAAAAAGATTCGTCGCCGCTCTTCCAGCCACGCACCATAGTCGAATTCTGCCGAGTTGATGCGTCGTAGGACCCTTTCATACCAAGGCTCGGGTTGTTTGCTGATTGCACACTGCTGATTTCGGATTGCGGACTTCTCAGTAGGTGGTTGCCCATTGGCAATTGGTGATTGCAAAACGGACAGAAGTTGAGCTGTCAGCACAAGGAGCCCCAGAACATTCATGACTTGTCGCCGCGTGCAGTGCGAGGGAGTTTCAGACCACGGACGAGGGTTGCGTCCTTGAACCGCAGGCAGGCGCCCTTGGAAGACTCGCGCGAGGGGAGTTGACGTTTGAACAGATGCGGCTCATAGCCGGGGAAGCTGACGGTTGATGGTGGCACAACGTGGAGCAACTGGTGCAAGGTCCCTTGTGTGTCATCCGTCATCAGGATTTCCATTTGCCCTTTGGGAAGGTTCTTGATGTGTTCGTCCAGGGCGCGGGCTTCCTTGCTTTCAGTGACAGTGCCGCTGCCGGTCTCTTCGTATTGTTCCCAGGAAAGGAGTTTCTGCCGGCGTACCGACAAACTGCGACGGGGAACCGCGTGCTGGGAAGACGCTTTGATGAAATACTGGGCCGTGTTCTCGTCCCGTGTACGCATGCACAACGTCGTGTTGGGGGCGGAGCTGACGTCTTCTTTGAAGCCGCGTCCCACGCTGTCCAGTTGCGGCAGACTCTGCATGGAAAACAAGAAAGCCGTATGGGTGCCCCGTGCAGTCTGCAGAATCTGCGGAAAGTTGCGGTATCCGAAAGGTGCAAATTCATCGAGGACTACACTGAACAAAGGCCGGTTCGACCGGCTCCGTTCCTCTTCACTCTCGTAGCGTTTGCCGACCACGAGCTGCAAATTCTGCAACAACATCTTGCCCAGCGCTTTCACTGGTTCGGTATTCTTGTTGGTGTTGAGGGAGACAAAGAGAATCAGCTCGTCTTTGATCACCTCATCGATCGAGAGCAGGTCTTCATACGGTCCGGTGATCACTGAGAGTTCGTCATCCAGAAAGGTCATGCACTCGTTGAGAAGGCCCTGGATCTTGGGCACTCGTTCCCTGTCGTGAAAAGACTGAACCAGGTTCTTGACGCTCATTTGAAAGTTCAGTTTCCGCTGAGCGCTGACGCTGGAATCGCGATCAATCAATTTGCTGGCCTTGACAACTTGCTCCTTCAAGACCTCCGCGTCGAGAGCCATGACGATGACGTCATAGAAATTGAAGCGGCAGCCGGTATAAACCAGCACGCGGACGATGTCTGCCAGGTAATTCAATTGATGCTTGGCGAAGAATTCGTCGCGCAGGTGGAAGGAGCCAAAGATCATATTCACCTGGGCCATGTAGTTGTCGTCGTCGGTGTAAAAGGGGTTGTAACGCACTGACAACTCCGGCCGCGACGGGCTCAGGATCCGGAGCTGATGCAAACGCCCCGCCCGGTGGATGTGGGGCAACAGGTCGTAGAAGAAGTGAATGTCGCCCTTCCCGTCGAGGATGATCATGGGAAGGTGGTGGCGGTCGCCGTGTGGGCCTACCTGGCGATAGATGTCTTGAGTGATGATGCTGCGCAGGGCCGTGGTCTTGCCGCTGCCGGTCATGCCGAGCAAGACCGACTGCATAACCCGGATGCGGTCGGGCCAGAGCCAAGGTCTGCCGTGAATGTCGTGACCTAGAATCACCGAGTTTCTTTCCCAGGCTGCCTGCATCTCCTGGTCGAGACGAGAGGGTGAAATCACCATCGGCGGATGCGGCCACTGCTTCTCTCGTTGGGCTTTAGCTGTTACACGCATCACAACGGCGGCGACAACAAATGCGAATATGCAGGCAAGATACAAGACGACTTCAGCGATCTGCCGGTGAGCGAGGTGCAGGCGGTCGTGAGCGATCACCCAGGAAATCCAGATAAAACCGCCAGAGAGAATAAGGAGTACCAAACCAGGGCTATCCCAGGGGCCGGGTTCGGTGTTGCGGTATCGATCGGGAGGTGCCATTGCGGGATGCGGATCAAGCCAATTGCCGATCTGCGATTGTTGAATGTCGATTGGTGCCTTGTAGTTGGACTTCTGGCTCGGCCAAGAGGGTTGCTGAGGCGCGTAGGCTGCTAAAGAGTCTTGGGCTGATAGCTAAAGCTGATCGCTGAGTGCTCAAAGAAAGTTGAAATACACAAAACTGCCAAGCAGGAGGCCGCCAATGGCGAGCGCCAGCACAATGCCTTGTTTTGGCCGACGTTTTTGTTCGGACTGGAACGGGTTGGCAGACTCCAGCAATCGGTCTTTCAAAGCCTGCTTCATCCCAACATCGCTGCTCTTCCTGAACGCCGACACCGCCAGCTTGTGCATTTGCCGCTGAGTGACGGGTTGCCTCATGACTACAACACCAGGATGGCCATAACTTTGCCCTTGCGGTCTGGAGGGAAGCGGAGCCGAAGAACAGTTGGGGCGTGCTTCTCCGGAACTGGCGTGATTTCAACCACGCCGACGGCTTCCTCTCCCGGTCTCAAGCTGTCTGACTGGACATCGGAATGAACCACAGCGATGGGTGTTTCACTTGCACTTTGGATTCGATCCGCTTCCCGTCGGTCGAGCTGCGTTAGAGACAAGGAAATGAGTGACCGGCGCGACCTTGCGTCCGCCATTAGGGTTACCCGAGGGGTTTCAAGTTCATAGGCTTCTGTTCCCTGATTGCGAACGCTGTAACGAATCAGCAGGCGGTCGTCCAGCTTCAGAATGTCCTTCAGTATCACCGTTACCCGATCCTTGATTGCGGGAGACGTCTCATGTTTCACCGGCAAACTGTCCACAAGCGCCCGTGTGATGGCCGAAGTGGAGTCTGAAGCTGCGG
>Ga0187893_10012828_pt1 | contig 11804 bp, 2 predicted proteins | sample MA1701074metaG_FD_139574 | JGI IMG/M metagenome (GOLD analysis project Ga0187893, IMG submission 139574) | White microbial mat communities from a basaltic lava cave in the Kipuka Kanohina Cave System on the Island of Hawaii, USA - MA170107-4 metaG ... | reverse complement strand
CCGAGCTGGCAGAAGAGCATCAGCGTCGGCACCGGTGTCCCGACATGGACTCCACCCGCGAGAGCGAGGTCGAACTCGCCGCTCCGAAGTCCGCGGACAGCATGCTCCACCGCGACGAGCGACGAAGCGCAGGCGGCATCCACGGTGTAGTTCGGCCCCATCAGGTCGAGGCGGTTCGCGATGCGCCCCGCGATGATGTTGGGGATGAGGCCGGGGGCCGTGTCGGCGCTGAATGGCGGGAATCGGCGCTTGAGATCCTGGCGAAGGTCGGCGCGCTCCTGCGCCGTCAGCTCGGGATGGAGCCGTTCGACAATCTCCATGGTCTGGTCGACCATCCTCCCGTGCTGCACCACGCTGAGATTTCCGCGGTTCAGATACGTTCCCTTTCCGAGGATGACCGCCGTAGCCCTCCTCTCGGATTCGGGCACCTCCTCGCCGTAGCCGGCGTCGGCGAACGCCTCGCGCGCCACGCGGAGCGCGAGCCACTGGTCGGGCTCGCCGCCTGAAACCGCCCGGGGCATGACCCCGTTGTCGATGGGGTCGAACGAGGCGAGGGGCTCGATGAACCCGCCTCGCTTGCAGTACACGCGGTCGTTCGCGCTCGAGCTGGGATCGTAGAAGACGTTTACGTCCCAGGCCTCGGGCGGCGGATCGCTGGTGGCATCGACCTTCCGGATGATGTTCTTCCAGAACGCCTCGAGGTTCGGAGCGCCCGGAAAGAGACAGGCCATTCCGATGATGGCGATGTCGGCCTCGGCTCCTTTGCGCGGGACCTTCATGCTCCGCTCACTCCCGTCGGGATCTCGATCCGCGATTTCCCGTCGAGCCAGCTCCCGCCCAATCGGTTCAGCGCTTTGCTGCAGGCCCCTTCCATGTCCCGCAGCGCCCAGAGAAGGCGCCCGTCGGGACCGATGAAGTCGACGTCGATGTAGAAGACCGGGTCCCGCGACTTCTCGAGGACGCGCAGCCGGCACCGGATGGGGCCGGAGCCGATCGGCCGGCAGCAGCGAAGGCGCGTGAACCGCGTCGGAAGAGGTGTCTTGTCGAGGTTCGCTCGGGCCCACAGAAGGAAGAGCTGAAGGCCACTATCGAGCACCACGGGATCGATGAGCCATGCTCCGTCGTTCACGCCGCGGACGCAGCGTCCCGGGCTCGAGGGCTCGAGGATGGCTTCGACCCCTCGAGCTCCCAGGCCCTCGATGCGCGTGATTCCCTGGAGGAGCGGTCCGTGGAAGAGCCAGCTCCGGTACGCCCGATCGATTCCTGCCTCGAAGGGCGGAAGGGCCGGCCCCACGGGTGGATCGGCGAGAGGTGCGTCTTCCGCGCGCTCCGCAAGCTCGACGGTCGCGCGGTAGTAGGGCTTGCCGTCGCCCTCCGGGTCCCGGAGATCCACCTGAACGTCCACGCCCATGCGCTCGTGCGCGGGCTCGACGTGCGGCCGTGCGACGACCGCGAGCTCCTTCGGGCCGCGGTCGAAGACGACACCCCGCAGCATATGGAGCTCCCGCACTCCGATGACGCGAAGCTCGGGCCAGGCCTGCTGCGCCACCTCGGCCATGAGCTCGGTGGCGACGGCGAGGGGCAGCACCTCGACGCCGTCGATGCGATGGTCGACGAGGTAGAGATCCTTCGAAGGGTCGAAAAGCCGCCGCGCGCGCACCACGTGTCCACCATTCGAGAGGACGGCGTCGCGCACGAGGGGAAACGCCCCTGATGGTTTGGGCGCGGGCTCGGCCGCACGCGCGGTGCGGGCCCCCCACGATCCCCCGGCGACGACGAGCTGAGCTTGGGTACCCGCGCGGAGCTCTGCGTCGAAGATCGCGCACCCGCGCTCCACGGGGATGAGCTCGATGCCGCGCTTTTCGAACTCCCGGCGAAGCTCGGCCGACACCATCCCGGCGGAATCCCACGGGCCCCAGTGGATGGTAATGGCTCGTCCGCTGCCCGAGCGCTGCAACCGCTCCGCGAGCTCCCCCAGGACTTCGTTCGCCGCGGCGTAATCGAGCTGTCCGCGGTTCCCGAAAGTACCCGCGGCCGACCCGAAGAACAGGAGGACCTTCGCCCCCGCATCCCGCATCCGCTTCGCGAGGAGGAGGCCACCCACGGCCTTGGTGTCGAAGACCCGGTCGAAAGACTCCGGCGTCTTGTCGCGAGCGAGCTTGTCCTCGATGACACCCGCGCCGTGCGCGACCACGTCGATGCGTCCGAGCTCGGAGCGGGCCCAGGCGAGGGCGCTCTCCACGTCTTCCGTGCGTCGCACATCGACGGCGCGGTAGTGGGCGCGAGCGCCTTCAGCGCGGATGCGCTCGAGCGTTCGCCGGATTTCCCTCTCCCTGAGGAGGTGCTGATAGCGCGACTCGATCGAAGGAAGGCTCACGGCCTCGCCCCGGGAAGAGGCCTCGTCAATGAGCGCCTTCTTGATCTCCTTCTCGGAGGCGAGCCCGCGTGTCGATTCCGGCTCTTCGGCCGCAGGCTCGGGCGTTCGGCCCCAGAGGACGAGAGTCGGACGGTAACGCTTTGCGAGGTCGACGGCGATCTCGGCGGTGATTCCGCGGGCACCACCGGTGAGAACGACGACGCTTTGCGGACCGAGCTCGAGCCCGCGATCCGTGCCTGCCGCGGGCGCGGCCTCGAGCCGGGGCGAGAGGCGACCGCCTTTTTGAAATACGAGCTCCGTCGCATCGTCTTCGGCTTCGAGCTCGGCCAGAAGGATCTGGGCAACCGCCGCCTCGGACTCCGATTCCGGAATCTCGAGGGCGGCGCATCGCACGGAGGGCCACTCCAGAGCGAGAGTCTTCGCCATGCCGCGGAAGGCGGCGTGGCCCGGGAACGAGAGAAGCGGCCACGCTTCGGTCTCGCTCGGAAGCGAAGGCGACGCCATCACGCAAGCCGCCGAGCGACCGGCGGCCCCCTGCTGCTCCAGAGCATCCGCGGCCGCGCGCGCGAGATAGAAGAAGCCCTTGACGTCTCTCGCGAGCCGCTCTTGCTCGCTCGCATGGTCGAGACCTCGCGCCCATGGAGCCAGGTGAATGATTCCCGCGATTGCGCCTTCGCGCGTAAGCGCGAGCTGGAACTCCTCTTCCACCGACTTCGGGTCGGTGAAATCGACGGCTTCCCCGAACAGAACCGCGCGTCCCCCTCGCTCCTTCACGAGGCTCACGACCGCGGAGGCAAATCCCCGGTCATCCCCGGTCACGAGGAACGTTCCGCCCGAGGCGGAGACGCGGGAAGGGTTCCTTGCGGGAAGAGGGCGGTCGGCAAGAGTGCGGACCGCGCGCGCTATCGAGACTTCCCTCCTGGGTACGGACTCCTGCCGGGGAGCGTCCGTGAGAGGTGCCACCGTTCCGCCCTCGCCGTCCGCCGTGCGAAGCGCCGCCAGAAGCCACTCGACGATTCCCCGAAGGGTCTTGACGCCGGTGAGCTGCTCCATGGCATCTTCACGGCCCTCACTCGCGGGGAGAAGAGTTCTTCGGACCGTTCCCAGGATCTCGACGCGCTTGATGGAGTCGATCCCGAGCTCCGCCTCGATGTCCACGTCGAGACCGAGCAGGTCCGGGGGATACCCGGTGCGCTCGCCGACGATCTCGAGAAGCTTCGCCACGATCTCGTCGCGGCCCTGCCCTTGCGGTGGATCGGGTGGCGCGACTTCGCCGGTGCGTTCCACTGGCCTTGGAGTCTCCGCGACTCGCTCGATGATGTGCTCTGCCTTCACCCCTTCCTTCGCCACCTCGAGTGGGGTGGCAGAAGCTCCGGCAAGGTAGGCAGCCATGACGCTCCTCTGCGTCTCGAGAAAGCGGCTCATGACCCGCTGGAACTCCGCCATCGCGTTCGCGCGCGATCCGTCCGCGGCGGCGGGAAATAATCCGGGAGCGGGCATCTCGATCTTGGGTGTCCCCTTTCCTGCGTTCTCCGGCGATGCCGAAAGCGGCGCTGGCGGTACCGGGAAGCTCCCGTTGGAATCGGGGAAGGAGACGTGGACAGGCGGCATCGACGCCCGCTCGGGCGGCTCGGAGGCGCGCCTCACCCGGCTTCCGTTGACGAGCCAGGCCCTCGGCGGAGGCGGCTTCACTGCGGGCGTCGAGTCGCGGCGGCCGGCAAAGAGCCTTTCGAGATTCACGGGAACGCCGTGGGCCGCGAGGACCCCGAGAGCGTGGAGGAGCTGCGTCAGGCCGGAGCGGCCCGATGAATCGGTCGCAACCGAGACGTGATCCGAGCCGTCGAGGATCTGATCCGTGAGTCCGGTGAGAACATTTCGGGGACCCACTTCGACGAAGACGCGCGCACCGTCCTCGTGCATGGCGCGGACCTCGTCGGCGAAGAGAACCGGCTTCTCCAGGTGCTCGGCGAGGATCCGGCGGATTTCTTCCGGCGCTTCCGGATAGCGGCCTCCCGTCGCGTTCGAGTACACGGGGAGCCTCGGGCTCTCGAGCTCGACGCCGGAAAGGAACGCTTCGAGCCTCTTCCGCGCCGGCGCCACGATGGGCGAGTGGAAGGCGCAGGCGACGGGAAGCAAGCGCGCGCGGATTCCCGCCGCTCCCAGGAGGTCCATCGCGGACACGATCGCTTCGCGGCTCCCGGAGAGAATGGTCTGCCTGGGAGCGTTCAAGTTCGAGACCCACACGCTTTCGAGGGTCCCGAGGGCCGCCTCGACTGCGGCCGCGCCCGCGTCCGCCGCCGCCATCGTGCCCAGGTCCTCGCCTCCGGCCTCGATGATGCTCCTTCCCCGCGCGCGCGAGATGCGGCAGAGGTCCTCGAAGTCGAAGACCCCCGCGAGGGAGAGCGCCACGTACTCCCCGTAGCTATGTCCCGCGGCCATATCGGGCGCGACCCCGAGCTTCGAGAGAAGGCTCGCGAGAGCGACGTCGGCGGCGCCGAGGGCGGGCTGCGCCACGTCGGTGCGGGTGAGCGCCTCCTGCTGCGCCCGCGCTTCGCCCTCGCGAAAGGCGGGAGGCGGAAACACGAAGCGGCTCAACGGCTCGTCGTACGAATCCGCGAGGATGCGATCTGCGGCCTCGAACCGTTCCCGCACCTCGTGGAAGTGGACGGCGAGATCGCGCAGCATGTTGGGATACTGCGAGCCCTGCCCGGGGAACAGGAACGCGACCTTCGCCCGCTTCGATTCTCCCGAGAAGTAGATCCCGCGGGCATCGTGAATGCGGCCACCCTTTTCAAGGCCCTTCTTCGCTTCCTCGAGCTTCGCGGCGAGATCCGTGGTGGAGCTCGCGACAATGGCGAGGCGCAGAACGGACTCCGACGCGAGCCGGACACTCTCGTTCTCGCTCCATGCGGATCGGGCGACCGCGAGGAGCGTGGATGCCCCGTCGCGCACCGCCGGCAGAATCCGCTCGATGCGGGCGGCGATCTCTTCTCGGGTCCGGCCTTCGAGCAGAACGAGCTCGCTCGGCCAGCGGGAGCTTGCCGCTTTCACCTTCGAGACCTCGCCCGTGTACTCTTCGAGCACGGCGTGGAAGTTCGTTCCCCCGAACCCGAAGGAGCTCGTACCCGCGCGGCGCGGGGTTGCGCCCGACTGGATCCAGGGACGGGTCTCCGCGTTCACGTAGAGGGGACCGCGATCGAGACGGGCATCGGGATTGGGCTCGCTGACGCCCAGAGTCGGCGGAAGGACCTTGTGATAGAGGGCAAGGGCGGTCTTCGCGATGCTCGCGACACCCGCAGTCGCCTTGGTGTGGCCGATCATCGATTTCACGGAGCCGACGGCGGCGCTCTGAGGCCGCGCCCCGTTCTCCTCCAGCACCGTCGAGAGCGCGAGGGCCTCCGCACGGTCCCCGACGACCGTTCCCGTGCCGTGCGCTTCGAAGAGACCCACGGTCGCAGGCGAGAACCCCGCCTTGCGATAGGCCCGGCGCAGAGCGGCCATCTGTCCCTCGGGCCGCGGCGCCGTCATTCCTTTGGCGCGGCCGTCGCTCGAGCCCGCGGTGCCCCGAATGATGGCGTAGATGCGATCGCCGTCCCGCTCCGCGTCCTCGAGGCGCTTCAGCACCAGCATCACGATCCCTTCGCTGATGGCGATGCCGTCGGCTCCGGAGTCGAACGTGCGCGCCCGCCCTGTCGGCGAGAGCGCCCGGGTCTTGCTGAAGCAGAGATAGCCGAAAGGATTCTGGGTGGTGTCGACGCCTCCCACGACCACCATGTCGGTCGCGTGGGATTCGAGCTCGCGCACCGCCAGGTGGACGGCGGCGAGCGACGACGCGCAGGCGGCATCGACGACGTAATTGACTCCGCCGAAGTCGAAGCGGTTCGCGATTCGGCCCGCGGCCACGTTCAGGAGGAGGCCCGCGAACGAATCCTCCGTCCATTCGGGCAGGAGGCCGTTCGCGCGATCGATGACCGCGGGCGCCGAGCCGCCGAGCACCAGGGGAAGGCTCGATCGCAGCAGGTATCCCGCGCCGAGATCGCCGGTGCCGCCGCTCGCCCCCAGGATCACCGAAGTGCGCGATCGGTCGTAGGGCCGTTCGGAGTATCCCGCGTCCTCGATCGCCTGTCGCGCCGCCTTGAGCGCGAGGAGCTGCATGGGGTCGATCGACGGAATCGAATTCGGAGGAATTCCGAACTCCATGGGATCGAAGCTCTGGTCGTCCAGAAAGCCGCCCCACTTCGAGTAGATCTTGTCCTTGGCCTCCCGGTCGGAGTCGAAGTACAGCTCCCAGTCCCACCGCTCTTTGGGAATCTCCGTGACCGCGTCGACCTTGGAGAGGATGTTGTCCCAGTAGGAGGAGAGATCCGGCGCCTTGGGCAGCATCGAGCTCATGCCGACGATAGCGACGGCGCTCGGGGTCTCTTCGCGCTCGGCCGGGAGCACCTCGACCCGCGTTCCCGGGAGCCGGGAAATCCGCTCGGTCGCTCCTACCGAGACGTCACGATGGAGCTCCTCGACGGTGCAGGTCGTCTCCCGAAGCGCCGCGACCTGCCCGATCATGTACATGCCCCGTGCGGTCTGTTCGCCCTCGGGGACGGCGACGTAGCTCTTCTCGACAACGGGCTCGACGGACTCGTCTCCGTTCCTGCGCGCCCGGTCGATCCCCTTCGAGGCTACCCGCAGCCTTCCGATGTTGAGCATCTCGAGTGCGTCTCGAACTTCGTCGGGAGAACGGCCCGAGCGAACGAGCTTCCGCTTTTCTTCCTGGAAGATGTTCGCGAACGGCGTCTCGGCGCATCGCGTCGAGTGGCCGGGGCCGGTTTCGAGAGTGACCGTGCGCTCGCAGCGAATCGCCTCCTCCTGAAACCCCTTGACGATGGCGCCCGAATCGACGGCCTCGTGCGTGAAGAGATAGGCGGTGCCCAGGAGCACCCCCACGCGGATGCCCTTCTCGGCGAGAGGCGCGGCCATTGCCGCCACCATGGACGCCGACAGCGCGTCGTGGATCCCGCCGGCGAAGAGGACGTGACAGTCGGCTTCCGCTCCCGGCGGGACCGATTCGAGGAGCTTGTCGATCATCGTGTTCCAGAGAACGAAGCTCGTGCGGGGACCCACGTGCCCGCCGCACTCCCTGCCCTCGAACACGAAACGCCTCGCTCCGTCCTTCAGGAACAGCTCGAGAAGACCGGGCGAGGGGACGTGGAGGTAGCTCTTCGTACCTTCCTTCTCGAGGCCCCGCGCCTGGTCGGGGCGGCCGCCGGCGATGAGAGCGAGGGGCGGACGAAACTTGCTCACGACCTCGAGCTGCTCGCGCCGGAGCTCCAAGGGAACGAACCCAAGGATGCCGACGCCCCATGGAAGCTCGCCGAGGAGGCGGCTCGTCTGCGCGAGGAGGTCTTCCACTTCCGGCGCCCGCATCAAGGCGAGCGCGAGAAAGGGAAGCCCGCCTCCCTTCGCGACGCTCAGAGCGAACTCCGCCCGATCGCTCACCCGCGTCATCGGGCCCTGCACGATCGGATAGCGCGTGCCGTGGGAGCGGGCGAGCGGCCCGTCCTCGCGGAGAGGCTCGAGAGCGGCTGCGGCAGAAAGATGCTGTTCGATCGCTTCCCGAAACGCGCGCAGCACTCCCGAGACCGTCCTGTGCTTCTTCGCGAGGGGAGCCGCGAAAGCCGCGTCCTGGCCGAGCGGCCAGAGATCGGCCGGGCCCCAGCCGATGCGGTCCTCGACGGCGGCCTGGAATCGGTCCCGCGCGTGTTCGCGCGACTCGCCCGACTCCGCGAGATCGGCCGCAAGTTTCTGGAGCTCGTCCACGGCGCGGGAGCCTCCCGTGCGCGCGTAGCAGCGAAATCCCGACGGAAGCTCGCTTCCGATGGTGAGGGTCTCGCTTCCATCCATGGTCCGCATCGCCCGGCGCACCGCCTCGGGAACGGAGCTCTCGCGAGTCAGAAGAAGCTGCGCGTCCAGCACCACACCGACAGCGCCCGCGGCGGCGCAAGCGGCGGCGGTGTGGAGGCCGATCCCGCCCCGCACCCAGATCGGACAGAGAGGCTCGGGAAGCTTCGTGAGAAGTCTCTGGAGGAGAACGAAAGCGGTCTCCTCGCCGACCCAGCCCCCGGATTCCTGTCCCTTGGCGATGAGGCCATCGACTCCGATCTCGACTCCGACCCGCGCCTGTTCGAGATCGGTGACTTCGAGAACCACCCGCCGCCCCTGCGCCCGCAGCCGGCGGATTGCTTCCGCGAGACCCCGAGGATCTCCGGAGAGGACCACGAGATTGACGGACTCGGGGAGAACACCGAGGATCTCCGGATCCGTGGCGTCGAGTCGGACGCCGCAATTCTTTCCGAAGCGGCCGAGCGTCCGGACAGCTTCGCGCGTGGCAGCCGAGTCAACCCACCGTCCCAGGTCGAGAATGCCGATTCCCCCACCTCGGCTGGCCGCGATCGCGATCGCGGGGTTATCGAGCCTCACGGGAGTGAGGGCAATCAGTTGGAACGATTCCATTCGAGCTTCACCTCATTCGTACGGGCACGCGAGCAAAACCGAGGAAAAGCACGGTACTTGTCAACGGCCTCGATGGAACCCCTTCGAATCCTTCGAACACGCCCGGAGTACTTCTCCACTGCCAAAAAAGAGTTAGATTCCGAAACCAACCCTCGCACCCTCCAGAAGGGAATGGACAGCTCACGAGCCGGAAACGCTTTTCGATGGAAGACACGCGGGACCGGCTCGCGCCGGAACCTACGCCGTGACCCCTCGGCAAGAAACCCGATGCGCCACGCGTTCCCCCATTCGATCACTCAAACGCGCCTGAACCCGCACACTCGTTCGGATTGCCAAGGCGCGCTAACGCCGCAGCAATCTCCCTTCACATGGCTGGCTGGGAAGCCGAGGAAGGAGTTTTAATCTAGGCAGCGGCCGATTGTCAAGGGTGGTCGGCGCTGGGAAGAGTCGGTTTTCGCGAAGATGTAAGGAAAATCGACGAGTGACCGGAGAGAAAGGTGGATCGAGTGCGGGACTCTGATCAAAACCGTGGCGCCTCACCCCACGGCTCGCGCTCCGCGAGGTTTGAGGACTCCGCCCCGATCGGGCGGAGTCCCGCGGGAAAGGAGAGAGGAACTATCTCCGCCGGAAGAATCTTCCTCCGTCCGACGAGCCGCCCGTCGGAGCGGGCGGCGCCGGAAAGTCTGCCGGATCCACCAGCGTGAACGACCACGCGGTGAGGAGGGTAGCGTTCTTGCGCGAGAGCGTCGTGTTCGTGGCCTTCTGTAGGTCCTTGAGATAGGAGGCGACCACCAGGGTCTCGAGGCGGTCGTTGCCGGCATCGTTGATTCGATCGGCGAGCTTCAGCTTGAGGAGGGGTAATTTCTCCGCGCTCGGAGACGTGAACGACAGGTGGGTCAGAAGGCTCAGGACGTCGTAGTTGAAGACCAGCTCCTTCGACGGCCCCGGAGGGATGCTCGCGAGAGGCACGGCCTGAAGGGCGCGATTCTCCGCGCCGGCCCCGAGCCGCATCTCCGCCGCGACGAAGTCCAGAAGCCCCTTCAGAGGGTTCGTCGGATCCGTGGTGAGGGCGAGCATCTCGGTCGACGTCACCCCGCCCATGTTGTCGGCATCGATCTGGTCCGCGACTTGCTCGATCGTGATGCCGAGCCCCATCTCGCGGATTTCCGGAATCGCCAACGGGTCCATGGTCATCGCGACGCCGATCTGCTCGGCGCCTCTCTGAATGATGCGCTCGAACATGGCGCGCCGGGCTTCGTCCGCGCCCGGGGTGTCCATCTCGCCCATCGCGCCGGCGGCATTGATCGAGAGCGTCTTCGCTCCCGTAATGCCTGGATAGAGAGGCTCGGCCTCACACGCGAACTGGTCCGTCGTTGCCATCGTGATGAAATAGAGGTAGCCGTCCTTCATGCCGGCGGCGACCAGGGGGTGGATGGCGCACCGGGGGCCGACGGCGCAGAAAAGCCCGAGGCTCGGGAGCGTCGTCGGATAGTCGCCGTTCACCGACTTGAAAGTGTTCGCGGCCGTTCGGATCTGGCCGAGATTCGCCGCCGCCATCGATCGGTTCGCGGCCTCGCGAACTTTCTGCACGGCCGGGACCAGAAGCCCGATGAGGACGGCGATGATGGCGATCACGACCAGAAGCTCGACGAGAGTGAATCCGCTGTCTTTTTTGTGATTCCTGGATGGGGTCATGAGTGCATTCATGAAGCGACTCCTTTGTCGATATTTTGACCGGCCCTCTCCCGGGCGGCGCCTTGGACGCACGACCCGCACGCACCTCGCCAGGGAGAAAAACGGACTCCCATGCCACGACTGGTTGGGAGAGTCAGGCGGGCACGCGACTTCTACCTGGAGACGCGCCTCGCTGTCAAGCGATAAGTTTCGACGCCATCCGTGAAGCTCCGCTGCGACAGAGACGGCGACGCCGGCAAAAAATTTCCGGGATGATAAGCCTCCTTCGACGAATCGCAAACGACTCGTCGGCGTCACCGCGAAAATTCGGAAAAGCGTGCCCCACTCCCTTTCCTTTCGGTTCGTTACCGGCCATGTTCACGAAAAAATAATGAAAAAGACTATTGCCTCTCCGAGGGCGATCTCCTATAGTCGCCTCGCCCCCCAAGCGAATATCGAGTCGTTGCGACCGGCAGCGCGAAATCCGCGCAGCCGGCGGCCTGGCTCGGAACGCGAACGGGGCATGCGGGTTTTCTAGTCAGGTGCCGATCGCTCGTGGTAGGTGTGTCTCAGCGGTTCGAAGGAGAAAGCATGTCTACTGGACGTCACAGATTCGATTGGGTTCTTCTCGCTTTCCTAGACTCAGCGCGATAGCGGTCGCATTCCAACTGGCTTTCAGTGTCCCGGCGTTTGCAGACGATCCTCCGGACGACGATGGCGACGGTTACAACGCTTCCGTCGACTGCAACGACGACGACGCCAGCATCAACCCTGGCGCGACCGAGATCTGCAACGGAGTCGACGACGACTGTGATGATCAGACGGACGAGCTCCTCGACCCCGATCCGGTGGACGGATTCAACAACGACGGCGACAGCAGCGAAGGCGTGGCCCTCATCGACGAGGGATTCGGGTTCTGCGTGCTGTCTTCGAGCGGCCCTGCGAACGAGTGCAAGACGGCGGGAAGATCGGTCTGCCAGTGGCCGGTCGGGCCGGTTTCCTCCGCAGTCACCGGTTTCGGGACGCTCACCTGCGTCGCGCTCCCGGGCAACCAGACGGTGGAGTATTCACCCGAGAACTCGCAGGCAGCCTGCAGCGACCTGGTCGACAACGACTGCGACGAGGTCGCGGATCTGGACGATCCCGACTGCCTCGCTTTCATCCCCGCCGAAGTCTGCGATGGAGTCGACAACGACCTGGACGGAACTGTCGACGAGGGTTTCGCGGGCGCGGCCTGCGAGAGCTCGGG
>Ga0187893_10012827_pt1 | contig 11805 bp, 12 predicted proteins | sample MA1701074metaG_FD_139574 | JGI IMG/M metagenome (GOLD analysis project Ga0187893, IMG submission 139574) | White microbial mat communities from a basaltic lava cave in the Kipuka Kanohina Cave System on the Island of Hawaii, USA - MA170107-4 metaG ... | reverse complement strand
GTGGGCATGGTCAAAGACCATCCGAACGGCACGTTCACGCAACTCGGGGGAATACTTGCTGGGTCGGGGCATCGGAGCCATCCTCTCTCATAATGGGCTCTCCGATAAACCCGGGCCGATTCACCTACGACAATTACGATGGTGTTGGGAATCCGCAGATCATCGGCGATGCGCGGCAAGGTTTTGGCCAAACATTGTCCTATGATCCTCTTGATCGTCTGGTGGGCGTCGTCGGGCCGGCCGGTACGACGGCCTACGCCTATGATGCCCACGGCAACAGAACCGGCGCCGGGTACCAATACCAGCCGGGCACGTTGCGGCTCTCCAACCAGGGCGGCGTCGCGTTCACGTACGACAACAACGGCAACACGTGGACTATCGGCGCCGCGACTTTCACATACACACCGCAGAACCAGGTCGAAACCGCAGCGCTGCCCGGGGTGTCGGCGACCTACGCCTACGACTCGGACGACCAGCGCGTGAAGAAGGCGGTTGGAACGTCCACGACGTACTTCATCCGCGGTGCGAACGGCGAGTTGCTGACCGAGTGGAAGGACCCGGGCACGGCTAGCGGACGAATCCGCGACTACATGTATCTTGGGACGCGCCTCCTGAGTGCTGTCGCCCGCAACTCAGCGGACGATCCGGCTGGACACAACACACCGTCAACCAAGTCCCACCGTTACGCGACGAGCTGGCAGGTGCCAGGAGGGTCGGGTGGCAATGCGAACATCCTCAGCGGCACGTCTTCGGCGGCGCGCAAATCGATGCACCCTCACATGTCGCCGACTGGCGTGCGCCTCGGTGTTCTTTCCTCAGCACTGTCGATCGATCTCCTCTCGACCGGTCCAGTGCTTCCATCCGTGACCGAGAATCCAAAACAGGGCGGCGTGTTCCTCGAGTTCGAGGTCGAGCGCTACCCGTTCTCAGCTGATGCCGAGTGGCTCGGGATTGACGGCGGCGGCATCGGCTCTTCGTCGACCGACGCCCTGCGCTTGTACATCACGTCGAGCGGCCAATTGGTGTTGAAGCACGATGGTGGACGCGCGGTTCCGATTGGCATCTGGACCTCGTCCCCGGTCGGATTGCGAACACCACACACGCTCGAGTTGCGGTTCGAGTTCAACGCGAACGAGGGGCCGTACCCCGGTCAGAATCCTCCGTGGGAGGGCCTCACCAGCTGGGCGCAAGTGATCTATGACGGTCAGTCAGTGGCATCGTACGGTGGATCGCCCGGGGGCACCTGGACCAGCAACGAGCAGAATCCGACGGCATTGGACCACTGGAATGGCACGGGGCATCTGGTGCATGCGAGCCTGAAGTCGCCAGGGGCTGCGAATGGGCTGTTGATGAGCATCTGGCGCACCGGCGTCGTCGCAGAGAAATTCGATACTCAGAATCTGGACTCGTACGGCACGACATGGCGGACGACCCTCATTGAGGCCGCCGCGCCCGGGATGTATTCGGAATGGACGGGCGGACAGCCCGATTGGCGCGCGCGGTCGATGATTGCCGGAGACGGCGGGTTCTACCAACCGGTCATCAGCACCATCGGCAATCAGAAGATCTCCTATCGGATGGAATCCTTGCTGGCGCGCGGTATCACCGGCAATATCAGTTCGGTGATGGTCGGCGTTCGGATGCAATATGTCACGCCAACCACGCGCGTGTTTGTCCGCCGCAACGGAGTGGAAACCATCCTCAACGACCTCGTCCCAGCGGCGACGCTCAACAAGTGGTATCGCATCGCCAACGCCGGGTGGTCGCCGACGGACATCGTCGAAGTCGGCGTCCGGACCGGCGAGAACGGCAACAACTACCTGAACTCGGTGGCGCTGATCGTGGAACACAACACGCCCGAGCCTGCGCCGCTGACCGACACGTCCGCGCGCGTGATGACTTTCAACTACGCTGGCAATGGCACGGCGCAGACGATCGACTTTGGACTCGATCAGCTGCCGACAGTCTTGATCGTCGTCCCGATCGGTGGGACGCCGGGCATGGAACCGATCTGGTGGTGGGATTCGCGCCAAGGCGCTGCAGCGATGTCGCATTCGGTTACCAGCTACGGGCGCGTATGGCCGCAGAAGGGCAAGTTCCACGTGGTGCACGATTCCACCGACTCTCCCAATGCCAACGGGATCAGCTATGTGGCGATTGCGCTGTTCGATCCCTCCGGGCGCTTCGTGATTCCGTTCGCGGTATCGAAGCACTCCTCCGACGACAACTACACGCACTACCTGCGTTACCCGCAAAGCGGCGAGCTGGCGTCGGACTTCACGCCCACCTTCGTGTTCGGCGGCGCCGCGTTCGCCACCATGGCGGATAGTGTGCGTGCGAGCCTGTACCGCGGTCCCGGACACGCCGGTGATCTCACCGGCAAGTTAGGCGTCACCGACGCGTCGGACGCCGATCGGATTCAGGCGCTGGGCGCCGGCACGGTCCAATTCGGCACCACCGTCGAGGCGCGCCGCGGCGACTTTGCGTTCTGGGCCGGCCGCGTCAGCGATGGCGTCTCGCCGACGCGACTGATGGCGGTGACGTCGTATGTCGGCAACGGTCTGGCTTCGCGCGACATTGCCCTGACCCTCAATGGCAGCACGCCGGTGATGGCGCTGGTGGTGCCGACCAATGCCACGGCGAAGATCTACCGCGTCACGGGCGACACGACCGGGCGCGACACGGTGGCCGGCAACGCCGCCGCCAACTCCATTACGGCGATGAGCGCCAATCAGATCACGGTCGGCTCGGCGTTGAACGCGACTGGCGTAACCTATGACGTGTGGACCATCACGACGGGCCTGGTGACGCCATGAGCGGGCGCGCGCTCGAGGAGATGACCATGAGCATCAAGCGACTCCTTCTGGCGGTGGTTGTGGGCATCGTGCTGGTGCCGACCGTCGCGCAGGCGCAGGACGAAGTGGTCTATTACCACACGGACGCGATCGGCTCGGTGCGGGCGATCACCGACGCAACCGGCGCAGTCGTTGGTCGATACGATTTTCTGCCGTTCGGGGAGTTATGGCCGAGCGTGCCGCCGGCACCGGCGGAAGTGCGACAGTTTGCGGGGAAGGAGCGCGACGAGGAGTCAGGCCTCGACTACGTCGGCGCCCGCTACTACGCCAGCGGGAATGGGCGCTTCACCACGGTCGATCCATTCCTCGATATCGACCAGGCGCTGGTCGATCCCCAGCGCTGGAACCGCTATACGTACGTTCGCAATAACCCACTGCGGTACGTTGATCCGGATGGGCGCGCGATCGAGACCCTGTGGGATGCCTTCAACATCGGTTTGGGTTTCACGAGTCTCGTCGATAACCTGCGCCAAGGGAACTTCGGCTCGGCGGCAGTCGACGCTGGCGGCTTGCTGCTGGATTCGGGTGCCGCCGTGGTCCCGTTCCTCCCTGGTGGAGTCGCGACCGCTATCAAAGGTGCGAGAGCCGTAGACAAAGCGACGGTGGTCTACCAGTCGGTCAAGACAGGTGAGAATGCGGTCCAGTACGTCGGGATTACCAACAACCTCAGTCGAAGGGCCCTTGAGCACCTTGCTGAGAAAGGCATCAAGATCGAACAGATTCAGAAACTGGGTGAACTCTCGCGCGGGGATGCTCGAGCCGTCGAGCAAGCGCTGATCGAGATTCACAAGCTTGGGAAGGAAGGAGGCACGTTGCTGAATAAGATCAACAGCATCTCACGCAGCAACCCTCAATATGCTGACCGTCTCAAGCGGGGGCTGGAGCTTCTTGACGAGGTCGGCTACGGTGTCCAAAGGTGAGGTCGAATACCGCTGATGGCTGAGGCAGGACGAGCACAGCGACAGCACGCGGTCGTAATTCATCTGAAGCTCTCCGACCAGGAATTCGGGTCGTTTGAGGAGCGTGAGGATGCGTTCACGCTTGAAGATCGACTTGAGGATGTTGTCACAGACTCGGCAAGCGGCGAGTACGACGGCCACGAATTTGGTGAAGGTTGGTGCCGGTTCTACATCTACGGTGATGACGCGGACGTCATGGCTGAGGCAGTGCTGCCGGTCGTGAGGGAGTTTTCTCCTCCGACCGGTTCCTTCGTTGTGAAGCGATTCGGACCACCGGGTGCGCGCCAAGAGGAAGTGCAGCTGTAGTTTCGCATTTCCCGGTGGACGCTCTACTGGAGCGCGACAACCAACTGCTGGAACCACGAGCAGCCTGATTCCACGTGACATAGTCGTCTTGTCCGGATGGGACGCAAAGCTCCAGCGTGACCGCGCCGAAGTGTTACGAGGACGGTGCCTGAACGGCACCGGCTGATGGGGGTGACACGTCACCCCGCACCCCTCATGCGGGCCGTCGCATTTGAGGTGCCGCTGTAGAATCGCCGACCATGCGGCGTGTCCTCTGCGCACTGCTTGTGCTCGTCGGCCTCGCCCCTGCGACGCTCCACGCCGCGCCAGCTCCCACGTACGCGTCATTCGACGCGCGGACCGATGTAGCGCGCTCCTACGTCGGCGCCCGCTACTACGCCAGTCAGACTGGGCGCTTCACCAGCGTCGACCCCGTGGGCGTCAATCCGTTGTGGCTGGTGAATCGTAAGACCTCGCCGCACCCCGTCTGGTCAGACTGCTGAAATTGGTCCACAGTTCCTCCCGCGAGGAGGAGCTGATGGACGACGCACTGATTCGATTCCGCCACGCCGCCGATCGTGAGAATCGGCACCGCCGATTGCGTCGGCGGTACTCATTGGAGCTCCAGCACGACGCCGTCGCGTATTGGCAGCGGCGCCGCCGCGAGGACGGCGTGCGGACGATTGCTGCGGCCTTGGGCGTGTCGGTCACGACGCTACAGCGGTGGACGCGCGGGTCCGTGAGCCGACCGCGGTTCCGCCCCATCGAGGTCGTCGACCCGGCGCCGGCGATCAACGCCAGCGCGGCGGCAGTGGCCATTCAGATCACGGCAGCCGGCCCGCGTGTCGAAGGGCTCACGGTGGAGGCCGCCGCGCGCCTCTTGGCGCTGCTGCGATGAGATGGCACGGTCGGCGCGTCAGCGTCTACGCCTACGCGCAGCCGGTCGACATGCGCAAGGGCTTCGACGGGCTGAGTGCGCTGGTGACCGCGGGGCTGCAGCGCGATCCGCTGAGCGGCGATGCGTTCATCTTCGTGAGTCGCGATCGCGTGCGCGCCAAAGTGCTCCACTGGGATGGGCCCGGGCTCTGTGTGTATGCGAAGCGGCTCGAGCGGGGACGGTTCGCGCGACTCTGGCGTGAGGCGGCCGATGCCCCGATCACGCTGACGGTGAGCGAGCTGGATCTCTTTCTCGACGGCAGCGCGCTGGTGGGACGCGTGGCGTTGTCGCCGCCCGCGCTGACGCAGTTTTCGCTTGCGTCCGATCGCGGCCAATGATCAAATGCGTCGCACATGATCGATCTGACGCAGGAACGCGATGTCGACACCCTGCGCCAGGTCAGTCTCCTCCTCGATCGCGAAGTCCAGCGCCTCATCACCACGAACCTGCAGCTCACGACGGAGCTCGCCCGTCTGCGGGGCGTACCCGATCCGGAGCAACTGGCGCTCGCGGAACTGCGCGCGCTCGAACAGCGACGGGCGCAGGTGCTCACGCCGCCGGCGCCGTCCCCGACACCGTCCTCGCGTCCGCCGCGTCCGGGACACGGGCCGCGAGCGCAGGCGGCGTTGCCGGTGGTGGAGATCCGGCACGAGCTGCCGCCCGATCAGCGCGACTGCCCCGCCTGCGGCGGCGCACTGACCGAGATGACGGGCCAGACCGAAGACAGTGAGCGGATCACCACCGTCAAGGTGACGTACCAGATCGAAGATCACGCCCGTCAGAAATATCGCTGTGGGTGCAACGGCGCGGTGGTCACCGCGCCCGGCCCCGCGCAGGTGATTCCCGGCGGCCGGTACGCCCCCGAATTCGGCGTCGGCGTCGCCGTCGCGAAGTACGCGGATCATCTCCCGCTCGAACGCCAGGTGCGGATGATGGCGCGCGAGGGGCTGATCGTCGACTCGCAGACCCTCTGGGATCAATTGCACGCGATCGCGCGGCACCTCACCCCGACGTATGAGGCGCTGGGGCGGCGTGCCCTCGAGGCGCCGGTCATCAACGTCGATGAAACGCGATGGGCGATCATGGGCAAGGCCCAGCCGGCCGCTGGCACGGTGTGGGGCGTGCACGCGCCCACGGTGTCGTGCTATCGCATCCTGCCCGGCAAATCGGCGGAGGAAGGCCGCGCGGTCCTGGCCACCTACACCGGCATCGTGGTCGCCGACGGCTTCGCGGTGTACGAGGTGCTCGCGCGCGATGGCCCCGGCTTCACGCTCGCGCATTGTTGGGCGCACACCAAACGGAAATTCGACGACATCGCGACGACCTGGCCCGTCGCCTGCGCGGACATCAACGCGCGCATCGGCGAGCTGTACGCGATCGAGCGGCGCGTGCCCGGTCCGTTTCCTGGCGACGCGACGGCGCAGGAGCTTCGCCAGCAACTGCGCACTGAACAGTCGCAGCCCGTGCTCGATGGCATCTGGACGTGGGCAACCCAACAGGTGGGTCTCCCGCGGAGCGATTTCGGCAAGGCCGTGCGCTACATGCTGGAGCGCTGGGCTGGACTAACGCGGTTCGTGACGAACCCGCGCATCCCGTTGGACAACAATGCCGCCGAGCGGGCACTGCGCGGGCCGGTCGTTGGAAGGAAAAATCACTACGGCTCGCGGTCTCTGCGCGGCACGCAGGTCGCGGCGCTCTTCTACACTCTCTGCGAGACCGCGAAGCTGGTCGGCATCGATCCGCATGCCTATTTGTTGCGCGCGCTCCATGCCGCGATCGCCACGCCTGGCGCGATCACCTATCCCGAGGATCTCCTCACGCCGCCGCCGACGTAGGTAGGCCCTCGTCGATCGCACGATCGGAGCTGCGGCTCACGCGCACAGACGGGGTGCGGCGAGGTCTTACGGTGAATCCGCAGCGAATGAATCGCTACACGTACGGCCTGAACAACCCGTTTACGTACGTGGATCCGGACGGGCGCGACGCTATCGTGGTGAACTTCTCGACGGGCGCGCAGATCTCGGGCCACCAATTTGGGCATAACGGGATCATTTCAGTGCACCAGGATGGGTCCGCAACATTCGCCGATTTCGGTCCGATCAATCAGGGTGTTGCAGAGAGCCCGGGCATCGTGAACACGCTCACGTTGCCGCGAATTGCATTCGGGACGAACGGACTGCCCACCAGGGCCTCTTTCATGGAAATCAGCGCAGCGCTGGCGAAAGCCAGTGGCCGGCCTGCCGATTCGATTCGCCTCGCGTACTTCAAGACGGGCGAAGCGGAGACGGCCAAATTGGACGCGTGGGTCCAGTACACGTACAACAGGTCACGAAGCCGCGAAGGATTGACCTACAACGTCTTTGATCAAAACTGTGGGCACTACTGCCTCACGGGCTTGGGCATTGCTCAAGGCAGGGGCGCGCCACCGGCTGGTGGGTTCTCATTCCCGAATTTCGATTTCTGGATTCTCCGGTGGTTGGCTGACGCAACCTACCAGATGAAACCAACCGTTACGACCAGCGAGACGTATTGCATCGCTGGCCAGGGGGACTGCCGGTAATCGTGATGCTGACGAAGATCGCCTGGGTGGTCGGCGCGCTCGTGATCGTAGCAGTTGTCACAGCGGTTGCAGTGGTGCCGCACCTGAACATGCAACTCTGGTCCCCGGATCCGAAGCCGGCCAGTGTCCCGGATGACGCGGTGCCGATTCCTTACATTGCCAAGAGTCGGCTCTGGGCCAAATGCTGGGTGGAGGGAACGGACACGCGGTGCCGCATATTCAATAGTGCTGGGAAGCTGCTTCAGGATGACGTCTTTGTCGCGTACGCGGACCAGACGTCAGTCGCCGCGTCTGAACTGACGATTGTGCCGGAACGAAGTGGCCCCGATCATCTGTGGCTCAAGAACGGTGAAATTCTGCTGCCGGAGACGAATTACCCGGAGCACCGGCGGAACGTGGAGAAGCTCGTCCAAGCACTCAAGCAGTAGTCGATTGCGGCGCCGCGTGCCGTCGATAGTGCTCCTGAGTCGGTCTCGCCCACGTTGATCGCATCACCGTCCTGCCGTGCTCTTGCGGCCAGGCGCCGGTCCGGTTGTCCGAGTGCTGACCGCTGTCCGACTGGCAAGCTAGTCTGAACCTCAGGTTGCTTCGTGCGTCTGCCGCCGGACGGCGCTGGCGCGCCGGCTAATCAAGGTGACACGTCACCCCTGACAGGTTGCTGCGTGGGAACCGCGGTTCCTGGCGGGGAACCGACAATCCTTCGACAACTCACACGTCGATGATCGTCGGTTCCTAGCTGCGAACCGGCGATCTACCCGCATCCATTCACGAGACCTTGGCGAGAAAGGCGTCGATGGTCGCCAGCAGGATGCGCTGCTGGTGCCGTGACAGCTTGTCGATGTGCTTGAGGCGGCGAAGGAACCGGCGATCGATCGGCGGCTCGGCGGTCGCGGCGGTGCGCGGTGTCGCCGCGAGAATCTCGTCCGGCGTCGTCTCGAGCGCCTGCGCCAGGCGCACGAGGAGCGCGCCGTGCAGGCGCAGGTAGCCACACTCGTACTGCGAGATGAGCGACTGGTGCAGGTCGAGCCGACGGGCGAGCTCGACCTGGCTGAGGCCGCGGCGCTTCCGAATCTCCTTCAAGCGATTGCCGAACACGTCGGCCGGCGGCTCCGGCACGGCCGCGGCCTGCGCGCGGGCGAGCATGGGCTTCGTCCTCGTCGACTTCTTCGCCACGACCCGAGTATCGGGCGGGCTTGACCGGATATAAGATTATCAAATATATTTGGTTCTCAATTATCCGCTTGACACGGGCGGACGCGATCCCATGCCTGACGCCGCTTTCAGCCGCGCGCAGCTCGATGCCATCAAGCAGCAGAGCGATCTGGTCGCGGTGGTGCGCGAGCAGGGGATCGCGCTGCGGCGGCGCGGCCGGACGTACTTTGGCCTCTGCCCGTTTCACCCGGAGCGCACGCCGTCGTTGGGCGTGAGCCGCGAGGCGGGGCTGTTTCACTGCTTCGGCTGCGGTGCCGGCGGCGACGTGATTCGTTTCGTCGAACGCATCCAGCGGCTGTCGTTTCCGGAGGCGGTCTCCTGGCTGGCACGGCGGGCGGGCATCGTCATGGAGACAGGACGGTCGGCGTGACGGCGCGCGCCACCACGGACCCCGCAGTGAATGCCTCGACGCTCCTGGGGCGTGTCGTCGAGCACTATCACCACACCTTCTGCACACGGCGTGAGGGACAGGCGTATCTGGCGTCACGCGGGCTGACCGATCCCACGCTCCTGAAGACCTTTCAGATCGGCTACGCGGACGGCTCACTGCTGAAGCGGCTGCCGCGCACCGGCGCGGTGCGTGAACAGCTGCGGGCGCTGGGCGTGATCACGACGGAGGGCCGCGAGCTGCTCGGCGGCTGTGTGGTCGTGCCGATTCCCGATCCGGTGACCGGCGTGTGGACGACGCTCTACGGGCGCGGGGTACGCACGGCGCGGCACTGCTATCTGCCGGGGCCGCTGCGCGGCGTCCTCAACTTTCAAGCCGCGCGATCACACGACACCGTCATCCTGACCGAATCCATCCTTGATGCGCTCTCGTTTGTGCAGGCCGGCATCACGAGCGCGATCCCGATCTACGGCACGAACGGCTTCACGGCTGATCACCGGGACCTCCTCAGACGCGAGCGGGTCGCGCGTGTGGTCCTGGCGCTCGATCGCGATACCGCGGGGCAGCGTGCGACCGAGACGTTACGCGGGCGCTTGACGACGGCCGGCCTCGTCGTCGGTGTGCTGGCGTATCCCCCGCCGCACAAGGATGCCAACGAGCTCCTGGTCGCATCGAACGGGAACGCCGCCGGCATCTTGGCGCGGTGCGTCGCGGAGGCCGAACCGCGCGAAGCGACGACAGTGGCGCCACGCGCCGAACCCACACCGACGCCGGTCTCGAGCGAGGCGGGTATCGTCACCCTCACACGCGATGGCCGGACGTATCACGCGCGCGTGCAATCGCTGCTGCTCGGCCGCTTGCGTGTCACCGTGAAGGTGACCAAGGGTGAGCGCTTCCACATCGACACGATCGACCTCTACGCCTCGCGCAGTCGCAGCGAGTTTGCGCGCCGCGCCGCGAAGATCCTCGCGGTCGACCGCGAGCCGATCGAGACCGATCTCCTCGCCGTGCTCGTCGAGGCCGAAGCCGTCGCGACCGCAGATCCGGCCTCGACGCTCGACACCGCTGCGCCTGAAATGAGCGAGGCGGAGCGCGCCGAGGGCCTGGCGCTCCTGCAGCGTCCGGATCTGCTCGACCAGGTCGCGCGCGACGTCGATGCGCTGGGCTACGTCGGCGAAGCGACGAACACGCGGCTCCTGTATCTGGTGGCGGTCTCACGCAAGCTGGCCGATCCGCTCTCGGCGATCGTGCTCAGTCAGAGCGGCGCCGGCAAGAGCGGCCTCACCGAAGTGATCGAGGCGCTGACGCCGCCCGAAGACGTGGTGCTGCTGACGCGCCTGACGCCGCAGAGTCTCTACTACATTGAGCCGGGCTTCCTCGATCGGAAGCTGGTGATCGTGGAAGAGCGGTACGGCTCGCAGGAGCCGACTACTCGATCCGCGTGCTGCAGTCACGCAAGAAGCTGATCGCGGCGGCGGCGGTGAAGGACCCGCAGACCGGGACGCTCAAAACGCGGATCTTTACCGTCGAAGCGCGGGCGGCGTTTGTCGAAGCGACGACCGCCAGCGCGGTGCACCACGAGAACGCGACGCGCTGCTTCGAGCTGACGATGGACGAGAGCGCGGACCAGACGGCGCGGATCCACGCGCGGCAGCGGCGGCTGCGGACGGCCGAGGGGCTGCGGCTGCGGCGCCAGGCCGAGGCGCTGCAGCGCCGGCACTGGGCCGCGCAGCGGCTGCTCGAACCGCTGCCGGTGATCATTCCCTTTGCCGAGGCGCTGACGTTTCCGGTGGCGTGGATGCGGACCCGGCGCGATCACGCGCGCTTTCTGAATCTCATCGAGGTCTCGGCCTTTCTCCACCAGTCTCAGCGCGCGCGGCAGGACGGGGCGATTGTCGCCACGGTCGCCGACTACGCCGTGGCCTATCAGCTCGCGGCCGACGTGCTCACCGAGACGCTCGCCGACCTCAAGAAGCCGCTGCAGCTGGTGCTCGACGCGGTGACCGCGCTCGCGACCGAGGCCGGCGGACCGGTGACCCGGCGGGCGCTGCGGGAGCGGCTGCAGTGTCCCGATTCCTCGCTGCGCATCTGGCTCGCCGAGCTCGTGAGCCTCGAGTACCTCGACGCGGACTGCGCCGGTGTGGGCAAGACCGCGCGCTACCGTGTCGTCGCGCGGCCAACGAGTACGGCGCTGGTGCTCGGCCTGCGCACGCCCGCGGAGCTCGCTGAGGCGCTGCGATGAGCGGCCGAACCTCGCAACCTCGCAGAACCTCGCAGCTCCGATCTGCGAAGGGTAACCCACTGACTGCACACGAGATCGGTCCAACCTCGCAACCTCGCAGCCCACTCAGGCGAGCCAGTGTGTCTCGCGAGGCGCGCACGGCCGCGATCCTCGCACCGTACGATGATGACCTGGTTGTCCGGTTTGCGCCGAAGACAGTGGCGAGCTATCGGGCGGTGCTGCGCCAGTACGTGGCGTGGCTCGACGCGCACGATCTGACGCTGACGACGGTGACGAGCGCAGACCTCGCCGCCTACCAGCGCGACGTCGTCGCAGCACGCCGCAAAGACGGCCAGCCGTACTCGGCCGATTCTCAGATGCAGCACGT
>Ga0187893_10012826_pt1 | contig 11805 bp, 12 predicted proteins | sample MA1701074metaG_FD_139574 | JGI IMG/M metagenome (GOLD analysis project Ga0187893, IMG submission 139574) | White microbial mat communities from a basaltic lava cave in the Kipuka Kanohina Cave System on the Island of Hawaii, USA - MA170107-4 metaG ... | reverse complement strand
TTTGGGGGTTAGAGCCAATCCTTTTCTGTTGCCATCGGGGTTCAGATACTTTCCTTTACCGTTCGTTTGATCATTGATAGCAAATGCCAGCGCAGCCATCGCAGGATGGTTCAGCGCCACACCTCCATCGATGTATTTTTTCTTATAGATAGGAAAGTAGGTTGGTGCTGAAGAAGTACAAAGGGCCACATCAACCAATGATTCATCCCGATCCTGAATAAACCCGGAGTTAAAGATTTTCGGCCTGAAATTGACGGCATTGCCCTGGTCATCGGTTGGGTTGACATCGAATGAAGTAACCATCAATTGTTTCTTGCCATTATATTTTGCATCAATATCCTTCAGCGTGGCACTTCCAAACGTCTCACGAAGAATTTTCTTCAAATGTTTATTGGAATAATCGGCTCCTAAGTTCTTACCAAAACCATCGCGGAGATCATCCCAGCCCGAATCATAAAAAATGTCTTTTGCTTTTTTCTGGTACAGGTCAATTAGTTCAGCCGTAGGTAAGCCATAGGTTAGTCCAATGCTGAGAATTCCACCGGTAGAGGTGCCGGCAAATAAATCGAAAAGGTCCGTTGGGTGTTTGCCCGTTTCCCGAAACAAACAATCAAGAATAGTAGCCGGTATGATGCCGCGAGTTCCGCCACCATCCAGCGATAAAATCTTAAGTTTAGTTGCCATAATATTTTTTTTGGTTAGAGAGAAGGTGTCAAAGTTTAATAACCCTGTAAACGGTTTTTTGATTCGCATCCTTTACTGCTTCCAAAACCTGTCTGCGGTTGCGTTTCGGGTCATAGCTTACATGTACCCACTTATACCCAAACTCATTAATGATTTGGTCGAAGGGTAATTTTAGTTCAACAATTTTGCGAAGCAATTGCTCATTACCGTTTTTAAAATCTTCTATATCAGCCGCATGACCGGTAAGGTGTTGGCTTTTTGATGCTCCGCCTATTGATGCATTGGTACGCGGGCACCGGTATCCGCTGTTCACGTGAATAGGGTATTTCAACGCTTCTCTCAACGGTTGAAGGATGTTGATGCAAAGCTGTTCAAGATTTTTAATGACCGCTTCCGAAGGTTCATACTGTTCAGTAAAATTAAACCGGGCAGCAGTTTCGCTCACGAGAAGTTCCCGGAGAGAAAAGTTTTTGGAGAGTTGGGGGGTTGGAGGCATAGGTTATTTTTTTCTTGATCTCGAATAAAAATTCATCAGGGGAATATCAACAGCAATAAAACCGGCTATTCTTTCGTATTGATTTTCAAGAATAACGTTGGAGTCAGCTGATACCTCGCGAAGTTGAGGTCCAATCTGGTATCCGATACCCAATGAAATTGGAATTCGGGGAAGCCCTAAAATAAGATAAGCACCGGGAGAAATTATATTCTCAAGCTTAATCTCAGGTACTGCTTCTATGTCATCATTTTCACTGTCGAGCCTGTAGGATGCCAGTGCTCCAATGTCGATAATAGAACCAAATAAAGTTGCTGAGAAGTTGGCCTTACAGATTCTGAAATTACGGCTAAATGCAATTCCGACAGGGGCAAATACGCCTGCTGCTGATCCCTTATCTGATTCGCCATTTGCTTCAATTGTTTCCTTGCCATAAAATCCGCCCAAATAAGAATTGAGTGATATATTCCACGCCACCTCTCTTTTGATGCGTGCGCTGCCGGTAGGTAATGCTACTGCTTCAATTGCATCGGCCACCTCCTGAGAGTTTTCAGCGGTTGCCACTGTTGCCATAAAGGATCCGTACTTTAAAAAAGGATTGAGCACTTTATCAGCATTCTTACTGCCTTCTAAGACTTTATTCAAAATAGCGTACGCTTCATAAACGGCCGCGCTGTACGCCCGTGATTCCAGGTTGGCAAATAGAAATGATGCGTGATTAATATAAAATCCTGATCCTTCCCATTCCTTTGACTCAATCTCAATAGGGAAAACCTTGTTGGTAACGACAGCTTCAGCCATCTTAAAAGTTACCCTGGCCAATTCCATGTAATCCGAACCTTTCATTTCTTCCAAAGCCTGTACTTTTTTCAAAGCAGTCTCTACATTTTCGAAATTGCCGTTAAACTCTTCAACAATGTCTTTGGCTGATGAAATGGCTTTTGCTACTTCCTTTAAAATATCCTCAAACTTCTTACCATTACTGATCTGAACGGTCAATAAATCTTCTTTGCTAGCCTGTTGATAAACCAACCCAAAATATATTCTTAGTAAAGTCGTATCCATTGCCAACTGCTTAGCCTCGGCTTTTGAAATCCAATACCTGTCTGTATTGTTAGATCTCAATGATTGAGAAAAAAGATTCCCTACCTGAAGAGCTCCTTTCAGTTTTGGGTGCAGTTTGGAAAAGTCAATCTTATCCTCACTCAATATTGTCCTTAAAATTTCTCCAGGATGGCTGCCTTGATCTAACTCAGCACCGCTGTAGAATAATATCTTTAAAGCATTGTGAAGTTTGGGGTTGCCGGCCAATTCTGTCAGAAGCGGAAGATCTGAATTTGGATTGATTGACCACGCATAAGAATTTGACAAAAATTCATCTAAATCATATTCAAATGCTTCGCGTAAGGCCGGCAAAAACTTTTGATAGCTGTAAATTTCCTTGCTTGCTGTTTGAAGAATGGACCACGTGGAGGGAAAGAGTTCCTGCAAATCTCTTTGTTTATCCAGCTGCTTATTGAATTCCTCAAAAAACATAATGTTCAGTTCTTCCTTCATTCGCTTTACCATAAAGCGCGCCAAGCCATCGGCCAAGTTGGTAACATCAAGACCACCGAGATCAGATATAAACTTTTTTGATATACCTTTTACATTTCCTTGGGTCGATTGGGAGTTATCCATGGGTAGTCTAATGAAGGGGTTGGTTGAAAATGTGCCTTCAATTCCAGCATACGTTGATTTATTGGTATAGTTTTTTAAAATTTTTGCCGCCTCTTTATTCATGCTGTCTTTGAGCGGAAAAAACAGTGTGCCATTTATGTTTACCGGATTTAATTCACGCAATAAAAGTGCATCGTGATATGGAATTTGCCCCATGCTTAGGAAAGGAGAAAGGGCCCAGCTAATAACCAGGAACAGTAATATTTTTTTCATGTTGAAATTAATTTTAATGCTTCCAATGGATTGACAATTCTTACAAGAGATTTCTTATCAGCACTGATCAAGAGTCTTTCCTTTAGCATAATCCCTTTGCATGATTTATCCAGTTTTCTTTTCGCCTCCAGTAGTAAAGCAGCCACACCTGCCACGAAAGGCGTTGCCTGGCTTGATCCTGATAACGGTTTATATGATTTATTTAAATGAGTCGATAGAATATTTTCACCTGGCGCAAACAGATTTGTTTGATGAGCATTGATGGTATCAGGTAAAGGATCTTTAGTCCTTGTCAAGCCTCCTATTGAAAGCACATGGGTGTACTTGGCCGGATAAAGAATATCATTTCCGGTCGATTCAGTTTTGTTACCAGCTGCGCAAACAATCAAAATATTTTTGCCAGCAGCTTTTTCTATACTTTTCTTTAATGAGGGATCACCAGAGGCCAAACCATTACTAATGGAAATAATGTCTACATTTTTTTCTATTGCCCATTCCATTCCACTGATCAGATACTCCACACTGTCCCCAATATTATCATTGGTTATTTTGGCAAAATAGAATTCGGAGTTAAAGGCTATGCCTTTAATACCAAGTCCGTTATTACTTGCTTTTATTATTCCCGTAACATGTGTACCATGGCCAGTTTGGTCAGTTATCGAGCCACTCTCTGACAAATCTTTTTGATTACCACTTTCAAGGACAAGGTCAGGATGCGGCAATGATAGTCCTGAATCCAAAACAGCAATTCGAATTCCTCTTCCACTTAACCCTTCATTCCATAGTTTTTCAATATTGAAATCGGCCAGCCACCAAAAATCAGATTCCTTAAATTCTTCTAGCGAAATTGAAGGGGATACTGGTAAACTCTGAATCCCTCCACTCCAATAATAATTTCCTGCAGCATCTTTCATCCATCTATTGTTGTGGTCATAAAAATCCCCATCATAAAGGACACCATCTACTTCAATCTCGCTACCAGGAGCGATGTATTGATAGCATGGTGCGTTAACACTTGGCTTGCCAACCCTTACATTTAAAAAGTCTTTTACAACTACTTTCATTCGTATCAGCCTTTTCGATTGAGTGGATTAGTGGCAGGGTTTAAAACCGATGTTGCATCGCCATCCTGTGTTTTTGTTGGTTCTTTTACCACACCTCGTATCTGCATTAGTTTGTTCAGCATGTCAAACCAGAAGGGCGCACCCAGTGAAATAGCAAGCGCAGTGAGCAGAAATCCCCACCCAGCTGATGAAAATAAATTTCCAAGAGAATATAGAATATAGCCCCACCAACTGTGGTCTATCGCAATCTTGCTGGCTTGCTTATTGTAACCTGTATATGTTTCCTCCTTCCATATCCATGAGGTTTCATCAAGGCAGCTTAAGATTCCATTTTTTACATAATCTTTATATACGAGTAAAACATACGGTTCAGCCATGCTCGTATCGAGTTTTATTTTTACATACTGTACTGCACTGTCTACTCCAAGTTTGCTTATACTATCCTCCACAGCCACCGGCAGCAATCGTAAACTGTCGGGCAATTCTTTCCATCCCAATGCCAGCAAGGAATTAGCATCATCCATTTGTTTTTGAAGTCTCGCTCTTATTTTCTCAAGAGAATCGAGTCTCACTTTTCTGATGGAATCAATTTTGAGAGAATCTTTGGCAGAGAATTTTCCGAGACCTTCCGGAAGTTTATTGGCAGGATCTTTTACATACTCCGTTGCCATCAGTACGAGCTTATCGCGTGCATCGGTATCAACTGATAATTTTTTAACAATAGCAAGGGTATTGACGTTGAAGCAAACAGCCAATACCAAGCCAATGACTAATAATAGGAATTGGATTTTCTGCTTATACCAACCTGAAGCTCTATCCATCGTATCATCAAACCATTGCTCAAGGTGAAGGCGGAACTTGATCAGGTCGTTGTTCGCATCCTTTAATAAAGAGCCAAGGTGGCTTCGTGTTTCATGACCGAATAAGTTCAGCATTTCATCAATCTCATAAACAATTGCCTTATCCTTTTCTTCCGATTGCTTGGACGACAGCAATTCTTTAATTCTTGAAAATAATTTACGTTGAGCCTCATCAAGCGTTTCCTGGCTTGAAACATTTATCTTCTCCTGAATGGCTTTGCGAGTTGAACTGTAGCTAATTGTCTTACCGGGTTTGGCTGGATCAACCTTCGTCCCCTTCAAAATTTCTTCTTTGATCGCTTTCAGGATGCCCGGATATTCCAAGGCTCCCGTTAATACGTTTTTAATTTTTTCAAGGTCAGGTTTTCCTTCAGTTCCTCCGTAACGCCTAAAAATTTCAATGATTGCCTGTGAAAAATTTTGGCGCGTGATATATGATGGCTTACTGTAATATGTATTTCTACCCAAGTATTTTATAATTGGCAGGTGGTAGAAAACGCAGGTTCCTGGCCCTTCTTTTGGTGCGATTTGGTTGCGGAAATTACCCCAGATATTCTTGACAAAAGCGATGATCTTTATTTCAGAGACCTGTGGGTTGTCTTCCAGCATTCTACGGACGGCTTGCTGCAGGTTTCTTGCGCGCATTCCCAGATGAAGGGAAATGATTTCGCACAATATTGTCGCCAACAGGCTGTATAGGAGGTATACAAATACCAACCCGATCACCACATCCAAAGCAACTGACCCGGTCATAGATAGAATTTCAAATGCCTACTCTTCTGAGGATTTTCGGCTTGCTCCTACTTTGTCATTCTTAACCCTTATTTCTATCTTTTTCTTTCTCAGCTCTCTCTTTCGCATCATTTTCCCTGTTAGCATTTACATTTTCCTTTCCATCCTCATTGAACTTCTGGAATACCTTGCTGCCAAAGGCAAGGCCGAGGATGTATACCCACGTGTTGTCGATCTGGAAATCTTTGAATGTGCCGGCATTCCACCCGATTTTCAAGTGTACAACAGAGAATACCATCACCACAGCAAATACAATCACGCGCATGGTGCTGATCTCCCCTTTGGCTTCCTGTAAAAGCGTGGGAAAGTGAAATACCATGCCGATTAGTATTAAAAAGAAAGAAGCGGCAGGAAGCGCTCCCTGATCAAGACCGGAATATTCAGTAAAGCTCAGTATAGCGGATGCTAAGAAGCCGATAGCCCCAATTGCGATGAGGGTGCGGCCGAATTTCTCTGCAAGTGTGATCATAGTTTATTGGGGTTATCGATTTTTATCTTTTTTATTTTACGAAGAGCAATCACCGGATGCAGTTCCACATCGTTTGGTGCCCGGCCCGTTTGTCCGTGTTTTTTGTCTTTGAAAAACACACCTGTGATGTCGAAGAAATAATCTGTATAGGTGTCCTGGTAGCGGACGAAGGTGTCTCGTGCTTTATCAATTTTGCCTGCAAAATGTGAACCTTCTGTGATCTCACAATTCGTGTCGGGTATTTCGGCAATTAACGTGTTCCCTTCTCCGTCTTCAATTACGAGATGGATATCGTTATCATTTTCCAGGATGGCTTTGGTGATGAACACATTGCGAATAGTGTACGTGAATTTTTCAGAATACCTGCGCACATTTCCTTTAGCTAGTGTATCTGTGCGGTAGGAAGCCAATTCTTGCACGGTAGTCACGATGGGTTTCTCGCGGATCTCTTCCGCTTCATTATCAGCTGCTACTTTAACATCCCATCGTTGCGATCCCCTGCACTTATCATCTCTATCTCGATCAACGAGGCCTGTACCGGATCCCGCGAAGAGCAGAACGTACATGAGACCTCCGATATATAATGTTGTTTTTTTTGCAGGCATATTCTGTTTGGCTAGGTATTGACTATATCTTGGCAGCTTTCTGGTTTTACTCCATAATTGATAACCATTACTCCAATCGGAATATTATACCCCAGTATATGAGGTTCAGCAAACAGCCACCTGTTCCGCTGCCGAAAACCAAAAAATAAATTGAGAGGGTCTTGTTTTTCATAGGCTGAGTTTTTTTCAACTTCACATACCAGCCCGTTTTTCAAATATTTAATTAGGGGGCAAGTCGTATTTATGACTAACCCTTACATTCGGCTTCCACCCTAACATGGTGGCATCCACCAATGGAGCCAATTCATGATCCATTGTTTGGCGCACTAATGTGCCTGCCACACCCAAGGCATTGGCCAGATATTCCGATTTTCCACTTAACTCATCTGCAATAAACACGACAGGGGTTGACGCATTGATTGAATGCGTGCGGACTGTGCGAATGAGTTCAAATCCAGTAATCACAGGCAAGTCGGTCCCGCAAATGATCAAATCAAATTCTTCAACCCGTATGGCCAGGAGCCCATCAAGGCCGGAGTTGTAGTATCGAACAACCGTTTCGTTGTCATGTAAGATTGATTTTACCTGATGCGAAACCGATACTTCCCTGTGAACTACTAGGATTTTCATGAAGAGAAATTCTACAAACCTAAAACTTGAAGGGAAGTTCGTCACTCCGTGCGTCATGGAACGGGGTGCACATGGGAGCGAAAGGCACAATTCGGCCCGGATAATGAGTTTAGTTCGAAAAACACGGTTCTTGAACATATGCGTGGTATGGGCACGACTAACGAGTAGTGGTAAAAAAGTACTATCAAATTAGTACAATTTTACTATAAGGGTTTTACGTGATTAGGCCGCTGTCGTATGCATATTTCACCATGCCCACCGTGTTGTGGGCTCCAATTTTTTCCATCATGTTTACGCGGTGGTTTCGTACCGTATTCTCACTTAAGGAAAGACGCTGTGCGATTTCACGAATTGTTAATTCGCGACAAATCATAATCAACACCTCTTTCTCGCGGTCACTTAACCCAGCTTTTGTAAAATCAGGACGATTGGCGGTGGCTTTGTCACGCACACTTTTACGCAACGCGGATGCCACCAGATCGTTATGATAAAAATCCTTATCGTATACTGCATAAATAGCGCGCTCCAGCTCATCGGGCTCGCTGTTCTTCAATAAAAACCCGTGCACACCCATTTCCATCATGTGCAAAACATATTTCTCGCTGTCATGCATGGTGAGCACAATCAACTTGGTTGCCGGGTACTTTGCCAGTATATGCTCACAGGTGTCTGCTCCATCCATCACCGGCATTTGCAAATCGATAAGCGCCACATCCGGTGGTTCATACTTCATGAGCGTGAGTAACTCCTTTCCGTTCTCAGCATCTTTAACAACCGACACCCGGCCAAAGGTTTGCAACAGGTTGACCATCGCCTTTCGGAAAAGGGTGTGGTCATCGGCAATAAAAATTTTGATTTCCTTTTTCATTATTGCTACTAAACAATCTCAAGTTTTGCAAGCGTTCCTTTCGGTTGAATGGGGTGAAATGACAGGTTGGCGTTTAGAAGGCGTGCCCGATTTTCCATATTAAACATTCCAAGACCCTTGCTTGATTGGTTGACCTCGTCAACCAAAAAACCTGATCCGTCATCGGTTACCAGGAGTTTGAAATTTCGTTCCCAATCAAGTGCTACCTGTATCACAGTTGGCTGCGCGTGTTTCATCGAATTATTAATGAGCTCCTGAACAATCCGAAAAATCATCAGTTGATCCCTTGGTTGTTTTTCCTGAGGAGTTCCTTTCTCGGAAAACAATATTGGTAAACCTGAAACAAGCGTATTCTGTTCACATAGTTCTTTTATCGCATGACTTATTCCAAATTTCTGCAGGGTAGAAGGAAGCAAATCGCGGCTTAGCCTGCGAACCGAGTTGATCGTATCGTCCAGCATGGTATTGGTTTGATCAATGTTTTCCTTCGGAGCTCCTTCCGTGCGGGCAAGCGTGCCCAGTCGTAGTCGGATAGTAGATAACATGGCGCCAATACCGTCATGCAGGTCAGCCGCCAGTCGCTTTCGTTCATTTTCCTGTGATTCCAGGGCCGCTTGCAACATTTTTTGCTTGTACTCCGCCTCAATGCGATGCTGTTTTAACTTGTTTTCCAGCATTTTTCGTTGGTAGAATAAGACAAAAAAAACGATCGCGATAGCCAACACTAACATACCGATCGTTGCAATTGAAAACATAATCGTAAATTCTGAAATGGTGGGCTCCATTATACAAGTATACTAAAGCCAGTCCGGCAAATGAATTTCATTCATCAATAATTCAGGACGGGGGTTTCAAAATTGAACGAAGGTTTATCCATCCAGCATATGCTAATACACAACAAAAGGCTAAGCGGAAGAAATTACGGAATGTCCAAAAGCCGGTAAGATCATTACCAAAAACAGAAACTATATAATCGACCATCAACGATAAGATAAAGGTTCCGGAGAAAAAAAATATAACTGCCGTATTAATCCAGAACATTGGAAACCGCAGTAAGTTTTCTTCCGGTAACTTTCGTATCAAGTAATAAAAATACGCAACAGCATAGCCAATCATGAGTGAGTCTCTTCCAAAACGAATGAAGGAATAGGCATAGCCACTAAAGAATAATAAAGTGGTGGCGTAAAAAACTGTGTAGAGTATGGTCAGGGTTAGAATTCCTTTCTGAAAGGCTGAGTTTGGGGTTGCATAAACAAAAAGTATGGCAAAACACCATGCCTCTGATAACACAAACGCATTACCAATGGCATTAACACCTACATTTGAAAAGGCCCAGATTGTGGTAAACTGTGCCAGCGAAAAAAAAGCACTCACCACTGCATACACTCCCAACATTTTTACATAATGTGGTCTTTTTCCATAATGAAGCAGGCAGCAAACGGCAATTGCTAAACTGCCTGCCCATTGTACATAACCTGAAAGTGTAAAAATCTCAAATAATATCATCAGGATGGTGGACAGTTCGGAGGGCAAACTGAACCATCGTCCCACGCAGGGCTACCAGCTTCATCTTTACCACTGGTTTCTGACCAGATCAATGTTCCGTCTTCCTTCGTAGGAATAAGAACAAAGTTCTCGGTCTCTTTTCCGGCATGAGGGCTGTGCTTTAAACTTAAAAAAATACTGATGCCTGAAGCTTCGGGTGTTTGCAAGATTTCAAGCAACACATCCTTACCGTAAAACACCGACTTGGTGTCTTTCATTTTGTCCTTACGCCTTTCATCGTCATACTTCTTTATCCATTTCTCAGCATCCGTTTTTGAAACGCGTGATCCGATTGTTGGTTTGAATTGGTCAGCCATAATATTTGGGTTTAGTTTAACATGATGTAAAGTATTGAAAAAAATAAATGTAATTTTTGATCATGTTTCATGCACATCCAGAATCTCAATGAAAAGCACACTTTCCAAGCTTACCCAGAGCGTACACGCGGGCTCAGCGGGTGATCCCCAGTTTAAAGGAATTGTTAACCCCATTTATACCTCTTCGGCCTATGACTATGAGGATTTGCCCGAAACACAATACCCCCGCTATTTCAACACTCCTAACCAACGGGCAGCGGCCACTAAAATAGCTGCGCTTGAAAATGCTGAAAATGGGCTGATTTTTAGTTCGGGCATGGCCGCCATCCTCACTTCCTTGTTTGCTTTTCTCAAGAAGGGCGACCACGCGGTGTTTCAAAATGATTTGTATGGTGGCACTTTTAATGCACTGGTGACAGAATTTCCCCGATACGGCATTGAGTATACATTAGTCGATGGCTTTCGCCCCGAAAACTTTGAGAAAGCCATTCGCAAAGAAACGAAAGTCATTTACATTGAAACGCCTTCAAACCCAACGTTAAAGATCACAGACATAAAAGCGGTTGCTGGTATTGCTAAAAAGCATGGCTTGCTTTCCATCATCGATAACACATTTGCTTCGCCTGTAAACCAAAACCCGATTGATTTGGGAATTGATATTGTTACGCACAGCGGAACAAAATACATTGGCGGTCATAGCGATTTATGTTGTGGTGCGGCCGTGGGCTCAAAGGACCATATTAAACAAGTTTGGGGAAGTGCGTTTCACTTTGGCGGATCATTGGATGCGCACACGTGTTACCTCGTGGAGAGAAGCCTGAAAACCATTGTGCTGCGCGTGCAACAGCAAAATCAAAACGCGATTACGCTGGCAAACTATTTAAAAAACAACAACAAAATCGGCAAGGTGTACTATCCGGGGCTACCCGATCATCCGAACCATGTTGTTGCCAAAGCACAAATGCCGGGAGGGTTTGGTGGCATGCTGGCTTTTGATGTGACGGGAGATGCCCACCAATTCATGAATAAATTAAAACTGATTAAACGCGCCATTAGCCTGGGTGGGGTTGAGTCGACCGTTGCCTCACCGGTAAAAACTTCTCACGCTAAAATGAATGCCACGGAACGAGCAAGCATTGGTGTAACAGATAGCCTGGTACGTTTTTCTGTTGGGATTGAAGAGGCGAGTGATCTGATCGCGGATATTGAGCAGGCGCTTTGAAAATTCAATTTGATAGTGCAGGGTGACAACTGAAAAGTAGTTTTCTTTTATGTTGCAGCCTCAGCTTGATTTTGAAAGAGGCTTTGAAGTTTTATAAATAAGTCAAATTACTTTTTCTCTACCGCATGGCCGCCAAACTCATTGCGAAGGGCTGCCACCACTTTTCCGGAAAAAGTGTCTTCCATGTGCGTTCTGTAGCGCATCAGCAACGACATGGTAATTACCGGAATGGGTACTCCCATTTCCAATGCTGTCTCCACAGTCCACTTGCCTTCGCCTGAAGTATGCGCCACACCCTTGATGGATTCCAGATTTTTATCTTTC
>Ga0187893_10012825_pt1 | contig 11806 bp, 9 predicted proteins | sample MA1701074metaG_FD_139574 | JGI IMG/M metagenome (GOLD analysis project Ga0187893, IMG submission 139574) | White microbial mat communities from a basaltic lava cave in the Kipuka Kanohina Cave System on the Island of Hawaii, USA - MA170107-4 metaG ... | reverse complement strand
GCCAGGCGTGCGATCGGGACGCGGTAGGGTGAGCACGACACGTAGTCCAGGCCCGCCGTGTGGCAGAACGCGATTGAGCGCGCTTCGCCACCATGCTCGCCGCAGATTCCCACCTTGAGATCGCGGCGGGTTGCACGTCCTTCGGTGACCGCGAACTCGATCAACCGGCCCACGCCTTCGCGATCGAGCACCTGAAACGGGTCGTCCGGCAACACCCCCCGCTCGACGTAGCTCGGCAGGAACCGGCCGGCATCGTCGCGACTCAACCCGAACGTCGTCTGCGTCAGGTCGTTGGTGCCGAACGAGAAGAACTCCGCGGTCTTCGCGATCCTTCCTGCGGTCAGCGCGGCGCGCGGCAGCTCGATCATCGTCCCGACGAGGTAGGGCAGAGGCTCGCCCTTGAGCACGTCATGCGACATCGCGTCCACGATGGCCCGCTGGTGATCGAACTCCGCCTGCGCGCTTACCAGTGGAATCATGATCTCCGCCATGACGCGTACACCGCGCTTGCGCACGGCAACCGCCGCCTCGAAGATGGCCCGCGCCTGCATCTCCGTGATTTCGGGATACGTGATGCCGAGGCGGCAGCCACGGTGCCCCAGCATCGGGTTGGCTTCGCGGAGCGACTCCACCATGTGCGCGAGGGCCGGTCGGGTGAGCCCGAGCTGTCGCGCCAGCAGCTTGCTCTCTTCGCCGCCGTGCGGCAGGAACTCGTGCAAAGGCGGGTCCAGCAGCCGGATGGTCACCGGCAGGCCGTCCATGGCCTCGAAGATTCCCTCGAAGTCCGTCCGCTGGACCGGCAGCAGGTCGCGCAGGGCGCGCCGTCGCCCGGGCTCGTCGCGCGCCACGATCATGCGACGCATCGCATGGATCCTGTCGCCTTCGAAGAACATGTGCTCGGTGCGGCACAGGCCGATGCCCTCAGCGCCGAAGCCGCGCGCCACTCGCGCGTCGTGCGGCGTGTCGGCGTTGGCGCGCACCTTGAGCGTCCGCGCTTCGTCAGCCCAGGCGAGCAGACGCGCGAACGCCTGGTAGCCCGGGGCGTCCTCCGCCTTTCGCGTGCCGCGAATGACCTGCACCACCTCGCTCGGCGTAGTGGGGAGGTCGCCGGCGAACACGCGGCCCGTGGCGCCGTCGAGCGTGATCCATTCGCCCTCCTTCACGACGCGGTCACCCACCCGGAACTCGCGCGCCTCGAGATCCACGTCGATGGCTTGGCAGCCCACGACCGCGCACTTTCCCATCCCGCGCGCGACGACGGCCGCGTGGCTGGTCATTCCGCCGCGCGCCGTGAGTACCGCGCGCGCCGCCACGATCCCGTGAAAATCCTCCGGCGTCGTTTCGTCGCGCACCAGGACCACGTGTCGCCCCTTTGCCGCGCGCGTCTCGGCGACGTCGGGATCGAACACCGCAACGCCGCTCGCCGCGCCGGGACTCGCCGGCAGACCGGTGCAGAGCGGCTCGGCGCCGTCGGAGTCGTCGATGACCGGGTGGAGGAGCTGGTCGAGCTGGTCGGGCTGGACACGCCCGATCGCCGTGGCCCGATCAATCGCACCCTCGGCCTCCATCTCCGTCGCGATGCGGACCGCAGCCGCCGCTGTTCGCTTGCCGGTCCGCGTCTGGAGGAGATACAGCCGGCCGCGCTCGACCGTGAACTCGAGATCCTGCATGTCGCGGAAGTGCGACTCGAGCACGGCCTGTGTACGCAACAAGTCGGCGTACGCCCCGGGCAGCAACCGCTCCATTTCGGCGATCTGCAGCGGTGTCCGGATGCCGGCAACCACGTCCTCACCCTGCGCGTTGGTGAGGAACTCGCCGTAGAAGATGCGCTCGCCGGTTGATGGATCGCGCGAGAAGGCGACGCCGGTGCCCGAGTCCTCCCCCATGTTGCCGAAGACCATCGCTACCACGTTCACGGCCGTACCGAGGTCGTCCGGAATCCGGTTCACGCGGCGGTAGTCGATCGCCTTCTTCAACGTCCACGAGCGCCACACGGCGCGGATCGCGCCCCACAGCTGCGCGCGCGGGTCCATCGGGAAGTCGGCCCGCGTGTGCGTCCGCACGAGGCTCTTGTACTCCTCCACCAGGTTGCGGAGGGCATCGTCCGGCAACTCGGCATCCGTGCGCACGCCGGCCGTGAGCCGCTTGGCCGACAGCAGTTGCTCGAAGTACTCGAACGGGACGCCGAGCACGACGTCCCCGTACATCTGGATGAAGCGACGGTAAGAGTCGTACGCGAACCGCGGCTTGCCGCTCTGGCGCGCCAGTCCGTCGACGGAGATGTCGTTGAGCCCCAGGTTCAGGATGGTTTCCATCATCCCGGGCATTGAAATCGCGGCGCCGGACCGCACCGACACCAGCAACGGGTCGCGTGGATCGCCAAAACGCCGCCCCGCCGCCTTCTCCAATCGGGTCAGGTGTGCGTCGACTTCCGCCTCCAGCGTCCCCGGCGTCACCCCCGAGGCGAGGAACTGCGTACACACCGAGGTGGCGATCGTGAAGCCCGGCGGGACCGGAATCCCGAGGCTCGTCATCTCGGCGAGATTGGCGCCCTTGCCGCCGAGCACCTGCTTCATCTCGCGGCCGCCTTCGGCCTGCCCGTCGCCGAAGAAATAGACGGATTTCGCGCTCATCTCAGCACCTCCACCTGACGGTAGTCGCGACCGCTACAGCCGCGCTGCGGGGATGGACGTCGGGTACTGACCGGAGAAGCAGGCGTGGCAGAAGCCGCCCGGGCCGTCCGGCACCGCCTTGAGCATGCCGTCGAGCGACAGGTACCCGAGCGAATCCACGCCGATGTGCGTGCGGATGCCCTCGAGGTCCTTGTTCGCGGCGATCAGCTCGGCCTTCGTCGGGGTGTCGATGCCGTAGTAGCACGAGCCGGTGATGGGTGGGGAACTGACTCGCATATGCACTTCGCGCGCGCCCGCGCCGCGGACCAGCGCCACGAGGCCCCGGGTCGTCGTGCCACGGACGATGGAGTCGTCGACCATCACCACACTCTTGCCGGCGACCACTTCGCGGACGGCGTTGTACTTGACCTTTACTTTGGCGTCACGATCCGCCTGCTCGGGCTGGATGAACGTACGGCCCACGTAATGGTTTCGGATGAGCGCCAGCTCGTACGGCAAGCCGCTCACGTCGGCGAAGCCCAGTGCGGCGGAGTTGGAGGAGTCCGGAACGGCGAAGACGAGATCGGCGTGCGGCGCCGGATGCTCGCGCGCCAGTTGGCGGCCCAGTTCGCGGCGGGCACGGTCCACGGAGCCGGAGAACACCCGGCTGTCGGGCCGGGCGAAGTAGACGTACTCGAAGACGCACCGCGTCAGCTGGTTGCGCGGAAGCGGGAAGCTCGAGTGGACGCCGTTGGCGTTCACCGCGATTACCTCGCCCGCGCCGACTTCGCGCTCGAACCTGGCACCGATGATGTCGAAGGCGCAGGTCTCCGACGCGAACACCACGGAGCCGTTGAGCCGTCCCATCGACAGCGGACGCCACCCACGCGGGTCGCGCGCCGCGATGATCGTGTCACCGAAGTCGATGATCAGGCTGTACGCGCCCTCGACACCCTGAAGCGCCTCAGCGACCCGCGTCGCCGGCGTCGGCGCATTGGACCTGGCCAGTCGGTGGACGAGGATCTCGGAGTCCATGGTCGATGCAAAAATGGACCCGGTCGCCTCGAGTTCCGCGCGCAGTTCCGCGGCGTTCACGATGTTCCCGTTGTGCGCCAGCGCGATGTACCCGCCGCGCGAGCGCACGAACACCGGCCCCGCATTCTCGATGGTGGAGGTTCCCGCCGTGCTGTACCGCGTGTGGCCGACCGCGCTGTGTCCGCGGAGCGCGTTCAGCTCCGCCAGGACCTCGGGCCGGATGGTGCCCATGGCGCGCACCGCCCGCGCGCCACCGTCCTCATCGAAGACGGCGAGTCCGACGCTCTCCTGCCCGCGATGCTGCAGGGAATACAGGCCAAGTTGCGCAAGCTGCACCGCGTCCTTGTGGCCGTGTACGCCGAAAATGCCGCACATCCTAGTGCGCACCCACGGCGGCCGGTACGTCCTGCGCCGCCGTGCGCGCCATGATCCGCGGGATGGCGTCGTGGTACGCTTCGGCCAACGCCGCGATGTCCGCGGAGAAGGATCTGGCGCCGATCGTCACCATGAGCACGCCTTGTTTCCGCACCGTCCCGATGCGCGCCGCCGGCACTCCATGCTTCTTCGCCGCTGCCAGGACGTCCGCCGGCCGGCCCGTCGACACCACGATCCGCCCCTGGGCCTCGCCGAACAGCAGCGCGCGGAACTGAAGCGTCGCCCACGGCGACAGGTCGATGTCGGCGCCGAACAGGCGCTCGCGCCTCATGACGGCACATTCCGATACGGCAACCGCCAGCCCGCCGTCACTGCAGTCGTGCGCAGAGCTCACGCCGCCGTTGGCGATGCATTCGAGCACCACCTCGATCAGCGCCCGCTCACGGTCGAGGTTGCACTGCGGCGGCGCGCCGGCCACCAGCCCGTGAATCACGTGCAGGTACTCGCTGCCGCCGAGCTCGTCGGTGGGCTCGCCAAGCAGGATGATGGCGTCGCCATCCTTCTGGAACATCGCTGGGGTCGCGTGCTCGAGCTTCTCAACCACGCCCACCATGCCGATCACGGGCGTGGGGTACACGGCGCCGCCCGGATGCTCGTTGTACAGCGACACGTTGCCGCCCGTGACGGGTGTGCCGAGCGCCTCGCAGGCCTCCTTCATGCCGGCGACGGCCTCCCGCAACTGGTAATAGACCTCGGGCCGCTTCGGGTTGCCGAAGTTCAGGTTGTTGGTGATGGCGCTCGGCCGTCCGCCGGCGCATGCCACGTTGCGAGCCGACTCCGCCACGGCGATGCGGGCGCCGATGCGCGGCTCGAGGTAGCAGTACCGCCCGTTGCAGTCGGTCTTGAGCGCCAGGCCACGCGTGGACCCGTGCACGCGAATGACCGCGGCATCGCCACCGGGACCGATCACCGTTCCCGCGCGAACCGTCGAGTCGTATTGCTGGTACACCCACCGCTTGCTCGCGATGGTCGGCGACGACAACAGCTGACGGAGCGTCCAGGCAGGGTCGGCCTCCTCGGGACGCTCCGGTACGCCGCCGACGTTGCGGCCGCGCAGGGCGACGACGGTCAGGTCCTCTTGCGCCGGCGGCGTGTACGTCGGGCAATCGGTAACCAGCCGCGTGCCGGGGAATTCCGCCACCACGCGCGACCCTTCCGTGACGCGATACACCGGCTCGGCAATCACCTGGCCAATGACGGCCGCGGTGAGGTCCCACTTGCCGAGAATCGCGCTCACCTCAGCCTCGCGGCCCTTCTTCGCCACGACGAGCATGCGCTCCTGCGACTCGCTCAGCAGCAGCTCGTACGGCGTCATGCCGAGCTCGCGAGTCGGCACCTTGGTGACGTCGATCGTCACGCCGACATCGCCACGCGCGGCCATCTCCGCGGACGAGGACGTCAGGCCCGCCGCGCCCATGTCCTGGATCGCCACGATCGCGCCGCTGCGAATCAGTTCCAGGCTGGCTTCGAGCAGCAGCTTCTCGGTGAACGGATCACCCACCTGAACCTGCGGCCGCCTGGCCTCGCTCTCCTCGGAGAGATCGGCCGACGCGAACGACGCGCCATGAATGCCGTCGCGCCCGGTGCGCGCGCCCACCGCGATGATCGGATTGCCGACGCCGCTTGCGACCGCGCGCATCAGTTCGCTTTCCTTCATCACGCCGACGCACATGGCGTTGACGATCGGGTTGCCCTCGTACGCCTCGTCGAACACCACTTCGCCGCCGACGGTGGGCACCCCGACGCAGTTGCCGTAGTCGCCGATGCCTTTCACCACACCGCCGAACAGGTAGCGCGCCCGCGTCGACTGGAGCGAGCCGAAGCGAAGGGAGTCGAGCAGGGCGATCGGCCGGGCGCCCATGGTGAACACGTCGCGCAGGATGCCGCCGACGCCGGTCGCCGCACCCTGGTATGGCTCGACCGCCGACGGGTGATTGTGCGACTCGATCTTGAACGCGACGGCCATGCCGTCGCCAATCGAGATCACGCCGGCGTTCTCGCCCGGCCCCTGCAAGACGTGCCGCGCCTTTGTCGGCAGGGTCTTGAGCAGCGGACGCGAATGCTTGTAGGCGCAGTGCTCGTTCCACAGCGCGCTCACGATGCCGAGTTCGGTGAACGTCGGCTCGCGCCCCAGCATGGCGACGATGCGCTTGTGCTCGTCCTCGGTGAGCCCGTGCTCGGCGACGAGCGCCGGCGTGATGACCGGGTCGCCGGGGCGGGGGGCGACGGTCATTTCTTCCCGCCTCTCCTGCCAATGAGATCCATGATGCCCTTGAAGACGTTTCCGCCCGACTTCTGCACCTGCTGCAGCAATTCCATTTCGCCGGCGTCGAGCCACATGCCGCCGCACTCACCACAGATGTCCACCTTCACCTGGCCGATCGTCTCTTCCTTGAGGTCGGCGCCGCACTTCGGGCACTTCATGAAGTGCGCCTTGCGTTCCGCCTCGTTCCGCTCCTGGTCAAGCTTGTCGCGCATCTGCTTGAGGAGCTCCGCGTCCTGCTTGGCGAAGTACTCGTCCTCGTTCCGGCTCGGCGTTTCCTGCGTATGTCTGGCCATGGTCCGTTCCGTTGATTCGTGGTTCTAGGCGCCGACTCGCGCCAGCATCGACTCGAAGATGCCGAGCCCGTCCGTCGACCCGAGCGCCGTATCGATCGCGCGTTCCGGGTGCGGCATGAGCCCCATGACGTTGCCGCCCTCATTGATGATGCCGGCAATGTCGCGCATCGCGCCATTGGGCGCGCTGCCGACGTACGTCAGCACCACCTGCCCCCGGTCCTCCAGTTCGTCGAGCGTTGCCGCGTCGGCCGTGTAGCGCCCGTCGCCGTGCGCCACCGGCATGACCAGCTCCTGGCCCGCCTCGAACGCGCTGGTGAAGAGCGTCGACGCATTCACGACACGCAGACGCACCGGCGCGCTGACGAACTGCAGGCTGGCGTTGCGAAGCAGCGCGCCCGGCAGCAGCCCGGCTTCGCACGCGATCTGGAATCCGTTGCAGATGCCGAGCACCGGCCCACCGCGCCGCGCGTGCGCGATGACCTCGGTCATGATCGGACTGAAGCGCGCAATGGCGCCGGCCCGCAGGTAGTCGCCGTACGAGAATCCCCCGGGCAGGATGATGACATCCGAATCGGCAAGATCATGGTCCTTGTGCCAGAGGTACACCGCCTTCTCGCCGAGCACGTCGACGACGGCCCGGTACGTGTCGTGATCGCAGTTCGAGCCCGGGAACACGACGATGCCGAATTTCATGCCGCCGTCACCCCCGCGATCTCGAAGTCCTCGGTCACCGGGTTCGCCAGAAGGCGCTGGCACATGGCGCGCACGTCCTTCTCGGCGTCGCCCGCCGTCCTGGCGTCCACGTCGAGGATGAGGTGGCGACCCACGTGCACGTCGCCGACCGACTTGAAGCCGAGCGTGTGCAGGGCATCCGCGACGGCCTTGCCCTGCGGATCCAGCAGGCCGCGGCGCGGAACGATATGCAGCGAAACCTTGAAGCGACTCATGTCGTGATCAGGGATGCGATGAGGTGTCGGGCTTGTCGCGGCCACCGCGGCTGCGGCGGCGACGCCGGAATGGTGACGACCGCTCGGCATCGCCGTCCGCGAACGCATCGCCAACGCTCTCCTCGACGTCTGGTTCGTCGCGCACCGTGCCGGGGAACCACCCCACCGAGAGCCCGGTCGGCTTTCGCTCCAGGAGGCCGAGCAGCACGGCGCGTCCGAGGCCGAAGGCGACGTATGCGGCGCTCAGCGGGAAGAACCATTCGAGCTCGCCGAAGATCAGCATCGAGACGCCGATGACCAGGAAGCCGAGCCCGACCAGCTGCCTCGCGGACCGGACGCCGACGTTCGGCACGACCGGGTACGGCACGTTCGAGATCATCAGGAAGCTCAGCACCACCATCACGATACGCAGCATCTGGTGCCACGGCAGGTCGCCGATGGCGGTGGCGGCGTAGAGCGGCGACTGGCTGAACCAGTAGTACGTCGCAAGCGTGAGCCCGGCGGCCGGACTTGGCAGGCCCTGGAAGTACTCCTTGCTCGTGCCCGCCTGCTCGACGTTGAAGCGCGCGAGGCGCAGCACGGCGCACGCCGTGAACAGGAATCCCCAGAACCAGTCCCACCCGTCGCGGTTGAGCACCGCGAAGTACATGATCATTGCCGGGGCGAGGCCGAACGTGATGGCGTCGACGAGCGAATCGAGTTCCTCGCCGAAGCGGCCTTCCGAGTTCGTGGCCCGGGCGACGCGGCCGTCGAACGCGTCGGCGATGCCGCCGAAGACGACGTACCAGCCCGCGCGGGTAAACTCGCCGCGCGAGGCGGCGACGATGGCGAACACGCCGAAGAACAGGTTGGCGAGCGTCAGGCCGCTCGGGAACAGTACGACGACGCGCCGCACGTCCGGCCGCGGGAAGGGCGCCCTCACTTCGGCAGCTCCGCGAGCACCGTGACGCCGGCGGTCGTGACCTGTCCGACCGAGACCCTCACGCTTGTTCCGGCCGGCACGAACACGTCGACGCGGGACCCGAACCGGATGAGCCCGAAGCGCTCGCCCTGCGTCGCGCGGTCGCCAACCTTGCTGTACGTGACGATGCGCCGCGCGATGAGCCCGGCGATCTGGCGCACCATCACCTTGTGCGTCGCTCCCTGAATGCCGACGGTCGACTGTTCGTTCTCGAGGCTGGCCTTGTCGGCGGCCGCGTTGAGGAACTTGCCCGCGTTGTACTGCACGTAGCCCACCGCGCCCGTCACCGGATACCGGTTCACGTGAACATTGAAGACGTTCATGAAGATCGAGATCCGCGTCGTCCTGCCCTTGAAGAACGCCGGCTCCTCGACGTCGGCGACCTGCACGATCTTGCCGTCCGCCGGCGCGATGACGAGCCGCTCACCGCGATCGCCGGTGCGTTCCGGGTCGCGAAAGAAGTAGGCGACCCAGAGCGCGAGCAGCGTCAGGACGAACGCGAGTAGCCACAGCGGCCAGGACCGGAACCGCAGGGCAGCCGCATATCCACCGGCCGCGATGCCGAGGGCGATGAAGATGAAGACGAGCCCTTCGCGCGCGAAGTTCACGGTAGGACGGTGCTCGACAAGGGTTCGCCGGTGATCCGGCGGAACGCGTTCAGGTAGCGAATGCTCGTGGCCTGGACGACGTCGAATGGTAACGGAGGGGCAGGGTAGTCGCCCGTCCAGCGACCCGCGCGCTTCTCGCCCTCGAGATAGTCGCGCAGCGGCTGCTTGTCGAAGCTCGGCTGCGTCCGTCCCGGCTGGTACGTGTCGGCCGGCCAGAACCGGCTGCTGTCCGGCGTCAGCACTTCGTCGATGAGCGTGATCTGCCCGTCCCCGTCCGTGCCGAACTCGAACTTGGTGTCGGCCACGATGATGCCGCGCTCGCGCGCGAGCTCGCCGCCCAGTGTGTACACCTGCATCGCGAGTCGCTCAAGCTCTTGCGCCGCCCCGGCCCCGACAATGCGCGCCATCTCGGCACGCGTGATGTTCTCGTCGTGCCCCGACTCGGCCTTCGTCGCCGGGCTGAAGATCGGTCGCTCGAACCGGGCCGCCTCCACGAGGCCCGCCGGCAGCCTTTCGCCCGCGAGCGTGCCCCGGTCGCGATACTCCTTCCACGCGGAGCCGGAGAGGTACCCGCGCACGACGCACTCGACCGGAAACACGTCGGTGCGACGGCAGAGCATCGAGCGTCCATTGAGCATGTCGCGATACGGCGCGAGCGACGGCACCATGCGCACGATCTCGTCGACGTCGCTTGCCAGCATGTGATGGCGCACAGCCTGCCCGGAGCCCGGCGAACGCTCCTGCTCGAAGTGGCGCAGCCACCATGCCGTCATTTGCGTGAGCACCGCGCCCTTGCCCGGCACCGGTTCGTCCATGACCACGTCGAACGCGCTGACCCGGTCGGTGGCCACGATCAGCAGGCGCTTGGCGTCGACTTCGTACACTTCGCGCACCTTGCCCCGCCGCAGGTGCTTGAGCGGCAGCGCCGCGAGCGTCGAGAGCGCGACCGTGGTCATACGCGCACCTCTTCGGCCGGTTCGGCCGACTCATCGGTCGCGAGCAGCGGATTGACGACCTCGGCCAGGAACTCGTCGACCTGCTTCGGGGCCCGCCCCACGAACGCGGACGGATCAAGCGCCTTCTCCATCTCCCGGAGCGGCACCTTCCAGTGCGGGTCATTCGCCAGCCGGTCGAGCAGGTCGTTGCGCGAGGCGCCTTCCTTGACCGCGCGCGCGGCTTCGAGGCTGTGCGCCCGGATGCACTCGTGCATCGCCTGTCGGTCGCCCCCGGCCTTCACGGCCCGCATCAGCAGTTGCTCCGTCGCCATGAACGGCAGCTCGTCCTCGAGTCGGCGCCGGATGCGCGCCGGATGCACGTCGAGCCCGCTGACGACGTTCTCCATGAGCACGAGGATGGCATCGGTCGCGAGGAACGCCTCCGGGATCGACAAGCGCCGGTTGGCGCTGTCGTCCAGCGTGCGCTCCAGGAACTGCGCGGCGTGCGTCTCGTTGGCGTTGGCGTGGAGGTTGAGCACGAATCGTGCGAGCGACGCGATCCGCTCGCACCGCATCGGGTTGCGCTTGTACGCCATGGCCGACGAACCCACCTGCCCGCTCTCGAACGGCTCCTCGATCTCGCCGAACGCCTGGAGTACGCGAATGTCGCCGCTGAACTTGGCGGCGCTGGCCGCCAGGCCGGCGACGATGTCGAGCACCTGCGCATCCAGCTTCCGGGAATAGGTCTGCCCCGCGACGGGAATCGCCGAGTCGAAACCAATGGCCCGGGCGACGCGCCGTTCGAGTTCGCGCACCTTGCCATGGTCGCCGTCGAAGAGTTCGAGGAACGTCGCCTGCGTTCCCGTCGTCCCCTTGACGCCGCGACAGGGAAGCGCCGCGGCGCGATGATCCAGATCCGCGACGTCGAGGACGAGATCCTGCATCCACAGCGTCGCGCGCTTGCCGACGGTGGTCGGCTGCGCCGGCTGGAGATGGGTCGAACCGAGGGTCGGCTCGTCGCGCCACTGCCTGGCGAACCGCGCCAGCGCCCGCAGCACGCGGATCGTCTTGCGGCGCAGCACACCGAGACCGCGACGCATGAGGATGAGGTCCGCGTTGTCCGTGACGTACGCGCTCGTCGCGCCCAAGTGGATGATGCCCCTCGCCGCCGGCGCGGCGTCGCCGAACGCATGGATGTGTGCCATCACGTCGTGCCGGAACTTCTTCTCGTACGACGCCACCGACGCGAAGTCGATGTCATCGAGGTGCTCGCGCATCTGCGTGAGCGCCTTCTCCGGAATGTCGAGGCCCAGGTCGCGCTCGGCGGTCGCCAGCGCGAGCCAGAGCTGGCGCCACAGGCCGTAGCGCGTGCGCGCCGACCACAGCTCGAGCATCGCCTTCGACGCGTAGCGCTCGGAGAGCGGGGAACTGTACGAGTCGTGCGCGGTCATCGGATCACGAACTCGGTGGGGTAGATGCGGCCGCCCCGCTCAACAAGCATGCGAGTCAGGCCGCGGCGTGCCCCCTCGATGGCGTCCGCCACGTCCTGCGCGCTCGCCACCGGAACCTGGTTGATCTGGACGATGACATCGCCCGCCTGGACGCCGATCTGGTCCGCCACGTTCTGCCCGACACGCACGATCAGCGCGCCGGCGCGGCTGCGAATGGAACGCTGGGCCCTGATCGTCGGTGTCATCGTCACGACTTCGAGCTC
>Ga0187893_10012824_pt1 | contig 11807 bp, 8 predicted proteins | sample MA1701074metaG_FD_139574 | JGI IMG/M metagenome (GOLD analysis project Ga0187893, IMG submission 139574) | White microbial mat communities from a basaltic lava cave in the Kipuka Kanohina Cave System on the Island of Hawaii, USA - MA170107-4 metaG ... | reverse complement strand
GCCTCGCGCGTCATTAATTTCGCCGTGGCATGACGGATCGCCGCTCCATCACGGTTTTGCCGCATCGGCACCAGTCCGCTCAAACGCTGGGCCGCCTTCCCGCCCAACCGATCGTCAAAATCCTTGATCACGAGAAAATCCACTTGTCTGCGGCCCTGGCCCGAATAGCCATAGAGCGCATATTGATCTCCAACCGCCTCAAGGGCTTCGCACAAGAGCACCAGCCCCTCTTTCTCCAGATCGATCACGCGACGGCCGCTTTCCAATTGACGGCTTGTCGACCCGCTCACGTCGATGAGAAATGCGGCTGCGACATCCCGTTCTTTGCGTTCCCGCCTCACGTATATCCGGTCCGACAAGTCTGCTCCCGCCGCCCGTTCGGCACACAGCCTGACCGCCGCATCGACATCGAGATTGTCACCGTCGGCTTGACCCGGCACCCGCCGCAATCCCGGCGGACGCAGGCTTTCGAAGAATCGTCGAAGGGCCGAGACCTCACTCCCGTATGCACTCACGGTGGCGCCCACGATGTCGCCACTCCCCTCTTCCGCAGCACGTTCGACAACTCGACACCAGTTGAGGCGATAGTCATGGATCCCCTGATCCCATTCCGGGTATCGCACCGCATGATCCCCCGGCCCGGCATGATCGGGCAGTACCGACTGCTCCACTTTCAAATCTAGGAATTCTTCCACCTGAGAGGGCAGCTGGCGACCTCCGGCAAGGCGGTCGCCCTCGGTTTCCTTGTGCGTTCCTGACTCGTTCTGTTGACTCTGTCTCGACGACATCTGGGCTTCAGTCGCAGCGCCCGCCATTCGTTCGAACTCCTCTGACGGCTTCTGATCGGATGCATGTTCATCCAGGCTCTGCTGACGAATGAACTCCGGATTCATCGCTCCACGATAAACCCAATTGGTGACGGGGCGATAGGCCTCGGCCGTCTGCTCGGATGCGGATGGGCCGATGCCGAGATCGGCCTGCACGTTCTCATCCTGCCTGGACCGGATCATCGCCTCCTTCGGCGTCAACAGCTCTTCGAGCCGCACATAGACGCTATGAGCCACGCGTACGGCCTCTTCCGCTGTTGCTGCAGGATGCAGAATCGTCCGACAGAACGGCCAGAGAATGGCGATTTCATCCTTGATGGCATCATGTATCGCAACAGGCTGCGAGGCGGCGGTCGAAAGCTGGAGCAATTGATCGACAATGAGTTCTTTCACGGTCAGCCCGTGCGTCAGCGACCTGGTCGTAACCGCGTCTCGCGCGAATTGCTGCAGATCCCGCTGAAGTCCCGGATACTCCTGTTGAAGCAGATACTCCACCCGCGCATCCTCCACGAGCACCCACAGGTCTTGGATCAGTCCCGGGTGAGGATACCAACGAAACAGCGCTGCCAGGGTCTCAGGCGAAGCCTGCTCTGCCAAACCATACCTCCGGCGCAGAACCTGAACCAGGTCAGCTAACGGCTCGAGCGTCAGCCGGTATGTTCCAAATTCCACGTGCCCCGCTTCGTGGGCCGCCATGACCAGATACAAACGTAGATTCTCTTCAGCGGTTTCGTACCGACGAAGGAGCGCCGGCAATGAGATGATGCGTCCGTCCTGGCTCACTGTAGGCCGTGCAATCGTCTCCTGACTCAACGAATCGGGAAGCGCCTGAATCGTGAGATCGGTTCCGCAGAGCCCTTGTACAAAGAGCTTCACGGTACGGGCGACCCGACGCAACGGCACGCCGCTTAACGCCGCTTCCACCGACGTCAGCGCCTTCTGAGACTCCAAGGCGAAATAGGCCCTGGCCCCTTCGACACTGTAGGCCAGAACTTCCATCCCGGCTGTGAACCAGGCCTCGAAGCGAACGGTGGTCATGGGAGATTCGCCGATCGCGCGCACCAACTCCGGCGCTCTCCTCAAATAGGCCAACGCCGTATCCGCATCACGCTCTGCCACCAAGGCTCCGTACTGTAATATTTTCAGGCGCCAGCCCTCATCCGGCAGGGCACGCAACAGACGCGGCGATTCCGACAACCAGGCAATCCCGGCCACGCCATCGCGATCAGTCAGCAACGACCCGACGTTGACGACTCTGACCCTCACCGACTGGTCTTCAATATCGCCGAGGATAGACGGACTGGTGCGGAGGAATTCGATCGTCCTGAAATAGTCCGTCTTGCCGAGACTATTCTGAGCAATCAGATTGACTCCGAACGTCGCCCATGCTCTGGCGTCCTGAATCGGCAGCACGCGGGCAATCGAGGGAATCCGGCGGACGTACTCCAACGCGACGACAAGATCGACCTGGGTCAGCTCCAATCCGATCTCCAACCAGCCTTCGAGCTGATCCGCGGACACAACCGTCACCAACTCAGGTGAGACTTGAAAAAATTCCAGCGCGACATTCGCATCCCGCTCAGTCAACTCCAGGGTGGTTTTCAGCACCACCGATCGAACCGACGATTCTTGGATCTGGCCCAGGATCGCCGAGCTTCCTTTGAAAAACTTCAGCCCGATCGCACCGGAGGATTGAGCCAACGCAATCCCCACATCCAGCCAGGCCACCGCATCGCTGAGTCGACCCCGCTGTCCCAGATCGGGAAACGATTCGATCGCGGCGCGAGCGACCTTCGGCGAAATTTCTGTCAATTCATCGAGCAACACCAGGACTCCTTCCTCGTGATCCGGTGTCGCAACGGCTTCGACGACGCAGGACGCCAGATGCTGGGCCGTAGCAGGCGGCAACTCCTCCGCCAGCCTGGCAATCAATCGCCTATGGTGATCCGGCCTCTCCATTTCGATTTCACCCGACGAAATTCATATGAAGTGTCGCCCACATCGTTCATGACGGTTCGGTGCGAAATCGCTGAGCCGCGTTGCGGGACCGGCACGCGGAGTCCTGAGGCCCCGATGCGTACTCGTGTAGTACGTTGAGGGTCCGAGGGGCGAGCCAGCCGGCCGAAGGCCCGTCACAGCAGCGGATCGGCGATTGCAGCAGAAGCGGTCATGAATGATGCGGGCTAGATTGTAAAGGACGCCCCAGCGCTTGTAAACTATGCGCCTCCGGTGCGGGCATGCAAGCGAGGGCAGGAATCAGTGAGGTGAAAGGATTGAGGAATGGCTGAGCCCAAGGAAGAGAGTCTCGACAAAATGTGGCGGTTTGTGAAAGGCTTTGCGGAAAAGAGCGGGACATCCATGCACCCCAATCCCACCGTCACCGAAGCCGTAGTGAAAGGTCTTGCGATGCACATGGACGAGCTGGGCAAACCCCTCTGCCCCTGCAACTTCTACAAAGATAAACAGGCAGAAGCAAAACTCCGCCGCTGGATGTGCGCCTGCGACGAAATGCAAATCTACAAATACTGCCATTGCCTGTTATTTGTCCGAGAAGACGGTATGCCGATCACGGAATATCTCCCGGAAGGCCACGAGGGCCGAGACATCTACGGCATCGTCACAGACCCGACCCCCGACAAAGGTCGAGCCCTCAAGCACAAAGCTGCTGCTGCGACGATACCCTCGGACGACACATCGGTCTCGTCCTCATCCACGACATAACAGCCATGCTATTTCGTTTTCGCCTTTTGTGCGCCGCAGTCATTGTGCTTCTGATAGGAATGCTATGGTCCTACCAGGCAGAGGCTACCGAACCCGGGAACGCGCCTCCCGTCATGACCGGACAATCTCCTAGCCTGAACGAAAAAGACTTCCTCCCCTACAAGCAGAAGGGTCGAGGCACCCTGGCTGGACAGGCGTTTCTCGGTTCGCCTTCAGGGAAAGCCATTACCCAAGCCGGCGTTCCCATCCATCTCATCCCCTTCACTCCCTACACTCGTTACTGGTTCGATCACAGTGTCAGAACGACATCCTGTACAGCGACAGAACCCTCTACCTCTCCTGAAAGCACCTCAGCTCCACGCGCACCGACTGATTGCGCGCGGGAGGCACTGAATCGGCTCCATCTGGAAAAGCGGTTGATTCCCTATCTCCGCACCACCAGAGCCAACCCGACCGGACATTTCTGGTTTACCAAGATCCCTGCCGGGCGCTACTACATCGTCAGCCTGCTCGAAGAAGGATCGGGCACCCGTCAAGACGAGCACCCCGGAGGTTTAGCCTGGCTGAAGATCGATATCGACGCAGGTGAGAAGATCACAAACCTCGTAGTGACAGATTGCAAAGCTAGCCTATGCTGAGCCCCGTCGAGCAAAGGAAGCTACCTTTTCATCGTGCGCGTTCCGGGATCAACGGTAGCTGTGAGAGCCTCCCATTCCTACCAACTCAATGACATCCTTCATTAATCCTCTTCTACTTTCTCTAACTCGTAGCGGGATGGAAGGGCGACCTCACGTGCACGCGTCCAACGAGGGGAGTCCGCGACCGCGCGTTGCGCGAGCACAGAAGATCATTAGCCTCCATCCGCTCCTCTGTTCCGCGAGCAAGGAGGGCTCGCCTCATTGCCAGCCGCTCACCTCATATCCCTTCTCAAACAAACACCGCAGCACCGCATCGGCGTAAGGAGGATCAGGCTCAAGCGGCCTGTAGGCGCCCCCTACTGAACCGATGATGACTCCGAGGGTGCCTCCGACTGCCGCCCCAATGGCCACACCCGGCGCTCCACCAATGAGCCCGCTGGATGCCCCGACCGCAGCGCCGGCGACCAGACCCAGGCCTGCACCGGCTGCCACGTTACCACTTCGACTGCCGGTGCCCGGCTTCAACCCGGCCGCTTCCGCCTTGTGCTGGCATGCCGCCACATCCAACTTCGATGCTTCACGTCCCTGCAGCTGCGACTTCGCATTCGGCTTCAACAGAGGCTCCGGCCCCCCAGCACAGGCCACAAGACTCAAAACCACCACAGTCGCAACAATGTGACGAACTGAAACACAGACCTTCTTCCATCTCACCACACAGTCACAGAAATGGCTTCTCCTCCTCATCATCGTGGGATGGCTCGGTTGGGCTTCACTGCGCGCATGGGACGAGCACTGTTTCACCGTGCGCGTTCTGCGAGCAAGAAGACCGACCGAGCTGTCCCACGAACTTTTTACTGCCATCCTGTGACCTCATATCCCTTTTCCTGTAAACACCGATTCACAAAGTTTGTATAGGCCTGATTCGGGTGCGATGATCCTGAGGCACGAAACAGACCCATGATCAGCCCCCAGGTTGCTCCACTCGCCGCGCCAATCATCGAACCTCTGCCGGCTGCGCCAGAAATCGCTCCACCAACGGCGCCGCTCGCCGCGCCGACTCCGGCTCCTGTTGCGGTGCTGGTGGCCACACGACCGCCCTTTCCCCTGCCTTCTTCAGCCCCTGCCGATTCAGCCAACTGCTTACAGGCTTCGATATCCTGTTCCGCTGTCTCTTTCCCCACAGATTGCAAATGCGCATTGGGATATAAGACAGGATGCGCAGTCGAACAGGCAGCCAGCAACAATGCGCCCCAGATGAAATGCAAACAGCTGTACCGTATGATGCGAGGCGGACGAGACTGGCGGGAAAAGCGTGACGGGTATGGACAGAACTCATGCATCGTGCGAATCAAGTTTCAAACGAGCCGTTACGACCTGTGCGGCGACTCCCTTAACCAAAATCTGCTTATGTCGACCGCCTGCGCCGGAATGAATCCGCACCGATGCAGCGGGAACCGATAAGAGGCGGGCTAATAGCCGGATCACTTCATCATTGGCTCGCCCATCGACTGGTGGCGCGACCACTCTGATTTTGACTGCGTCGCCGTAGAAGCCCACGCACTCAGTGGTGGACGCTTTGGGCTGGATATGAACGGTAAGGATCGCTCCGTCTTCGGTGTCCTGCACAATTTGCGAGTTCGTTCGTGACAGGGACCACCAGAGACAGGATCAGAATATGGCCTTCACCAATTCCAGAATGCTGCGCTGCATATCGGGATCATCGGTGATCGGACGGGCGATAGCGACGTCACAGGCTCGATCGGTCGGCACACCTTGCCGAATGAGTGTTCCGGCATAGATCAACAATCTGGTGCTGACCCCCTCTTCCAAGCCGTGATTTTTGAGGTTTCGCACCTTTCCGCCGAGTTTGACCAAGCTGGCTGCAAGGTCACGGCTGACTCCCGCTTCCCGTTCGACCACGGCAGTTTCCACATCGGGCGCGGGATAGTCGAACTCAATCGCCATGAAACGCTGTTTCGTGCTTTGCTTCAAATCCTTGAGCACGCTTTGGTACCCGGGGTTATAGGAAATCACCAGAAGAAAGTCGTCGGCTGCTTCAAGAATCTGGCCTTTTTTTTCGATCGGCAGGAAGCGGCGATCGTCGCTCAGAGGATGGATGATGACCGTCGTGTCTTTCCGTGCCTCGACGATTTCGTCCAGATAGACGATCGCGCCATGTTTTACGCCGAGCGTCAGTGGCCCGTCTACCCAAACTGTCTCCTGGCCCTTGAGCAGATACCTGCCTACGAGATCGGAAGCGGTGAGATCTTCGTGGCAGGCGACTGTAATCAGAGGCCGGCCAAGCCTGTAGGCCATGTGCTGGACGAAGCGGGTCTTGCCGCACCCGGTCGGTCCCTTGAGCATGACCGGCATTTTGTTCTTCGCCGCGATCGTGAACAGCCCGATCTCTCCGCGGACCTCGGCATAAAACGGCTCCCGGTCGATGCGGAAAGAGTGGATATCGAATTCTCGTCCCTGTTGCATGGCTAGGTCTCTCTGGTCTATTTGGTCTAACTGGTCTATCGGGTTCGGTGGAGGCACGATAAACGGAACCGATCAGAAGATCAAGCGATCGGCCATGGATATCAGAACACTGATAAGCAGGGGCCTCCCGATCTCTCATACCTTCTTAGGGGGAGTAGTCGAGGCCGCCCTTTACTGCACGCATCGAATGATATACATGCTCCTTCCGAGCTTGCTTGTTATCTCTCCAGGGATGGGGGCTGATTGATCTTCTACTGCGCGCGTCCAACGAGGGCCTTCGGAGGCCGCGCGTTGCGCGAGCAAAGAAGATCATCAGCCTCCCTCCTATGCCGCCTTCACGCTGTCCAGCACTTCGCGCACCTTTTGCGCTAACGCGTGGGGTGAGAACGGTTTCGCCAGGAACCCGGTCTGACGGCTCACGCCGCCCTGGTCGAATACCGGATGGTCCGGATATCCCGACATATAGAGCACTTTAATTTCCGGGCGAACGGTCACAATCTTCTCTGCGACTTCAGGCCCGCTCATTTGCGGCATGACAACATCCGTCAGCAACAGATGAATGGCCCCCGCGTATTTTGCGCTGGTGACAAGGGCTTCAATACCATGGCGCGCCTCCAGTACCGTATAGCCATGGAGCCGCAGCGTCTCGTGCACGAGACCACGGACCGCCGGCTCATCCTCGACCAGTAGGATGGTTTCCCGGCCGCGCGCAGGATCAACTGCTTCGCTCCCTTCCATCAGCACCGATCCTTCGAGTTCGACCCGTGGGAAATAGATCCGGAAAGCCGTACCCACACCGAGGGTGCTCTCTACGGTGATGTATCCGCCGCTTTGCTTGACGATGCCGTAGACGGTTGAGAGTCCCAATCCCGTCCCTTTCCCTTTTTCCTTTGTCGTGAAGAACGGTTCGAACAAATGCGACCTGGTCTCAGCATCCATCCCATGGCCGTTATCGCGAACCGCCAGCAACACGTACGATCCCGGTGTCACCCCAACGGCTTCGAGGCGTACTTCTTCTCCGATCTTCACATTCCTGGTTTCGATCGTCAGGCGGCCGCCTTGGGGCATGGCATCTCCCGCGTTGACCACTAGATTCATGATCACCTGCTCGATCTGTCCCGGATCTGCCTTGATGCACCCGGTCGAGGCATCGAGTTCAGCGCTGAGTTCGACGATATCTTCACCGATAAGACGTCGCAGCATGCCGTCCATATTGGCGATGAGGGCATTGAGATCGAGAATTTTTGCGGAAACGAATTGCCGACGGCTGAACGCCAGTAATTGACGGGTCAGCCCGGAGGCCCGATCCGCCGCCTTCTTTACCTCCTCCATATCCTTCCGCATAGGATCAGCGGGTCCCAGACGACCAAGGAGCAGCTCACTATACCCTCGAATCACTGTCAGAAGATTATTGAAGTCGTGCGCCATGCCGCCGGCCAAGCGCCCCATCGCCTCCATCTTCTGGGCCTGCCGCAACTGGGCTTCGGTTTCCCGCAACACCCCTTCCGTTCTCGTCCGTTCGCCGAACTGGCTGATCTTGAGACCGATGTCTTCCACCATCCTCAACAATTCGTCATCGGGCGGCCGGGCGTGGCGGCTGAAGAACTCGATGACGCCGTCAATTTCAGTCCCGACTCGAACGGGAAATCCAAACGCTCCCTGGAGCCCGGCTTGTCGAGCCTGTGTCCCGCGGAGGAACTTACTATCTGCCGTAACGTCCGGTAGCCAGGCCGACTTGCCGCTAGCCCATATACCTCCGGGCAAACCTTCGCCGCTTGCAAACACACGCTGCCAGGTCTCCTGAATAAACGGATCAGCCTGTGTGGACGGCGCCTTCCATTGATCGAAACAGCGCAACACGCCGGTCTTTTTATCTACCCGCCAAAACACACCCAGGTCCCATTCCATGTTCTCCCCGATTGCCTGGATGATTTTGGGAACGGCTTCCTCCATAGTCGTCGCCTCGGAGAGAACCCGGGTCACCGCATATTGAGACGCCAGGCGACGTTCAGCCCGACGACGCTCGGTAATGTCCCTGATAAAGGCGCTGAAGATATATGCGTCGCCTATTTTTGCCGGTGATACGGCAAGCTCAACGGGAAGCTCCCGCCCGTCTTTGTGTCGGGCGACAATTTCTATCCGGCGGCCCAGGATGGCTCCTGTCCCTGTTCGAAGAAATTCACTGAGGCCATGCGCGTGAGCCTGACGGTCGCGCTCGGGAATGATCGTTTCGGAAAGAGCCCTTCCCTGCACTTCTTCGCGAGTCCACCCGAAAATCGCCGTGGCCTGAGCATTCCAATCGGTTACGATCCCGGCCGAATCGATGGTGATCACCCCGTCGAGAGCGGTATCGACGATGGCCCGATTTCGCTCCTGGCTCTGGAGCAACGCGACTTCAGCGGCATTCGCCCAGGCACTTTCCTGTTGCGCCTGTCGATGTTCCGCACGCAAGCGTGCTGTCGCCCAGAACAGCAACCCCAACATGGGAATCCAGATGAACCCGCCTATAATCCCGACCTTCCACAAGATGGCATGAAGAGGTGCAAGAACGTCCTGTCGTTCCATTCGTATGAGAACCGACCACCCCAGGCCGCCAAATTCTCCAAAGCCTCTGGTCTGCGCATAGCCCGTCACCATCTGGACATGACGTTGCAGATGCTCTTCTTCAATAAATCCCGGCACGCCGGCTTCGCTCAGCAACACCGAAGGGAGTTTGAGTTCTTTCAGATTGATGGCCCCCTTATGTGGCAGATTCGAGTCGACAAACACTCTGCCCTGCCGCGTCACCATTTGATACTCGACTTGCCCTCCCATGTTCGGTTGAGCTTCAAGTGACCGGATGGTTCTGGTGGTCACTTCTTCTAAGAACGGGATTCCTACCTGCAACGTCACGACGCCTTGAAATGCACCTCGCGAATCGAGGATCGGAGCCGTAAATGTAATTGTGTCGACACCGCTTTCCCCGGTTTCCTGCACCGAGACGTCGGTAACGTGGAACCCGCGTGTCGTACGCGCAACGCTAAAGGATTCAGCACGGCTATAGTTGCGTCCGACAAGTAACGGTTCTGTCGCGGCGACAACAGTACCATGGAAATCCAGCACTGCTAACGACAGGTAGGCCGGGGAATATTCCTTCTGTATCCAGTTCAGATACTCGGAGAGATAGACCGGATCTGACATTCGCGGCGAAAAGGCCCGGGCCATCATCAGGACATCGCCCCGTCGTTCGAACAGCATTCGATCGAGTTTCTCGGCCACTTCAGCCGCAGCCAGCGTAAGTTGCTTGCCCGTCACTTCCACGAATCGATGTTCAAGGAACCGGATCAGGACAATACCGGCCAAGACCGCAAAGATGGTCATGGCGATGAGGAGCTGCGGCAACCACCGATAGCGGCGAAGATCGAGGAATGATAAGGCGTTTGAGGTCTTCATGATTCAGGTATCGGGAAGGCAACGAAGTTGGAAATCTTCATGGCCGGCTGGTACGCCTGTTTTGATGCGCGCAGGCCGGGAAGACCGGCATCATCCATCGCATTGATGTAGGTTGCCCCTTCTGCCACTGCCGTCCGGCAGGTCTCACGGAATAGGTACTGCGCCAAACCCTGAAAAGTCCTGTCCGTCACCTCCAGGAGGACACAGAATGTCGCACTCGTCAACCAATAGCCGAATGTATAAGCACAGAGCCGACCATGGATTCTCACGACCCTTCCCGTCACCCGAAGGGCCGGCGCCTGCGACCAGACGATTTCATGCGCCGGCGCAGCATCGGCCAACAACATCATCCCGAATGATTCGAGCCCTTCCGCTCGCTTCTGTCTAGACCACTCCTTCAAGAGAGCACGACACTCCTGCCGGTCGCTGACCTGATAGGCCTTCATCTCAAACGATTGTTCCCGTTCGAATCGATTACACAGCGCGCGTTGAGATTTATACCGGTCGCCCGCCAGGACAGCGAGATCCGTCGCACGATAGAGATAGTCGGGCTCCTTGGGAGTCAGGTCATATCCCAGCCGCTCGAATCCCGGCACCAGTTGGGAAGGCACATTCTCCACCCGACTGACCGGCGAGTTGGCGTTCCATCGCAGCAGAAATTCCATTGCGACCGACAGAGGGGTATCGATCGGGCCTGCGCCGACCGGAGGCAGGGGCATGAACCAACCGTCCGGCGACTGCGCAAAGAGACAAAAGGCTCCCTCAATCTCCATCCACCAATAGGCCAGCAATCCGCTCCATATATAGTGATAGGCCGGTGAGTAGGCCGAGAGCGACTGATCGAAGCTCCATCCCGACTGACCCAAGGCGGTCATCATGTGAGGAATATCCTCCAGCATGAGCCGATGCAGCGGGTCGGGCCCCCACTGACCAGCCAGAGCCTCGGTAAGGCGCGGAAGATGATCGAGCACCACCACGTCCTCTTGAAATCGCCCGATGAGACGAGGATGCGCAACGATATGGTCACGGATGCTCGGTTGATCGATCAAGGCCATAACCCGGTCGGCATGACGCCGGATCTCCTCGGGAACCTCTTCTCGCATGAACGGGCATTTCGTATCCCACCCCAGGAGGACGTGGGTGTGCAGCTCATTCCACATCAGAGCCAGTGGATAGAGCTGACAATCGAACGGGCGCTGCTCGTAAATGCGGCAGGTGGAAGTCGCTGCGTCGAATGCCGGGCAAACATACCCGTCTCCATGGGGTTCGGGAACTAGGACTATCTGTGATCCGCGCCGGTTAGGAAAGGCCGTTTCCTCAATCCCCCGGCTCAAGGCCCGGGTGATTTCGTCCTCGGTAAAATGCGGGCGGAGAGCGCTATCGGGGTCCGGAAACCGGCAGCAGACATCGCACTGGAGACAGATGCGGCTCGGCACCAGCTGGGGCAACATCATCGGTGGCGTCATGAGGATATCCACCAGATCATCGATATGGGCAGACATAGACGGGTATCAGTCGGTGTGCGGTTCATGCTAGCACCATTGTGCAAGAGTGCCCAAGGGGATGTCATTTTTTCACCGGTTCTCCACGTATCAGGCATCACAATACTCCTGGTCCCTTTGATGAATCTGTCCCATCGAAACTCCCACTGCCCCTTCTTTTCTACCGTGCTCCTCGCCTCTTGTACCATCCCAAAGCCCATGTT
>Ga0187893_10012823_pt1 | contig 11808 bp, 8 predicted proteins | sample MA1701074metaG_FD_139574 | JGI IMG/M metagenome (GOLD analysis project Ga0187893, IMG submission 139574) | White microbial mat communities from a basaltic lava cave in the Kipuka Kanohina Cave System on the Island of Hawaii, USA - MA170107-4 metaG ... | reverse complement strand
TCTAACGGGTGCGAATGGTTCGCTGCATTTCATCGACTGCCCTCCCGGCCCTTTTTGCGCCGACAATCCAACGATACCAGAACGCCTCAGCGCAATTCATGCAGCCTTGCCGCAAGGACACGTTACATCGCGTAGAATGATAAGGCGTTCACAGTCCAGATCACAAGCGACCAAATCGCCACCGCCAGGACCAGGAGGGGCGAGCGGAGGGCGGAGAGCCCGTGGTGGATACCGGGCACCACCCCATCAGCCGGTCGGTCCGCCTGCCCGCGGGAAGAAGCGCCCGGATGAAATCCGCACCCTTCAAACCTCCACCCGCCTCAACGACTGTCTCGACTTTCCCTATGTCGGACAAGTCGCGCGCGTCAACGCGCGAGCGCCTGTCTGTGAAGGACGGTGAGACCTCCACCGAAACGGTCTACCTCATCACCGCCTCGCCGAGGAACGAGCCTATCCCCGACGTCTGCTCGACATCGCGGACGGACTGCGTGTGTGCCCGTCGCCCACTAGCTGCCTGAAAAAGGGTGAAGGCACCGGAGAACTTCGCAGGCTGTCCATGTGCGAGCTATGTCATTCGTATTCGTGCCAACTCTTTATTCGCAGTTCTTGATGCCCCTTGCTGGCGAGCGCTTCGACAAAACGCTTAGCCAATTGCGTGTTGGTGATGACCGGAATGCCAAAATCCACGGCTTTGCGGCGAATGATGTAGTCGTTGGTCAGTTCCTCTTCCTGATAGTTTTTGGGGATGTTGATCACCAAGTCGAATTTCCGCTCGCCGATGTACTCTAGAACGTTGGGGGTCTTGTTCTCGAGCGGCCAGTGGAGGATCTCGGTCTCGACGCCGTACTGCCGCATGAACTTCGAGGTCCCCTCCGTGCAGTAGATTTTTACACCCAGTTTCTTCAGTTGTCGGGCGCTGGAAATGAATTGGGACTTGTTATCGAGCGGACCCGTGGACACGAGAATGGATTTCACCGGAACTCTAAATCCTACCGAGATCAATGCCTTCAAAAAGGCTTCCTCGAAGTCGTCCCCGAGGCAACCCACTTCTCCGGTGGAGGCCATTTCCACGCCCAACGTCGGATCGGCGCCCTGGAGCCGCGTAAACGAAAACTGCGGTGCTTTGACGCCCACGTACTCCAGGTCCATGAAGGATTTATCTTCTTTCACAACTGGCTCCCCAACCAGTACGCGTGTGCCTAAATCGATGAAATTGACCTTGTACACCTTAGAAACGAACGGGAAACTCCGCGACGCCCGCAGGTTGCACTCAATCACTCTCACAGCATTCTTCTTGGCGATGAACTGGATGTTGAAAGGTCCGGAGATCTTCAGCGCGTTGGCGATCTTGCGCGCGGTGTTGCGCACCTGCCGAATGGTTTCCATGTAGGTGCGCTGCGGGGGTAACACCAGCGTGGCATCGCCGGAATGCACACCGGCGTTCTCCACATGCTCACAGATGGCGTGTACGAGGATCTCACCGTCCTTGGCCACCCCATCGAGCTCAATCTCCTTGGCGTTTTCCACAAACTTGCTGATCACCACCGGATGCTCTCTGGAGATCTCAACGGCACGCTCGAGAAATTTGCTCAGCTCGCCATCATTCGAGGCGACGCCCATTGCGGCGCCGCTCAAGACGTAGGATGGGCGCACCAGCACGGGGTAGCTTACTTTCTCGGCAAAAGCCTTAGCTTCCTGCACCGACACCAGCTCGCGCCACTCCGGCTGGTCGATTCCCAGCGCATCCAGTAGCGTTGAAAACTTGTGGCGATCCTCCGCATTATCGATATCCTGCGGCGAAGTCCCCAGCACCTTCATCCCGGCCCGGTGGAGGCGCATAGCCAGGTTGTTGGGACCCTGACCACCCATAGAGACGATGATGCCCAGAGGCTTCTCTTTCTCATAGATCTCGCGAATCGTCTCGAAGCTCAGCTCGTCGAAGTACAAGCGGTCGCACTCGTCGTAGTCGGTGCTCACGGTCTCAGGATTGTAATTGATTAGAATGGTCTCGAAGCCCAGCTTTCGGAGCGTCATCACTGCGTTCACGCAGCACCAGTCAAATTCCACGGAGCTGCCGATGCGGTAGACACCGGAGCCCAATACCATGACCGATTTCTTAGCCGCGTAGTCGACATCGTCGGAAGCTCCGTTGTAGGTCAGGTAAAGGTAGTTAGTCTGCGCGGGATATTCGGCCGCCAGAGTGTCGATCTGTTTGACACACGGCTTGAGGCCGTAGTTTTGCCGGATGCGCGACACCTCATCCTCGCGAGTTTTAAGGACCTTGGCGATTTGCGAATCGGAGAACCCGGCGCGTTTGGCCTCCAGCAGCGCACCCTTCGGGCAGATGCCCCCGGCGTATCGCGCCAGCGCCTGCTCGACTTCCAGGATGTGCTGGATCTTGTAAAGAAACCAGTTGTGGATGTGCGTGAGCTTGTGGACTTCCTCGACGCTCAACCCCGATTTCAGAGCCGCGGCGACAGCGAAGATGCGCTCGTCGGTTGGGTTGCTCAATTCTCTTCGCAGATCCTGGAAACGCATGTTGTCGTTACTGACGAGGCCGACCACCCCGATCTCCAGCATCCGGAGCGCTTTCTGCAGCGCCTCCTCAAATGAACGACCGATAGCCATCACTTCGCCAACGGACTTCATCCCTGAGCCAATCCGAGTTGAGACGTGCCGAAATTTTTTTAGATCCCAACGCGGAATTTTCACCACCACGTAATCGAGGGCCGGCTCGAAGCAGGCCATCGTGGTTTGCGTGATCGAGTTCTTGAGATCGGTCAAGCCAAAGCCAATCGCCAATTTTGCCGCGATTAAGGCCAGCGGGTAGCCCGTCGCCTTCGAGGCCAGGGCTGAGCTTCGAGAAAGGCGCGCATTAACTTCGATGACGAGGTAATCGCTCGTCTTGGGATTTAAAGCAAACTGGACGTTGCATTCGCCGATGATGCCGATGTGGCGCACGATGCGGATGGAGACCTCCCTAAGCATGTGGTACTCCCGATTGTTGAGCGTCTGGCTTGGCGCCACCACGATGCTCTCACCCGTGTGAATACCGAGCGGGTCAAGGTTCTCCATATTGCAGACGGTGATGCAGTTGTCGTGCCTGTCACGTACCACCTCGTACTCGACTTCCTTCCACCCTTCCAGGTACTCTTCCACCAGGATCTGATGGGTGAAGGAGAACGCCTTACCCGCGAGCTCGCGCACGTCTTTCTCTGTGGCGCAAATTCCGGAACCGAGCCCGCCCAGGGCGTACGCAATGCGAATCATGACCGGATAACCGATCTCGCCTGCCGTCTCCACAGCCTCCTCAACCGATCGGACCGCCACGCTTGTGGGCGTCATCACGTCGATTTCTTGCAAACGATTGACAAACAGACCGCGGTCTTCTGTATCCTGAATGGCCCGCAGAGGACTGCCCAAAATACGCACGCCATGTTTGTCCAGCACGCCGCCTTCGGCCATGGCGACGCCACAGTTGAGGGCGGTTTGGCCCCCGAACGCTAGAAAGATGCCGTCCGGCCGCTCCTTTTCGATCACCTTTTCCACAAAGCTTGGGTTCACCGGCAGGAAGTAAACCTTGTCGGCAAGGTGCTCTGAGGTCTGAATGGTCGCAATGTTGGGATTCACCAACACGGTTTGGACGCCGGACTCCTTCAGCGCCTTGATCGCCTGGCTACCGGAATAGTCGAACTCGCCGGCTTCTCCGATCTTAAGCGCGGAGCTGCCGAGGACAATTACCTTTTGGGGGAAATCCGGCATCGTAGTCTGGTCGTTAAAGTGTCTTCGAGCGCTTGAGTTAAAGCACGGCGATAAACTGATCAAAAAGGAACCCCGTATCAAGAGGTCCAGGCGAGGCTTCCGGGTGAAATTGCACGCTCACGAAAGGCTTCGTCCGGTGTCGAATGCCTTCATTCGTGCCATCGTTGGCGTTAAAGAACCAGGGATCCCAATCGGGTGGAAGCGTCTTCTCATCGACCGCGTAGCCGTGATTCTGAGACGTAATGTAGCAGCGCTTGCTGCCGACGAGGATGCACGGCTGGTTTTGGCTCCGGTGACCGTACTTCAGCTTGTACGTATCCGCTCCAGCCGCCAGCGCCAGGATCTGGCTACCGAGACAAATTCCGAAAACAGGCGTCTCGTCACGCAGCGCACGCTCGATCCTGCCTATGGTAAGCTCGCACATCTTGGGATCGCCGGGACCATTGGAAATGAGAATGCCGTCGTAGTTCTCCTTCGAAAAATCCCAGTCCCAAGGTACGGCGAGAACCCTCACATCGCGTTTAAGCAGCGAGCGAATGATGTTGTGTTTGCAGCCGCAATCGATAAGCAGAACACGCTTAGCACCTTCGCCGTATTCTTTAGGCTGTTTTTGCGAGACCCTGGCAACCAGATTCTCGCGGTTTGGGTCAACGAGCTCTACGTCCTGCTCTGAGACGACGATTTTTCCCAGCGTAGAGCCACATTCACGCAGTATTTGCGTCAGCTGACGGGTATCGACGCCACTTAGGCCCGGCACCCCATTCGCACGCAGCCAAGTGTCGAGGTTCGAGTCGCTATGCCAATGATTAAAATCCTTCGAGTGCTCGGAAACCACGAGACCTGCGATATGGACGCGTCCGGATTCGAAGTCCGACTCGAGTTGAGCGTTCCGCGGCCCGGTCGGCGGTACTCCGTAGTTCCCAATGAGCGGATAAGTCAGTACCAAAATCTGACCCTCGTACGAGGGATCTGTGAAGCATTCCGGATAGCCTACCATGCCGGTGTTGAACACGACCTCGCCCGCCACCGACGTCGGACTACCGAACACTTCTCCAGTAAACGCCGAACCATCTTCCAGAACTAGCTTTGCGATCATGATTAGCGGGTTATGCTCAAAAGTTTGGATAGCGATGAGAAAGGCGGTGTATTCTTGATCGTCTTCAAGGTCATCGATTCCTATGAAAGAGGAGTGAATACACCATGAGCGAAGATAATTCAATTAAGGAATCCAGGGGCCACCGGAGCCGGTGGCCGACGCGTTGACGGAGATCCTTCGGGAAGGCGCCGAGCGGTTGTTCGCGAGTGCAAAGTGAACGCGTGCTTTTTAAAGAGCGAGTCCTTTTTAGGAGAAGCACCATTCGGATCGGTCAAGAGGCTGGATATCTCGCCTCGAAAGAATCGTCGCCACTCGCCCCTCCTGAGCGGTGGACGTGAACAAGTTATAGGACTAAACTTAGTCCAACTAGACCATATCGAGGTTATGCCGTGCGTACCGTCAACATTCACGAGGCCAAGACCCACTTGTCACGCTACGTCCAACAGGCCGCGAATGGCGAAGAGATCATCATCGCTAAGGCGGGCAAACCGATCGCCAGGCTGGTATCTCTCGCCCCCGAGCAACGTGGGCCGCGTAAGCTGGGGATCGCCCGGGGCCGGTTCAAGATACCGGAGGACTTCGGCCAAGCGTATGCCGAAGAGATCAGGAAGATGTTCGAGGGCGACGACCAGGCATGAAGATCTTGCTCGATACCCAGCTGCTGCTGTGGGCGTTGCACGAGCCGGAGCGCATGCCGGACCCAATCTGCGTGGAGCTTGCGGACCGGAGACAGGAAGTGTTCTTCAGCGCTGCCAGCATCTGGGAAATCGGCATCAAGGCATCCCTCGGTCGCGACGATTTTCAATTCAAACCCGCAGATGTCTGGCGTTTTGCCGTCATGGCGGGGTTCGCGGAATTGACGGTGACCTCCGCCCACGGTGCGGCAGTGGCAGAACTGCCCTGGCACCATCGCGACCCCTTCGACCGCCTGCTCATTGCCCAGGCCCTCTCCCTGCCGGCGCGATTGGTCACGGCCGACGCCATCCTGATGCGTTATTCCGAGCTCGTGCAACAGGTCAAAGTCGTCAGCCCATGATCCACGGCCCCACGCTTCGCAAAGACCTGCAACGCCTTCTAAAAACGCGCGCTCGAAGCGGACCTGCGCAAGATCGGCGAGCAGGCAGCTCAGCCTGATCACGGAAGTTGAGGCTTTCTCGCCATTTTTTGATCAGACTGCATGATGTAAACAATAAAGACCCCTCAAGCATTTTGACCAAAACGCTACGAGGGGGTGGTTTCCACCAACTAATGGGGCATCCAGGTGCACAACCCAGTCTGCGACGTGAAATCGCCGCCGAACACCAAGGCGCGCGACCGCCGCTGCACAGCGGCCAGGACGGTTCCGAAGGCGGCGCGTGCGGCCAGGCCAGGAATCCGCGGCTTCTTCCTATTGTGCGTCTCGCGCTCGAGACCGCCATGCGCCAGGGCGAGCTTATCGCCCTGCACTGGGAGCACTCGATCTCGCGCGCCGGATCGCCCACCTGCCGGATACCAAAAACGGCGAGTCACGAACGGTGCCATGCTTATAATTTCTCAGAGAAAACGGTATGCTGTAGATAACCTATTCTTCGTGGAGCTTGAGCCGTGACCGAAACCGAGAATTTGGTCTTGGAACACCTGCGCGCGATCCGCGCGGAGCTGGCACAACTCAAGGAGGGGCAACAGGCCATCACGGCGCGGCTGGTTGGCATCGAAGAGCACCAAGTCGCGACCGAAAAGCATCAAATCGCCCTGCACGCGGACTTCGTGAGCCTCCAGATCACAATCACCGGCATGGAGCAAAGGCTTTCCCGCGTCGAACGGCGCCTGGAACTCGAGCCGTGACCGTTACTCTCGGCCAAGCAACGCCTCCTAAAACGCACGCTCGAAGCCGACCTGCGCGTGAATCGGCGAGCAGGCAGCTCAGCCTGATCACGGAAATTGAGGCTTTCTCGCCATTTTGTGATCAGACTGCATGATGTAAACAATAAAAACCCCCTCCAGCATCTCGACCAAAACGCTACCAGGGGTGGTCTCCGCCGACTTCTCCGGTGTCGGATCGGCGCCCTGAACCCGCTGTGGTCGCACAGGCTCAATTTTGGTCGTGCCGAGAAGCGAGTAAGATGTGCGAAGAGAAGCGCGATGACTGAAACGGTGACGTCTAAAAACGGCATCGCTATTCGGATTCCTGATGAGCGCTGGGCACATATTACCGAGGAGCATGGTGTGAACTGACCGGCTTGCGCAGCGAGGTCTTGCAAACCATCTCGCGGCCGGAGCGCATTCTCGCTGGCGGTGACGGCGAACTGATCGCCGTGCGCGAATTGGAACAAGGTAAGTATGGTTGTCGTCTACCGAGAAAAAGCGGACGATGGATTTGTCGTTACGGCATTCCTGACCGTCGAGATCGGTCGCTTGCGAAGAGGGGGCAATTATGGCCATAGTCGATTTTCAGGATTATTTGAGCTTGATTCCTGTCGTACACCGCGCCCCGCAGCATACCGTATGGTTAACGTATGACGCGGAAGCAGATACGCTATACGTGAATTTTAAGAAGCCGAGTTACGCCAGCAACTGCGAGCTGACTGAAGACGACGTCATATCATAGTGCGCTATGAGGGCGATGAGGTGATCAGCTTCACTGTCTTGCACGCCGGCAAACGCATCAAGAAAACGGCTTAGGTATAAAGAAGCACGCACCGTCGATGGGCCAACACGGATCGGCTCGACGAGAAATCTGCGGTGAAATAAAGTGAGTGCCAAGGTGGCGATGCTTGTGTCGCGGCGTTCTCCGCCAGGCAGTCCGTCGTATATCCTCCTTCTCGCCGATAGGCACGGAAACGGGATGGGGCCAAGCTACTCGCCTCGGGCACGTTAATAGGCGACGAAGGAAAGCGTAATGCGAGTTAGGCGAGCAAAGAACAGACCCGTCGCCTTCGATGCCAGGGCCGAGCTTCGAGAAAGGCGTGCATTCACTTCGATGCCGCGGTAGTCGCCCGTCCTGGGATTCAAAGCAAACTGGACGTTGCATTCGCCGATGACGCCGATGTGGCGCACGATGCGGATGGAGACCTCCCGCAGGATGTGGTACTCCCGGTTGTTGAGCGTCTGGCTTGGCGCCACCACGATGCTCTCACCCGTCTGAATGCCGAGCGGGTCAAGGTTCTCCATGTTGCACTCGACTTCCTTCCAGCCTTCTAGGTACTCTTCCACCAGGATCTGATTGGCGCTTCGTGGATTTTGATGCTCGTCAACGTTCGCTGATTCCGAACATCATGATCACGGATTTTGATGCTGAGCGCGCGCATGAGAACCGGTGTTGTGCATCGGCCCCCACATCAAACGCCGCGTTTTGACCTTGGCATCTGCCAATTCTACCCTTTTGTCGTATTGAGCACTACGGAGGCTCCTTTCTCTCTCGCCGCAGCAAAAACCTCAAGTGGTGTGCTCTCGCTTCAATGCCTTCGCTAGCCGGCACGGCGATACCCTCAACGCGCACGTCGAATCGAACCGAGCTATCGTAAACGCTTCGGTTACGCCAGGCACGCTTTCGGCCACGCTTTATCGGCCGCTATAACGACCGCATCCACCAACATGCCCCCTAGGGCAACTCTACCTGGCGGAGAACCTGCGTGCTACCTGAGACGGTGGCTCCCCAAAAATAGATCGCGTATTGTTGCCCGGTGTTAAATCCTAAGTCTTTCGTTCCGGTGCGACTCTACGATGGCCCGCATCAAGAGACCTATGCTGCAAGTAAAGAAATGGGCACATACTGTTTGCGCTTACACTTTCCTTACCCCTAGCGTCCACGCTACCACTCGCAATACTCGATCCGCCGGACACAACGGTAACAGACGCCCTCACATTAGGCTGTCTGTAACCGTAAATTTTCCGCCGAAAAGAGCCAAAGATCCGTGACCGCCAGGCAGCCTGCAAGCTCCAGCCGGCTGCGTGTCCGGCGACAACAATAAATCCGCCAAATCAGCTCGTTAAAACCATACCTCGGTTGCGAAACCGCTGTTGGCTTTTTTCTTGCCAATTTGCTGCTGAGCGTCGATGCGAGGCCGACAAACTACGGTCCGCTTCACCGTAAATCGCGCAGGGCCGCTCGCTTTTTTTCACTCGCCGATTTTTCGGATCCATTTCTATCTTTATCGGGCCTAGAGGCATTCCGATAACCGCGAGCATATTTGAGGATAAACACAGAGGATATTTAGTCATGAAAAGCACCTTTCTGATATCGCTTGCCTTCTGCGCGCTGCACCCGTCAACACTGCTCGCGCTTGATGAGCCGAACGAACCCGTCGCGCCTCCTAGCGAGCACATTGCTGAAGATCCCGAGAATCTTAGCGAGCGTATTGCTGGAGATCCCACGAACCCCGAGCTATATATGAAACGGGGGCGTGTTTTAGCTCTTCGCGGTGATACTTTGGCGGCCGAGGTGGATTTCGAACAAGCAATCGCCATTGCACCAACGCCCGATGCATATCTAGAACGCGCCCAGACCCTGGTGGCAGCGGATGACGGCCAAATCGAGAACGCCCTGTCCGGCCTTGACGAGGCTCTTAGCGCTTTCGGACCGGTCGTCCCCCTGACAGAGCTGGCCATCGAGTTGGAATTGAAGCAAGGAAACTACGATGCTGCATTAATGCGCCTTGCGGATATTGCAGCGATCACACCGCGGCAGGACGTTTGGCTTGCCCGAAGCGCGGAGATCCTGGAGCAGGCCGGGCGCTTGGATGAAGCTCAGATGGCGTATGAGGATGCGCTAGCGGCCCTGGATATTTTGCCGAGCCACCGGCGCAATACCCGTGCCTCTATGGCGACCGAGGATCGCATACGCGCCTCCCTGGATCGATTGTCAACAGAGATCCGCTAGCGCGAACGTACCGTCCAGCACAGATCGCCCCATAGCGCGCGCCGACGGCCGAAGCGCGTCCGCCGTCACCAACCTCGATATCCAGGCAGTAAGTCGGCGGTTTGGGCTGCTCGCCGCGGTGCCAGCCCCGCCCACCACGCTCTGCCGGCCCACCCAAAGGCGCCGGCCTAAGAGGCCTGAGAGCCGTGATCGTTGCCGCTTCCTGCATTGCATCGAGCGAACGCACGCACAAAATTAAACCTTGACAAGCTTTGTTTTACCGTCTTTGCTTTAGATGCGCTAAACCAGACCCAGACGCAGGCGCCGATTGTTGCAACGCCATTTATTGGAGCGTTTTGCAACCACTCTTGCGCCGTCCTTATTTTCGCGTTAGCTCTCGCGTTTTCCTGGTCCCATTTTGTGGAGTTATCAACAGCTAGCATTTTGAAATGAACATGAAGACAAACGCATTATTCGCCGCCGTGCTCCTAGCTGGCTACGCCTTCGGGCTGCCTTTAAATGCTGCCGCGCTGACCCTAACGCGCGGCCCCTACTTGCAATTGGGGACTCAATCAAGCATCGTTGTACGCTGGCGTACCGACACGGCAACCAATAGTCGCGTGCGCTACGGGACTAACCTGAGCAACCTAAGCAGCGTAGTTGACGATGCAACCAGTGCTACCGAGCATGTAGTCAAGCTTACAAGCCTGAAACCGAGCACTAAATATTATTACTCGGTAGGCCATAGTGCAGCAACCCTTGCGGGTGACAGCAACCATTTTTTCGTGACGGCACCCACCGCAGGGACCGAACAGCCCACCCACATCTGGGTACTGGGTAACTCGGGGACCGCAAATGCCAAGGCCCGCGCAGTGCGCGACGCTTATTTGAAATACAAGGGCAACCAGTACACCCATCTCTGGCTGATGCTTGGCGACAACGCCTACCAAAATGGTACCGACAGCGATTATCAGGATGCGGTCTTCAACACTTATCCGACGCTCTTACGGCAGACGACGCTGTGGCCGACCTTTGGTCACCGCGACGCGGTTACGGCAGACTCTGCCTCCCAGAGCGGGGCCTACTACGATATATTCACCCTGCCTAAACAGGGTGAAGCCGGTGGCCTGGCCTCGGGTACGGAGGCCTATTATTCTTTTGACTACGGTAACATCCACTTCGTCGTGCTGGACTCTGTCGAGAGCAGCAAAGCCCCCGCGGGAGCAATGCTCACCTGGTTGAAAAATGATCTAGCGGCCACTACCCAAGCGTGGATCATCGCCTACTGGCATCACCCACCCTACTCTAAGGGTTTCCATGATTCTGATACTGGAACCGCACTGCGCGAGATGCGCAACAATGCGCTTCCGATCCTCGAGGATGCGAGCGTGGACCTCGTGCTGAACGGGCATAGCGGCGCCTATGAGCGTTCGTTCCTGATCGATGGACATTATGGAAGCTCCGGCACCTTCGATCCGAAAACCATGCTCGTCGACGGCGGTGACGGGCGCATCGATGGCGATGGGGAGTATCAAAAATTGGTCACTGATAAGCCCATTCGCGGTGCCGTTTACACGGTGGTAGGCAGCTCCGGAGAGACCAGAGGCGGTTCCTTGGACCACCCCGTGATGCACGTCTCGATCAACACCCTGGGCTCGATGGTGCTCGATGTGAACGGGCCCGTCCTCGATGCCGTGTTCCTCGATGACACGGGCCAAGTCCGTGATCGCTTTCGCATGGTGAAGACGACGGACACAGCCAAGGTAAGTAGCTCCGCCGCCGGGGTTCCGACCACAGAGGTTAGTCCCACATCCCAAATCGCCACGGTCGACTCCGCTTCTGGAGGCACGGTAAGCGATGCCGCCGACAGCGTCTCTTCAGGCTCTTCCATCGCCAGCGCGACGACACAGGGCGTTCCCACTACTGGCACTCTAAACGCCGACAAAGTCTCCACGGCTCCCGTGATCGACGGCCAACTCTCAGAGAGCGGCTGGAACCTTCAAACGAATGTGACCAAGAGCGTTATCGGCACAGGAAACAACACAACAACGTTCGATGCCCTTTGGGACAGTACTTATCTGTATGTCGGGGTCAAAGTGCTTGACAGCACTCT
>Ga0187893_10012822_pt1 | contig 11809 bp, 14 predicted proteins | sample MA1701074metaG_FD_139574 | JGI IMG/M metagenome (GOLD analysis project Ga0187893, IMG submission 139574) | White microbial mat communities from a basaltic lava cave in the Kipuka Kanohina Cave System on the Island of Hawaii, USA - MA170107-4 metaG ... | reverse complement strand
TGCTCCCGCCGACCGTTATCGGGGGAATGGTCCTCCCCCTCTTGATGGATTCAATGGGCCGCAGCGCCGACGCGACCGCGGGAAAGTCCCTCGGTCTTCTTCTCGCCGCAAACACCGCAGGCGTCGTCGCCGGCTCGCTGCTTGCGGCCTTCGTGCTGCCGCGGGTGCTGGGTCTCTGGCTCACCATCGGGGTGGCCGGCGTTGCGATGGTGCTCGCCTGTGTGTTCACGATCGATGGATCCACTTCCCGGCGGACGCGCTGGATCACGGTCGTGGCATGCCTGCTGGCAACGTCATCTTTGACCACTGTCCACAAGCTGCCCCGCACAAGAGTCCGCGACGACAAAGGCGAGAAACTCCTCGCGATTCGGGAAGGAAGCCACGGCATCGTTGCGGTCGTCGAGCAACCTGGCAGCCGGCGCTTGAAGCTGGACAACTTTTACGTCCTCGGCGGCACGGCGTCGGTCGGGGACGAGCGGATGCAGGCGCATCTGCCGCTCTTGCTGCATCCTGCGCCCAAGACCGTCGCGTTCCTCGGATTGGGCACGGGCATCACCGCCGGCGGCGCGCTGCTACATCCGCTCGCCCAAATCACCGCCGTCGAAATCGTGCCCGAGGTCGTGACTCTCGCAAAGACCCACTTTGCGGAAGCAAATCTTGCGGTCGTCGATTCGCCGCGCGCCGAAATCGTGGTGGATGACGCCCGGAATTTCCTGCGCGGTTCCGGGCGGCGCTTCGATGTAATCATCGGCGACCTGGTCGTCCCGTGGCGGCGGGGCGAATCCGCCCTTTACTCCGCGGAACACTTCGCCGCGGCGCGCCGCGCCCTCGCGCCCGGCGGGCTGTTCTGCCAGTGGGTTCCGATGTTCCAACTTTCTGAAGAGGAATTCCGCATCGTCACGGCGACGTTTCTCGATGTGTTTCCGCGCGCGTCACTGTGGCGTGGCGACTTCGCGCCCGACCATCCGGCGCTGGCGCTCATCGGCCATGCGGACGAAAGCGCCGAGATGGATCCGGCCGTGGTCTCGCGGCGCATTCGCGAGATGAAGGCGGATGATTCCAACCCGCAACTCGCGCACGAAGCGGGCCTGTGGATGTATTTGCTCGGGCCGCTGGACGCGCGAAGTCCGGAGTTCGCCTCCGCGAAACGCCATCGCGAGAACCGCCCCTGGCTGGAGCTTCTTTCGCCGCTGGCGCACACGTCCGGGCGCGGGGAACGGCCTGCGTTCGTTGGCCGCGCCTTGGAACAGCGGCTCGATCTATTTCGCGCTGCGCCTTTGGACGGTTCTCTGCTGGCGCGCGTGACGAAGGAACAGACCGACTGGCCCGAAGCCGGACGCGCCCTGGCGGAGGCGACCTTGCTCATGGCGGAAGGCCGGCCCGCGGAGGGACAAGCCCGCCTGCGTTCGGCTGCGACGCGGCTGCCGCCGGAACTTCAGCGAACGTTCCTGCCCGAAGCGCCGCCCCCGAAGTGATCGCAGCCGGCCGGTCTATCCCTTCACCGGCAGAACGTGGACCGCTTTGACAATGAGTTCGACCGTATCGCCCGGTTTGAGGGCCAGTTCGATCCCTTCGCAGGGCAGCTTGAATTCCTCCGCAGTGAACTGGACGATGAACGGCAGGGCCGGTTCGGGACGTGCTCGTGATGACATAAGGAAAAAGGCTGCCGCCAACGCCCGCCGCCGCGCTTGCCGGGGGAAGGCAGGGCCGCGAAAGCGAATCGTTGACGGCAAAGGCGTGCATCAGTTGGCAGCGGGATTCCTTGGCGGGGGCGACGGGAAGATCGTCTCGCGCAAACCGAGGGCGACCATGCCGGCGACGCCGGGCGTCCGCTTCGCGAATTCCAGCAAGGCGCCGAGGACCGCCGGATCGTCCACGTCGCCCATGAGCGCGCGCTGTATCTGCGCGTCAGTCAGGCCGGGAAGGTCCGCACGCAATGACGCGAGGAACGCGGGGTTGCCCGCGAACGCCGCCGCCGTGCTCTGGTTCGACACGGCGAGCGCGTCGGCAGTTTGCCCAAGGCGCTTCGTGGCGTCGGCGAGACTGGCGACGTTCACGCTCATGGCTGAAGCGTTCCTTTCTCCACGCGGTCACAGAAGGCGGCGACGGCTTCCTTCACGATCACTTCGGGCGCGACTCCACGCGCGGAAGCGAGGCGTTGAAGGGCTGCGACCTGTCCACCGCCAAGCGTCAAGCGCTCGCCGTCCACGGTGATCGTGTCGGCGCTGGCGGCGGGTTCAGCGGGTTGTTTGGAATTTTTCTCCGCGATATGCTCCAGCGTCGTCATGAACTCATCGTAATCCTCTCCCTGTCCAACCCAACTTTGGAAAAGTTGCGCTTCCGTGTAGTCGAGAATATTTTTCCGTGTTTCCCTCCTGCCCGACGATTTCAACAACGTAATCGGTCCCTTCGCGGAACAGCACCGCCTCAGCGAGCAACAGGCAATCCGCCACAAACTGGCGCATGTCTCCGCCGCATCGCAAACAGGCGCGCATGAGTGGAGCGGTGAAATTGTAAAGGCATTCGGCGAGCAGCGTCAGCGCTTTGCTGTCGGGAATCTCCAGTTCGCCAAGCACGCCAGGCGCAGGCATGACGATGAAGCCCGGCTTGGAGAGCCGGTGTGTTGTGCGTGGCAGATCGTCGAGACGCCGGATGATGCCAGGTTTGATCACCTGGTAACGGCACTCCGACACGAACACATCGGCGCCTGTTTTGTCCGCGCGCGTCGCGGATGCCGTCAACGGCGGTGCGGCACTCGCCGAGTTTGCTCTCCGCGTCAGCGCTCCAATGAAAGAGCTTGCTGTCGCGCCGGGCGGACTTCGCGAACTGCGTGAGTCCGCTGATGGACTCGGCGAGCGCCGAGGCTTGCCTCTCGATGCCGTCGAGATGCGCGCGCAGCGCCGACATGTAGTCGGCGTCGGACTTGAGGCCGGTTTTTTCCGCGCGCTTCGTGACGGGGGCAACGCGGTTGTTCGCCTGGCGGCGGGGCGTGTGGCCGTTGCGGGATTTTGCCGGGCGTGTGGAGCGCCGCGCCGGGGCTGATTGGTGTTGGCAATCATGGGGTGTGGTGGATGGTGTTTTGTGGTGGTGGATTATCGGAGAGCGGCGAAAGAGAGCTTGCGGCGGGTACCTACGGGGAATGTGCCGAGTGGAACGCCGTTGACCATCATCGCTTGAGCCTCGGTTCGGTGTTTCTGGCCGTGGGCGAACTGTCCGCCGAGTTGCGCAACCTGGCTGGCTGGATGAACGAGCAGGCGAGCGCCCGCGCGGGAAAAACGGGGCCGCGCATTGATCCGGCCACGGGAATCGTGGTGAGGGAGTGAGCGGATTTCTTTTGACCGGCTCAAAGGCCGTCGAGTAGCGTTTGCGGCGCCGGGGAAGGCAGAGCCGCATTTGATTTTCAGTCTTCAGTAAAACCGCCGCCGCGCATCGGTTCACGACATGCGCGCACCATCCGACAGCGCGGCGGAAGACAACGCCCGCCGCGCCGCACAAAAGGTTCAGCAACTCGCTGACGAGTTGCTGGCGCCGGTGCGCGCGGACCTGCAAACCATCGCGGAGGCCGTGGCGCGTGAATTCCAGTTGCCGGAAGCGGACACGTTGATCGCCAAGCCGCGCGGGCGTCATGCGCTCACGGAACCGCGCAGCGCCACGGTCCTGCTCGCGCTGGAATTTCTCCCGTTGCACGTTGAGACGCTGGCGCCGTTGTTCGGCGGCAGCCAGGCGTTGATCTACGGGCGTAATGCGACCGCGCGGCGGCTGATAAGGCAACCGGAATTCGCCGCGCGCGTGGAACGCCTGCGGAGTGAACTGCGCGGCCTGCTCAAGGGACCGCGCAGAACGAAACCACGGAAGGAAAGGAAACCTCATGTCGAATGAAAACAGCGCCGCGCACGCGGCCACAATCCCCGGCTCGCTGGAAGCGCCGTTGCCCCCGGGCGCGGACGAAAAGAACTGGCTCGTGAGCGAGGCAGAGCACGACCAGGGCTTCAAGGAAATGGAAGTAGAGATGCGGTCGGGCGCGCGCAAGACGGTGAAGATTCTGGCGGCGCCGACGCGCAAGCTGCGCGGCGTCCACGCGGCGATGGAGAACGGCGCGGACGTGGTGACCTTCTGCCGCTGTCGTTGCCGGACATGCCGCCGGAATTTCTCGACCGCCTCACGATGGAGAGCCTGCGGCGTGTCGAGGACGCTCTTATAGAGGCTTGCCCTCGGCAGACAGTTCATTGTGAAGCTTCAGAATGCGCTCGCGGCAGCGGAGGCCGCGGCGGAAAAGCCACAAGCAACCACGGCGCCGGAAGACGCGCCCGCGAGCGCGCCGGCATCGGCGCCCGCGACGGAGGAGAAGCCCCATGCCTGACAACAAGGTCAATTACGAAGTCGAGATCAAGCGCACGGGCACCGGCGCAACGGATGCGGCGAATGATCTGAAGAAGATCGACGAGCAGGCGCAAAAGAGCAACCGCTCGCTGGGGAGCCTGGCGCTGGGATTCAAGAGCGCGATTCTGGCGATAGCAGGATCGGCTGTGATTCGCGAGTCATCCGGGAATTCCAGGAAGCGGAGGCGGCGACAGCACGGCTGAACCAGGCATTGAAGGGAACGGGCCAGTTCACTCCCGGTGTAGTGGACTAGATGAACGCGCTGGCGGAGGCGATGGCGCGGGTGACGACGTTTGAGGATGACTCGGTGCGGGACGTGATCGCGCGGCTGGCAAGAGCTTCGGCGGCCTGCTGACCGACGCGCTTCAGCCGTTCATCACCAAGATAACGGAAGCCACGCGCGCGTTGAACGAAAACATCGAGAGCCAACGAACGATGCTCAGCCTGCTGGCGCGTTCTTCCAAAAGTGGCAGCGGTTGGCGCGGCGCGCTGGAATTGCTCGCGGGAAATCCTGAGACGAAAGCAAGACTGGCGGGAGTCACCATCAGCGATGCGCTCGCGGGGCTGACAGGTCGCGCGCTCGGCAGTGCGTTCGGCGGCGGCAGCGGCGCATCGACGCCAAAGGACGGAAAACCGCCGTTGATCGAATCGGAAAAGATGGCCGATGACCGGCTCGACAGGGCCACGGCTCTGCTGAGGCAACAGATGCAATTGCTGAAGCAAGCGGATGCAGCGCGGGAAGAGAGCGCACGACGACAGGAACAACTGAGCGATGAATTATCGCTGAAGGAATTGGAGAACGCACAGCGCGTGGCCGCGGAGGAACGGGCCTTGATCAATGAGACGGTGCTTGCGGAACTGTCGGGCGCGGAGCGCGTGGAGGAACAGTTGCGACAGGACCACGAGCAACGGCTGGCGCGCATCCGGGAGTTGGATTCCGAGAACGGAGATTCCTACAACACACTCGTCCAACTCGAAAACCAACGCCACGCGGCGGCGATGCGGAATGCAGAGAGGGAGAAACAGGCGCAGGTCGAGAGCATCGCGGACTTCAGCCAGATTATCAGACGGTTCAAGACCGAGTTTGCCGGCGGTCTGGCTTCTGTCCTCGTCGATGGCATTGAGGAAGGGGAGTTCAAATTCAAGGAGTTCTTCCATTCCCTGCTGAAGGAAATGGCGAAAGCCATCCTGGCCGCGACCATCTTCAGAACGTTGTGGGGGGCGTCCGGCGGAGGCGGTTTGTTGGGCGGATTTTTCGGCGGGGGCGGTCAGGCGACGGCGCTGGCGGGCGGCGGCGTCGTGAAAGCGGCGGACGGCATCAACGGCGTTGGCGAAGTGAGCAAGCCGACCTTCTTCCCAAAATTCAATGTTCTCGCGGGCGAAGCTGGCCGCGAAGTGCTGACCGTGCTGGCGCGCCCGCGCATGGTGAACATCGGTGACTTCAGCGCCCAAGTCGGCGAGGCCGGACTCGGACGGTGCCTGGCAATCACGAGCGCCGAGAGCTTCACGCGCGCGGCGAGCGGAGGCGGCGGCGCCCGTGGTGGAGTCGATATACGAGTTCACCTGGCGCAAGGGCTGAAAGCCGAGATCGTGAAGTCGAGTGTTGAGAGCGCCGTCGTGACGGTCACGCAAGAAATGGGGCGCGACTCCCGGCTGTCGCGTACGACCAGAAAGTTGACGGCGTGAGAAAAGGGCGGGTTGCATCCGTTCTGCAAATCCGTTGCAGCGGCGGTTTCCGCCTAGCGGATCGTCCTCAAAAACCAGCTAGGCAACTTCTGCCGAGTGTCGTTTTTCGGGCGAAAAGACGCTTTCCACTTTCCACCCTGTTACGGACTTTCCCCCTTGCTTGTCAGACCCCGATTTTCCGGGGCCTTCTTGAAGGTCGGCCAAACCGTAAAAGTGCGGCTGACTTGTAAAACTAGGCACGTAAACCCCTATCAAGGCCATTCAAGGCAAAAGCAGTTCGTAAAACTCCGCTGCCTGCTCTCACACCTGCTCTCAAATGGTGGGCACGACAGGACTTGAACCTGCACGGATTTCTCCACGGGATCCTAAGTCCCGCGCGTCTGCCAATTCCGCCACATGCCCGCCGGCGGGAATTCTCGCCTTGGGTAGTGACGCTGTAAACCTCGAACTCCCGGCGAGTCGATTCCTCAACGGGACGCGGCAAGTTCCAGCGCGCGCCGCGTATTCACGCGGGTCAGGTGCGCGCGGAATTCAGCGGAGGCATGGATGTCGTTGAGCGTTTCGATGCCTTCGTCGGCCTTGTCGGCGGCCTGGGCGATAATCGCCGGCGTCAGCGCCTTGCCGCGCAGGAATTCTTCGGCGGCTGTCGCGCGAAACGCTTTCGTCGCCACGCCCGTGACGCCGAGGCGCACGGTCTTGCTGGCGGCTTCCACGATGGCGGCGACGCCGGCGATGGCAAAGCCGCTGGCCTTCTGCGCGAACTTCACATAGGCGACGGACTTCGCGGTGGCCGGAACCTGAATCTCCACGACGATCTCGTTCGGCAGCACGACGGTTTGCATCATCTCCACGAAGAATTCGCTGGCAGGAACGATGCGGAGATCCTCCGGGCTGGCGATCTTGAACTTGGCGTCCAAAGCGAGGATGGCTGCGGGCCAGTCCGCCGCCGGGTCCGCATGGACGAGCGAGCCGGCGATGGTGCCGCGGTTGCGCACTTGCGCGTCGCCGATGGTCGCAGCGACTTCGGGCAGGAGCGGGCATTTTTCCCGAAGGAGTTGGGAGGCTTCGATGTCGGCGTGAGTGCTCATCGCGCCGATGGCGACGTGGTTGGCCTCCTGTCGAACGTAACGAAGATCGGGAAGGCGGCCGAGGTCGATGATCGTCCGGGGCTGAGCGAGACGCAGTTTCATCGCTGGAATCAGGCTGTGGCCGCCGGCAAGCAGTTTGGGGTCTTCGGACGAAGACAATTGATCCAGCGCGTCGCGCAGGGATTGAGGCCGATGGTAGTCAAAGTTCGCTGGAATCACTGTGCGCCTCCTTTCGCATGGGCGATGGCGCGCCAGACCTTCTCCGGTGTGAAGGGCAGGTCGAGATGGTGGACGCCGAGCGGCGCCAGCGCGTCGCAAACCGCGTTGGCGATGGCGGGCGTCGCGCCGATGGTGCCGGCTTCGCCGCAGCCTTTGATGCCCATCGGATTGCTCGGTGACGGCGTTATCGTGCAACCCATGACGTAGTCAGGAATGTCCTTCGCGCGCGGCATCGCGTAGTCCATGAACTCCCCCGTGAGGAGTTGGCCGTTCTCGTCATAGACGCAGCGCTCGAAAAGACACTGGCCGAGCGAGTGCGCGATGCCGCCTTGCACCTGGCCTTCGACGAGCAGCGGGTTGATCTGCGGGCCGCAATCGTCCACGGCAACGTACTTCACGATCTTCACCTCGCCGGTGTCGCGGTCGATCTCCACGGCGACGATGTGCGTGCCAAACGGATACGTGCAGTTCGGCGGCTCGAAGAAGCTGCTCGCCTCCAAGCCCGGCTCAAAATTCTTCGGGATGTTTTTGGCGACGTAGGACTCGGCGGCGAGCTGCGCGAGGGTGAGGGCGTTCTTCGGTTTGCCTTTCGCGAAGAACTTGCCGTCCTTGAACTGAACGTCCTTCTCCTTCGCCTTGAGCAGATGCGCGGCAAGTTTCTTCGCCTTGGCGAGAATCTTGTCGATGCACATCAGAATCGCCGTGCCGCCGATGACGGTCGCGCGGCTGCCGTAGGTGTCGCGTCCGTAATGGGCCACAGCAGTGTCGCCGCGCATGACAACGATGTCCTCGATGGGCACGCCAAGCCTGTCCGCAGCGAGTTGGGCGAAGCTGGTTTCCTGTCCTTGGCCGTGCGGCGTCGCGCCGGTGATGACCGTGACCTTGCCGCTCATCTCGATGCGCACGCAGCCCCATTCCCAGCCGCCGGCGGACATCATTTTGGAGGGACCAAGAGCGCAGATCTCGACGTAGGTGCTGAGGCCGATGCCGAACAGCCGGCCTTCCTTGCGCGCCTTGGCCTGCTGCTTGAGAAGCTTGTTCCACTGGGCAAGTTCCTGCGCCTTCTTCAACGCGAGTTGGTAATTCCCGCTGTCGTAGGTAAGGCCGGCGGCGGTGTTGAACGGGAACTCCGTCGGCTTCGGGAAATTCTTCTGCCGAATCTTCACGCGGTCGATGCCGAGTTCAGCGGCCACGAGGTCCATCAGGCGCTCGATGGTGTAAGTCGCCTCAGGCCGGCCCGCGCCGCGATAGGCGTCGGTCGCCATCTTGTTCGTGTAAACGCCCTGGATGTCCATGCGCAGCGCCTTGAGCTTGTAGCAGCCGGGAAGCATCGAGCCGGTGAGCGTGGGAATGGCCGGCGTGAGAAGCTGGTTGTAAGCGCCGATGTCCGCGATGGTGCGCGAACGGACGGCGAGCAACGTGCCGTCCTTTTTCACGGCCACTTCGTATTCGCCGATCTGATCGCGTCCGTGAATCGTGGCGCTGGCGTTCTCGCGGCGGGACTCAATCCACTTCACTGGCGCGCCGAGACGCTGCGCGAGATGCGAGGCCAGCGCCTCCTCCGCGTAAAGATTCAGCTTCGAGCCGAAGCCCCCGCCCACTTCAGGGGCGACAATGCGCATCTTGTTTTCCGGCACGCCAATCATTCCGGGGAGCAATGTGCGAACAAGGTGCGGTATCTGCGTGCTCGTCCAGAGCGTCAGCGATTGCTCGCCCGCGTGCCAGCTTGCGACGCAGCCCCGCGGCTCGATGGCCATCGGGATGAGACGCTGGTGGACCATGCGGTGCTTGATGACGCGGTCGGCCTCGGCAAAGGCCTTGTCCATGTCGCCCGTGGCGAGCGTCCAGGTGAAGGCGAGGTTCGTGCCGAGATCTGGATGCGTGAGCGGTGAATCCGGCGCGAGCGCGGCCTGCGGATCGGTGACGGCCGACAACGGATCGTACTCCACTTCGATCAAGTCCAGGGCGTCTCGCGCGACATAACGATCCACAGCCACGACGACTGCGACCGGGTGCCCGACGAAATAAACCCGTTCGCTCGCCAGACAAGTATGCTTCGGCGCTTTCTGGTTCGGCGCGAGCGCGGCGCAGGGCACAAGCCCGCACTGCGCGTTCACATCCGCTCCCGTGAAGACACCGACGACGCCGGCCAGTTTCTTCGCCGCATCCGTCTTGATGCCATTGATCTTCGCGTGCGCGTAGGGACTTCGCAGCACGACCATGTGCAACATCCCCGGCAGCACGATGTCATCGACGTAAGTCGCGATCCCCTGGATGAGGCGCGGGTCCTCGACGCGCTTGAGCGAACGGCCGACGTAGCCTTTGGGTTCCGGTTTCTTCGCAGCCATGCGCGCCTCGCTATTTCGCCTTCGCCATTTTCTTCGCCGCGTATTGCACCGCGTCGATGATGTGCGAGTAGCCCGTGCAACGGCAAAGATTCCCCTCGATCCCGTGACAAATCTCCTCCCGCGTCGGCTTGGGATTCCGCTTCAGCAACTCGATGCCCGCCATGATCATCCCCGGCGTGCAATAGCCGCACTGCAAGCCGTGACATTCCCAGAAGCCCTCCTGCACCGGATGCAACTTCCCGTCCTTCGCCACGCCCTCGATGGTCGTCACCTCCGCCCCGTCCGCCTGCACCGCCAGCACCGTGCAGGACTTAACCGCCTTGCCGTCCATCAACACCGTGCAGGCACCGCAAAGCGTCGTCTCGCAGCCGATGTGCGTGCCCGTGAGCCGGCAATGGTCGCGAAGGAAATGCGTGAGCAGCGTGCGCGGTTCCACTTCGTGTGCCCGGAGGGTGCCATTGACCTTGATGGAGACGAGAGTTTTCACCGGCTGATTCCGTTCATAGTTCCGCCGTCGGGTGACGCGGCGACTGTATGGAGCCGCGCCAGACTTGCAAAGCGCAAACTTGCCAGCCGGCCCTCGCGACGCTTCACTTAGGCGGCCTTACCGTCATGCGAGTTCGAGCGCGCATCATCTTCGGCATCGTGGCAGTCGCGGCGATTGTGTGCATCGGGTTGTTCCTTCGCCACATTGGCGCGCCGCGAGTCGTTGGTCGCGCCGTCGCGCCAGACGGCACAGAGATGTGCATCGTCCAGCATTGCAATTGGAGTGCCGAACCATTCACGACGAGTTTCGTTTATCGCCGGGCCGGCGGCAATTGGGGCGCGTTCTACTTCGATCATCAGGACGTTTATTGGGGCGGCAGCAGACCTGTGCTCGACACCAACCGTGGCGTTGCCGTTTTCTACCGCGGCAGTTCGCCGGCGGTCACGTTCGCGTGGGCGAGCGAGACCTACACGATGCATCGTTGGAGTCGCACGATGACCGGTGCGCAGTGGCGGTTGCCAGCCGGTTGGAGTCCAGCACTATCGGTTCGTTGAACGATATCCGGCGTGTCACAGCCTTTCAGGCTGTTTGAAGTAACTCACGCCGCCTTCGCCGCCGCCACTTGCACCTCCACCACGTCGCTCTCCTTGCCCTGCCCGAATTGATTTTCCGCGTAGCCTTTGAACCGCCACAAGCCGGGCGAAAAGTCCCGCAACGCCCAGCGCTTCTCCGTGGCGCCATCGACGATGGTGACAAAGCCGCCTCCCGCCGGGCCTTCCGCGAGAATGTAAAAGCGCGTGCCGCGATCCGCCCGCCAGAGCAACAGCGCATCCTCACCCGCTGACGCCGCCTTGGCCCGCAGTTTCAGCGGACCGGGCGGGCGATTCGGATCATAGGTCGTGGGTATCGTGCGCACGACCATGCCCGGCACCGTGCGCTCGGCGAACGTCGCCGTCGCCACCTCGTACCAGTCCACGCACCACTTGTTCAACGTCGTGGCCATGTCGTTGAGCGTGGCGCGCTCGAACCGCTCGTTGCGGTCCGCCTCGACTTGCGCCTCCTCCAGATCGAGGATGGCCTTGCGCCGCGCGCGGAAGTCCGCCAGCGGCAGCCCGGTCTTGAAAACCCACGCCGCGTCCGCCTTTTGCCACGCCTTCTCGAAGCGCAACGCCTGCCGGTAACGCCCCTCGCGTCCTGCCGTGAGGAAGCGCAGGTCCTCGAACAGACTGGCCTTGCGCGGCTGTTCCTTGAAAGAGACGCGACCCAGTGTCGCACCCCTCACTGCGTCGTCCAGCAGGCTTTCCAAGGCGACGTCCCATTTTCCGCCGGCGAAGGAAAGTCCCGCCTCTGCCTCGGAGAGCACGCCCCGTTGTTCCTCCAGCTCCAGGATGAGATCGCCAAACGCCTCCGGCGTGATTTTGTCCCAAGTCCAGCCATACGGCGCGTCTTGCAGAATTTCCATCGTCGGGCGCGACGCGTGCGCCCGCTCCAGCGTAAAACTCAAGGCATCTTCCAGCGTGTTCATAACGTTGTCCTGTGGATCGGCGTGGTTCGGAATGTCATTAGGCCATGCGTGCTAGGGCGAGGCTCATGCCGAGCCG
>Ga0187893_10012821_pt1 | contig 11810 bp, 14 predicted proteins | sample MA1701074metaG_FD_139574 | JGI IMG/M metagenome (GOLD analysis project Ga0187893, IMG submission 139574) | White microbial mat communities from a basaltic lava cave in the Kipuka Kanohina Cave System on the Island of Hawaii, USA - MA170107-4 metaG ... | reverse complement strand
GCGAGGGCCGTCCGCGGCGCCGCGAGCCAGGCGTCGAGCGCGCCGGAGGCCGCCCGGTCCGGGAGCTCGGAGAAGCGCGCGCGGAGCTCACGATCGAGCGCCGGATCGCCTCCGAACCAGAGCGGGACCCGCTCGCCGACGGCGGCCTCCGAGTCGAGGTCGGAGCCGAACCAGAACGCGAGCAGCGCCTCCGCCCCGCGCGCGCTCATCGCTCGTCCCAGCGCGCCACGATCTCGTCGCGCTTCGCCTTCCGCGCGACCAGCTCGAGCCGGATCCCGTCGGGGTCCGCGAAGAACGTGGCGTAGTAGTCCGGGTTGTACTCGGGGTAGAGGCGCGGCGCGCTCGCCGCGACGCCGAGCGCGGAGGGCTTCGCGTGCGCGGCGTCCACTGCGGCGGGGTCGCGCACCTGGACGCAGAGGTGATGGAGGCCGGGCGCGTAGGGGTCGTGGCGAGCGCCCGTGGCGTGCGCCGGCCGGAGCGAGAGCTGGAGCGCGCGGTTCCAGTAGTGCGCGTGCGGCTCCCCCGCGATCGGCGCATCGCCCTTCCGGAAGCCGAGCGCGCCGAGCACGGCGTCGTAGAAGCGGCTCGCGCGCCCGAGATCGGAGACCGCGAGATAGACGTGGTCGAGGCCGATCACCTCGACGTCGGGCTCGGGCCCCGCGCCGTCGAAGCGGCTCTTCGCGAACTCGGGCCAGCGCGGCTCGGGCCGCCACCAGGGGAGCCGCTCGCTCACCCAGGTGTGGTCGACCGGCGGCGCGCGCCCGGGCTCGTCGAGGCTCGCCGTGGTCACGTCCATCCCTTCCGGGAAGCGCTCGTGGAGATACGTGAGCGGCGTCCCGCAGCGACCGCAGAAGCTCCGCACCACGGGCGGCGAGGAGCGGAAGCGCACGGGCTCGCCGCGCGAGAAGGCGAAGCTCCCGGTCGGGAACGTCACCCAGGCTACGGCCGGCGCTCCCGCCGCGCGCCGGCAGCTCGTGCAGTGACAGAGCGTGGCCAGGCTCGCCGCGCCCGTCGCGCGGTAGCGCACGGCGCCGCACAGGCAGCCGCCCTCGAAGGCCTCGCTCACCCGCGGCAGGCTAGCCCAGCGCGGACGGGCGGCGGCTACTCTTCCCGCCTCGATGGCGAGAGAAGCCGCACCCACGCCGCGCATCACGCTCTACGGCCCGACCATCACCCCGTACACGATCAAGGTGATGCGCGCGCTCCACTGGAAGCGGCTCCCGTTCACGCTGGAGGAGCCGAAGCAGCCGGAGGACTACCGGCGCTGGAGCCCGAGCAACGGCCTCTTGCCCGTGATCGACATCGACGGCACGCGCGTCCAGGACTCCGCGGCGATCCTCGACCTGCTCGACGCGCGATTCCCCGAGCAGCCGCTCCTCGCGGCGGACCCGAAGGTCGCGCGCGAGCAGCGTCAGCTCGAGGCCTGGGTGCAAGAGACCTTCTTCTACCACCTGTTCCGCTGGGTGCGCTCGCGCGTGAGCGGCACCACGGGGCCGCCAGCCACGGGCGCAGGGCTCGGGCCGATGATGCGCCTCGGCCTGATCGGCCCGAACGGCCAGGTGCGACCCGACGTCTTCGACACGAGCCGCGGCGGGCCGGGCCCCGGCTTCGACGGCGCGGTGGAGGAGCTCGCGAAGCTGCTCGGCGGCCGGCGCTTCTTCTTCTCCGACGCGCTCAGCCGCGCGGACCTCGCCGCGTTCGGCTCCCTCTTCGGGCTCCGCCACGACCGCTACCCGGGCGGCGCCGCGCTGCTGCGCGCGCACCCCTCGCTCTGGGAGCTCTGCGAGCGCGTGGACCGGGCGACGTCCGGGCCGCCCTAGGGCTCGGGCTAGCCGCCGTCCTCTTCCTCGGTCAGGTGCGGCTCGTCGTCGGTGCCGAGCTTCGCGAGGCGGAGCGGCGCTTCGCAGTAGGTGCAGTAGACGGTGTCGCCGGTGCGCTCGTCACCGGACATCGGAACATCAGCGTCGCAGATGGGGCAGCAGCCGTCGCGCACGGGGGGTCGGATCGGCCGGCCCCCGGCCCAGCTTGAATGGATCCCCGGCGGACGCCCTCAGCGCGCCCGGAGCGCCCGCGCCGCCTTCGCCTGATCGCGCGGCTTCACCCAGAGGATCATGCCGAAGCGGCCGCGGCCGGCGCTGACCGCGTCCACCGCGGTCACGTTGACGCCGGCCTTCGCGAGCTTCCGGAGCTCGCGGTGCACGGCGCCGACGCGGTCCCGCCCCTGGATCAGGAAGCCGCGCTTCACGGGCCCGAGCCGCCAGCCGGCCGTCCGCGCGACCTTGCGGAGCTTCCCGAGATCGTCCGTCACCAGGTCGATCTGCGCGCGGCCGCCTGCGGGGAAGCCGGTGAAGGCCAGCAGGTTGATGCGGGCCTTCGCGACGGCGTCGAGCACGGCGGCGCCCTGCCCGGCGCGGCTCGGCACCTTGAGTGCGACGTAGCGGACCTTCTTCGCGGCCATGAGGAAACCTCCTGGGTTGGGCCCTCGGCTGCCAGCTCCGCTCAGCGCAGCGTCTTCTCCTTCTTGAGGCAGTCGGGGCAGTGACCGTAGAGCTCGTGACGGTGCCGCAGGAGGCGGAAGCCGTAGCGCTTCACGATGTCCTGCTGCGCCTGCTCGATCATCTCGCACTCGAACTCCACGATCTTCCCGCAGCGCGTGCAGACCAGGTGATCGTGGTGCTCGTGCTCGATCTCGAAGCGCGTGACGCCGTCGTCGAAGTGTCGTTCGCTCGCGAGACCGGCCTCGCACAGGAGCTTCATCGTGCGATAGACGGTCGTGTAGCCGATGTGCGGGTACTTCTCGCGCACCCGCTGGTAGAGCTCCTCGCTCGTGATGTGGCCCTTCACACTGAGGAAGATCTCGAGGATGGCCTCGCGCTGCCGCGTGTGCTTGAGGTTGTGGTCCTCGAGATAGTTGGCGAGCGCCTTGTGCTCGGGCTCGTGGGGCATGCCGGGACCGTAAGTAATCGCTCAGCGTGCGTCGAGCGCGGCCCGCGTGCGCGCAGCGTCGAGATTCTCGACCGCCGCATGGTTGTCACAGTCGAGCGCGACGGCGCGCTCGAAGGCGGCGAGCGCCTCCGCGTCTCGCCCCAGGGCCGAGTACGCGAGGCCGAGGTGGTTCTGCACCTCCGACGCCTCGGGCACGAGGGTGGCGGCGCGCTCGAACTCGGCGGCGGCCGTCGCCGCGTCGCCCCGGTCGAGCGCGGCGTTGCCCGCCTCGAAGTGGCGGTGCCCTGTGAGTGCGGCGCAGCCGACGAGCGCGCCGATCACGAGCGTGAGCAGGAGCCGCACGCCGCCGACGGTAGCAGGGCTAGCGGTTGCCCGACCCGAGCCGGAGCCGCGCCACCACCGGCAGATGGTCGGAGGCCCAGCGCGCGGCCGCGCTCTCGTGCGCGACCACCGTCTCGATCGTCGCACCGCGCGCGTACACGCGGTCGAGCGCGAGGATCGGGCGCGCGGCCGGGAACGAGCGCGGCCACGCGATCTCACCCTCGCCGACGAGCTCCTGCTCGAGCGCGCGCGTGGCCTTGCAGCGCCGCCACGCGTTCATGTCGCCGAGCAGCACGACCGTCCCCTGGAGCTGCGGGTGCTTCAGGATCGACTCGACCTGGAGCCGCCGCGTGCGGTCCACCAGCGCGAGGTGCGTGGCGACCACGGAGAGCGGGCCCGCCTCGCTCAGGAACTGCGCCGCGACCGCGGAGCGGCGCTCCATGCGCGAGAAGGAGAGGTCGAGCGTGAACACGCTCGTGATCGGCCAGCGCGAGAGGATCGCGTTCCCGATCTCGCCGCGGCGGTGCACGCGCGTCGCCACGAAGGCGAGGTGGAGCTGGAGCGCATCGGCGAGCCGCTCGAGCGGATCGTCCGCCTCGAAGGGACGCAGAACCTCCTGGAGCGCGATCACGTCCGCGTCGAGCTCGGAGATCACGAAGCCGGCGCGCGCCGCGTCCGGCTCGCTCGCGCCGTTGAGACCCGACCAGCGGTGCACGTTGTAGGTGGCGGCCTTGAGCGTGTGGCCCATCCGCTTCAGCGGACGGGGCACGCTCGGCGCCTTCACCATCGCGAGGTACGGGATCGCGGCCGCGAGCGCGTCGCGTCGCTCGTTCCGCCGCGCCCGCTCCTCGCGCGCGGCGAGCCGCGCGCGGCGGCGCGGCTTCGTCTCCGGCTCCGGCATCCTGCGAGTCATCGGCTCCCACCCGACCGAAATGAAAGGCGGGGCCGCTCTCTGCTTGCCCCCCTCCGAGCCGGGGGACGATAGCGACCCGGTCGCCTGGGGCCGCATCCCCTCACTCGTAGGCAGACCCGCTCCCAAGGTGGGGCCGCGACTGGACGATACGGTCAAGGCATGGGACGCCGACTGCGAGCCCCTCGTGCCGAACGCCGCTCGCGCGCCCGCGAGGTCGCCGTGGGCCTGGTGAGCGCGGCGGCGGAAGAACGCGAACGCCGCACGCTCTCGCCCGCCGCGCATGCGCGCGCGGTGCGGGCGCTCGGCCGCCAGCGCGGCCGACCCCTCGCGCTCCCCATCCTGCTCGGCGCGCCCGCCGAGGGAGCCTTCGTGCGCCTCGCGGACGGGCGCCGCGTGCTCGACTGGATCGGCGGGATCGGCGTCTACGCCTTCGGCCACGGCGACCGCGCGCTCCTCGAGACGGCCGCGCACACCGCCGCCGCCACGCCCGTCTTCCAGGGGCACCTGCTCCCCGGCATCGAGCAGCTCCGCCTCGGGCGGCTGCTCCTGAAGCACGCCTCGAAGCGGCTCCGTCACGTCTGGTTCTCCCTCTCCGGCGCGATGGCCAACGAGAATGCGCTCAAGCTGATCTGGCAGAAGCACGCGCCCGCCGACCGCATCCTCGTGTTCGAAGGGGCCTTCGCGGGCCGCACCACGACGCTCGCCGAGCTGACCGACAAGCCCGCCTTCCGGGAGGGATTGCCGCTCCGCGGCATCGCGCTCACGGTGCCCTTCTATGACCCCCGTGCCCGCGATCCGGTTGCCAGAAGCGTGGCGCGCCTCGACGAGCACCTGGCGCGCTACCCCGGCCAGATCGCGGCGATGCTCTTCGAGCTCGTGCAGGGCGAGGGCGGGATCCGCACCGCGCCGCGCGAGTTCTTCGTCGCGCTGATGGAGCGCTGCAGGTCCGCAGGGATCGCCGTCTGGGTGGACGAGGTGCAGACCTACGCGCGCACGGGCGAGCTCTTCGCGCACAAGACCCTCGGCCTCGAGGCGTACGTGGACGTGGTGACGGCGGGGAAGGCGCTCCAGGGGAGCGCCGTGCTCTTCCGCCGCGCCTACAACCCGCGGCCGGGCCTCGTCTCCGGCACCTACGCCGGGGCGACGGTCGGCATGACCATCGGCGCGCGCATGATCGAGCGGCTCGAGCGCGACGGCTACCTCGGCCAGGACGGCCGCATCGTGCACGTAGGACGCCGCGTGAAGCACCACCTCGCGGCCCTTGCGCGCTCGCTACCGGGCGCGGTCTCGGGCATCGACGGCGTGGGCGCGATGTGGGCGTTCACGCCCTTCGACGGGAGCCCCGCGAAGGTGGACGCCGTGGTCCGCACCGCGCTCGACGAGGGGCTCCTCCTCTTCAGCGCCGGCGCGAAGCCCGCGAAGGTGCGCATGCTGCCGCCGGTCAACACCACGAACGCGGAGCTGACGCTCGGCTTCGAGAAGCTCGGGAAGGCGCTCCGCCGCGTGGCCGGAGGGGCGTGATGCTGATCCTCCGCCCCGTCACGGCCCAGGACCTCGACGACCTCCTCGAGCTCGCCTCTCAGCTCGACTCCGTGAACCTGCCGCGCGACCGCGACTACCTGGCCGAGCGCATCGCGCTCTCCGAGCGCTCGTTCGCCGCGGTGCGCGGCGAGCTCGAGGTCGACTGGCGCGAGTGCGCGTACCTGTTCGTGATGGAGGACCGCGCGGCGGGCCGTTGCGTCGGCACCTCCCAGATCCTCGCCAAGACGGGCCGCCCCGAGGCGCCCTTCTTCTGGCTCGAGGTCTCCTCCGAAGAGCGCTGGAGCTCGGAGCTCCGGAAGCGCTTCGTCCACAAGAAGCTGCGGCTCCGCTCGACCGTGGACGGCCCCACCGAGGTCGGCGGCCTGATCCTCGACCCGGGCTACCGCGCGCACCCGCAGAAGTGCGGGAAGGCGCTCTCGATCGTGCGCTTCGCTTTCATCTCGGCGCACCCGGAGCGCTTCGAGCGCCAGCTCATCGCCGAGATGCTCTCGCCCTTCGACGCGCACGGCAGGAATCAGCTGTGGGAGGCCTTCGGCGCCCGCTTCACCGACCTGCCGTACCGCGAGGCGGACCATCTCTCCGGGCGGACGAAGCAGTTCATCGCGGATCTCTTCCCCGAGGATCCCGTCTACGTGACGCTCTTCCCCGAAGAGGTGCAGAAGGCGATCGGCGCGTCCGCCGAGAGCGCGAAGGCCGCCGTGCGGATCCTCGAGGAGATCGGCTTCCAGCCGCTGAACCAGGTCGATCCGTTCGACGGAGGGCCGTACTACGGCGCCGCGCGCGACGCCGTCGTCTCGGTGCGGGAGCGGCGCGAGCTCGTGCTGCCCGGGAAGCCCCGCGCGCGCGCGCTCAGCGAGGCGAAGACGCTGGCGCTGCTCTCCACCGAGGTGCGCGGCGCGTTTCGCGCGACGGTGGTGCCGCTCGACGACGAGGGCGCACCGGTCGTCTCGGCCGAGTGCCGCGAGGCGCTCGGCGTCCGGAGCGGCGACCGCGTGAGCGTGACTCCGCTGCCGTGACGGACGTTCTGACGAGCGTCTCACCCGCGGACGCGAGCGACGAGGTCGGGCGCTTCACGATCTCGGACGCGGCGGCGGTGGATACCGCGGTCGGGCGCGCGCGGCGCGCGTTTCCCGCCTGGCGCGACGCCGGACTTGCGGCGCGCGCGGCCGTGCTGAAGCGCTTCGCCGCGCTCGCCAGCGAACGCGCCGAGGAGCTCGCGCGCCTCATCGCGCGCGAGGTCGGGAAGGCACTCTGGGACGCGCGCTCCGAGGCCGCGCTCCTCGCCGCCAAGGTGGACGCGACGCTCGGCCCGGGCCTGGAGCTGGTGCGCGAGATCGAGGCCGGCCCCGGCGCGCGCGCCAGCTTCCACCCGCGCGGCGTCCTCGCCGTGCTCGGCCCGTTCAACTTCCCCGCGCACCTCCCGAACGGGCACATCGTGCCCGCGCTCGCGACCGGGAACTGCGTGGTGTTCAAGCCGAGCGATCTCGCGCCGGCCGTCGGCGCCTGGCTCTGGCGCGCGCTCCAGGACGCCGGCCTCCCGCCCGGCGTCTTCGAGCTGGTGCAGGGCCGCGCCGAGACGGGGCGCGCGCTCGCGCTCCACCCCGACGTGGACGGCATACTCTTCACGGGCTCCTGGGCCGTCGGCCGCTCGCTCTCGGAGGCGACGCTCGACCAGCCCGGCAAGCTCCTCGCGCTCGAGCTCGGCGGGAAGAACGGTATGCTTGTCTGGCGCGACGCCGACCTCCCGCTCGCGCTCGCCGAGGCCGCGCTCTCGATCGCGGCCACCACGGGCCAGCGCTGCTCCTCGCTCTCACGGATCTTCGTCGCGCGTCGCGTCGCCGACGAGTTCACGGAGCGGCTCGCGAAGCTGCTCGACGGCCTCGCGCTCGGTCCGCCGCTCGAGCCCGGCACCTTCATGGGCCCGCTCGTCTCGCACGCGGCGCACGAGCGCGTGACGAGATGGCGCGCAGAGGCCGGCGGCGAGCGCCTCCTCGTGGGCGAGACGAAGCTCCCCCCGCCGTACCTCGCCCCGGGTCTGGTGCGCTTCGCCTCGCTCGACCAGTCGCGGCCGTACCAGCGCGAGGAGATCTTCGGGCCCGAGGCCGCGCTCTACGCCGTCGACGACCTCGACGAGGCCATCGCCGCCGTGAACGACTCCGAATACGGGCTCGCGGCCTCCGTGATGAGCCGCGACCGCGCCGTCTACGAGCACTGCGTCGGGCGGATCCGCACGGGCATCCTCAACTGGAACCGCGGCACCATCGGCGCCTCGAGCCGGCTTCCCTTCGGCGGCGGCAGGAAGAGCGGGAACGACCGGCCCGCCGCGCTCACCTCGACCCTCTACTGCACCACGCCGCAGGCGCACGTCGAGTACGCGGGTGCGCTCGACCCGAAGACGCTGCCGCCCGGCTTCCCGGAGTTGACATGGGGATTGACATGGGGACGGAGTTGAAATTCAACTTTCGCCCCGGGGCGGAGTCCTGAGGCGTGGCGTACCGGCGCACCGTGCTGATGGGCGACCCCGCCTTCTTCAGCGTGCAGGGCGGCGCGAACCCGCACACGCGGACGCGCTGGGGCACGCGGCGCACGGTCGACCGCGCCAAGGCGCAGGCGCAGTGGGCCCGCCTGCGCGACGTGCTCACCGACCTCGGCGTGCACGTCCTCGTGGTGCCGCCCGATCCACGGCAGCCCGGGCTCGTCTATCCCGCGAACGCCGGCTTCCTGACCGATCTCGACGCCGAGCAGCCCCTCGCCGAGAAGACCTTCCATCTCGCGAACCTGCTCCCGACGCGCGCCGGCGAGAAGCTGCACTACCGGCGCGTGCTCGAGGCCGCCGGCTTCCGCTGCGCCGACCTCGACCCGCGCTTCCGCATGGAGGGCGAGGCCGACTTCTTCCCCGTCCGCGACCGCCACCTCCTCACGCACGGCCGGATCGAGCGGCAACGCTTCGTGCCCGCGTTGGGCTGGCCGCCCTGGCGGCGCATCTACGGCTTCCGCACCGACCGCGCGGTCGAGCCTGTGCTCCGCGAGATCGTGAAGCCGCGCGAGGTGCTCCGGATCGAGCTCGTGCAGGAGGCCCACTACCACGGCGACACCGCGCTCTGCGCCTTCGGCCCGGACCGGCGCTTCCTGCTCGCCTGGCCTCCCGCCCTCGCGCCCGGCGCGTGGGAGCGGCTCGAGGCCGCCTTCCCGGGCGCGCTGCTCGCGCTCTCCGACGAGGACGCCGCCTGCTACGCCGCGAACTCCTTCACGCTCACGCAGGGCGGCGCGTCACACCTCGTGATGCCGGGCGGCGTCTCCGAGCAACTCCAGGCCCAGGTGCGCGAGCGCGGCGTCGAGCCCGTCATGGTGGACGTCTCCGAGTTCCTCGCGAAGGGCGGCGGCAGCGTGAAGTGCATGATCGGCGACCTCGGGCCGGTGGCGGAGGCGGCGTGAACGCCAACGAGACGAATCCTGCGCAGGGCTGGTACCACCGCCCCTGGGCAGTGCTGCTCCTGTTGTTCGTCGTCCTCGGACCCCTCGGGCTCCCGCTCCTCTGGAGGAGCGGGAGCTTCACTCGACCGTGGAAGATCGTCCTCACCATCGCGACGGTGATCTACACCGTCCTGCTCCTCGATTCGACGCTCGTGGTGGTGCGCATGGCGCTCGAACAGATCAAGCCCGCATGAGATGGAGCGAAGCGCGGCCACGACCTCGGGCCGCCCGCTCCATGCCCTCGGCGGTGTTCTCCCAAACGCAGACGCCGCCTGCTACGCCGCGAACTCCTTCACGCTCACACAGGGCGGCGCGTCACACCTCGTGATGCCGGGCGGCGTCTCCGAGCGGCTCCAGGCCCAGGTGCGCGAGCGCGATGTCGAGCCCGTCGTCGTCGACGTCGCGGCCCTGCGTGATACTCGGCCCATGACGCTCCAGACGCCGTCGCGGCCGTCGCTCGCGACCGTGCCCGCCGCCCGTCGCGCCGCCGCCGCCCTGCTCGGCCTGCTCGTCCTCACGCTCGGTGGAACGTTCGGGTACATGGCGATCGAGGAGATGCGCTTCCTCGACGCGCTCTACATGACCGTGATCTCACTCACCACGGTCGGCTATCGCGAGGTGCAGCCGCTCTCCGACGCCGGGCTCTGGTACACCATGGCGCTGCTCGCGGTCGGAGTCGGGCTGGTCTTCTACACCGTGGTGCAGGCCGCCGCCTTCCTGCTGGAGGGGCGCCTGCTCGATCTGTGGGGCAGGAGGAGCACGATGCGCGCGATCGAGGCCATGCAGGACCACGTCGTCGTGTGCGGCTTCGGGCGGCTGGGCCGCGCGGTCGCGCGGCAGCTCGCCGCGGCTCGCACCTCCTTCGTGGTGGTCGATCCCGATGCCCGTGCCCAGGCCGAGTGCGAGGCGCGGGGCTGGCCCTGTCTGGCGGGCTCGGCGCTGGACGACGACGTCCTGGCCGCCGCCGGCATCGCGCGCGCGCGAGCGCTGGTGGCCGCGATCGGCAGCGACGCCGACAACGTCTTCGTCGCGCTCTCCGCGCGCGAGCACAATCCCGCGCTCCAGATCCACGCGCGCGCCGAGACCGAAGAGGGGGTGCGGCGGCTGCGCCGCGCCGGTGCCAGCCAGGTCATCTCGCCGCATCAGCTGGGCGGCTCGCGCATCGCGAACGCCATCGTACGCCCCGGGGTGGTCGAGTTCCTCGAGCTGTCCGACGTCGGCACGGCGAGCGAGATCGACCTCGAGGAGGTGCGCATCGGCGAGCAGAGCGCCGCCTGCGGCGTGCGGCTGCGCGAGCTTCCGGAGCGGGGCGTCCGCGTCTCCGTCGTCGCGATCAAGCGCGGAGAGGACCCGCTCCGGCTCCAACCCGGCCCCGACGACGATCTGCGCGCGGAAGACCGTGTGATCGCGCTCGGCGACCGTGAGAACCTCGGGCGGCTCGCCGCGCTGGCCGGCGCAACCCGTGCCTCCTAGGCGCTGCCGGTCACGAGGAACTGCGGGAGCAGCAGCAGGTAGCGGCCCGCGTCGATCGCCTCGCGCAGCTCGGCGACGATCGCGTCGAGCTGCGCCGCAGGCAGCTTCCCCGACGCGCGCGCGTACTGGACCATGTTGAGCACCACCGCCGCCATGTGGCCCTTCACGTCGGCGTTCGCGAGCACCTGGAGCTGGACGTCGCGGAAGCCCGCGGCGCGGAACAGCGCGTAGAGCTGGCGCCCGATGTGAGGCGTCCGGTAGGCGTGCCGGGCCGCGGCGAACAGCTCGGCGCCGCGCTCCGGCCCTAGCGGCTCGACCGCGATCAACCCCCAGTCGCTGTCGATCACGTGCGCGAGCCCGCCCGGGCGCAGCACGCGGCGGAACTCCGCGAGTGTGCGCGCCGGGTCGTCCACGTACTCGAGCACGTTCTTGCAGACCACGCGGTCTGCCGCGCCGGCCTCGAGGGGCAGCACGTCGTCCGTCACCGCCCGCACCTCGACGCGCTCGGCCACGCCCTCGGCCGCGGCGCGCTCGGTGGTGCGCTTCCGGAACTCGGGGTTCAAGTCGAGCGCGAGGACGCGACCGGCCGGTCCGACGCGGCGCGCCAGCTCGACGGCGAGATGGCCCGGGCCGCAGCCGTAGTCCACCACCGTGAGACCCGGCTCGAGGCGCGCCGGCGCCAGCAGCGGCTCGAGCTGGGGCCGCCAGCGGAACATCTCCTCGTAGGCGTCGAGCCGTTCCGGCTCGACCGTCACCCAGTGGTCGCGGTAGTAGGTCGCATCGCTCACGCGCGCCCCACGATACTGCGCCGCGGGCGGAGCTGCGGGTGGCGCGAACCGATCGGCGACCTGAGGCTGCTGGCGACCTAGACTCGACCGCGCCATGGCCCCGGCCGCGTCGTCCGACGGCAGGCGCCCCGCGCCCGCCTACTGGCTCACGCGCTTCGCGTTCCTCCGCATGCTCGGGCTCGTGTACACGGTGGCGTTCGCCATCCTGGTGCTGCAGGGAGAGGCGCTGCTCGGGAGCCGCGGCCTCCTGCCCGTCGCGGACCATCTCGCGCAGCTGTTGCGCGACCACGGCCGCGGCTCTGAAGCGTTCCTCCAGGCGCCCACGCTGTTCTGGCTCAGCGCCTCCGATGCGT
>Ga0187893_10012820_pt1 | contig 11811 bp, 11 predicted proteins | sample MA1701074metaG_FD_139574 | JGI IMG/M metagenome (GOLD analysis project Ga0187893, IMG submission 139574) | White microbial mat communities from a basaltic lava cave in the Kipuka Kanohina Cave System on the Island of Hawaii, USA - MA170107-4 metaG ... | reverse complement strand
TGGCTCGCGGCGAGCTGCTCCTCCAGGGACACCCCAATCTTTGATCACGAACGGCGGCCCCTGTCGATCCCCGCCGGCGTGTGGTTTCCCACATCCGTTTTTCGCGGGGCTGAACGGTTACGGACAACATGGTTTCATCACGGGACTCTTCGACGGCTCGCGTGCCTGGGCCGTCGTGCAAAGCTCAACGAGCGAATGTTTCAGACGTGTTCGGCCAGCCAGCGGCGGGTGAACTGAGTCGTAGCCCGATAACTCGCTTGCACCTCGTCGACGACGAAGTGTTCGATCATCCCACCCACGAACGGCACGTGACACGTACACTCTGCCTCCCAGACGCGCACGATTGTGCCAGAACGGGACTCCAGGCGATATGTCCCGCGTGACGTGAACTTGTCCGCCAAAAAGCTCGGTGTGGTCACCACCTCCATCGCATTGGAGGCCAATATCAGGCGATTATCTTCGACGTAGGACACGGCCCCGCGCGCGAATTTCTGCAGGACCGCTGGGATCTCTCTCCGGGGCGTGAGCCGCTGGCGACGGTGTATGCTTCGATCCAGGCCTTCGCCCGTGCGCGTGAGCTCGATCAACTCGCGATCGATCCCGAGATGCTCGAACAGAGCCGTATTGTACGTTTCGTCAAAAAACATGTCCCAGTAACGATCCGTAGAGACGTCGAATCCGTCTTCGATGCGATAGCGCATGGTTGACGCACTCGAGCATGGTTTTCCCAGGACGTCACGCGGAGCCGGACACCCCCGATTTCGTGGCTGCGACCTCGTCAGGGAGCGACTCTCGTGGACCCGCCATGTGCGTGCGCGCGCGAACGGAGGGATCTCGCAGCACCACGGCAAGCGCCACGGCACCCACGAGCTCGCCAAACCACAGTGTGGCGGCTCGGATCAGCATCGTCGACGCCATCGCGACCGGTGGGGTAAGCGCCACAAGGCTCGCCGACAACACGGCGAGTGATGCCTCTGTTGCTCCGAGCCCACCAGGCAAGAAACTGAGCGCACCGAGCAGCGTCGTCGACGACCACAAAAACGTGGCGGTTTCCAGGGTGGCTCGTGCAAGCGCGAAACCATGGAGGACGCACAGGTAACCGACACACTCCAGGCCCCAACCAAGCACGGAAAGCGCACAGAGGATCAGCATGCGATGGGGTCGAAGCAGTGTCGCGCTGCTGTGCGCTACGTCGGCTGCACGTCGCTTCAGCGCGCCAAGTCCGGGGACTCGACCAAGCCCACGAAGCAGTGTTTCCGTGGCTGTCGCCGAGCCGAGCATCAGCATGGCCCCTGCGACCAGGGCCACCGCCGTGACGATTCCGGGCATGACGGCAGGCGCAAGCGTGTCCACCCGAGCGAGTCCTGTCAGTGCCAGCAAGACGAGCGCCACGACATCGGAGAGGCGGTCGATGACGACGATGGGGGCGGTGCGTGCAAACGAGATACCCACCGTGGCGCGGAGCAGCGCGCTGCGAAGTACCTCGCCAAGCTTGCCGGGTGTGATCGACATGCTGAGGCCCGCGAGATAGATCGCGAACGAGCGGGCACGGGTGAGCCCCGGCGCGTCGTTCCGGACGCCCACCCACGACAGGCACAACTCCCATTTTGCGAACCGCAGCAGGTAATTGACTGCGGACAGGCCGAGCGCCAGCCAAAACCACCGCCACGTATAGCCGTCGAGCGCATCGGTGAGCGCAGTCGCATCGACCCACAGCACCGCGGTCACATAGACGACTACAGCAAGCGCGAGACCGGTCAATGCATGCCGCAAGATTCGGCTCACGTGCACGCCGTCTCCATGTCACGGCGGGCGCACGTCACGATGGGCTCACGTCGGGGGCCAGCTCGGAGATCACAGCTCGTCCGGAACGCTCGTAGACGTGCCAGGCGTAGGCAAACCTGCCTGGCGCATGGGGCGGCAACGCCAGATGTGCCCTCCCTCCGTTGCCGAACGGGCGTTCGAAAACCCGTTTGCCGTCGTTGCGACGCCAGAGCGCAGTCCATCCGAGTCCTTCGGAGCGCGGCAACACTCCCACCCGTGGCCACGCTGCGACATTGCCCTCGATGCGGAGGTCTTGTGTAGTGATGGCGTGTGCGATCCCCAACCGAGCGTCCAGCCAGGCATCCATCGTGGCCATCAGCGAGAGATCCGCGAACGTGCTGGTGGCCACGATGTGCTCGACCGACGAGAGGCTCGTGATCCCCCCTGCACCCTCGTCGACAGCGGCCCACCAGGTGCCGTCGAGCACCAATACCGTGTCTGCGAATACCTCCGCTGCTACCCGTGCACCCAAAGCGCAAGCATCCAAATGATGGCCACCGCAGCACCGGCCGAGCGCGTCGAGTGCCGATTGCACGGGCCCTTTCCAGGCACCTCCGCCCTCGCGATGATGAATCATCGGGGCGAGCATCACGAGGGACGTACCGATCCAAGCGCGCGGGATCCTGGCCGATCCTCGCAGTCCCGGCACGTGAAGGTCGACCGTGGGGCGCGTGGCATGAGCCTCGATACCGTCCATCGCGAGCCGACGAGCCAGGCTTGCCGGAGGTTCGAAGCTGCCCGCGTGGGACCACCTCGCCAGATCGCATCGCGCAGGGCCTGGATCCGATCCCCCGAGCGATCGATACCGCCCGCGTTGCTCTCGCAAGGCCACCCCGATGCCGTGGTACGTCCACGGTGAAATCGTGCTGCCGGGATGTGCACCGCGAAGGATCGGCAACAGCGTGACGTCCCTTGCCCGAGGGAATCGGTCCACGAGGTCCCGCACCGAACGCAACACGGCGTCGTGCGGCCGCCCCGGCTCGAGCGCGTGGACGTGCACGACGGGTCTCACGGGCCCGGGAGCATATCAGCTGCTCACGCGTATATTGAGGTGGGGTGCTTGTTTGTGGTGCGCGGCCAGGCGACGCTCGCGTCATCATGAGCAAGCGGACGATTTGGCTCGGTCGAGTTTGGGACCGAGGGTCGCTCCATGTCGTGCGTGTGGCGACCGACGGCGCGCCGCCAGGGCCAGACGACCGTGTCGAGGAGATCCCCGACCCGTTCGATCGGGCGATCGACGACGTCTGGTCGTACGCGACCAGCGTGAGTCGTGTCGCGAATGGTTTGTCGGCCCCGCTCGGTATGCTCACGATTGCACCACCGGTGCTTCCCCGCAAGATCATCGCGGTTGGTCGCAACTTTCGTGCGCACGCAGCGGAGTTCGGCAACGAAGTGCCCGAGGAGCCGTTGCTGTTTCTCAAGCCATCGACGTGTTTGTTGGCTTCACAGGCATCGCTGTCGCTTCCGCGTGGCTACGACCGCATCGACATGGAAGCAGAGCTCGTCGTGGTGATTGGCCGATCCAGTAAACGACTCGATCGAGCGCGGGCCCTCGAGTCTGTGGCCGGCTATACGCTCGGCAACGATATCTCCAATCGCGATCTTCAGAAACGTGACAAGCAGTGGACACGGGCCAAAGGTTTCGACGGATTCGGTCCTGTTGGTCCGTTCATACGCTTGTTTGCGCCTGGGACCGAGCTTGCGTGGAGTGAGCTGCGTCTGCGTGGATATATCGACGACGTATGTCGGCAGGACGCGGCACTTTCCGACATGGTGTTCGGTGTGCGTGACGTTCTTGCCTACGTGAGCGAAGGCATGACGTTGGAAGTCGGCGACCTGGTGTTCATGGGCACCCCCGAAGGGGTTTCGCCTCTCTCACCTGGTTCTATCACCCGTGTGGAGATCGTGCGAGACGAGCAGCCCATGTTCGGTCGTCTGATAAATCCCGTGTTTTAGCTCCCGCTGTCTCATTGACACGCTCGCGTGGCCGGACCACCATGGACGCGACGCCCAAGGCGAGAGGAGCAGACCATGAAATGGATCGTCGGCTTGGATCTTCGACCTCACAGTCAGGGCGCTATAAAGTTCGGCGCTTGGCTCGCCAAGACCACGGGAGATCAACTCGTGGGCATCCATGTGCTCGAGGAATCCCATCTTCAGCAGATCCTACGTCATCATCACCTCGATGAAGTGCTGAAAATCTCGCGCGAGGCTGCCACGCAGGCGGTCGCGGGCGCGGGCGCTTCGGATATGCTCGGCGAAGCTTATGTCGTGCACGGTTTGCATACCGACGAAAGTCTCGCTGCTGCCAAGGTCTACCACCACGGCGGCGGCCTGTTGATTGGACGTCACGCCAAGCAAGAAGACCATGCCATCGTGAGGCTTGGACGGGTCGCCAGGCGAATGTTGCGTCGTCTGCCCGGCCCGGTCATCGTGGTGCCCCCCGATCTCGAACCGGCAAACATCGGTTCTGGTCCGGTCGTCGCGTTGACCAATCTCACGAGCGATTCCGAGGCCGCCTGCAAATTCGCCAAACACTTGGCCGATCGCATTGGTCGCAAGCTCGTCGTGGCGCATGCGGTGCCATTGCCGGAGGATTACGGTGCGCAATATTTGCCCGCGGACTCACTCGGTAAGCTGAGGATTCAACACCAGGAGGAAGGCAGGCGGGATCTCGTGGCGTGGACGCATGGCCTCGGTCTCGCAGATGCACAGCTTTATGTCATCCAAGGGCAGCTGGTACACCATACGGAGCAGCTCGTGCGGAACCTGGGCGCAGCGTTGCTCGTGTGTGGATCGAGGCGACTCAGCTTGTTGGATCGCGTACTGCTGACCAGCACCGGAAGCGAGCTTGCTTCGGTGTTACCGTGCCCGGTGGCCGTTGTCCCTCCCAACTAGCCGAGTCAGGCTGTCCCGGCCAGTTGCTGTAGCTCGGTATCGGTGAGCTTCACCTGTGGCAGGCCGCGATAGAGGCTACCCATGTCGCGCCTCGGACCATCTGCGTCGTGGGGCTCGTGGGGAATGTCCAGGGTGTGCAACGGAGGGTCGATGAACCTGGCATCGACGGCAATCGCCAAACGGCCCGCGCACGTGCATGGGTTCTGGCGATCGACGTGATAGCAGCGTGGCGTCAGGTAGTCCTCGATGCGCTTGCGGGCGCGCGTGAGCCTGACGCGATACGCACTTTCCTTGATATGGAGCAAGTTGGACGCGTCGACAGGAGAATAGCCGAGCAGATCGGTCAGCACGAACGACAGTCGCACGCCCGGTGGCAAGCAGCCCATGACGGACGTCAGACACGTGCGCTTGAGCTCCCACAACATCAGGTGCACCCGCGTGGGATCCGTCGTGCCGTCGTTGCGCAGGTCGATCGGACGCGTGATGTCACTTCGTAGGATCTGGTCCAGCACGTCGAAGCTCTGTTCGGCCTTGCGGCCCAAACCCTCCTCCAAATTGCGAGCAAGCATTCCCAACAGCGTCTTGCCGGGATTGCTCTGCTCGAGAATCGACGTCTCTCCCTGGATCGCGGCTTCGCGCGCGAGCGCCTGCAAATACCGCTGCGCCTCGGCCCGATTGCCGCACATGTGATAGGCGAATGCGTAGAGTCCAGGCAGCTCCAAGAGGAGCAGCTCGCGAAGGGATGTGGGTCGATTTGGCATGCTGGTTTGCGTTATGCAACCCTGTCATGTTCGCGAAGCGAGGCCAAGCTTCGCTTCGAGCGCGTACCAGAAGCGAGCCTGCATGGTGTCGTTGCCGCGCAGCGCGTAGAGCTGGTTGATTTCCTGCATTCCCGTCGGGCTTGTCACGTTGATTTCGCTCAGGAAGTCCCCCAAAACATCGATTCCGACGAAAAATTGTCCTCGTTCACGGGCAAAAGGTCCAACTCTGGCGCAGATCTCGCTGTCGCGTTTCGTCAGTGTCGTGCGCTCGGGCCGGCCGCCTGCATGGAAATTGTTCCGCAGCTGTCCTGGTGCAGCCACACGAAGCACCGCACCCACGGGCTCTCCGTCGAGGAGCAAGATGCGCTTGTCACCCCGACTGGCCTCCGGAATGTAGGCCTGGGCCACCGTAAAGCGCTTGCCTTCCGCGATCGCGAGCTCGAGGATGCTGCCGAGGTTCGCATCGTCTTCCCGTGCAAGGAGGATCTCGCGGCCTCCGAACCCATAGAGCGGCTTGAGGACCATTGTGCCAGCGTGTGCGTGCATGAACGCTTTCAGATCGGGGAGCGTGCGCAGCAACGCCGTGTGTGGAATGAGGTCCTCGAACTCGAGGATCGCCAGTTTTTCGTTCAAATCTCGTAGCCCACGCGGATCGTTGAGCACGAGTGTCTTGCCACGAACACGGTCGAGGCACAACGTCGCTGCGATGTAGTCGGCGTCGACGGGCGGATCCTTGCGCATCAACACGACGTCGAAGCTCTCGAGCTCTCGTTGCTTCTGTGCTCCAGTAGCGATGATCGGCAGTGTCACGAGCTCACGCGCGGCATCGAACCCGAACCCGAGCGGCACACAGTGGGCAAAGGGCGTGCTTCCCTGAAGCCCAAGGCCGCCCAAGCCGACTCCCCATGGTCGATGGCCGCGGCGCAGCGCCTCGGCGATCATCACGTGAGTGCTGTCTGCCGAGGGATCGAGCGTATGTAGAGGGTCGAGCACGAACAGGACCTCGAGCGAATCGCCGCTGGAGAGTTCCTCGAGGTCCGCGCCGGAGGCTCCGGTCATGCGTCATCAAGCATAACGCCAGGCTGGAACTCGCCCGGAAAGTTGGTACGTTGGGTGCCCGCCCACATAATGGTAGGGAGAATGCCTACATTTGCCCACCTTTCAGGGTCGACGCCCGAGACGTGGCTCGCCGAGCTGCCACCGCTCGATTGGCGACGGGTGAGTCAGATCCAGCTCATTCGAAGGGTCGTCCGCGAGGTCATGTCACCGAGCGCGCTCGAGCTTCTGTTTGCTCACTCGGACCACGTGGTCGAAACCGGGGTCGATGCCGGCGATCCCACCCGACTTTATGCGACCGTGATGGTCACGATGGACTTGCAGCGTTGTCGCGAGTCTCTCCGCGAGCCAGTGGATCCCGCGACTGCGCAGCGCGTTGCCGAGTTGCTCGTGGAAGCCCGGGTGCGGCGCAGGCTTGCCGAATTGGCGGCAAGACAGCTGTCAGAACGAGCGGGTCGAGAGATCCCACCCGATGCCATCGATCTCGAGCTGAGCGTGCGCGTGGACGGCTGCTCGATTCTCATCGACGCCGACGCCGTCACCTCGAGCGCGGCTTTGCGGGCCGCCGAAAGGTCCCGATGAACCCGTCGTCCGGCACGGGTGCCGTGCCCACCGCCCCCAGTGGGGCGTTCTCTGTGGCCGAAACGGCGCGGATCGTGGGTGTGCCTGAACATCGCCTGAGGTATTGGGCACAAACGGGTTTCGTGGTGCCGTCACGGCGCGACGGTGGTCGTCCGGGATACGCATTTCGGGATCTCGTGGCGGTCAAGGTTGCCAAAGCCCTGCTCGATGCGGGGCTCCCACTTCAGCGTGTGAGACGCAGTCTCGATGCCCTGCGCGCGGGGCTGCCGGACGATTTCGACATGTTGGCACGTGTGCGCGTGCGCTGCGATCACGACCGCGTGATCGTCCAGGATCGCGACCTCGTGTTCGAGCCGATCACCGGACAACTCTTGCTCGACTTCGACGTCGGGACACTCGAAGAGCAAGCCGCTACCTTGCTCGAGCTATCGTCACCGCGTGGTTCGCAAGAGATCCAGCGCACCGCCTATGGTTGGTTTTTGATGGCGTGCGAACACGAGCGTGCGTGGGACGGACAGGACGGTTCGCAAGAAAGCTTTCGCGCAGCGAAACACGCCTACGAGCGTGCGCTCGAGCTCGATCCGGAATTTGCCGCGGCGTGGACTAACCTCGGAGGGCTGGTCGCGCGCGTGGGTGACATCAATGCGGCCCGCGATCATTTCGACGAGGCACTTCGTTGTGATCCCGAGCAACCAGAGGCCCAAGCCAACTTGGCCGAGCTCGCGCTCCGTTCGGGTGACTTCGAGGTCGCGATTGCGGGCTACCGCCAGTTGTTGCGTAGCTCTCCCGATTACCTCGACGGCGACTACGGGCTCGCACGGGCGTTGCTCGCCGTTGGAGGCAAAGCCCAGGCGCTCGCGCATCTCGAGCGATTCTGCGCCGCGGTAGACGCGATGCCTTCGGAAGAACGCAGTGGTGAATTGGAGCAGCGCGCATCGTGTGCTCGGAGCGTAGCCGCCAAGCTTCGATTCGAGCTGTTCGACGTGCCGACCTGTTAAGACTCTCATCATGGTGATGACAGGTCGCGAACGTTGTCTCGGCCTTTTGGTCGAGCACCTGGCCGGCTCATCGCTCGGACGCAGGCTGGGTCTCGACCGCGTGGCCACCATCCGGGACCTCCAGGCCAGCGTTCCGGTCATGGACGCTGTGACACATGCTCGCGAAGTCGAAGCCCAGCTCGGGTTTGGTTTGCTCGATCGACACGACTCGCGCCTGGTCGAGCAGCTCGAACGAGAGCGTACCTGGGCGGTCGATGCGCTGCGCGCACGAACACGCACACATTCTCGTGTCCGGTTGGTAATTCTCTGGGCTGGCCCCGAGCTTCACACCAAAGGTGGTCTGCTGGCAGATCTGGCAGCGATCGATGCCGAGCTGATTCAGATTGATCGTCTCGAGCCAGAAACGGAGCTGCGCGATCGCTTGCTCGCACTCGCGCCGGATGTACTCGTTGCACCGAGCGTGTTCACGATGAGGTGGGTCGAACGTGTGCTGCGAGGACCGCTCGATCGCTGGTTGCCGAGCGTCGTGGATGTGCTTGCAGAACACGATCTCGAGCACACGATTCGGGCCAGCACGCGTGTTCGAGCGGTCGGATGGTTCCACACGCACGGGCGTATCGGTGTGCCGGCGCCCCACGCTTCGGCCCGCCATTTTACGCTCGCAGTGGGCACCACGATTCTGGAGCTATTGCCTCAAGGCGACCCCGAAATCGATGGTCGACTGCGTACAGCGAGCGTCACCGTACTGCCGGAGCAGGCTCGCATCGGTCAACGTTATGAGATCGTATTGACGTCGGTGCTCGGGTGCTTGCGGCTCCGCACCGGCGAACATGTGCGCGTCGTTGGTTTCGATCCTCCGACACGGGAGGCTCCGATTCCTCGCCCTCGGGTGGTCAGGATCGCCGCGCCTCCGCCCGATATCGCGCTCGAGTCCGTGACCCTGTCCGGGGCATGGTTGGGCGCCTGTGTACGACAAGCGTTTCACGCCGAAGATCCAGCGTTCGTGGCTGCGCGAATTGGCGCTGAATCGGTTTCCACTGTGTGGCATCCACCTCGAGGAGCGCAGCCTCCGGGGGGCAAGGCGAGAAGGTTGGAGGTGGAGGTCGAAGTGCTCGGGCATGCGACCTCCACGTTCACGAAAACCCTGGCCTCGCGCATTGATGCTGCACTTCGTCGACGCAGCTCCGCGTACGAATTTCTGCGTGCGCAGGCCGTGCTGCTCGATCCCACGGTCCAGCTCGTCTCTCCCGGTTCGCGAGCGGCCAAGCTTTCGGAGCGCGTTCGTGCCCTTCAAGGTTCCGTGTGGCGGCCACCGATCGAGATTTTCTGAAAAGCGCGCGTCCGAAACGTCTCGGATCGAATTATTAGAATTATTAGTTTTTATATAGGAACGCGCTCGAGACGGAGATCCTGCGAGAATCCAACGATATTGCGTGGATTTACACGTCTGTCGATGAGTCAGACATACGTACATGGACTGATGTGGGCCGTGTTCGCTTTTTTACTTTATTTTAAAAAAGTAACGACGATTATGTTTTTAGACCGGATAGAAAGGCTCGCTCCCATGACGCTCGCCAGGTCCCCACGAACCATTCGCAACACGCTGCTCGGTGTGGCCTGTCTCCCGCTGACCATGTCCGCCATGGCCTGCGAGTTGCTCGATGCTCTGGATCCTCCGGCGTACGTGCAGGTGTCGGCAGTGCATCACGGTACACCGCGAGACGGCGTGTTCCCGAACCAAGAGATTGAAGACAACGGGCGACTGTTTCAGAACGACTTGGGTTGGACCGTCTATTTGTACCAGGCGTTCATTAGCCACAACGGCGTGTCGCTGGTATCGTGCGACGGCGAACAGCACAATCTGGCGATGAACCGCGGTCCGATCCCGGACTCGATCGAAATACCAGACCTCGAAGGTAATCCCGTGACAATGAGCAGTCTACCGTCGGGTGACTACTGCAAGTTGCGGGTGAGCTACGGTCCTTGGCAACTCGAGGGCAATGGGGAGAATTGGGCGCCGGGTGTCGACGCAGCCGCGGGTGCCACCGTGTACATGACGGGTTTCGCAATCAAGAACGGCAAATCCACGGCGTTCGAGATCCACGTCCCGCTCTCCCTCGATGTCGAGTTGGACATCTCGGAGATTGACAATGGTGATCCGCTGGCGCTGTCAGGAGAACTTGGACTCGCTGAAAGAGTCACGCTGTCCAAAACCTACGATCGTTTTTTCGACGGTACCGACTTCAACGCGCTCGATCTCGGTTTCATCCAGGACCACGTGCTCGCGACTCTCGAGGAAGACACCCGAGCGTTTCTGGGCAACATCGTGCGTCCAGAATAAACTTCGCTTCGGATGTGCAGGCCCGCCAACCCGCGCAGCATCATCGAGCGCGGCCTGGACGGCAACTGTGTGAACTGGGGCGAAGACGTGTGCGTCACGGGAGCCTAGAGGGCTGACCATCTGGGTGCTTGAAATGCGTCCTAGATGACGTTGCAGGTGCCTTCCACACACGAGACCTCGGGACAATCGTTGGCGTCTAGGCACCGCAACGAACAGATCGTCCCATCACAACGTGCGTCATCCAACATGTCGATACCGCACTCATCGTCCGTTGCACATTCGCTTGTACTCGTCATGTCGAAGTAAGCTTCACAAGACGCGTAGCGAAGTGAGCAAACGGCTGCTGTACCCCCTTCGACTGCGTCCTTGGAACTGGGATAGCCGAATGGTTCCGTACTTCCACATGACGTTTGCAGCCACTGGCAGAAGTACCCAGTGTCCGTGCCGTCCACGATCATCCGCACGCAGGCCATGTCCGGTTCACACTGCACCGTAGCAACACACGGTTCGCACAAACCCGCGCTGCCAGGCGCAGCATTGGTGCACGTGCGGTTCGTGCGGTTGCAGATGTTGCCGTCGCAGTCGTATTCGTCGAGGCATTCGACGCAGACGGCTTCCTCGCAGATTCTGGTGTCAGGGAAGTGAGCACAGTGCGTGTCGTTGGAGCACGGGTCACACTCGCTGGTGGGAGTGCAGTCGGCGAAGAACGGGTCAGGGCAGTCGTCGTCGAGGACGCAACCGACGCAGGTGTTGCTGGCGTCATCGCACACAGGCGTGGGGTCTTGGCAAGCGGAATCATTGGCGGCGGTGCACTGGACGCACATGTCCGCGGGGCCGCAGGCTGAGCCGCTCGGGTCTCCAGTACAGTCGTCGTCCGTTCGGCATTCCCGGCCTTCGCTGGTAGCAGTGCTGGTATGGGAGCCAGTGCTCGAGCTCGAACCATCCGTCGTGCCGAATGTGCTGGTCGAGCTCGTCGTGTCGCCAGTCGCGTCCGTTTCGATGTCTGTCCCCGTTCCCGTTCCGCCTTCGGGCTGCCATAAACACACATCGTCCAGCGACTCGGCGTCCGTCTTCGTGACGCAGCCATCTTTTTCGTGGAAGCAGGCGTTGCAGACGGGACGAGCGCCGTCGGTTTCCTGGACGCAAAATTCATCAGGCGTGAGCTCATTGCGAGCCGAGGAGGCGCAGGTTGGAACGGGCAGGCAACTGGCATCCTCGACCGGACCCGCGACGCAGCCGTCGTTCTCCGACACGCAGCCCGAACAAAACGGTCGGTCACGTCCGTATCTGTCGATGCACGTGAGGTCAGCGCGATTGTTGAAGCAGTGATTCGAAAACGTGTTCTTGCACG
>Ga0187893_10012819_pt1 | contig 11812 bp, 9 predicted proteins | sample MA1701074metaG_FD_139574 | JGI IMG/M metagenome (GOLD analysis project Ga0187893, IMG submission 139574) | White microbial mat communities from a basaltic lava cave in the Kipuka Kanohina Cave System on the Island of Hawaii, USA - MA170107-4 metaG ... | reverse complement strand
TCGCCCGTCAGCACGACCTTGACATGCTGCGCCGCGAAGCGCGCCACGAACCAGCAGGGCACCGCGCTGCGCACCAGGTCGCGGTCGAAGCTTTCGAGATGGTAGAGAATGTCGGGCAGCGCCTGCACGATCTCTTCCGGCGTCAGCACCAGCTCGTGATGGTCGGTGCCCAGATGGCTCGCGACCGCGCGCGCGGCGGTCAGGTCGGGCGAGCCGGGCAGGCCGACCGCAAAGGTTTTCAGCGACGGCACCTGGCGCGCGGCGAGCGCGGCGATGATCGAGCTGTCGAGCCCGCCCGAGAGCAGGCAGCCGAACGGCACGTCGCTGCGCAGCCGCTTCACCACCGCCGCCTCGAGTGTCTCGCGCAGCGCCGCGATCGCATCGCGCGTGCGCCATTTCTGCGGCGCCGCCTTCGGCACTTCGTAATAGCGCCGGAAGCCGCCATCCGACGTCCACCAGTGGCCGGCGGGAAACTCCTCGATCGCATCCGCGATGCCGGCGAGGGCCTTGATCTCGGAGGCGAGCAGCAGCGTTTCGTTGCCGCTCTCGTTGCGCCGCTTCGCCAGATAGAGCGGCTTGATGCCGATCGGGTCGCGCCCGGCGATCAGCCGGCCGCCCTCGGCGATCGCGAAGGCGAACATGCCGTCGAGCCGCGCGATGGCCTCAGGCCCGTCGCGCACGACCGCGTGCAGGATCGATTCGGAATCGCTGCCGCTCTGCCAGGGCGCCGCGCGATAGAGTTCGCGCAGCGCGCCGTCATTGTAGATCATGCCGTTGGCGACGATCGCGCTCTCGCCGGCGCCGGCATCCGGCTTCGTCACGATCGGCTGCGCGCCGCCGTCGGGATCGATGATCGCGAGCCGGCAATGGCCGAGCTGCATGTCGCCGATGAAAATGCGGCCGGTGCCGTCGGGCCCGCGATGGCGCTGGCGCCGGATCATCGTCTCGACGAGCACGGGCGCCTCGTCGCCCGAAAGGACCGCCAAACCGCACATGAACCGCCTCCGACGCGAGCGGCGCGGATGCACTCGGCAAAGCGTCGCGCCTGGCCGGAATGAGACATTCCGGCACGGGTTGATCGATTTTTCTGTGTAACTCTTACTTACGACGATGCGACGGGCGATGCAACCTTCCATCGCCGGCAATTGCATAGGATCGCTCCCAAACCTGTGCCAATGCTGTGGCGAGCGGCGGAATCGCGCGCGATCGCGTGAAATTGGTACGCGATTGCCGCGATTGCACGTCGTCGCGCGCGAAGCGCGCGCCAGCGCCGAGAGAGAAGGGCTCTGACACTCAAGCGGCGAAAGTCGGCACTTCCTTTACGCGTGCACGCTCCAATTTTCTTTCCCCCTCCCGCAATGGGAGGGGGATTCAATTTTATTCATTCCTCAAATAAGGCGCCGGACGCGTGCCGAGGACGCGCCAGGTGCCGAGGAAGCCGAGCGCCATGGCGGCGAGCGTGCCGCCGATCACGATCGCGACCGCGATGCCGATATCGAAGCCCCAACCGGTTTCGAGCAGGAAGGTCACCAACGCCCAGGCCGCGATATGGCCGAGCAGCAGCGCGAGCACGCTGGCCGCGACGCCGAGCAGCCCGTATTCGATGATGAAGCTCTTGGCGATGTCGCGCCGGGTCGCACCCAGCACTTTCAGCACCACCGCGTCGTAGCGCCGCCGGTGCGTCTGCGCCGCGATCGCGGCCGCCAGCACGAACAGGCTCGCCGCCAGCGTGACGGCCGCCGCCAGCGAGATCGCGCTGCCGAGCCCTTCCATGATGCGCGCCACCGCATCGATCGCATCCTTGACGCGGATCGCCGAGACGTTCGGGAACCGGTCCGTCACCGCGCGCTGCAGCGCGACCTCCTGCGCCGCATCCATCTCGGCGGTCGCGATATGCATCGCCGGCGCGCCGGCGAGCGCGTTGGGCGTGAAGATCATCACGAAATTGATGTCGAGCCGCTCCCAGTCGACGATGCGCAGGTTCGCGACCTCGGCCTCGATCACGCGGCCGAGCACGTTGACCGCGATCGTGTCGCCTGGTTCGAGGCCCAGCCCGGTTGCGACCTCCGATTCCATCGAGACCAAAGGCGGCCCGTCGTAATCGGCCGGCCACCATTGGCCGGCGACGAGTTCGAGATCTTCCGGCGCGTCTTCCTGCCAGGTGATGCCGCGATCGCCGCGCAGCGCCCAGGCGCCCTCGGCCTTCGGATCGAACCGGTCGGCCGGCACGCCGTCGATCTCGACGATCGAGCCGCGCAGCATCGGTTCGGTCTCGAGCTTCGTCACGCCCGGAAAGCTTCCGACCAGGTCGCCGAAGGGCGCAAGCTGCTTGTCCTGGATATCGATGAAATAGAAGGCGGGCGCGCCGGCCGGCACGCTCGAGCGCAGCTCGCGTTCGAGATTGGCCTGCACCAGCGCCACCATCACCAGGACGGTGAGCCCGAGCCCGAGCGACAGCAGCGCGCTGGTGGTCGGCGCGCCGGGCCGCCCGATCGCAGCGAGCGCGAGCCGCGCGACCGGACCGCGTTTCTTCCTGCCGCCTTTGTTCTCGCCGAGCCTTTGCGACAGGCGCTTCAGGCCGTTGGCCGCGACATGGAACAGGAAGAAGGCTGCGATCGTGCCGCCCGCGAACCAGAGCGTGAGATTGCGGTCGCCGGCGGTGACGGTTGCGAGCGCCACCAGCAGCGAAACGAACGTCGCCAGCAGCAGCAGGTCGAGGCGCGTCGGCCTGACGTTCATGCGCTGCACCAGATCGCGGAAGAGCGTGCCGGGCGGTATCTGCCGCGCGCGGATCAGCGGCCAGAGCGAGAAAGCGAGCGCGACGAGGAAGCCGCAGCCGGCGGCCAACAACAGCGGCGTCGCATAGATCGCGGGCTCGAGCGCGAGCGCGAAATTCTCGCCGAGCGGGGCGGCGATCGCAAAGGGCACCACGGCGCCGATCGCAAGCCCGATGGCGATGCCCGCGAGCGCCATCAACGACACCAGCAGCAGGTAGGTGCGGAAAATGAGTTGTGCCGGCGCGCCGAGACATTTGAGCGTCGCCACCGTCGCGATCTTCTCGTCGAGCCAGGCGCGCACCGCGTTGCCGATGCCGACGCCGCCGACCAGCAGGGTCGAGAGCCCGACCAGCGTGAGATAGAGCGCGGTGCGGTTAATGAAACGCTGCAGCCGCGGCGCCGCCTCGTCGAGTCCGCGGATGCGCCAGGCGGTTTCGGGAAATTCTTCGCGCGCCCGTTCGACGATCGTTGCTGCGGCCGGCGCATCGGCGCCCTCGTCGAGCGCTACGCGATAGTTCCAGTTGATCAGGCTGCCTTCCTGCACCAGCCCGGTCGTTTCGAGGCTTTCATCCGCCACCATCAGCCGCGGGCCGAGGATGAAAACCGAGGCACCGCGGTCGGGTTCGCGCAGCAGGATCGCGCGCAGCACGTACATCGCATCGCCGACCGCGACAGTGTCGCCCAGCCTGAGTCCCAGCCGGTCGGCGAGCGCCTGTTCCGCCACCGCACCCCAGCGCCCGTCGCGAAGGCTAAGCGCGTCGGCGAGCGGCATCGCGGGCGCGAGTACGGTTTCGCCGAACAAGGGATAGGCGTTATCGACGGATTTGAGCTCGACCAGCGTGCGGTCTGAGCTGTTGGTGTCCGTCGTCGCGGTCCCGGTCGTGTCCTGAAGGCCGGCTTCGCCGGCGGGCAACCTTGCCATCGCGCGCATGTCGCGCGTCAGCGAGACCGTGCCGGCTTCGTCGAGAAATTCGAGCTGCGCCGGATCGGCCGGCCGGTAGAGCAGGCGGAACTCGAGATCGCCGCCGAGCAGCGCCTTGGCGTCGCGCTGCAGCCCGCCGATCGCCGACGAGGTGGTCGAGCCGACCGCGGCGATGATCGCGACGCCGAGCGCGAGGCAGACCAGGAAGAGACGAAAGCCGGCAATGCCGCCGCGCAACTCGCGCCGCGCCATCGCAAACGCCAGTCGCCACGATCCGGCGTTGTTCTTCCGCGGCGACAGTCCGATTGCGCCGCCGGCTATCGCGTCAGTGCGCGCCATGAGTCACCGCCGCCGATCGTCGGTGTATGGAACTTGGGTGTTAAAGTATTTCTCACCACAGAGGCACAGAGGAAAACGAGATAGTATTCCTTTTCTGTGGACTCCGTGTCTCTGTGGTGAATTCATCCCGAACCCACGTACCGATGCGGCCTCATGGTTCGTCCCTCGACGAGCTCGGGATGAAGGGCTCACCAAGAGGGCGTGTTCTTGGAGCACAAACAAAGACCTCATCCCGAGCCTGTCGAAGGATGAGGTCGCGCACCCATCCCGCTCACCCCGCGCCATTTTTCACCAGCCCATCATGCATGTGCAGCGTGCGCGTGCAGCGTGCGGCGAGCGCGGGGTCGTGCGTGATCAGCATCAGGGTCGAGCCGTGCTCGGCCTGGCGCTGGAACAGGAGATCGATCACATGCGCGCCGGTGTCGGTGTCGAGATTGCCGGTCGGCTCGTCCGCCAGCAGCAGCGACGGGCCGATCGCGAAGGCACGCGCCAGCGCGGTGCGTTGCTGCTCGCCGCCCGAGAGCTGCGAAGGGTAATGGCCGGTGCGATGGCCGAGCCCCACGGCCTCGAGCTCCGCCCGCGCGCGCTCGAACGCATCCTCGCGCCCGGCGAATTCGAGCGGCACCGCGACATTCTCGAGCGCGGTCATGGTCGGGATCAGGTGAAAGGACTGGAACACGATGCCGATGCGCGCACGGCGGAAGGCGGCGAGCGCGTCCTCGTCGAGCGGATTGAGGTCGATGCCCGCAACCGCAACGCGGCCCGATGTCGGCCGCTCGAGCCCGGCGATCACCATCAGCAGCGAGGTCTTGCCGGAGCCCGAGGGCCCGACCAGGCTCACCGTTTCGCCGGCGCCGATTGCGAGGTCGATGCCCTTGAGGATGTTGACCGGGCCCGCCGCGCCCACCAGCTTAAGTTCGATGCGCTCCAGTTCGATCATGCACGCTCCGGAAATCATGCGGGCCGGGCCCGAGACTAGCAAACCGGCAGACGGTATCCGCCGGGAAACGCCGGCCGCGTCCCCTTACGGCCGGTTGCCACCCGCGCGATATGGCGCGGTTTCGCGCGCGTTCAACGCCGGCCGCCGTTACGGCCTCGCGCTTTTGCTCGCGCTCGCCCTCTTTCCTGCCGGTGCTTTGGGGCAAGAGGAAGGCGGGTCCGGCAGCGCCACCGACGATGCGGCGCCGCAGAATTTCCGGATTCTCGCCTTCGGCGCCTCGATCGTGCAGGGTTACGGGCTGCCGCCGGGCGAGGGGCTGACGGCCAAGCTCGATGAGGCGCTGACCGAACGCGGCTATGCGGTCGAGGTCGTGAATGCCGGCGTCTCGGGCGACACCACCGCCGGCGGGCTCGCGCGGCTCGACTGGACACTCGGCGATCGCTACGACCTCGCGATCCTCGCGCTCGGTTCGAACGACGGGCTGCGCGGCATCGATCCCGCCGACACGCGTGCCAATCTCGATGCGATGCTGGCGACACTCGCGCAGAAGAACCTGCCGGTGCTGCTGGTCGGGATGTACGCGCCGCGCAATCTGGGTGCCGACTATGTCGCCGCGTTCGATGCGATCTATCCCGCGCTCGCCGAGCAGCATCATGTTGCCGGCTTCATGCCGTTCCTGCTCGAGGGCGTCGCGCTCGATCCGGCGTTGAACCAGCCCGACGGCATCCATCCGAATGAGGCCGGCGTCGCGGTGATGGTCGAAACCATGCTGCCCTACCTGCTGCCGCTGCTGCCGGCGCCGGCTGCCGCGGCGGCGGGAACCGGCGGGTGAGCCGGGAAAATTCCGCTTTGCCACGTCCTGCAGGGGGAGAGCGGGATAGATTTCTTAACCGCGGAGGCACTGAGGAAGACGAGGGAATCTCTTCATCTCTGTGATCTCGGTGTTTCTGTGGTGAAAAATCCCCTTCTTTGGGCCGGGTTCTGCTGGCTACAGCCGCCCTTAACCGGTCCCGGAAGCTGCTCTATATAACGGGGGTTCGGGATCCCGATTCGCCGGGGAGGGTTTCGCGCCATGCGTATGTTCGTCGCGCTGCCGTTGCCCGAACCGGTCCGTGCCAGCCTCGCCACGCTCTGTTTCGGCCTGCCGGGCGCGCGCTGGGTGCGGCCCGACAGTTTCCACATTTCCCTGCGCTTCCTGGGCGAGATCGACGGCGGCGACGCCGAGGATGTCGATGCGCTGCTCGCCGGCATCCATGCGCCGGAATTCGAGGTCGAGATCGCCGATGTGGGCTGCTTCGCCAACGGGCGCAGCGTGCGCGCGGTCTGGGCCGGCGTGAAGCCGTCGCCCGCGCTGACGCATCTGCACGACAAGGTCGAATCCGCCGTGGTGCGCGCCGGCCTGCCGGCGAACGGCCAGCGCTTTACGCCGCATGTCACGCTGACACGGCCCAAGGGCATCACGCTCGAAAATGTGCGGCAGTATCTCGAGGCGAACAGCCTCTACCGCGCGCCCGCCTTCGAGGCGACGCATTTTACGCTGTTCCGCAGCTTCACCGGCGGCGAGGGTTCGATCTATCGCGCCGAAAGCGAGTACGAGCTGGCGACGGGATGATGGAGCTCGGCTTTCGCCCGGCGGGCGACGAGCGCATCGTCGTGCTGACCGGTGCGGGCATCTCGAAGGAATCCGGCCTCTCGACCTTTCGCGACGCCGACGGGATCTGGGCGCGCTACAAGCCGGAAGACGTCGCGACGCCGGAAGGCTTCGCGCGCGACCCGGCGCTGGTGCAGGATTTCTACAACAAGCGACGGCGGCACCTGCTCTCGGGCGAGGTCGAGCCGAACGCGGCGCACGACGCGCTGGCGCGCCTCGAGAATGGCTGGCCCGGCGAGGTGCTGATTGTCACCCAGAACATCGACGACCTGCACGAGCGCGCCGGCTCGACCAATCTCATCCACATGCACGGCGAGATACTGAAAGCGCGCTGCGCGGCTTGCGACGGCGTGATCGGGCAGCGCGACGATCTTGCCGTCGAGACCCGATGCCCGACCTGCCGCGAGGCCGGCACGCTCAGGCCCGACGTGGTCTGGTTCGGCGAGTTTCCCTACGAGATGGAGCGCATCTTCGAGGCGACGGGAACCTGCGGCCTGTTCGCCGCGATCGGCACCTCGTCGCACGTGCAGCCGGCGGCCTCGCTGGTCGAGATCGCGCGCGAGGTCGCCGGCGCGCACACGATCGAGCTCAATCTCGAACCGTCGGAGCGGCGCAGCTCCTTCGCCGCCGCGCATCACGGGCCGGCCAGCACAATCGTGCCGGCCTTCGTCGAGGCGCTGCTGGCGACTCACACGCGCCGGAAATGAGCCGCGCGCTCGCAAGTCTCTCGACCGAGGCGCGCGCCTGCACGATCTGCGCCAGGCATCTGCCGCTCGGCCCGCGACCGGTCTTCCGCGTCTCGACCACGGCGCGGCTGCTGATTATCGGGCAGGCGCCCGGTACGAAGGTGCACGAGACCGGCATTCCCTGGAACGATGCCAGCGGCGACCGGTTGCGCGACTGGCTGCGTCTCGATCGCGAGACTTTCTATGACGGAACTCGCATCGCGATCGTGCCGATGGGCTTCTGCTATCCGGGCGTCGATGCGCGCGGCGGCGACCGTCCGCCGCGGAAAGAATGTGCGCCCGAATGGCATCCGAAATTTCTCCCGCTGATGCCGGCGATAAAACTGACGCTGCTCGTGGGTCTCTACGCGCAGGCGCATTATCTCGGCAGCCGCCGGAAGTCATCGCTCACCGACACGGTGCGCGCCTTCAGGGAATACGGATCGGAATTCCTGCCGCTGCCGCACCCGTCCTGGCGCAATACCGGCTGGCTGAAGAAGAACCCATGGTTCGAGGCGGAACTGCTGCCGACCCTGCGCCGGCGCGTCAAGACGCTGCTGGCGGATTGAGGCGAGACGCCCGCGCAGCAGGCTTGATGCCGCCGTGGCCGGATACTTGCCAAACGCCGCGCCGGTCGGGTTTCCGTCTGAAATCCCCCTATCGTGCCGCCTCTTTCAGAATCCAGTCTCGAAACAGGCGCGCCGGCGATTGCAGCCGCTCACCGGCGCGTTCCAAAAGGTAGAAAGATTCGATGCTCTTGAGTCGGTTGGCAAAGGGCGCCACCAGCCTTCCATCTGCCAGATATCGGGCAATGAAGCATGAACGAGCCATCATGAATCCGCCACCATTCAGGGCTAAGTCGATGGCCAAGGTCGCCGTGTCGAACACCACTCTCCGGGTAGTATCGTGGATCGTGTCGTCCCCGGCGCTCGCAAACCATTCCTTCCACCCTTCGACGAATCCTTGCACGTGAATTAGACGCTGGCCGCTGAGGATTTCTGGTCTCAATGGCGGCCGCATCTTCCGAATCAATTGAGGAGCACAAACCGGGAAGATGTCGTCACGAGTAAGTTCATAAGCGGTAAGGTTGGGCCAGAAGCCCACGCCGCACCGGATCTCGAAGTCTGCATCGGAATCAAGCTCGAGAGGTGTCCATAGGCTTGTCAACAGCCGTATCTGCAATCTCGCCTCTTGCGATAGAAAATGGTGCAAGCGCGGCATCAACCATAAATGAGCAAAGCCCGCCGTAACCCGGAGCGATACAACGTCGGCAGTGCGCTTGTGGAAGAGCTCATCGGTGCCGGATCCCAGCCGGTCGAAGGCATCGCGTACGACGACCAGATACGAGAGCCCGATCTCGGTAAGCCGCAAGCCATGCGGCTGCCGCAGAAACAGCGGTTGTCCGAGATATCGCTCCAATTCGCGGACCTGTTGGCTGATTGCCGCAGCGGTGACATGCAGCTCCTCCGCCGCTCGGGCAAAGCTGATATGCCGCGCGGCTGCCTCGAAGCTACGCAGCATCGACAACGGGGGCAGTTTGCGGGTCATGAGCTGAGGCTAATCCACACTAAGGCTCCGCCTACATAACTTATTGTTTGCTCCGTGCCAACTTAAACCGGATGGTTAGGCTCGTTCGTTGCGAGGGGGACGCGATGCCTGCGGTGAGACCAAATTTCCTCATCTTCATGCTCGACCAGCTGGCACCGCAGTTTCTCCCTATCTACGGCCACAACGTGGTCCGGACGCCGGCGCTCTCCGCATTCGCAGAAGATGCAGTCGTGTTCGATGCGGCGTACTGCAACTACCCGCTCTGCGCGCCGGCACGTTACTCCTTCATGGCGGGAAGGCTGCCCACCAAGATCGGTGCCTGGGACAACGCCGCAGAATTCATGGCAGAGATCCCGACATTCGCGCATCACCTGACGGCCCTTGGCTACGACACTACTCTCTCGGGGAAAATGCATTTCTGTGGGCCCGACCAGCTCCACGGTTTCCACCGCCGCCTGACCACGGACGTCTATCCGTCGGATTTCACTTGGGTTCCGAACTGGGACCAACCCGAGGCAAGGCTCGACTGGTTCCACAACATGGATGTCGTGCGGCAGGCCGGCGTGTGTACCCGCTCGGCGTACCTCGATTTTGACGATGAAGTTGTCTTCCATGCGAAGCGCCATCTTTTCGAACTGGCACGGAATTCCAATCCGCAACCTTTTTGTCTGGTTGTCTCCCTCATCAGCCCACACGACCCCTACTTGGCACGCCCAGAACATTGGGCCCGTTACTGCCATAGCGACATCGACATGCCCAAGCTTGGCCTTGCCGATGTGGAATCGGATCCGCACAGCCGGCGCATCATTAACAGCATCGGCATGCTTGAGCCAGAGCCAAGTCCCGAGCAGATACGAAATGCTCGTCATGCCTACTATAGCTCACTCAGCTACATTGACGATTGTTTTGCCGCCCTCATGTGCGCCCTGACGGAAAGCGGACTCCACGATCAGACCATCACGATAGTGACAAGCGATCACGGCGACATGCTGGGTGAGCGCGGACTGTGGTTCAAGATGGCGTGGTTTGACAATGCCGCCCGAGTGCCTCTGATCGTCCATGCTCCAGGCCGCTTTCCGCCCCGCCGTGTTCCTGAGGCGGTTTCCCATGTCGATCTTCTGCCGACCTTGCTGGATCTTGCAGATGAAGGACATGACTTCGACGGGCCCATCGTAACTGACGGGCGGTCGCTCGTTCCTCATTTGACCGGACTTCCGGGCCATGACGAGGTGGTCGGAGAATACTTGGGTGAATGTACGAGTGCCCCAGCCATCATGATCCGTCGCGGGTCGTTCAAGTTCATTCACTGCCCGACAGATCCCGATCAGCTATACGACCTTGCCGCGGATCCATTGGAACGGACCAATCTTGCGCATCGCTCCGAGAATGCCGAACGCGTCTCTGGATTGCGGGCGGAGATCGGAAAGTCTTGGAACCTTGCCGACATCCAGCATTCTGTGGTTGCGAGTCAGAGGCGGCGTCGGTACCTCAATCGAATCCTGCGTCAGCAGAACGTCAGTTGGGACCACCAGCCCGTCGCGGATGCCAAGCATCTCTACATACGCAATAAAGTGCCAATTTTCGAGCTTGAGCAACGCGCGCGATTTCCGGCTTGGAAGAAGCCAAATGAAACAAGCGACCCTCGCCGAGCATGATGTATGACTCACCACGCGGTCGCAGCGGCGCTCAAATCCAAGAAGAACCGAATTCTTTGCTGGTCGATTCTCATCGCGTCGGGGGTTATCTACGGCAGTTCGTTTTCCTTCATGAAGATTGCGGTTTCGGGCGGCGGCAGCCCCCTTGGCATGGTGTTCTGGTTCGCAATACTCGCGACAGCTGTTCTCGCCGTCGAACTCGTGATTACGGGCAAATTTTGGACGCTCAAAATGCGACTGTTGGGATTCTGCCTGCCTTGGGGAATCCTGAGTGTTGTGTTCCCAAACTTCCTCTTTTTCTATGCCGCCCAGCAGATTCCAGCCAGCATCATAGCTATGGGTATCGCACTCGTCCCGATCCTCACGCTGGCGTGCGCTGTTCTGCTCAAACGCGAAAAGCTCACGCTACGGCGTTCCGCGGGTATCGGGTTTGGAGCAGTTGGCGTCATGATGGTGCTGTTGCCAAAGACGAGTCTGCCGGAGCCCGATGACGCTTTCTTCGTTCTTATGGCATTCATCGGCGCCGCATGTTACGCAGCGGAGCACATCTACATCGAGGCCCGCGCTCCTGACAATATCGGAATCGACCGACTTCTGTTCCTGATGTTCTCATCGGTCTCGATTCTTCTGCTTCCCCTCGTCTTGGTTACCGATAATTTTTTTGTGCCGCACTGGCCGCTGGGTGTCCCCGAAGGCGCGATGATCGCAGTAGCCACGATTACATTGCTCGATTACTTCTTCATTACTTTGCTGATTCTCCTGGCCGGTCCCGTCTTCACCAGCCAGGCGGCTTACATCGTCACGTTGGCGGGCATTCTGTGGGGTACTACGATCTTCCACGAGAGCCATTCGCCGTGGATCTGGGCAGCGATCTGCGCCCTCATGCTGGGACTAACCCTCATTCGTCCCCGCCCTGGCAATCAATCCTGACGGAGTTGCGGTGGCCACGCTCCGACCTTTGCATCCGTTCGAGCCAGCATCATTTGGGAAGAGCTGACGTAGCCGCAGGCTCGAAGTCCCAAGACGACACGCTCCCGCCGCCGCGTCTTTGCTCGGTAATCTGTCAGGCCGGAACGTCTGCGTTCTACACCATTCCGAAGATACGAGGATGAGGCGCCGCTGCTACGCCTACGCGTGCGGGATGCGCTCGGATTCCGCGGCCTGCGCCTCGAGCCGTTCCATGTCCTCGTCCGAGAAGCCGAAATGGTGTCCGATCTCGTGGATCAGCACATGCCGCACGATGTCGGTGAGGTCC
>Ga0187893_10012817_pt1 | contig 11812 bp, 12 predicted proteins | sample MA1701074metaG_FD_139574 | JGI IMG/M metagenome (GOLD analysis project Ga0187893, IMG submission 139574) | White microbial mat communities from a basaltic lava cave in the Kipuka Kanohina Cave System on the Island of Hawaii, USA - MA170107-4 metaG ... | reverse complement strand
GAGCTCCTGGAATATCTACCGACACTTTGATCCGGCGAAATTTCCCATCCCGTTTGGGATTGGAGGAGTTGTAACTCAGCAGGTAGTAACTGGTGGAGTCCTGCAGCACGGCTTGAAAGACCTGTCCGAGGTCGTTTACATCCAACAAGGCTTTTCCCCCGGTGTCGAGTGCCAAGGCGGTCAACGTTTCCTGGGAGTTCGCAATTGAGGCAAATTGGTCTCGGATGGCTCTGCCACTGTAATTCGCGTTTCCGGAAGCGCTTCCCTTGCTGGCATCACCTCCCGGCGGGGCTGCGATGAGCCCGCGCGCATCCACGGCATAGAGCGAAGTGCTTGCCTGGTTTAGCGCATCAATGGTTGCTCTGAGTTGCGATTGATTCTCCACTCCTGTCGTTAAGATGCCGCTCGAAAAGTGGACGAGAACTTTCTTTTCCGGCAACTGTTGAAACATTTTTCCTACCGACTCAATGGCGGATAGCTTGCGATCGGTGTTGAAGATATTGAACTGAGTCTCATCGGCCTGGTAAGCATCCGAGAAGTCCTCCTTGATGACGCATATCGAAGGTCGATAGGCCGCGCTCGGCACTGAGGTTGCTATCGATTAGTGCCACGGTTTGCTGTCCCCCGCCAATGCTGGACGCGTTGTCAATGGACTTGCCATAGATATAGCCTCCGTTCAACGCTAGTCCAGACGTGAAGCGCCGCTGCATGCGAAGGTTGAACGAATGAAAAACCGAAGACGCTCCCGAGGTCTGATAGAGGAACTCCTGCGCGTCGACGATCAGCCGCTCCGAACCCACCGGTTGCCGATTGGGTGAGCGAAGCAAGTCGAGCTTGGTGCCTTTTGAGCAATCACAAAAAAGGATAGATCAGCAGTCCCGCACCTACTAATCTTCGTCCAAGGTACAGTAACAGCCGAACATCGGAGCCCTGTTACTGGTTGTCAAAAGGGGATGAGTTGTTAGTGAATTCTCGATTCGTCCGACCAATTGGGAGACCGATCAAGACGAATCAGGCTGTCTCCCGTTCGTAGTAATGGTGGGAATCTGGATTTCAACCACCAGTCCTCCCTCCGCAGCGTTGGAGGCCCTGATCGAACCGTCATGCCAATTGACTGCTTTTTCAGCAATCGCGAGCCCTAGACCGACACCACCGCTCTGACGATCGCGTGCATCCGCTACACGATAAAAAGGGCGGAACAGGTCGGCCAGGGCCGTCTCGGGAACCCCATCGCCATGATCACGTACACGAATCACAGCCAAAGGCCGACTGTTTCCTTGATGCTTTTCCAGTGAAACTTCGACATCGGTGCCCCCACGGGTGTAGTAAACAGCATTGCGGACCACGTTCTCGATAGCACTATGCAACAATTCCGGCCTACCCTCCGTGGTCAGGGCTTCGCTTCTGACGATTCGAACGGACCGATCCAGGCTCCGCGCTTCAAAGTCTGCGTCTTCGACGATGCCTTGGAGCAAAGACTCGATTTCAATCGCTCTCGTCTCATTCCCGTTGGCACCGTTTTCCATGCGGGCGAGACTGAGCAACTGTCCAACCAGGGCATCCATGCGCTTCGCTTCCAGCTCGATCCGGTCTAGTTCAACGTCAGGTTTCCCTTGCTGACGCATCAATCCGACTGCAAGATTCACTCGGGCTAGCGGGGAGCGGAGCTCATGGGAAATATCGCTCAAAAGACGGCGCTGTGCCGCCATCATGGATTCGATACGTTCAGCCATCCGATCGAAGTCTCGACCCAACTCCGTCAATTCGTCTCGTCTGCCCTCATGAGGAATTCCGAAGCGAGCCTTGAGGTCGCCACTGGTCAGTTTATGGGTGACCGCACGGAGTCTTGCCAAAGGAGCGGTGAGATAGCGAGCCAGCCCATAGCAAAGTGCCGGCATAGTCGATCGTTCCGCCCACCCTCAAATTGCCGCCATTTAGGTTGCCCGCGAACCCTTCAACGCTGACGCGCCCCGGCGCAAACCGAAGCAGGACATCCAGATTCTCTGCCTGAATTCTGGGCGATCTGAGGCTGAACTGGCCCTGGCTGGTTTTCAGAAGCCCAGAGACCTCCGGAGAATCCCACTGCCCTCGGACTCCAAGCTGGACCTGGGTCGCGCCAGCGGCTCTAAGTTCCTCGGACATGAACGTGAAAACGCCAGCATCCAGAGCCGCCGTTACCTGCAGATCGATCCCTCTGGGTTGGCCAAGGTCTGCGCGACCCGTGGCCTCAACTTGAGTAGTGGGACCAGTCAGCTTCAGCTGATCGATTCGTGCCGAACCATCCCGGAGGGAAATCCGGGAGGGCGCTGCTTGGGCTACCACGTACTGCGCTACCTGGAAGCGCAGCTCCTCAAAGACAACGTTGGCGGAGAGAGCGGACAGATTCAGCTGAGGGGACTCTCCCTCGACATGAACACTTACGGTTCCAGCCACTCCCCTGGGAAGCGTGTGGATTGCGTCCGCCTGAAGCCCACGAACATCCAGGGCAAACCGGGCAGGACCCGACTTTCGTTCCAGCTGAATGGGTAGCTTGGCGGGCAACAATCCCAGAGGCAACTCCCCACTCGCCTGAATGCTTCCCAAGGCCCATTGGCCCTGCGCATGGTTGAGAACGAAGGAGCCATTCTGAAGCTGTGCGGCAAGCCCGATCTCTGTGACAGGCACGATCAGGGAGCGATTGTAGAAAAAGCCCTCTTTGAGCGAGAAGTCAACTGAAGGGGTCAGCCGGTCAAGACTGCCCTGAAGGGAGGCGTTGAAGTCCAGCAATCCGCTGGCAAAGACCTTTTCCTTTAAGGGCACAAAAGCCAGCAGCGTTCCCAACTCAGCGTTTCCCTGCACCTCGACGCTGCCAGGGGGACGAGCGTCGTTTACTGGCAGCGATCCACTTATCACGATCCTGCTGTCTTCGGAGGCAAGCTCTGCGCGATCAACGGTAAATACACCATCCTGGTACGACAGCCTGAATGTTCCCAAGTTGCGGATTTGATGTTTGGCTGCTGAGATTTCGAGATGGCTGACTTGGGCACCGATCTCACCCGTTCTCCAATTGCTCAGTTGGCCGGATCCCTTCACGGTCGCACTGAGTGCCCCGCTCAGCGGTTCTCCGTCAGCAACCTGAACACCGAGCAGCGAGAGATCTGCCTGGTCGATTGACATCGTAAGCTCGGAAGCATAAGGCGCTCGGACCTGAACCCGGCCCGCCGAAGCCACGTTGAATCGAGGCACTCTCACACCAAAGTCCGCTTGTTGGTTCGCCAGGCTCGCAGTCCCATTGACGGCACCTATCAGACGGTTCCTTACATTGAGAGCGCTGGCATCGAGTTGAACGCTAAGTTGAGGATCGTTCACAGTCCCTTTACCGACTGCCGAAAGATTTAGAGTCATCTGCAAAGGGCCAACTCCGGGCAACAAGAGTTGGTTCAACGTGAGGTTGTTGACTTCCGCCTCCAGAGCGTACTCCCCTGTTTCCAATTGGTACGTCCCCTGAGCATCCAAATGTCCCTCATTCTTGTTCAATGGGTTCTTTTCGAGATGAAGCTCGGTCAATTCGGCCCTTCGCCGGGACAACCGGGCTTTCGCTTCAAGGTTGCCCATCAACTCACCATAAGCCCTCAGATCCCGAGCGGAGAGACTAACGCTGGCCTCAGGCTCCTTGAGAGTGCCTCCGAGCTTAAACATTGCCTTGTACACGCCTCCAGCCTCGATGCTCTTCTCCAGCTGGGCGAGAGTAAAACCGACCGAGTCACAGGCCACCTGTCCCTGGAAATCCAACGAGGGACTTCTACCTCTCAACCCCATCTGGCCGTGAGCACTCAAGGTCTGCCCGGCCCAAGCCAGCTGCAAATCGCGAAAGACGAGTCTGCGGCTGTCGAGTTCGGTTTGAGCGTCTAGCTGCGCGTCTTGCATCGTACCCAGCTGGACCTTCGGTGCCTGCACCGAAGCCAAGAGGCGCGGATTCGCTATTGTGCCTTCAATCCTCGCTTGAAAATTGGCTGTTCCTCCCAGTTGCAGCGGCAGCAGGGGCTGCGTTCTCTTTCTGCCTAGAAACAGGGCTAAGTCTCCCAGGAGCGGTTCGATACTGCTCACCCGGCCTTGCAGGTCGGCATTAAGATGCTTCATCGACTGGATCAAGACCTCGCCTTGCAGGCTGGTGTCCAGCACCTCAGCGGAAGCAATGGAAAGACGCATCTGCTGGCCCGCCGAGTTGAACGCGAAAGACCCCGTGACGGGAAGGACGTCAAGGTCAGGTCGAGACTGCGTGGCCTCGAGCTGGATTCGGGCAGCTCCACTGAGTGTGCTTCCTCCGCTCCAGCGTAAGGAGACTGTACCCGTTGCGCGGGCTGCCACCTCAAAGGGCAAGTCGATCAATCGAGTCACTGGCTGAACATCTAGATTTCGAAGGCGTGTCTGTGCAGAGTGACCTTGGTCGCCGAAAACGTCCAAAGCTACCTTCCCTTCAACAATTCCATCCCCAAGACGAGCCGAGAGAGCATCGAGGCGCAGGAGTCCCGAATCCGTGTCCCAACTGGCCCGTGTTTCGAACCCGATCTGATCGTAACCAGCCGCTGAGACCTGCCTTCCCTTAACTTGACTCGAAATGCGGGTGTTCCTGCTGGAGTGGACCAAAGAGCCGTCAGCCGTGATATGCCCGGTGTTGACTTGTTTGATCGCCATGTGTTTTGAAATCTGCTCCAGGTCTAGACTTGAACGAAATGTGAAGTCCAGAGCTGGATCAGAGAAGTGGTCGAGCGATCCGGACGCCTTGAGCCGGGCACCTCCAGCACTCAGTTCTAGGCTTTTCACCTTGAGCCTGTCCCTCCCGAGCAGTGCATTGATTTCAGTCTGCTCAATCGGGATGGACCTTCTCTCGAAGTTAACCTGGCCCTTCTGGGATATCTTGAACCGCACATGGTGCTCGACGGCCGCTGGCTCCAATTCCAATTCGAATTTCCAGTGTGGGATAAAAACTCGCAGATGCTGCTGGCGGTCTTCAAAAGACACCGAGCCGTCCTCGATCTCCAGCGAAGAAATCAAGTACCAGACAGGGCTACTCGACGAAGTTCCCTGCCGGGCTGGGAAAATTCCAGGAAGATTGCTCCTGCCCTGTTCGTCGGTTAACACTTGAATCGCTGTACTTTTCATCCGAGCGTCTTGAACGGCGAAAGATCTGGTGATGAGACCCGCAAGACTCAAGTTCACGTAAAGATGGTCAGTTTTAAAAAACGGCGGAAGCTGGGGATTGCTCGAAGATTGAAGGGCAAGATCCTCCAGCGTAATTGTGAGCGTCAGGAGGTTGTATCGAAGCGCTCTTGCCTCTAGCTGAATACCTTGAGAGCGTAAGAATCGCTGCGCCTGCTCGAGGGCATAGTGTTTCACCGGTGGCGTATGCAGCAAAACAATCAGGAGGATGCCCCCTACACTCACGAGGCCCGCCAACCGCCATATGAGTCTAATGTTCATACGAGAGCTGCCGCATAGACAGTTATATAGAAGGACTCAGCGCACGGATCGAAGCACCGTGCGAATCTTTTCTGATTCACGTGCGCTCGGAGCTAGTTTCAAAAACTCTTGGAAGTGCCCCACCATCTTGTCCGGGCGTTTGAGGAGGTTGTAGGCCAGTCCGGCATGATAGTGCGCATACGCATAATCCGGTTTGAGTGCTACCGCTTTCTCAAAACCGTCAACCGCTGCCGTGTAGTCTTTGCGGTGAGCCGCCAGCATTCCGCGATAGTAATAGAGATCTGCATTGTTGGAATCGATCTCCTGTGCCTCGTTGAGGGCGGCATCAGCCTTTTCCAGCTGTCCCTGTTCCATGTAAGCTCTGGCCAGCCCGATCTTTACCTCGTCTTCACTTGGAAGTCAGTTCATTGGCTCGCTGAAAAACGCTCTCAGCTTCCTTGAATTTTTTCAGTTCAAGAAGAGTCAACCCAAGAAAATATGCGGCCCGTGCGTTGTTGGGTTCGTTCTTCAAGACTTCTTGAAAGACGCGCTCCGCCTCGACGTACTTCTTCGCTCCATAAAGTTGCTGACCTTTTTCGATTCTTTGGTTGAAAGCAGGAGCTCCCCTTGCCAACGACAGAGCGAGGACCAGCAAGCAAATGATTAGCTTCATGACAGAAACCTCCTTGTCCTATTGCCAATTGTTGCGCGGCAGGTAGACTGCCCTCAATCTAGCCGCCGGTTTTTCGCCTGTCACTTGGGTGCTTTCGCGGGTTAGCAAGTTACGGATTTCCTCCACGACGCTGACCTCACTTGGCCGGGCCGTGATCGTATCTCGCTGTTTGAGGATAAGGATCTCCTGGAGATCCCGCCTCAACCAGGAGGTTCGTGAGACAGGTTCACTGTTTCTCCGACTTGATGAAGCGGGTCGAACGGTCTCCCATAGCATTGCGGTTTTTCTGATTAGCTCCAAGATTAAATGAGAGCAGCTATATCGCGAAGCTGTGCCACCGGCTCCTGAAAGCGGCACGAGGGATTCTGCCACTATTTGAAACCCCTTCTTCCAGTCGTGTTAGCTTCGAACCTTAAAGCCAATTTGGAAGGCGATCAGAAACAGGGACGACCTGTCATTTCGGAGGAACTCTGTGGAATCAGTTTGAAGCCGAGTGAATCTCGCAGCTTGAAGTCCATGCAAGAGAGACTGAAAGCTCTCTCGCAGGGCCGATTGTTTGCTTAACGTGGTGCCTCTTGGAAGGAATGGTTCTCGTTTTCGTGGTGCTTGTTGCAGTCTTGACCCTTGTCGAAGTTTGCCTCATTGCGGCCATTTTCATTACGGGCCAAAAGTTGATCCACGAGATCCACCAAACTTACGAGGGCTTGAAAGAGAAGGCTAGCCCTGTCAAGGAGAATCTCCGTGTAGGCCTTCATGACATCGATGGCATTGTGAACGGCTTTGACAGAGCCATCCGAAATCTCAACCAGTTAGTGGAAGGCACGAAGTATCAAGTGCTACGTCTGAACGGCCTCATCGAGTGCAGTGGCAATCGGGAACGGGCGCAGAAGTCCAAGGCTAGCGAAGTCGTGACCAGCACCACGAGAGAAGTGAAAACAACCTGGTCGATCGCCGAACGAGCGGTCCTAATTCCGCTACATGAGGGTTCAGCGGTTGTTCGAGCGGTATGGCACGGTCTGCGGTTCTGGTATGCTGCCCGAAGAAGAGACTGAAACACGCCTGACTGTTGAGCCCAAGACCTCGCGGGTGGCGATTGCCGCCCATGGTCGCACGCCCCAGCGGGTGAGTTCCGAGAAAGCATATCCACGGTCTCCTCCGCGGCAGAAGGTTGTCTCCTGGACGTGCTCCGCCTACGGGTCGACAATGCTATGAGAACAGGCAACGACTCCACGAAGCCCAACCAACCGGCTGCTTGACCTCAGACGCCGCGACATGGCCTCAATTACTCTCCAGAACATCACCCGACGCTTTTCAGGAAATGTTCGGGCACTCGAAGACGTCACCTTCGACATTCACGATCGAGAGGTGGTTACAGTGGTCGGTCCGTCCGGATGCGGCAAGTCGACACTCCTAAGGATCATTGCCGGACTGGATTTTCCCAACGGCTGGCTCCGTTCTGATCGACGGGAGACCGATGAACTCTGTGCCGGCCCGGCTGCGCAACCTTGCCATGGTCTTCCAATCTTATGCGCTTTACCCTCATATGACGTGTCCTGAGAACTTGACGCTGAACTTGCGCTTGAAAAAGATTCCACCGGCGGAGATAGAGCGCCGGGTGCAAGCGACGGCTAAGCTGCTAGAGATTGTAGACTTGCTTCAGAAAAGACCTCCCCACCTGAGTGGCGGACAGCGGCAGCGCATTGCGGTGGGACGTGCCCTCATTCACGAGCCTCAGGCCGTTCTCCTCGACGAGCCGCTGAGCAACCTGGATGCCCTTCTGCGCGAGCGTGTCAGACACGAGTTGATCTCTTCAAGAAGCTCAATGCCACGGTGGTTTACGTTACCCACGATCAGGTGGAGGCAATGACACTGGCGGACCGGGTCGTCATCTCGACCGTGGAAAGGTCCAACAGATCGGGACGCCCGAGGAACTCTACCGGCATCCAGCTAATCGGTTTGTCGCTGCCTTCATCGGTACTCAGTCTATGAATATTCTTGAGGTCACGCTTTCAGACGGCACGGTGCGTCTCGGAGACGAACTGGTCGCAACAGGGCGGGACCGGTCGGGCCCTGTTTCAATCGGGATCAGACCGGAGGCCCTGAGGCTGAGCAGCGAATCCGGCATGTCGGCAAATGTGAGATGGATAGAGAATCTGGGCTCCCAATATCTCATTGGCGTCCAGGCAGGCGAGATCTCTCTGGTCGTCCTCTCTTCTGAGCCTCCTGGCTCCAAGAGCGTGCGGATCCAGTTCGATCCAAAGGATCTCCATGTTTTCGACAAAGACGCTGGTGAAAGTCTTGCTGGCAGCAGCGCTCGTCACACTGTTCGCTGTTAGCCTGATCAGTCCGGCATCGGTGGGCCACAAGAGCTCGTCGGTGCTAATGAAGCCAGAGTGCACCAAGGTGAGGCGAGATCTTGTTTCCCAATTCAATCAGCAGCATCCCAGCCCTCCCGTTCGCCTGATCGCAGTCCGGCTGCTACTAACGTTCGAGAAGACGTATTCCACTTCTTTTCTTTCCGGAGAAGCCCACTCTTCTGCCAGAACCAGAAGATGTAATCACTGCAAACCGTAAGGAAGTGTTTCAGCCGTAGATGCTGAGAATTCCAAGTCATGACATTGGTTCTCGGACGTGAAGAAGCGTGTGTACGATTCCTTGAAACAATCTGACTGCTCCGGAGTCTTACAGGAGTCTTACAGGTGAAGTGGGTTCACACCCAACCAAGACCAAGTCGCTCGGCGACATTGAGTGTAACGGTGTCGAACCCGGGACTGGGTTATGCCTTGGTTCTGATTCCGATGAGCATGGCGGCCCCTCTTTTGGGAATGGTTGGAGTGGTCTACCTGTTCGCAGCTGCAGGTTTGGGACTGGCATTTTTCTATTTCTGGTGTCGCGCCTCGCACTATCGCACGAAGCTCACGCCAAGTAGCTGTTGCACGCGACGGTTGCTTATCTACTGATGATTCACGCCGTGATGGTGATCGCCAAAGAGCCGCATTAGAGACACTCCGAATCTTTCAGCTGTTCGGGGGTACAGCGCACGCGTCCTGCAGCAACCAGTCCAGACATTTTCCGGATTCGTCAGGCCGAATTCCACATCAATGCGAGGAAAATGGGGCGAGCACTGGCAGTACTCATCTGGCTAATCACGCTTTCCGCAGTCGTTCTGTTTTCTGGGAGATATGGTTGGTTTCCTGAGCAGATTTCAGAACACGGTGACGCGATTGACCGGCAGTTTGTGATCACCTTGGTTGTCGTCGGGATCGCTTTCATCTTGGCTCAGGTCACCTTGGGCTACTACATTTGGCGTTTCCGAGATCAAGGGCAAGGCAGGGTGATTTACACTCACGGTAGCACTAGGCTGGAGGTTGCGTGGACGCTGCTAACCGGCGTGGTCTTCGTCACCCTGGCAATCATGGGACAGAGCGTGTGGGCTCAACTTCATCTGCAGGATCCTCCTTCAGACGCAATGGAGATCGAAGTTACAGGTCAGCAGTTTGTCTGGAACATCCGCTATCCAGGAGCGGATGGCAAGTTTGGACGGACCCACCCCAAGCTAATCAGCGACCAGCAGAACCCGGTGGGCTTGGATCGGAGAGACCCTGCGTCCAGGGACGATGTGGTGAGCGTCAACCAGATGGCGATTCCTGTGGATCGGCCGATTAAGGTCGTTCTGCGGTCTAAGGACGTGACCCATGGCTTTTGGGTTCCCGTGCTGCGCGTAAAGCAGGATGCCGTTCCGGGGCTCGCCATTCCCATTTATTTCAAAGCTCTCAAGACCGGCAAGTACGAAATTGCCTGTGTCGAGCTTTGCGGGTTAGCGCACTACAGGATGAAAGGAATCCTGACGGTGATGACAGACCAGGAGCTTAAAGCCTGGCTGAGGGATCGAGCCAGTTAGTGCAGCAACTTTCCTAGGCGAGAAGGCCGACGGGGAACGGACCGTCGTCGTGCCACCAGCAACGAACGAGTGACTGGGAACAGACGATGTCGAAGAGGATAGGTCATGCTCAAACCGGCTTTTTGCGGAAGTGGATCTTTAGCCTCGACCACAAGGTCATCGGACTGCAGTATTACTTCCTCGCCATGCTCGCAGTGTATCTTGGGATGGCTTTGTCCATCATTTTTCGGTTGAGGTTGGCCTGGCCGACCGAGCACTGGCCCTTGCTGGCTAAGATTTTTCCGGTAGGCTTCGAAGGCGGACCCATGACCCCGGAGTTCTATCTCTCGCTGGTGACAATGCACGGCACCATCATGATCTTCTTTGTTCTGACCACCGCGCCTCAAAGCGGATTCGGCAACTATTTCCTTCCCATCCAGATTGGCGCGCAGGACATGGCTTTTCCGGTGTTGAACATGCTGTCTTTCTGGGTGACTCTCCTAAGCATGGCGGTGATGGTAGCTACTTTGTTCGTTGAAGGAGGGGCCCCTATTTCGGGATGGACGGCCTACACGCCTCTTAGTGCGCTGGGACAGGTGGCTGGCCCGGGACAGGGTTTGGGACAGACGCTGTGGGTTATCAGCATTACTATTTTCTGCGTGGGCTCATTGTTGGGAGCTCTGAATTTCATTACCACGACGCTGAACATGCGCGCCAAAGGGATGTCTTTAATGCGAATGCCTCTGACGGTGTGGACGTGGTTTACGACGGCAGTCTTGACATTGCTTTCCTTTCCGGTCCTGCTTGCCGGCGGAATCCTGCTGCTGTTGGACCGTCTCGGTGGCACCAGTTTCTTCGTTCCGGCAGGACTGGTGGTCAGCGACAGACAGATTCCGCATGCCGGCGGTTCGCCCATTCTCTGGCAGCACTTGTTCTGGTTCTTCGCCCATCCAGAGGTTTACATCGCCATCCTCCCAGGCATGGGTGTGACTTCACAGCTTCTGTCCACTTTTTCCCGGAAGCCCATTTTCGGCTACCGAGCCATGGTGTATGCGGTTCTCGCCATCGGCATGCTTGGGTTCTTCGTTTGGGGCCATCACATGTTCGTCAGCGGATTGAGCCCGGTTTCGGCCATGGTGTTTTCGGTTCTGACGTTGACCATTGGGGTTCCTTCTGCCATCAAAACCTTCAACTGGTTAGGCACGCTTTGGGGAGGAAGGATCCGTTTTACCACGGCCATGCTATTCGCTCTCGGGTTCGTCTCTCTCTTCGTTTCGGGCGGACTCACTGGAATTTTTCTGGGACAAACGTCTGTAGATGTGCAACTGCACGATACTCTTTTTCCTGTGGGACATTTCCACATGATTATGGGAGTGGCTGCAGTCTTCGGTATCTTTGGTGCCACCCTATTATTGGTTCCCTAAGATGTTTGGTCGTATGCTGCATGAAGCCCTGGGCAAAATTCACTTCTGGATCACTTTCATTGGCGTTAATGCTATTTTTCTCCCCATGCACACCATGGGCATTATGGGTCATCCTCGTCGTTATGCGCAGGCGACGGATTTCGCGTATCTGGCTTCGACTTTGCCCTACCATAAATTCATCACTATTGCGGCTATCATTACCGCCACAGGCCAGTTGCTTTTTCTGGCTAATTTCGTCTGGTGCTTGTTCAAGGGAAAAGAAGCTTCTGAAAACCCGTGGGAGGCTACAACCTTGGAGTGGACAATTCCCTCGCCGCCACCTCATGACAACTTCGCCGAAAAGGCTCCCGTAGTTCACCACGGGCCTTACGAATACGGCGTCCCCGACGCGCCGCG
>Ga0187893_10012816_pt1 | contig 11813 bp, 10 predicted proteins | sample MA1701074metaG_FD_139574 | JGI IMG/M metagenome (GOLD analysis project Ga0187893, IMG submission 139574) | White microbial mat communities from a basaltic lava cave in the Kipuka Kanohina Cave System on the Island of Hawaii, USA - MA170107-4 metaG ... | reverse complement strand
GTCGTTGAACTGCAGCTCGCCAATCGGCCGCAGGCCGGCGAGCGCTGCACCGACGCACACGCCCAGGATGCCGCTCTCGGCGAGCGGAGCGTTGACGAGACGATCGCCGAAATCCTTCAGCAGCGGCCGCAGCATGAGAAACGCGTTGCCGTACCGACCGCCCACGTCCTCGCCGTAGACGAACACACGCGGGTCCGACCCGAGCGCGTCGCGGATCCCGATCATGACGGCTTCCAGGAACGTGCTCCCGCCAGCCTGGAACGGCGGCCCCGCGTCGACCGGCGGCAAAGGCGGCGCGAGGTCGATCTGCAGCCGCTCGGCCGGGTCCAGCGGTTCGAGCCGGACGCGCGGCGGTTCGGAGGCAAGAACGCCCGTCCCGGCTGTCTCGCGAGCGGGCCATGGTGCGTCACTGAGCACGCGGGCTTCCGACTCGACCATCGCTTCGGCTTCGGCCTTGAACTGCTCGACGTCCGACGCATCGATCACGCTCTCGTCCTGCAGTTGCCGCGCGTAGGTGGCAATAGGATCCTTTGTCGCCCAGAAGGCGTACTGCTCGCGATCCGCATACGCCTGCGGTGCCAGCTCCGGGTACGTCCAGCCGATCGGCGGCTCCTTGCCAAGATAGAGCATGTCGTCGTGATGCGCGTGGCCGCACATCCGCAACGAGACCAGCTCGATGAGTGTCGGTCCGCCGCCGGCGCGCGCGCGATCGGCCGCCCACGCGAACGCCGCGGCAATCGCTTCGGGATCGGTCCCATCGATCGTGAATCCCGGGATGCCGTATCCGATCGCCTTGTCGGCGAAGACGCGCACCGCCGACTGCTCGGCCACGGGCGTCGAGAGCGCCGTCTGGTTGTTTTCGAGGCAGAACACCGCCGGGAGCCGCCGCGCCGCGCACAGGTTGATTGCCTCATGCCATTCGCCGAGCGACGACGCTCCCTCGCCGATGAACGAGACCGCGACGCGTCCCGATCGCTGCCGTGCGAACGCCATCGCCATGCCCGCCATCGTGAGCGTGCTGATTGCGAGCGGCGCGGTTGCCGGCAGGATGCCCCACTCGAGGTCGCCGATGTGAAAGTCCTTGCCGTCCATCGGTGGCCCCTGCTTGCCGACCTGCGCGTTGAGGACCATCCGAATGGTGGCGGGTTCAGGGCGCATCGCGAGCGCGGCGCCGAGATCGCGGATGATCGGCCCGACGACATCCCCTTGCCAGCCGCGATCCGAGTCGCGCCACGTGGGGCCACGCCGCAGGCGAAGGGCGGCCCCGTAGATAGCTTCCTGACCGAGCGAGCGGAAGCCCTTGCCCTGGAACGGCACGTCGCCGTAGCGTACGTCGCTGCCGAGGAAGAACTGTTTGAGGCGGTTGTCGACCGCGCGGGTCAGCACCATCCCGCGCAGCAACTCGATGCGCTCGTCGGTCGTCAGCGAGGCGGCAATCGCCTCGCGCGCCAGAACCCCATCGCACGCGTCAACGAGCTCGAGGCGCGCGTGCTCGAGTCGTTGCGGTGCCGCCGTGCCGGGGATCGGGTCGGGGACGTCGCCGAGGTCGACCGGTTCGAGCGCGCGACGCAGCTCGCGACGAAAGGTGACGCGGAAGGATTCGATGCGAGCTGCGTCGCGCGCGGGAATCCGGTCGGCGCCGCACGCCTCGAGCGCCTCGCGCACCGGCGCGAGCGCAAACGGAAACCGCTCGAGCACGAACGCGGCAAGACGGCCGCCGACGCCCACCCGCACGGGTGCCTGGACGCGCATCCTTGAATCATCGTAACTCCCAACTGCCATCCAACTGCGGTCGGAGTTTTGGCACTTGGGAGTTGGGCGTTGGGAATTGGGAGTTCGGAGTTGGGGAGTTGGGCCTGGCGAGAGACGCACTCGACGGATGGGCGATCCCCGGCCCCGTGCCGCCGGTGCGGCCGCGCCCCTGCAGCCTGGAGGCATCTGGGCGTGCGTCTATCTGGAAGAGCGGCGCAGCGAGGTCGAGGCGGCCGGCACTTCTGAACGGCAGCGCGATCGACACGCCGATGAATGTGTCGGTGACCTTCAGGCTGCCTGAGACTGCAGCGCAGCCGTGACCGCGCTCGTCATCTCGGCGGTCGTCGCTCGGCCGCCGAGGTCCGGCGTCTTGACGCGTTCGTCGCCGATCACGCGCTCGATGGCCAACAGAATCGCATCGTGCGCGGCATGTTCGCCGAGGTGATCGAGCATCATCGCACCCGCCCAGATCGCCGCAATCGGGTTGGCGACCCCCTTGCCCGCGATGTCTGGCGCCGAGCCATGAATCGGCTCGAACATCGATGGCGTCGTGCGGTCCGGATTGAGATTGCCGCTCGGGCCGACGCCCAGGCTGCCGGAGATCGCGGAGCCGATGTCGGTGAGGATGTCGCCGAATAGGTTCGACGCGACGATGACGTCGAGCGTCTGCGGGTGCGTGATCATGCGGGCGGCGATGGCATCGACGTGGTACTTGCGGAACGTGACATCGGGAAAATCCGCCGCCACCTCGGCCACGACCTCGTCCCACATCACCATCGCGTGCTGGAGCGCATTCGACTTGGTGGCGCTTGCCAGCAGTTTCCGCGGCCGCGACCGCGCCAGCGTGAAGGCGTATCGAGCAATCCGCTCGATGCCGCGCCGCGTGAAGATCCCCGTCTGCTGGGCCAGCTCGTCCGGCGTGCCGGAATGCAGCCGGCCGCCGATGCCGCAGTACTCACCCTCGGAATTCTCGCGGACGCACACCATGTCGATGTCTGCGGCCGTCCTGCCGGCCAGCGGTGACGTGATGCCCGGCAGCAGCCGCATCGGCCGCAGGTTGACGTACTGACGCAGCCGCTGGCGGAGCGGGAGGATCAGCTCGCGCGCGGTGACGTGGTCGGGCACCCGCGGGTCACCGATCGCGCCCAGATAAATGGCGTCGAACTTCTGCAGGTGCTCGATGGCGTCGGCGTCGAGCATGCGCCCGGTGCGCAGGTAGTACTCCGAGCCCCACGGAAGCGGGGTGAACTCGCACCGGAAGCCGTCCTGTGTGGCGACGGCGGTGATGACCTCGATGCCGGCCGGAATGACTTCCTGACCGATGCCGTCTCCGGCGATGGACGCGATGCGATACGTGTTCATCTCGTTCTCAATGCTAGTGCAGTTCCTTCTGGAGGTAGTGTCCGGCTTCAGCCGGACCCGTATAGCGGCGCAACAGTCGCTGGTCCGGCTGAAGCCGGACACTACGTACGCCGGAGCAGAATCGCTACCGTGAAGACACCTGCCGCCATCGCGACGCCGGCCAGCGTCGGATCCAGCCAAAGTGCTTGTCCCGCGACGCCGAGCCGGACGGCGAACATCGTCACGACTCCGGCGACGATCGCCGCGAGTGCGTCAGACGTCCGGGCGCGCGGGGCGTAAAGCCCGCCAAGAACGGGCACGAAGAGCGTCACCACCAGCAGCGAATAGAAGATGGTCAATGCGCCGACGACCGTCTGCAGCACGATGGCGAGGAGCACGCCAATCGCGCCGCCGGCGACGGCCGTGACGCGGGCGACCCGCAGCAGCTCCGCGTCGCTGGCGTGCGGCGCGATGAATCGCTTGTAGACGTCCTGCGAGGCGGAGGTCGACAGCATGAACAGGATCGCGTCGCACGTGTCGACCTCGGTCGAGAAGATCGCCGCAAGCGCAAGCGCTCCGAGCCAGACCGGTAGCTGTTGGTACAGGACGGTTGGAAGCACAGTGTTGGGATCGGCGATATTGGGCAGCGACACTCGCGCCACCATCCCAAGGAGCACCGGCGCACAGGCAAAGAGCATGAGCGCAACGCCGTTGAGCGCGATGCCGACGCGAAGGGCACGCTCGTCGCGGGCCCCCCACGACTTCTGGATGAGGCCCGGCGAGACAATGAACGCAGGGGCGAGAAGCACCAAGAGCGTCCAGCCCGAACCGGGACCCGCCGAGTAGGTGAAGTCGGAGAACGACGCCGGGACGGCCGCCCTCGTCACGCCCGCCAGGCCGCCCACGTTGCCGAGTGCGACAGGAAGGGCCAGCGCAAAGCCGGTCATCATCACTGCGAGCTGCAGGACGTTGACGTGTGCCGAGCCGAGCAGCCCACCGGCTGTGAAGTAAATCGTCATGATCGCGCCGCCGATGAGCGCGCCCGCCCAGCGCGGTATCCCGGTGACCACGTTCAGAATTGCGGCGCCGGCGATGAGTTGTCCGGCGAGGAGCGCCAGCGTGCCGAGGCCGACCAGCAGCGTCGCCGCCGATCGCACTGTCGCCCCGTAGCGGAACTCCAGATAGTCGCCGGTCGTGTAGAAGTTGCGCGCGGCGGAGAGCCGCCACAGACGGGGCGCCACCCAGAACGCGAACACGAGCGAGCCGAGGCCGGCCGATCCGACCCACCACCAGGCACTGATGCCGTCGCGATACGCGAGGCTGGCTGCCCCCACTGTCGACCCGGCCCCGATGTTGGCCGCGATCATCGTCGTGAAGATCAGTCCCGGTCCGAGCCGTCGGCCGGCGACGAAGAAGTCGCTGCTCCCGCGAATGAGGCGCGCGGTCCAGATGCCGAGCCCGACAATTGCGACGGAATAGACGATGAGGAGGGCGAGGTGGATCGTCAGCGTGTCACTTGAAGCGGGCCGGCACGGTGCCGAGATCCCGCGCCGCGGGCAGCCCGCCGAGGCTCGTTGCCTGGACGGCCGCCCGGACGACAGCCTCCGCGAGCACGTCGGCGGCGAGCGCGCCAATCAGCGAGACGTTCACGTCGCCGGTCCAGCGGCCTGTGGCCAGTGCGAACACGGTGTCGCCGTCGCCCATCGTGTGGGACGGCACAATCGCGCGCGCCAGCCCATCGTCTGCCATCAGCGCGACGCGGTTCGTCTGTTCTTTGGTCAGCCGTGCGTTGGTCGCCACCACGGCGATCGTGGTGTTTTCCGCGGCGCGCGGCCGCTCGGTCAAGGCGCCCGAGCGCAGCAGCCGTCTGACGTCCGCCAAGGTGCCGTCGGGATTGCGCGTCCCCGCGACAACGCGGCCGGTTTCGGGGTCGATGATGTCGCCCACGGCGTTCACGGCGACGAGGGCTCCGACGACGATGCCGTTCGGCATTCGCACCGCCGCCGAGCCGACGCCGCCTTTCATCGGCCCGCCTCCCATCTTGCCGACCGTGGCGCCCGCGCCGGCACCGACGTTGCCTTCGGCGACCGCAGCGTTCGTGGCGGCCATCGCAGCGCGAGAGCCGCAGTCCGCCGTCGGTCTGATCTTGGGATCGCCGCCGAAGCCGAGGTCGAAGAGAATCGCCGCCGGAACAATCGGCACGACGCCCGCGGTCGTTTTGTAGCCGACACCGCGTTCTTCGAGATATCGCACGACACCCTGCGCCGCATCGAGCCCGAAGGCGCTTCCTCCGGACAGCACGACAGCATTGACGATATCGACGAGATTGCCGGGATTGAGGAGATCGGTTTCGCGCGTGCCCGGAGCGCCGCCTCGCTGCGACACGCCGCCCGTCGCGCCAGGGCCGTCGACCAGGACGACGGTGCACCCGGTCGGCCGCTCCTCGAGCGTAAAGTGGCCCACCCGCAGGCCATCGACTTCGGTGAGACCTTTACCGCGCATCGGCGCTGGCGACTGCGCGTACAGCGTCGCGGCGACGATCACGCCGGCCGCGGCGGCGCGCGACGGCTGCTTCATATGCTACCGGACGCTCTGGAACGTCTTCGCCAGCCACTCGCGAATGGCGCTCGCGACGTCTGCACTGACGTCGCGATCCTTCAGCGACGCGTACTCGCTGATCTCGCCGGTCACCGCCGGCACCAGCAGATGGTTGACGCCGCGGACCGTGACGACCGCGACCGACCGAGAACGGCTCTCCTTGCGCGCGAGCTCGGCCAGCCGATCGACGTGCGCGACCGGCACCTCGTCGTCGAGCTCCCCGTGTATGAACAACATCGGTTGGCGGACATCCTCGATCACCCGAGCAGGGTCGAAGTTCAGGAAACTCTGGAACCATGGCGTGTCGGCCACCTTCCGGACCTCGGGAGGAATGTTCTCCCACCCGCGGCCGGTCATCACGGCGGAGTTGATCTGTTTCTGCAGCTCGATTCTCGCGACGCGCTCGGCCGGCGGGAGGCTCAGCCGATCGAGCTCGTGCCGCTGCTGCTCGAGATTGCGGTCGAGTCCTCTCGTCGACGGCGCGGCGATCGCGACGACGCCCGCGATCCGCCGTTCGCGCGAGCCCGCGAGCAAGGCGGCCCAGGCGCCCTCGTTATGGCCGACGAAGGCGATCCGATCGCGGTCGACGTCACGCCGGGTCGAGAGCCAACGGACGATCGCGAGCGCGTCCTCGGCCTGATCGCCGAGGGTGGCCGACTCGGCGCGCCCGCCGCTCTGCCCGTGGCCCCGCTTGTCGAAGCGGACGGCGAGATAGCCGGCATCGGCCAGCGCGCCAGCGAGCTGGCCGAGAATCGGAACGCCGGCGACGAGCCCGTCGCGTTCGTTGGCCGCCGCGCTTCCGAGAAGCACGGCGACGGGCAGACGCGTGGTCGAACCCTTTGCGAAGGAGGGTGGAAACGTAAGAGTCGCACCCAGGTTGAACCCGAGCGACGGAATGTTGGCCGCCTCGTCGGTCGGATTCGAGTAGACGACGGTGCGCGACGTCGCAGAGGCGATGTCGTCGCGCATGATGTCGATGCGCTGCGCAGGGATGCTGACACGCAGGAGCGACCCCGTGTCATCCGCATAGACGTGGACCATCGTCGCGCCGCGCGGCATCGTGTACGCGAGCGCGTAGCGCCGAACGTTGAGCGTCGACGTGCCCAGTTGCACGGTCTCGGCGGCAGTGGCCACCAGGCGCATCGATCCCTGCGCGCCGAACCCGACGAAGACCGGCAGGTCCTGCCCCGGAGCGTTCGCGGCCAGCCGGCGCGTCAACCCTTCGTAGGCGCCGAAGAACACATTTGGGAGCACCACCGCCTGCGGCGGCACCATTTCGGTGTGCGCGACCTTCTCCCCCGCATCGACACCCTTCGTGACCGCGGTGTTGGCTGTGAACGAGGTGTAGAGCAACGTGTCGCCGCCGTTCACCGTCGCCTCGAGCTCGTACACCTGAGGCGTCCAGTCGGGGCGATAGCGCACCTCGGCGCGATTGATGAGGAGATCCTGCGTGCCGGTCAGTCGGCCTTTGCCGATGATGTCGAGGCCCTCTGGTGTCGAGAGGACGGTGACCTCTTCGCGGCCGGCGACGGCGCCGCCGACGAACACGGTGTAGGCGCGCGTCGAAGAGGTGGATGCCTGCTGCGCGGCCAGAGGCGCCGCAAGGAGCAGCCATATCCCCCAGATACAATGGCGTACTGGCATTGATCGCATCATATCGCGCTCTCAGGGAACACGCCGCGCTCGGCGCAGTCGCCCCTCGCGCCGTCATCGCCGTCGGCGGCGCGGATCGGGCAAGCTTCCTTCACGGCCTCCTCACCAACGACGTGGAAGCGCTCGCACCGGGCAGCGGCTGCTATGCGGCGTGGCTCACGCCGCAGGGCCGCATGATCACCGACGTGCACGTGCTCGCTACAGACGATCGCATCCTGCTCGACGTTCCCGCCCAGCAGGCGCCGGACCTCCTGCAGCGGCTCGATCAGTTCCTGTTCAGCGAGGACGTGCAGCTCGCCGACCTGTCGAGTGCGCTCGTGGCCGTCTGGATTCACGGGCCGTTCGCGGCTCCAGCGGTCGAGCGCATCCTCCGCGTATCGGGCCTCGGGTCGTGGGCTGCGTACCGGCACGTAACGGCGCCGTTCGGCGATGGCCTTGCCCGCATTGTCCGCATCGATCAACTTGGCGTGCCCGGCTACGGCATCTACATCGACGCTCCGCGTGCGTCCGAGCTGCATGCGGCGTTCGAAGCGGACGGCGTGCCGGACGCAACTCCCGACGCGGTCGAAGCGGCGCGAGTCGAAGCCGGCTATCCGGTGTTTGGCGTGGACATGACCACCGACACCATTCCGCTCGAGGCGGGCATCGAGGACCGCGCCGTTTCCTTTACCAAGGGCTGCTACGTTGGCCAGGAGGTCATCGTTCGCGTGCTGCACCGCGGACATGGACGTGTGGCGCGCCGCCTGATGGGGCTGCGCGTCGAGGTCATGGTGCCACCGGGCGCGCGCATCCTTGCGGACGGCGGCGACATCGGTGCGGTCACGAGCGCTGCACAATCGCCGAGGGTGGGTCCGGTCGCGATGGGGTATGTGCGCCGCGATTTCGCGGCTTCTGGAACTCGTGTGGCCGTCGAAACGCCAGGGGGGACAGTCGCCGCCGTCGTCAGCGATCGCCCGATCGCACCAGACGATCGATGAGCTCCGAATCGGCCGCCGGGAAGCCGAGCGACGGAAGGTCCGCGCGCGACACCCAGCGCATGTCCTGTCCAAGCAGGGGCCGTGGCTCGCCTGTGAGACGACAACGATAGAAGTACAGCGCGACCGTCACATCGGGGTACGCATGCGTCGTCTCATGAACCAGCTCGCCGACCTCCACGTCGACGCCGAGCTCTTCGCGCAGCTCACGCCTGAGCGCCGCACTGTGGCTCTCGTCGGGATCGATCTTGCCGCCCGGGAATTCCCATAGGCCCGCCAGGTGCACGCCCGGCTGGCGCCGCGTCACGAGAAACCGGTGGCGGTCCTCGATGACGGCCGCCACGACGACGATCACGGAGCGCCAGCGGGTGCTTCGAGGACGTCGCGAACGCGCTCGGCAGGCTGCACCAGCGTGTACGGCTCCTGCAGCAGCGGCACCCCGCGCAGCAACCCGCTGTGCACAGCGAGCGCTTCGCTCGTGTACCCGGAAATGTGAATCACGCGCATGCGCGAATTATCCCGTAGAAGACGCGCGGCCCGCTCCGACCCACTCATTTGTGGCGGACCGTAGCACAGGCCGCGCCGTTCAAAGCTCGACGGTAGCAATCATGTGCAGGTAGAAGTGGCCCGTCACTCGCGCTGCCGCGGGTCGTACGTGCGGCAGAGCTTCTTCATGGGGCACACCAGGCATTTCGGGTTTCGAGCGACGCAGACGAGCGCGCCGAGATCCATCAGCGCCTGATTGAAATCGAATACGCGCTTGCGCGGGACCAGCGCTTCAGAGACGGCCCACAGATGCTTACGCAGCGCGTGCGTCGTGGGGGCCCCTGACCTGGCGTCGCTCCGGCCGACGAAGACGCGGGAGAGGACGCGCGCCACGTTGGTATCGAGGATCGCAGCCCGCTGACCGAACGCGAAGCTGCGAATGGCACCGGCGGTATAGGCGCCAATACCTTTGAACGAGAGCAGCGTTTTGGTGTCCGAGGGAAGCTCGCCGCCGTAATGCGCGACCGCCTCGCGGGCGATCGTATGCAGGCGGCGCGGCCGGATGTTGTAGCCGAGTGGACGCCACGTCTGCGTGACGTCCTGCTCGGGCGCCGACGCGAGCGCGTCGAACGACGGATACTTGTCGAGCCATTCGTGATACTTGGGCAGGACGCGGTCGACCTGCGTCTGCTGCAGCATGATCTCGGACACGAGAATGTGGTACGGGTCCGAAGTCCGGCGCCACGGCAGATCGCGTCCGTGCACGCCATACCAGGTGAGGAGCGCGCGGCGAAAGCGCCGCCGGGCAGCAGGGGCGGGGAGAGGGAGCGCGGACATCCACACCTATAATTTCATCCTGAGGCCCGCGGGTGAAGATCTATACCAAGACCGGCGATCGCGGTGAGACATCGCTGTTCGACAACACCCGCGTCTCGAAGGCTGACCCCCGTGTCGAAGCCTACGGCGACGTCGACGAGTTGAACGCCTGCCTTGGCGCCGTTCGGGCGGCGGGCGTCGGCGCCGACATCCAGGCAGCGCTCGAGGGCATTCAGAAAGAGCTCTTCGCGCTCGGCGCGCGGCTGGCGGACCCCTCGTCGCGCATTGCCGGCCGGGTGACCAAGGCCGCCGTGACCGAGGCGGACGTCGAGTGGCTGGAGCAGGTGATCGACGATCTCGAGGGCGAGCTGCCGCCGCTGCGCCGGTTCATCCTTCCGGGCGGATGCCCGGCCGGGGCGCTCCTGCACCTTGCGCGCACCGTTTGCCGCCGCGCGGAGCGGCGCGTCGTCGGGCTCGGTCCCGATGCCGTAGAGCCGATCGTCGTGGTGTATCTGAATCGACTGTCCGATCTGCTCTTCGTGATGGCGCGCGCCGTGAATCGGCGGGCGGGTGTGCCCGAGGTGGAATGGTGAAACGAGCCGCAATGAGTTCGGTCATCGTTCACTACCAGGAAATCGCGCTCAAGGGCAAGAACCGGCCCTGGTTTGTCGGGCGGCTCGTGCGCAACCTGCGCCGCGGTCTGGCCGATCTCGACGTGCGCGCTGTCAGGCCCCTCATGGGACGGATCGAGGTCGTGCTCGGGCCCGAGGCGACGCGCGAGCAGGTGAGCGAGCGGATCCGCCGGACGTTCGGTGTAGCCAACTTTTCCTACGCGGCGCGAACGCCGCTCGACCTCGACGCGCTCACCACCGCGATTCTTCACGATCTCGACGGGCGAACGTGCCGCAGCTTCCGCGTTTCAGTGCGCCGCGCCGACAAGCGCTTTCCACTGACTTCCCCGCAGGTGGAGCGTGAGGTGGGCGGGCGGATCAAGAGCGCACGCGGCTGGACGGTCGACCTCGAGCACGCCGATCTGGTCGTTCACATCGAGCTGCTCACCGACGAGGCGTTCTACTTCTTCGGCAAGGAGCGTGGGCCGGGCGGGCTGCCGACGGGCACCGCCGGTCGCGTGGTGTGCTTGCTCTCGGGCGGCATCGATTCGCCCGTGGCGGCCCACCGCATGATGAAGCGCGGCTGCCTCGTGACGTTCGTGCACTTCCACAGCTATCCCATCCTGTCGCGCGCGTCGCAGGAAAAGGTGCGCGAGCTCGTCACGCTGGTGACCGCGTGGCAGCAGCGGTCGCGGCTCTATCTCGTGGCGTTCGGCGACATCCAGCAGCAGGTCGTGCTCGCCGTCCCTGGCCCCATGCGCGTGGTCGTCTACCGGCGCCTGATGCTGCGGATTGCCGAGCGGATCGCGCGCGGCGCGGGCGCGCAGGCGCTCGTGACGGGCGAGGTCGTCGGGCAGGTCGCGTCGCAGACGCTTGAAAATCTGGCGGTGATCGGTGGCGTTGTGTCGATGCCGGTCTTCAGGCCGCTCATCGGGATGGACAAGGATGAGATCACCGCCGAGGCGGTGCGGATCGGCACCTATCCAATCTCGATCATTCCCGATCAGGACTGCTGCACGCTGTTCATGCCGCGGAATCCACAGACGCGCGCGAAGCTCGCTCAGATCGAAGCGGCCGAGGCGGCGCTGCCGGTGGAGGCGATCGTCGAGGGCGCGGCCCGCGCCGCGGCAGTAGAAGAGTTCGAATTCCCGGTGATACGATCCGAGGTTGTTCGAGGTACGTAGTGTCCGGCTTCAGCTGGACCGGAGGTATCTATGGCATCCGTCACTGAGATCGACCGCAGCGCGTCCGCTCTGTCCCGTATCGAAGCCGTCCTCGGTGACGACACCGCGCTGCTCCGGCACGAATGCCGGACGATCTCCAAAGACAGCCTGCATTTGCCAGGGCCTGATTTCATCGACCGCGTGTTGGCCCCGTCCGACCGGCCGCCGCGCGTGTTGACGAGCCTCCAGCGGCTCTTCAGCGGCGGCCGACTCGCCGGCACTGGCTACGTCTCCATTCTGCCGGTCGATCAGGGGATCGAACATTCGGCGGGCGCGTCGTTTGCGCCGAATCCCGCGTACTTCGACCCGGAAAACATCGTCAAGCTCGCGATCGAAGGCGGGTGCAACGCGGTCGCGTC
>Ga0187893_10012815_pt1 | contig 11815 bp, 12 predicted proteins | sample MA1701074metaG_FD_139574 | JGI IMG/M metagenome (GOLD analysis project Ga0187893, IMG submission 139574) | White microbial mat communities from a basaltic lava cave in the Kipuka Kanohina Cave System on the Island of Hawaii, USA - MA170107-4 metaG ... | reverse complement strand
CTGCGCGGTAGATCGCTCCGCCTACCATCTTGGCCCGGAATATCTCCTTGGACGACAGCGCCCGCCACTCGCCGTCGGCCCGCTGTGTCGCGTTGATGGCGACCGCGTGGGTGTGAAGCTGCGGATCCAGTTCTCGACTCGTGTCGTGCGTAAAACGAGCGATGATCCAGTTGCCCGTCGTCTCGATTGCGCTCTTGCCTTCCTGCTTGATTCGGGCTTGCGCCGTGGTCGCTTCGAGGTAGCGGAGCGCCTCGGTGACCGCCAGGTTGTGGGCCTCGACAACCCGGCCGTCTTCACCCACCAGCGCTACTAGTGATACCGACTTCGGAGCGCTAAAAGTGAGGTCCCAACCCGGCTGGTGCTTATCCTCCTGCCCTCGCTTGAGGACGACTCCGTTCGGCAATTCGCCCTTCAGGAGCGCTTCGAACTGCGTACGATCGACCGGTCCGGTAAGGCCGAGAGACTCGGCCCCTTTTCCATCCCATCGGGAAGGTTCACCGGCGCTGTCCTTGGTGTAGTAGTCGTCCTGCGCATAGTAGGTTCCCGCCTGCGCGGAAGAGTGAAGGACGCCGATCGAGAGCATCAGAACACCATCTCGCCGCGCCGGGAAACGTAGATCGGAGCAAGCTGCTTGCGCTCCCGGATATGCAGCGTCACCTTGGTTACGGGATATCCGCCCGGAAGCTTCAAGTATCCCGCGAGCTTCGGCAGATTCATTATTTCCGACGGAAGGACGATCGGGCGCTTCACGACCCTGCGCTGCAGGTTCACCGCGTCACGGGAATCGTGCGGGCTCATGGAGATGGATTCGGTCGCCTCGTTCACTTCCTGTTCCCCAAGTGACTGTGCCGCCCACTCGGCGGTAGCATGCTCCACGCCGCGGAGCATAAGGCGAGTCAGACACGAGCCCGAAATGCTCTGTGCGCCATAGACACCGTAAAGTCGCCGCAACTGCCCGATGTCCTGCAGGCCCAGGATTGTCGCCCCTCCGTGTTTGCGCGACATGGTCAGGAGGCCTCCGTCCGGCGTAAGAGCTGGCAACTCCTGCAAGCTCGCCACCTCGTCCATCACCACCCAGAACCGCCGCTTGAGATTCGGCGGAAGACTCAGAATCGACGCTGCAGCCTGGTCGCACCAGAGCGAGAGCAGCGGTCGCAGAAACGCGTGCTGGTCCTTCCTGGAGGTCAGGAAGAGCCACGCGTCGTTGGCCTCATCCTCGATGAATCGGCGCACCGAGAAAGGTTTCTCTTGGGGCTCAGGGTCGGGCAGATACGCCCAGGCGCGGATCTTGGTGCTGACCGTCGCGCGTACCCCGATCGCCATTTTCTCGGCCGCAGGATCGATCGCCGGTGCGGCCTCCGTACCTTTGACGAGCGCGAAAAGCTCGCTCAACGGCGCGATAGAAATCATGTGGCGGAATGCCGCGTTCGTCGCTTCGCCACGCTCCGCTAGACGCAGTGCAACGGCTTCGAAGAGTCCCCTCGGCCCTTCCCGCCAGAACGGATCGTTCAGCTTCTCGTTGTCCGGGATGATGGACGCGGCAAGGCTTGCGTAGTCATAGACCTCCCGGACTTCGCCCCAAAGCGTCCAGGGCAGGCTTCTCGCGTCCAGCGGATTGAGCAGGACATCCTTGCCGTGACGGTAGTACACCTGCACGTACTCCCCGCTCGGGTCGTAGAGGATGGCGCGGTCGCCACGTGCGCGGATCTGGTCGAGCAACTCCTTGATCGCCACGCCCTTGCCGCTCCCCGGCGCGCCGCACACAAGGATGTGATCGGTTTCGGATTCGCGGAAGATCGGAACGCCGGCAAGCGTTAGGTCATAGGCCAACCCTGACGCCTTGGCGAGCGCGATCACGGCCTCCGTGGGGGCGAGCGTTGCGCCGCGGATATGCTGATTCTCGGTCGCCGAACGGCCGCTCTGGCGCAAGAAGAAAGCCGCCGTAACCGTTCCTCCGATGGCGAGGAGCACGCCCAGCAATAGGCTCTCCTGCAATCGCCGGGTGACGGCTTCAAAGCTTCGCCACGTGGTGCGTTGAACCTGCGCCTTGGCTACCTGGATGCGCGTCGCGCTTCCATCCGGATTGGGAAGATCGGCGATCCGCCCGCCCATCCCAAGGCTATTCCGGACGTGGTGCAACCACAGCTTGCGATCGAGAGATGTCGTGCCCTCCGCAAACCACAAAGTGCCCGCCGCACCGCCGAGCGCGATCCCGATCGAGACCCAGAGGACGACGGCGCTGCTCCCCAGCTTGACCCAGTTGGCGAGGATCTCGGAGCCGCGGATCGCATCCGACCAGACCCGTGGAGTCTGCCTACTCTGCGCCATCGTTTTTCATTCTCTCGAGCTCGTCTCTGGCCTGCACCTGGGCCTTGGGAATGGTGCCGTGCTCACGCGCCGCAGCGAGCGAGCGCAGGATATTTCGGGTCTCGAGCACCGCTTCGCACAAGCCCCAATAGGCCGGCGGAATGGGTGTCTGCATCGCCATTTCCACGCCCTCCAGGAGCAGTCCGCGCTCGATCAAAAGACGGGTGTAGTCGGCGTCCGCAACGCCCTTGATGCGCGCGCGCCGCGTGATCTCCTCACAGAGTTCGTCTGGCAGCCGAAAGGTCTTGTGTCTCATCCGTCGTGCGCGATTTTCCTGCTCCATGTGTTCGTTCAATTGAGGGTCAAACACCTGATGCAAAAGCAATTCGTCCAACGGGGTGTGTTCGCCTGAGAGCAAGGGGTGTGTTCGCCCTATGCTGTTGTCGTAGCTGCATTTTCCGGCTCATCGTGAGAGTGCATCAGGTGTGACAAAAAAATTACGGGGCCCCGCCGGCTTTATCGGCGGGGGAAACCCTCTTCACAGACCGCCGTTGTCCGCCCTTCGCTGGAATGGTGGCGCCCTCCTTCTCCTGGGCGCGAAAGTCGGGATCCTTGTCCATCACGTAGACGAGTGCGCGCTCGACCAGGTCGGCGAGTTCGAGCGCGCCACAGAACGCGCGGTAACGCTCCACGCGTTCGTGCACGTCGCGGGCAATCTTGACGCGCAGAAAGGCGCGTTCCTTCGGGGGTTCGAACTTGAGAATGGCCATGGCGATCCTTCTTGAGTTGGATTGGTGACATTGACATGCCGACTGTAGCAACGCGGCGACCCGCTCGAAACTCGCAGTTCTGCTAGGCGTTACTCAGCCAGGACGGCATTTCGCCGACGGAATTGAAACAGCTTTGAATCGTGCGGCGAGCGCCGCGAAGGGAGAAAGAGGGAGCGCCCTTGCCGCCCCCTCGTGCAACTTCAGATAAGTCCGCGTTCCGCGAACGAAAGTACCGCCGAGCCGCCGACAACGAAGTGATCCAGAACGCGGACATCGACCAGTGCCAGCGCCTGCCTGAGGGCCTGGGTCAGGGTCTCGTCCGCGTGACTGGGCTCGGCGCAACCGGAAGGGTGGTTATGCACGAACATGACCCCCGCGGCGTTGCGCGCAAGGGCTGCCTTGACCACTTCCCGCGGGTAAACGGAAGTCTGTGTCAGCGTGCCGGTGAACATCGCCTCGAAGTCGATCAGACGATTCTGCGCGTCCAGAAAGAGCGCGCCGAAGACTTCCCGTTCAAGTCCCGAGAACTGAAGCCGCAGCCAGTCCCGGACCGCCGAGGGCGAGCTCAGGGCAATAGCCCCTGCCCTTACCCTCACCTCCAGGATCTTCGCGGCGCGCTTCAGAATCGCGCGCTCTTTTGGGGTGAAATTGCCGGTGTCCAGAAAATCGCGGCCCATGGTCTCACGCCTCCTTCGCCGATGCGGGGGATCGCGAAGTCTTCCGGCCCGCCGATCGTGCTGGCTTCGGCTCACGTTCGCTTGCCGAGTGGGCGCGCCGATTCCTGCGCGCTTCGGCATCCGTCCTGGAATCCAGATACTCGACGGAACGGGCGGTGAAGTTGAACCCGAACACCTCCTTACCGTCTTTGCCGGTATAGCGGTTCCCTTCCAGCGTGCCGACAACGGCAACTTTGCTGCCGACATCGAGATGCCAGCTTGCATTAATTGCGACCTTTCCCCACAGGGCCCAGGAAATGGCGGTTGCCTTCTCGCTGACCTTCCCTTGCGGGTCTTTCCAGCGCGAGTTGGAGATGACGGTGACGAGAGTTTTGTTCTGCGTGCGGCCGTTTGCGGTCAGTGTCTTCGCAACGGGAGTGGCAGCAACGTGGCCGATCTGACGAACTTCGACTTGTGACATGGCAAGACTCCTTGATCGAGTGAATGACAGAACCATTGAGAGAGGTGAACTGCTTTGAAACCTGATCCTCTCGTTGGAACCTCCCTCGCTCCCGCCTTCACGGGCGGGCGGGGGGTGGGTGGGGTGTCTGTCAAACAAGCCAAGGGGTCGGCCGCGTGGCCTTCGCTGCTTCCGTTTATCCCCACGCAGTCCCCCTCACGTGTGAATCGGGGGCAAGGGGGGATGAATGGATGCGGCGTCGCGGCCGATGGCTCAAGAAGTGTTCATCGGAATATCCAGATCACGGATGTCGGCAAATAGCGCCTTCAAAACCCGTGACAGCGCTCGCGCTCTTGGAGCGCTGGCGCGGGTTTTGTGCGGGGCATCAAAGTTGTTGCATTTGCCGTTGTAGACACGCTGTGCGGTGTTGCAGGTGATTTGCTGTTGGCTCGATCACCATGCGCATTCAAGACTGCTACGATGCACGATGGGATTGAAGCGGGGTAAGTCACTCTTCCTTTCTAACTATCGGTGGTCTAACTATCGGCGTAGAGAACTCACGACGGCCAAGACACCCTCGAATCACGGCAGAGGGCTGTGGTCTATGACCAAATGCTATGTGCTTCTATAAAGTAGAACTGTTAAAGGGACATGTGATTCGGACTAGTATCAACTGCGAAAAGCGCGCGTGACCTTGGGCATTAATTACCTAGCGCGTCATATGTGCGGCACGCTGTTCCTGTTGCTTGTTTCCTGCGGCGCATTCGCCGACCGCGGCGCACTGAATTCCGACGTTACGCAAGCCACCATCGCACGAACCATCTGTGTGCCGCACTACACGCAGAACGTGCGCCCGGCGTCCAGCTTCACAGACGGGGTTAAGCAATTGCTGTTGAAACGCGGCGGGTTGGATCCGTCGACGGCGGCTGACTACGAGCTCGATCACATCATCCCGCTGGCCATCGGCGGTCACCCGCGCAACCTGGACAATCTGCAATTGCAGCCGTGGGAAGAAGCGAAGCGGAAGGATCGAATAGAAGTAAAGCTGCAGTGCTTGGTCTGCGCCGGGCAGATTGCGCTATCGGATGCGCAACGGGAAATTGTAGACGACTGGCACGCTGCCTATCATCGGTATGCGGGTGTAAAGTGCGACAGACACCGCGCGAGATCAATTTCACACGAATAGATACCCCGGCGGCCAATGGCCAAGTTGGTCAACTGTTCCATCGCTGCGCGCCGAACCGCTTAAGGTCGTCCGCGCATCCTAACCATCCCATACGCATGGCTAGGTCTCCTGCAACAACCTAACGGCGCCCCGCGTCGGAAATGCCCTTCCAAAGCGGGGCCCGACTTCAACGCGAGCCGTACTTGAACCTCATCTCAACATGGAATGTCCTTTTCCGAGATCGTGCACAGGTCATCGCGGGTCGGACTAGCTAGCGAACCAACACGATTCGACTGCAATACAAGGATATCTTCAAAAAAATTCCTGACAAAGCGGCCATTCGAGAACTTGTCCTGCGAAACAGCACGCTCAAACAAGCCCCGTGCCTTCATTGCGGCCCCCGGCTCGATGCTATATTCGGCCTTCCGAACCTGCTGCTCGAGAATAAGACACAGCTCGTCCAAAGCGTAGTCCGGAAACAAGATGAACCGGTTGAAGCGCGACCGTAATCCGGGGTTGGAGTCGAGGAACCGCTGCATCTCCTTCGTGTACCCGGCAACAATTACGACCAAGTCATCTCGATGGTCCTCCATTAACTTGAGGAGCGTGTCGATGGCTTCTTGCCCGAAATCGGACTCACCGCCTGTATCCAGCGAATACGCTTCGTCGATGAACAACACTCCGCCAAGAGCTCTTTGAACCAATTCGCTAGTCTTGAGTGCTGTCTGGCCAACGTAACCGCCAACGAGCCCGGCCCGGTCCGTCTCGATCAGATGACCCTTGGATAGTACGCCAAGTCCACTGTAGATCTCCGCGACGATTCGAGCCACAGTCGTCTTTCCAGTTCCAGGATTACCCGTGAAGACCATATGCAACGATATGGGAGGCACAGGCAATCCCTGCTGCCTGCGCAGCGCTTGCACGCGCACGAAGTTCGACAGGTTATGCACTTCTTGCTTCACAGATGACAGCCCAATGAGGCCTTGGAGCTCCTGAAGCGCGCGATCTATGTTATGCGGCCGTGGTACGACAGGGGGCGACGACGCTGGAGAAGATTTGGGTTGTTGGACAACTTGACCTGTATCAGTGGAAACCGCAGCCTGAGATGTCGATGCAGCGCCAGAGGCTAGATTTTCACTGTCGCGCATCGCCCGCACTACCACGAGTCGAAGTAGGTCAGCGGAGCCACGATCCGGAAAGAACAAGGGAGTCTTACCAGTCCCTTTGTCAACCGCGACAGCTTCGACGGATTTCTCCTGGTAGTCGAGTTGATGAACAACAGTTCTAAGACCCATGATTGAGCTAAGTTTGATTGTCATCGTCTTGGCACGGCCCACAAAGAGCAAGCGCTTTCCTGTGATGTGCAACTCGCCAGAATCGGTTCGCTCAAGTGTGTCGCTCCCGCTGCGATGCCGACGCATTTCGTACCAATCAACCAGAATGCCAATGTAGTAACGTTCGCCACGGTCAAGAGACATTGATTGAGGCGTCGGCGGATCATGCCAGTGCTGATCTTCTTCTAGGATCCAACACCGGAACGCGTCAATCAGCATAAGCTCTGTTTTCGGGTCGAGTTCGGTACCGGTCGCCTTGGCAAATCCAATAATTTCCCTGTACTCGCTCGGCGTAGCCCGCCGCTTCTTTTCAATGAGTACGGTTTGACTGGCGAGTACTGGGGTGGCTATTTCTACACAAACGCGCCGTTGCTTCTCGTCGGTCAGGCGCAGTCCTGCGCCGACGTCCTCCAGGGATTTCTTGGTGAGGTCACTTATAACCTTGCCTACGTAGAGGTCCTCAACAGCCTTCCTGAAGTGTGGAACCACGATCTCATTCTCTGCCTTTTCGGCGTCGTCAAAAGAGATATCGAGGAGAAGGCGTAACGCATCAAGGTATGAGGATTCTTCTCCAGTAAATTTTCCGTCGGAAACGAGGTATGCGAGCGCATGACGCCAAGCATCGTTGTGGAGCTCTCGAACCTCTGCAGTAGTTAGGCCGTACGCTACATGAATTGCAGTGATCTCTTGATCCGAGGTCTCCGCAGGTGGCCTAGACGCGAGAATGGCTCCCAGCGCTTGCGATGCAAGATCGGGACGGGAAGTGCCAAGCAGTCGATCGCCTAGACCGCGGGGTGGGGGGCTTGTCGCGCCAGCGAAAGGCTGCGGTACAGCTGACTTCGGACCAGACTGGCGCGGAAGTCCATTGAATCGCGATGAGGCGCGCTTGTCCTCCGTTACCTCAGCGGGGAGAGTCGATAAGTCCTGAGTCGGAACCAGGACTTCACGGTTGCCGTTGGAGTGCATGCTCGACACCAGCCCGGCCCGTTCCATTCGTTCGATCAGGCGCGCGGCGCGGTTATAGCCAATGCGAAGATGTCGCTGCACTAGCGAGATCGAGGCCCGTCGCGACTTGAGCACGATATCCACGGCCTGGTCGTAGAGCGGATCGGCTTCCGCGTCTGGCTCGCTGACATTTTCCTCTTGCATATCTATCAGTCCCACGCGCTCATGGTGTCGATTGTTGGCGCTCCGAGGAGGTCTGTCCAAAGAGCAATAATAATGCGGATCGAGTGACTACCATGAGGAAATACTTGACCGTCCTCTTTTGGCGTACTCCTTTCGACGGCGCGCCGCGATATCGGACACTCCGGTGAGCGTTTGGTCTCGGGATCGCGGATCGATGGTCGACCCGCCCTCATATTCCGTGCGGGCATGCGTCGCCGCAACCTTCTTGCGCTGTCCCGAAGAATAAGGAAACGAAACGGGTCGTTGTGTGCTGGCCTTTGCATGCACGGATCGTCGGGCGCGTAAGCGCCCGCCGATCCCTCTCCTAGGGTTGCGTTCAGGCTGCGATTGATTGTGCCACCTGCAAGGTGTGAAGGTAATCGACGGCGCGCTGAGCATGGGCGGCAGCCGAGAAGATCGCGCGCTTGTCCTCACGCAGGACCTCCAGCCAGTGCGCCAGATAGGCAGCGTGATCCTCGCGCGGCGCGGGGGTGATGCCGAGATCCGCACACAGGAAGGCCGCACCTAACTCTGCCACCAATTCCTCGCGGGCGTAAGCGTGATCGCCAAAGCATTTGCGTCCGAACTCCCGATTCAGTCGGCACTCGTGCTTAGTCCAGTGGGTCAGCTCGTGGGCCTTGGTCGCCGCATAGCTTTCGGCGTCCCTGAATGCCTCGGGCGGCGGAAGCTGGATCAGATCGGGCCCAGGGGCGTAATAGGCCATGTTCCCACCGTGGCGGAAGGTAGCGCCGGTGCCGGCAAAGAAGCGCTCGGCTGCCTCGATAAGTTCCAGGGGCTCTCCCTTGGGTTCGGGCTTGACGGCGTAGTGATCCGGCAGGCCTTCGATCTGCTCCACGTTAAACACGGTATATCCCTTCATGAACGGAATTTCCTGCTCCACGTGGTCGCCGTTGTCATCGGCTTCGATCCTCGTGAAGCGATCGGCATAGACGACTAGCGCACCATGCTCGCCCTTTCTGACCTGGGCGTTGAGTTCGGCCGCCTGCTTGTAGGTCATCCAGATACTCGATGTGTAACCCTTCTCCATCGCTTCGCCCCACAGCAAGAGAACGTTGACACCACGGTACGGCGTGCCGTTGTGGCGAAGGGGTCTGGTGATGCGGCCTTCGGTATTACTGGCATTCCACGGTTTCAGCCAGGAGCGCACACCCTGCTCCAGGTCGGCGATGATGTGATCGGTAACGCGACTGTAGACGTCGATGCGGGTCCTTGTGGTATTGGTGCTCATCTTCGGTCCTCCTTCTAGGGCTTGGGGTGCTGTGCACATGCACAGGCACCCGACGCCCGTCGGCGAGACCGGGGTAGCAAAGCGCAAGGGCGCGGGACCGGGAGGGGGATCACCCGGCCTGCACAAGGAGCGAAGCGACGCGGAAGGTTGGGGAGACCCGGTCCTGCGGCACAGCTTTACCCTTGCGCGCGCGAGGGGGAACCCCTTAGAAAAAGGCCCTCAAGAAAAGGCGCGCAGTGTGCGCGTCATACCGTGCGCTCCGACTCTTCTTTGAAAATATGACGGTGTTCAACACGATCCGCGCCGGCTAAAGAAAGGTTATTCGACAAAGTTGCGTCTTGGAGAACATAACGAGAAAATCGGAATCGATCGCCCTGGCTCGGCGGCCGGGTCCGATGCATCAGGCCGAAAATGCAGAGATGAGGACCACCCGGCGCCAACGCTAGGTCCATGACCAGTCGCGCGGCGGCATGCTAGTTCCCGAAAGCGGGCAATGCCTTGAACTAACGGCCTGACAGGGCCTTGCTCCTCTGGACAACTATGTCCTTTACAACATATGTCGTTTGAGTCATAATGGAAAAGAGATGGATTGTTGAGTTTCATGATGAGTTTGACCCGGAATTCGACGATCTCGCCGAAGGGGTACAGGACGAGCTTTTGGCACAGCTCAAGCTCCTTGAGAAGATCGGACCGACGCTTGGCCGGCCACGTGTTGATACGCTCAAAGGCTCAGAGCACGCCAACATGAAGGAACTTCGGTTTGCCGCCGACGGGGGCGAATGGCGCGTGGGGTTCGCTTTTGATCCCCGCCGCTCCGCGATTGTTCTGGTGGCCGGTGACAAGTCAGGTGGGAGCGAAAAGCGCTTTTACAAGCAGCTGATCAGGAAAGCCGATAGGCGCTTCACGGACCACTGTGAGCGCCTAAAGAAGGAAGAGAAAGAAAGGAAATAGCGATGGGAAAGACCCTGAAGGAAAGACTGAGCAAACTGCCAGCCGGGCGCCGTGCAAAGATTGAAGCGCGGGCCGAAGAATTGCTGGCCGAGGAAATGTCTCTTAAGGACTTACGTAAGGCGCGCGAACTGACCCAGGAACACATGGCCGAGTTGCTCGGCATCGGCCAGGAAGGAATCTCTCGCATCGAAAAACGAAGCGACCTGCTGATATCCACTTTGCGCAACTATCTTGCCCGCATGGGTGGCCAACTCGAGCTTGTCGTTAGGTTCCGAGACCGCCCCGCCGTCCTGTTGCAGGATCTGGCGGAATTGGACACGGCAGCACCGAAGAGCCCAGCACCGAAGAAGAAACCCCAGCGGGTATCACCGCGATCAGCACACCTGTAGAAGTTTTGATCTGATCTGACACTCGCCAGTTGCAAAAGGCGGGGTTACCCGTTTTGATAGAGGTGCGACGACTATCGAAACTGAACTCGAAAGAGGAGTAACCCCATGCAAAGTTTTAATCAGAGTGCGATCAAACACAAGCTCGGGCTGCTAAATCTGGCGGTTGAACTGGGCAATGCGGAATGTGTCAATGACTTTGAGACACCTGGTTGTGGAAATTAGTGAGCAATGCGGGTGTCGTGGTCAGGTCATTGGGGATCTCCGTGGGTTCTGGTTGCGGCAAGTTGATGCCGACGACCTCCGCCAATGCGGGTGGTGTCGGCAAGTGTCCCTTGAAGCGCTGGGGATGAGCGGCATAGGCCGCTTGCAGGACGCGGCGGCGTTGTTCGTCGAGAGCCCCCGAGCGGCCGAAGTGCACCGCCGCCGGCGTCATGAAGCCGATCCCGGAGTGGCGGTGCTCGTCGTTGTACCAGGCGAAGAAGCGCCGAAGGTGAACGCGCGCGTGCTCGATGCCGTCGAAGCGCACGGGGAACTCGGGCCGGTATTTGAGCGTCTTGAACTGCGCTTCCGAGAACGGGTTGTCGTTGGAGACTCGCGGGCGCGAGAATCTGGCGGCCACGCCCAGATCGACGAGCAGCTCCGCGGTGGTCTTCGCCCGCATCGGGCTGCCGCGATCCGAGTGCAGCGTGAGTGTATCGCGGCCGATGCTGTGTTTGTCGCAGGTCTCCTCGATCAGCGCGCTGGCAAGCCCGGCGTTTTCGCTGCTGGCCACCAGCCACCCCACCACGTAGCGGCTGAAGATGTCGAGCAGCACGTAGAGGTAGAAGTGCTGCCACTTCATCGTCGAGCGCAGCCGAGTGATATCCCAGCTCCAGACTTGGTTCGGCGCGGTGGCGGCGAGTGCGGGCTTCGTGTGCGCCGGGTGCACGAGCTGCTTGCGTCTTTCTTGCACCAGGCCCTCGGCGGCGAGCACCCGGTAGAAGGTCCTCACCGAGGCGAGGTAGGTTCCTTCGTCGAGCAGCCGCGCCCAGGCCGTGTAGGGAGTGCAATCGGCGAATCGCGGGCTGTTGAGCGTCGCGAGGATCCGCTGGCGCTCGAGGCTCGAGAGCGCCAGTGGCGGCGCGGGCCGCGGGGGCGCGGCGCGTGGCACGCGCGGAGCGCGACGTCGATACCAGGTCGCGGGCGCAGCACCGAGCACGCGCAGCGCTCGACGCGTCGCCATGACCGGCACCAGTTCGGCCACTGTGCTCAAGATTCGCTCCCGGTGCTCTCGGCTGACGCCGCCGTCGGAAGCCCCAGCAGCGTGGAGAGTTTTTTTTGCACTTCGATGATCGTGTGGGCTTGCGCGAGCTCGCGCTCGAGCCGGG
>Ga0187893_10012814_pt1 | contig 11815 bp, 1 predicted proteins | sample MA1701074metaG_FD_139574 | JGI IMG/M metagenome (GOLD analysis project Ga0187893, IMG submission 139574) | White microbial mat communities from a basaltic lava cave in the Kipuka Kanohina Cave System on the Island of Hawaii, USA - MA170107-4 metaG ... | reverse complement strand
GGAGGTGAGAGCGGAGCAAAGCTTCCGCGAGTTGTTGGCGAAGGTGCGGGAAGTATGTTTGGGAGCCTACGCGCATCAGGACGTGCCGTTTGAGAAGTTGGTGGAAGAGTTACAGCCCGAGCGAGACTTGAGCCGCTCGCCGCTATTTCAAGTGCTGTTTACGTTACAAAATACGCCACGTGCCGAGCTGCAATTGCCAGGACTAACGCTCGGCGGAGTTCCGGTCGAAGAGACGACCGCGCGCTTCGATCTGGTGTTGGTGATCGAAGAGAGAGAGCCGGGCCTCACTGGAACCTGGTCATACAGCAAAGATCTTCTCGATGAGACGACGATTTGGCGAATGAGCCAACACCTGCTGCGGATGCTGGAAGGCGCGGTTGAAAAGCCTGACCAGCAGATCGCGGAATTGCCGCTGCTTACCGAAGCGGAACAGGCCCAGTTAGTGGATTGGAACCAGACGCAACGCGAGCTCACACCTTACAACGGTATTCACCAGTTGTTCGAAAAGCAGGTGGAGCGGACGCCAAATGCAGTGGCGCTGATCTTCGAGCATCAGCAAATCACCTATCGGGAACTCAATCACCGGGCCAACCAACTCGCTCATTACTTAATAGACTTAGGCGTTGGGCCGGACGTGATTGTCGCCATCGCGCTCGAGCGAAGCATTGAGATGATTGTCGCCTTGCTCGGTGTGCTCAAGGCTGACGGCGCCTACCTGCCAATCGATCCTAAACAGCCGGCGGATCGAATCTCACACATGCTCGAAGATTCCGGAGCTCAGGTGCTGTTGGCGGAGAAGGACGCGGACGTTCGTAGCTCAAAAATCGAAACCGTCTACCTTGATGCAGACCGGCATAAAATTTCAGCGCGCGCGAGCAGTAATCTCTCCGGCAAGCTATCAGCAGATAACGTTGCCTACAGCATTTACACGTCGGGTACTACGGGTCAACCCAAAGGGGTGCTGATCCCTCATCGAGCTTTGCTGGAACGCGCGTGTGCGATGATCGATGCCTATCGACTCACGTCTGACGATCGCATGCTGGCTTTCGTGTCGTTTAGTTTCGACGCCTTCGCTGAAGAGTTGTTTCCGACGCTTTGCTGCGGGGCCGTTCTGGTCATGACAACCGAAGAGTCATTGCTGGATGAGTCATCTTTGCTCACCTTCACCGATCATCTCTCGATCACCGCCCTGCATCTACCACCTGGGTTTTTCTCTCAGCTCATCGACTGCTTGGAAAGCGGGCGATGTGAGATGCCGGAGAGTGTGCGAATCTTCATCATGGGTGGTGAAACTCCACCGCTGGAGCGAGTTGCGCGCTGGATCGAGTTAAGCAATGGATACACTCGCTTTGCAATTGCCTATGGACCAACCGAAGCCGCCATAACTGCGACCGTGCACGCAGTCGCAGAAGACCCAGGGCTGGTGCGAGCGATGAGCGGATGGATGCCACTCGGCCGTCCTTTAGCGAATACGGAGGGTTACATTCTCGACCGGCAAATGATGCAGGTGCCCGTCGGCGTACCAGGCGAGCTGTGCATTGGCGGCGCCGCCCTGGCGCGAGGATATGCGGGCAGAGCTGATCTCACTGCGGAGAAGTTTATACCGCATCGCTTCAGCAGCGAGGCCGGACGGAGATTGTACCGAACGGGAGACCTGGCGAGGTTTTTGCCGAATGGCGAGATCGAGTTCCTGGGACGAGCGGACGAGCAGGTCAAGATTCGAGGCTATCGGATCGAGTTGAGAGAAATCGAAGCAGTGCTCTGCCGTCACGATGCCGTGCGTGAATGCGTGGTAGTGGCACGTGAAGATATCCCCGGTGATAAACGCCTGGTGGCGTATGTGGTAACAGCAGGCGTGCCGGCCAGGGATTTGCGAGAGCACATGCGCAAGAGTCTCCCGGAGTACATGTTACCCTCCAGCATCGTTCCCATGGAGCGGCTCCCGCTGACACCTAACGGAAAGGTTGATAAACGAGCGCTGCCATCTCCGGAAGAGAGGCGCGGAGAAGACGAGAATGAGCCGGCGCCGGCGCTCACGCCAATCGAGGAGATGCTGGCTGGAATTTGGTCGGAGATACTGCACCTAAGGAACGTCAGAGCAAATGAAAACTTCTTTGAACTGGGCGGGCATTCATTGTTGGCGACGCAATTGATGTCGCGAATCGGAGAAGTCTTTGACATCGACTTACCGTTGCGCACCATTTTCGAGTTACCCGTATTGTCCGAGCTGGCAAGTCGCCTCGTAGCAGAGCTGCGCGAGGGGGACGGCGGGCAAACGGTTCCTCCAATTATTGCCGCGGAACGAGCCGCGGAGACGCCGTTGTCATTTGCCCAGCAGCGTCTGTGGTTCCTCGATCAGTTAGAGCCCAACAATGCTCTCTACAACAGTCCCCTGGCAGTGCGTCTCAATGGTGAGTTGAAGAAGGACGCATTGCAGCGGACGCTGACAGAGATAGTGCGTCGCCATGAGGTACTGCGCACCAGTTTCAAAATCAGCAATGGAGATCCGGTGCAGGTGGTTGGCAGGCCGGCTTATGTACGACTGCCGGAGGTGGACCTTTCCAGGCTCGAAAAGGTTGAGCGGGAAGCATTGGTCCACAGATTAGCGCGGGAAGAAGGGGAAACGCCCTTCGATCTCAGTCGCGGTCCGCTGCTGCGGCTGCGATTGCTGCAACTTGGACCAGAGGAGCACGTGGTGCTGATGACCATGCATCACATCATTAGCGACGGCTGGTCCATGGGCGTGTTTATCAACGAAGTCGCGGCGCTCTACCGCGCTTATTACGAAGGACTTGAGTCGCCGCTGCCGGAACTCGCAGTCCAGTACGCCGACTTCGCAGTCTGGCAGCGAAGCTGGCTGCAAGGCGAAGCGCTCGACCTCCAGTTGCGCTACTGGGAAACGCAGTTGCGCGGCGCGGCCGTGCTCGAGTTGCCGACCGACAAAGTTAGACCAGCTTTGCCTTCCTACCGAGGCGGGCGTTACTCGTTCAGGTTGGAACGAGAATTGACAGAGCGGCTGCACGAGCTAAGCCGGCGTGAGGGAGTCACGCTGTTCATGACGTTGCTCGCGACATTTCAGGTGCTGTTGTCGCGCTACAGCGGACAGAGCGATATCGTCCTGGGCACCGACATCGCCAATCGTAATCACCAGGAGATCGAACCGCTGATCGGTTTTTTCGTCAATCAACTGGTGCTGCGCACCAGAATCCGCGCCGAAGAGCCGTTCAGGAATCTGCTCGCCAGAGTGAGGGAAGTATGTTTGGGCGCCTATGCGCACCAGGACGTGCCGTTCGAAAAGTTGGTGGAAGAGTTGCAGCCTGAACGTGACCTCAACAGATCGCCGCTGTTTCAAGTGAAACTGATACTGCAAAACGCCCCGGGCGGAGAGTTGCAGTTGCCTGGACTAACGTTAAGTGGCGTTGGCGGCGCGACGACGTTGGCGCGTTTCGATCTGCTGTTGGCGATGAACGAAACAGACCACGGGCTGCAAGGCGCATGGTCATACAGCAGCGACCTGTTCGAGGGGGAGACGATTGCCCGAATCACGAAAAACTTCGTGCGGCTGCTGAAGGGAGTAGTCAATGAGGCAGAGCAGCCGGTTGCAGAGTTGCCGCTGCTGGCCGCAGCAGAACATGAGCAATTACTAAAGTGGAATCAGACGGGCCGAGAGTGGACAGCTCATAGCGGTATTCATCAGTTGTTTGAAGCGCAAGTGGAGCGCATGCCAGAGGCGAGGGCGGTCATTTTCGAAGCCGAGCAACTCAGCTATCGAGAACTCAACGACCGGGTCAATCAAGTTGCCCATTACTTAACCGCACTCGGTGTGGGACCAGAAGTCGTCGTCGGCATCTGTTTCGAGCGCAGTCTCGAGTTAGTGGTGGGCCTCCTCGCGGTGCTCAAAGCGGGCGCCGCATACCTGCCGATAGATCCTTCCTATCCGCTGAACAGAATTTCCTTCATGTTGGAGGACGCCGGCATCGCGATACTGCTGACTCAAGAGAAGTTGTCGGAGGTATTGCCCGCGCACTGGGCCCAGACAGTTTTTCTCGACTCGCAATGGGACGAAATTGCCACGCAGGAAACATCGAATCCCAATCGTGAGATCTTTGATCAGAATCTAGCCTATGTAGTCTACACATCAGGCACTGCCGGACCGCCGAAGGGCGTGATGATTCCACAGCGGGCATTGCTCGAACGCACGCGCGCGATGATCGATGCTTATCAGCTTACCGGTGCCGATCGCATGCTTCAATTTGTTTCGCCCAGTTTCGATGCCTTTGCTGAAGAGCTCTTCCCCACACTGTCCTGCGGGGCGGCTTTGGTGCTCTCGAAAAATCCGGGCTCGCAAGACGCTTCGTCTCTGCTTCGTCTCATCGATGAGAGGCAAATCACAACGTTGCATATTCCTCCTCCTTACCTCAATCAGATGGTTGAGAACGTGCCGAACGGGTGCAGTCAGTCACCGCAGAGCGTGCGGCTTTTCATTACCGGCGGCGAGAGCCCTGCTCCGGAACGAATTGCGCGCTGGATTGAATGGAGTAACCAACGTACTCGATTCGCGGTGGCGTACGGGCCCACCGAGGCCACCATCACCGCGAGTGTATACCAGGTGGCCGAGGAACCTGCGGCGGTGCGAGAGCTGGCACGAATACCGATTGGTCGTCCACTGACGAACACAGAGATGTACATCTTAGACGAGCAGATGAGACTGCTGCCGGTTGGAGTCGCGGGAGAGTTGTATGTCGGCAGTGTGGGATTGGCACGAGGTTATTTGGGACGGCCTGAGTTGACAGCGGAGCAGTTCGTTCCGCATCCGCACAGCACCGAGGGTGGTGCCAGATTGTACCGGACGGGAGACCGCGCGAGGTTTTTGAGCACCGCAGAGATCGAGTTTTTAGGGCGAGTTGACCAGCAGGTGAAGATCAGGGGGTATCGCATCGAGTTGGGAGAAATTGAAGCAGTGCTGAACAGGCACGAGGCCGTGGGTCAATGTGTGGTGATGGCTCGGGAAGACACGCCGGGCGAGAAACAGCTCGTGGCCTATGCGGTCATTGAAGAGGCGGTAAAGCAATCCCCCACGCCGGCAGATGTGGTCCATTTAAGAGAACATTTTAGAAGCAGTTTGCCGGACTACATGGTTCCGAGCGCGATTGTCATACTGGAGCGGATGCCGCTGACGACGCACGGCAAAATTGATCGCGCTGCCCTACCTGCTCCCGACGCCAGTGCAACAGCGGCCGCAACCATCTTTGTTGCTCCGCGGACAGAGCTGGAACGCACGATCACCGCCGTGTGGCAGACGGTGCTGGAACGAGAAAAGATCGGAATCAACGACAACTTTTTCGATCTCGGCGGGCACTCGCTGCTGCTGGCCAAAGTGCATGCACAGTTGTGCACAGAGCTGGTCACAGAAATTTCGATGGTCAAATTGTTCGAACATCCGACGGTCGCCTCGCTGGCTGTCTTTCTCAGTGGAGAGACGCTGGCACAGCCCGCTGTCGAAGATGAGGTTGAGAGAGTTGAGCTACGCAAAGAAGTTTTGCGACAAAGGCGGAAGGCCAGAATCGATCATCGGGTCGTGATAGAGACACAGATAGAGACGCAGGAGGTTGCGGGTGACTAGCGACAGGATGCCGTCTGAGTTTGACGACACGGCGATAGCTGTCATCGGCATGGCCGGTAGATTTCCGGGCGCGCGTAACGTTAACGAGTTTTGGCTGAACCTGCGAAATGGGGTCGAGTCCGTCAGCATCCTGTCGGCGCAGGAAGCGGCGGCGGCAGGAGCAGGAGTGTCTGCGACGCTTTTGAACGATCCCAATTACGTCGTTGCCGAAGGCCTGCTGGAAGACATTGACAAGTTTGACGCCGCCTTCTTCGGATTTAATCCCAGGGAGGCGGAAATTCTCGATCCGCAGCATCGGTTTCTTTTGGAGTGCGCCTGGGAGGCTCTGGAGGATGCGGGCTACAACTCGGAAACCTATCAAAAATTGATTGGGCTTTATGCAGGCGTCTCCAGTCCCACATACCTGTTCGACAATCTTGGGACCAATCCGGAACTGTTCCAATCTGTCGGACTCGGCCCGATCATGCTTGCCAACAGCGGCGACTTTCTGACGACGCGAGTCTCTTATAAGTTGAACCTGAAGGGCCCGAGTTATGTGATCCAGTCGGCTTGTTCTACGTCGTTGGTGGCGGTCCACGTCGCTTGCCAGAGCATTTTGAGCGGCGAGTGTGACATCGCGCTGGCGGGTGGAGTTTCAATAAACAGCAACCAAGGGCGAGGTTACTTTTATCGCGAGGGAGGCATTGCTTCAAAAGATGGCCACACTCGGGCATTTGACGCCGACGCGTCAGGGACCATCGGCGGCAACGGTGTTGGACTAGTGGTGTTGAAGCAACTGGCGACAGCCCTCGCCGATGGTGATCACATCAGCGCCGTAATCAAGGGTTCCTCTATCAATAACGATGGTTTTGCGAAGATCGGATACACGGCGCCAAGTGTGGAGGGTGAGGCGCGGGCCATCGGGGAGGCCTTATCAATATCCGGAGTTGATCCGGAAACCATAACTTACATCGAGGCCCATGGCACCGCTACGCCGCTCGGTGATCCGATTGAGATTGAGGCGCTGACGAAAGTCTTTGGCTCTCGGACACGAAAGAAAAATTTTTGTGGCCTCGGTTCGGTCAAGACCAACATCGGACATCTGGATGCCGCGGCCGGTGTGGCTGGTCTCATCAAGACGATACTGGCCCTGAAGCACAAGGCGATACCGCCGAGTCTCAACTTTCAAACTCCCAATCCCAAGATCGATCTGGAGAGCAGTCCTTTCTATGTCAACACGTCATTGCGAGTGTGGGAGAGCAATGGAACACCACGCCGCGCAGGCGTCAGTTCCTTCGGTGTCGGCGGAACCAATGCGCATGTGATCCTCGAGGAAGCTCCTGTCCGTGAGCCGACTATGGCCTCGACGCCGTACCACCTGCTGACGCTTTCCGGTAAAACCACTGCGGCACTCGAAATGACGACCAGGAATCTGGTTGCGTATCTCAAGGCTAACGGCGACGTGAATCTCGCGGATTTAGCTTACGTCTATCATGTGGGTCGCAAGCATTTTAACCATCGCCGTGCGGTCGTATGCCGGAATGTCGAGGAGGCTATCGAGAATCTCGAAGGCCGCGGAAGCAATCGGGTTTTAAATGGAAGTTGCGAAGGCGGCAAATCCCCCGTAATTTTCATGTTTCCGGGACAAGGTGCGCAGTACGTGAACATGGCCCGGGCGCTATACGAGTTTGTTCCCGCTTTCAATGAACCCCTGAACGCATGCTTGCAATTTCTGGCGCCGGTTCTCGGACTAGACCTGCGGCGCATCATTTTCCCGTCGCCGGAAGCCGCCGGAGATGCCGAGCGACAACTGGAGCAAACCTCCAACACTCAGATTGCACTCTTTGTCATCGAGTATGCCCTGGCGAAAATGCTGCAGGAGTGGGGAATCAAGCCGGCGGCCATGATTGGCCACAGCATCGGTGAATACGTCGCAGCTTGCCTGGCCGGCGTCTTCTCACTCGAAGATGGATTGCGGCTCGTGGCAGCGCGCGGACGGCTGATGGGTAAGATTGAGCGTGGTGCGATGTGCAGCATTCCGCTGTCGGCGGCTGAGGTCAGCGCGATGCTGGGACCAAAACTCTCACTCGCTTCGATCAACAGTGCAACGTTGTGTGTCGCCTCAGGTCCGTTGGCGGAAATTGTCGAACTCGAGAAACGGCTGCTTCAGAAGGAAATTCCGTTCCGTCGTTTGCATACCTCTCACGCTTTTCACTCCGCGATGGTTGAACCAGTCGTCAAGCCATTTCTCGAGGTTTTGCGACGTGTCACACTCAATTCTCCGCGCATGCCTTACGTATCAAACCTCACCGGTACCTGGATCAGTGCCGCAGAAGCTACGGCTCCGCACTATTGGATCAAACATCTGCGGCAGACAGTTCAGTTTGCAGCCGGCCTCACCGAGTTGTGCCAAACGACTGATGCGGTTTTGCTGGAGGTTGGACCAGGACGCGTCTTGAGTTCGCTCGTCAAGCAGAATGGTCACGGCGCTGCCGCTTCAAAAGCTTTCTCATGTTTACGACATGCGGCTGAGCCGGAATCAGACATCGCAGTTCTGCTCCAGACGCTTGCTCATTTATGGCTACGAGGAGTCGACGTCAACTGGCGAAGTTTCTATGCCCACGAGCGACGACAGCGTCTGCCGCTACCCACTTACCCGTTCGAACGGCAACGCTTTTGGGTCGAGCCGCGCCCAACCATGGCCGTGAAAAAAAACCAACTCGCCCCGGCGCAAAAACAAAGTGACATATCAGAGTGGTTTTATGTTCCCTCATGGAAGCGTTTACCTCCAGTGCCACCAGTGTCGAAACATGACGAAGAATGCCTGGTGTTTGCCGAAGATGATTTTGCGCCTGAGCTGGTCAGACGTCTCATGAAACGAAAGCGCTGCGTTGTCGTCGCCGAGGGGGAACGCTTCGACAAGTTGGCTGATCAGAGCTATAGAATTAATTCGCGTTCGCCAGGCGATTACGAATTATTGCTGACGGAGCTGCGCTCACAGGGATTTGTTCCGCGTCAGATAGTTCATTTGTGGAACATTGTGCCGGGCCGAGTCGAACAGATCGACACGCATACTTTACAAGAGGCGAGCTGTCAGGGCTTTTATAGTCTCCTTTTTCTGGTCCAGGCCCTCACGTCAGTCTATCCGGCTCAGGCGGTTAGTTTATTTGTAGTCACCCGCGGTCTCCACGAAGTAACAGGAGACGAATTGCTGACGCCGGAGCGCGCCACCATCACAGGATTGTGCAAAGTCATTCCCCAGGAACACTCGAACATTCACTGCCGCACCATCGATATCACGACTGCTGAAAACTTGACCGATGATCTGCTGTTTGAATTCGAACTGCCCGCGACGGAAACGACAATAGCCTATCGGGGCACGCACCGCTGGGTACAGATTTTCGAACCGGTGGCCCTGACGAAGAATGCAGATCAGTTGTCCCTTCTCAAACCTCAGGGCGTTTATCTGCTGACCGGCGGTCTCGGAAGATTGGGGCTGATTCTGGCTGAAGAGCTGGCGCGCTCCTCAAAGGCGAGCCTTATTCTTACCGGCCGCTCTTCATTTCCCGAGCAGGATGAATGGCAGAACTGGCTGATGACTCACGCTGAGGAAGATCGGGTGAGCATCAAAATTCGCCGGCTGAAAGCGATTGAAGAACTGGGCGCGGAGATTATGATTGCTCGCGCGGATGTGGCGAATGAAGCAGAGATGCGACTGGTCGTCGCGCACGCACTGAAAAGATTCGGGCGCATCGATGGCGTTATTCACGGGGCGGGCGTCGTTGGAGAAACCTTCCTCCGGTCTATCCGCGAGACGAATCTGAAAGAGTGCGAACACAGCTTCAAAGCAAAGGTCAACGGTTTGGTGGTACTGGAAAAAGTACTGAGGCAAGTTCAACCGGATTTCTTTCTGTTGATGTCGTCGCTGGCCGCTGTTCTGGGCGGGCTTGGCTTCGCGGCGTATGCCGCTGCCAATAGTTTCATGGATGCGTTTGCGCTCCGTTATTCGAAAGAGAAACGAACGCGGTGGCTGAGTATCAACTGGGATGGCTGGCAATTGGGTGAAGTGGCCAAACAGAACAACGCATCGTCACAACTGGGAATCACGCCCGGCGCAGGACTTGAAGTTTTCCGGCAAATCTTCTCCAACTCGAGGATGACCCAACTGGTGGTTTCGACCAGCGATCTACAGACGCGTTTCGACCGATGGGTTAAGCTTGATGCTCTGAAGGATCTGCCGACTCACGACGATGCGCCGGTTCCCAAACTCTATCGCCGGCCCGAGCTTAACAACACCTTTGTCGCGCCGGTTTCAGAATTACAACTGCAACTGGCAGCTATTTGGCAGTCGCTCTTAGGAATAGAGCAGGTGGGCATCCACGATAACTTTTTCGAGTTGGGAGGTCATTCGCTGCTGGCAATTCAGTTGGCCGCGCGAATACGCCAGGATTTTCACGTGGAGATACCGATACGCACCTTATTCGAATCACCCACAATCCATGCGCTCGCGTCAGCAGTTGAACGTGAGCAGTCTGAACCACAACGGATGAGCGCCCCGATTCTCCCGATTGTGGCCCACATGGACAAGAGCGTCGATGAATTACTCCGCGAAGTGGAACAGTCTTCTGAAGTGCCACAAAAAGCACAGAAATCCAAAACGAGTTCCCTTTAAAATCAGTCACAGTCCTATATCTAATCGATAACCCACTCAACTGAACGAGGCTTAAATGAGTGACCTTGTGAAGCGCCTTACACAGCTTCCACCAGAGAAGCGCGCGGAGGTAGTCTCTAAATTGCCGCCGATGTCGTTTGCCCAGCAGCGACTCTGGTTTCTCAATCAATTGGAACCCGGTAGCCATTTTTATAACGTTCCCGCCTTTATCCGCCTGAGCGGCCGGCTCAAGTTTTCAGTGCTGAAACGAACATTGGATGAGATACACCAAAGACATGATGTTCTGCGCACCACCTTCGCCACCTTTGACGGCCAGCCAGTGCAGCTTATCAATCGCACTGTTCGTACCGGCCTGCCCTTTGTGGATTTGCGCTCGCTCGCTGAAAACGAGCGAGAGACAGAGAGGCAGCGCCTTGCCGCTGAGGAATTAAGACGCCCGTTTGATCTCAGTCTCGGACCACTGCTGCGCGTCACGTTGGTATGTCTGGGCGATGAAGAATATGCGGTGCTGGTCGTGATGCATCACATCATCACTGACGGCATCTCCATCGACGTGCTCATCAAAGAGGTGGCGACGCTCTATGAAGCATATGCAGCAGGCCGGCCCTCGCCGCTCCCGCGACCCAGGATACAGTACGCTGATTACGCGCGTTGGCAGCGAGAATGGCTGCAAGGCGAAGTTCTTGAACAACATCTGGACTACTGGAAACAGCAACTCGGCGACGTCACGGAGCTGCAATTACCGACCGACCATCCGCGCCCTGCCGTTCAAAGCCATCGAGGCGCAGTTCACCCATTTGCTGTGAGATCTGAGCTGCCGGCAGTGAAGGAGCTGGCGCAACAGGAAGGCACGACGTTGTTTATGACGTTGCTGGCGGCTTTCCAGACGCTTCTCTATCGCTATACAACGCAGCCAGCCATCACGATTGGAACAGTCGTCGCCAATCGTAATCATGCCGAGGTTCAAGGGCTCATCGGTTTCTTCGCAAATACGCTTGTGATCAAGACTCTGTTTGTAGGCGATCCCACATTCGTTGAGGTGCTGCGACAGGTTCGCGAGGTTTGCCTCGGGGCGTTCGCGCATCAAGAGATGCCGTTCGAGAAACTTGTTCAAGAGTTACAACCTGAACGTGACGCGAGCCGCTCGCCGCTGTTTCAAGTGTTGTTTCAGCTACAGAACACACCGGCGAGTTCGCTGGAGCTCAGCGGGTTACGCATCAGCGAGTTTGGCGCGCAAAGCCGAACAGCGAAGTTCGATCTGACCTTGATAATGGTTGAGACAGCCGGCGGATTGCGCGGCACTCTTGAGTACGCCACGGATTTGTTTGAAGCGGCGACGATTGGGCGCCTGAGTCAGCACTTTGTGCAGGTGTTGAGAGGCGTGGTCGCGGATCCTGACCAAAGGATTTCGGAGTTGGCGCTGCTGAGCGCCGCCGAGCAGGAGCAGTTGCGGCAGTGGAACGAGACGGGGCACGGCGAGGAGGGGGATCAGTGTGTGCCGCAACTGTTTGCGGAGCAGGTGGAGCGGAGTCCTGAGGCGG
>Ga0187893_10012813_pt1 | contig 11815 bp, 10 predicted proteins | sample MA1701074metaG_FD_139574 | JGI IMG/M metagenome (GOLD analysis project Ga0187893, IMG submission 139574) | White microbial mat communities from a basaltic lava cave in the Kipuka Kanohina Cave System on the Island of Hawaii, USA - MA170107-4 metaG ... | reverse complement strand
CGCGCGCCGTGTCGACGAAAACCACGGCGTCGAGGCGCACGAGACGACGCGCCAGCAGCGTACGGCCGGCATCGACCTCCGCGTGCGCGAGGCGCTGACCGAACACGCCGCCCGAGATGACGCCGTCGTCGAGAAGCGGGTGCGCGCGAAGGCGCGGCGCGCGCGCGTGACCGCTGCCGGCGCCCGGCCAGAGGTCCAGCGGGGCGCGCGCGCTTGCCGCGTCGAACCCGCCGCGCGCGCGCACCGAAAGCGCGTCCGCGCGACCGGCGCGCCACGCCACGTTGAACCTCCCGGCGCCGAACGTGCCGGCGCTCGACGGCCAGGTCGATCCCTCCAGGCGGGCGGCGACGGCGTCGCCGAAGAGGCGTTGCTCGACCGCGCCCCCGACGAACGCGGAAGCCGGCCGGCCCGACCAGCGGTCCAGGCCGACGCCAGCTTCGACGTGCGTGCCGGCGGTCAGCCAGTCCGTGTACCGGACACCCGCGTGTCGCCGTTCGTCGACGACGATCGTCGAATCGTCGAGCGCGTACGGCTGGCGCCACCAGCCGCCGTCGATCGTCCAGAGGCCCGTGATCCCGAACAGCGACGGCGTCTCGGCTCGCAAGGTGACGGCCGGCCGGTTTTCCCAGAAGCGCCATCGAGCGCTGAAGCGTTCGCCGCCCGGGGTGAGGCCCGAAACGTCCGCGAACAGCTCGCGCTCGACCGCTGCCTGCGCCGAACGCCGGATGAGCATGAACGTCGAGGGCCGAAGGGGCCGCTCGACGACGGCGACCTCGACGTCGGCGAAGCCTCCCACCGCGGGCGTGTAGCCGACGCGCGAAGCGCTCACCGAAGGCAGCGCGGCCACGCGGCGTCGCGCACGGGCCAGCGATGCTGGCGTCAGTACCGCGCCCGCTTCGACGTCGATCAGGTCCTCGACGACGCGGTGGCTCGTGCGATGGAGTCCCGACACCCGAACGAGATCGAGACGCGGCTCGTCGAGCTCGTTCCAGGCATCCAGCGCACCCGCGCCGTTTCCTTCGACAAACCGGCTGGACGCGAGTACGCGCCAGGCGTGACCGGACTCCGGCGCGAGCTCCGCCGCCCGCGTCGCCAGCGTCTCCGCCTCCTTCCAGCGCCCATCGAGGAACCGAACACCGGCGAGCTCCAGATGCGCGTCGGCGGACGCAGGGCAGAGCGTGATCGCCGCTTCGAGCGCCCGCGCGGCTGCCGCGCGATCGCCATCGCGCGCGAGCCGGACGCCCTCGGCGACGAGCGCCGTACATGCGGAGCCGGACGCCGGCTCGGCGATCGACGCGGACTCCGCACCAGGCACCAACCCGGCACGAGGCACCAACCCCGCACCAGGCACCCGCGCCGCACCCGGCGCCAGGCACGAGGCACATGGCACCGGTACGATCGCCCACCGCCCCGCAGCCGCCCATACGCGGTCGAAGGCGTCGCGGGCGATCGTTCGCAGCGGCGCGCGCGCCGGATCGTGGTAGATCACGCGCTCGTCCGCCCAGCCGACGATCACGACGTAGTGATAGCGTCCGGGCCGGTCCTCGATCATCGCCACGACGGGTCTGGCGCGCGCGATTTGGCGAGCGAGACCGTCTCCGTCAGAAGTCTCGAGTGGAAGCAGGGGCCAGCCGCGAGCCTGGAACGCGCCGGCGAGCGCGGACTGACGGATGCCGTTGGCTTCCTCGTCCACCAGCGACGCGAAGTCCTCGGCCCTCACGTCCCGAGCGCCCCAATAACGAAGCACCATTGCCGCGGCGGCGCCGCCGCACAAGCGCTCGGACTGCGAGACGAACGGGACGTCGAGCAGACCGGCCGCCGATGCCGGCGAGGACACGGCTACCGCGATCGTCAGCGCGATCGACCGCGTCCCCGCCCGCGCGATATGCATCACAACGGTTTCCTGGAACCTCTCACGTCGACGGTCAGTCAGCGAGCAGGATGATCACGATGATGATCAACAGGATGATGATGATCGTCGTCGCCGTAATCACGACGGTCGTCGCGCCGCCGGCGAGATCCTGTTCGATCTGTGACGCATACTCGGCCGCCCGGGTGAGCTCGGCGCCGTCGAGCAGCCGGACCGCCGAATCGGCGCGCGTCATGTCGACGCCGAGTCTCGCCGCGACGTCCTTGACTTCCTGCCGCGCGAGGACTCGACGGATCGCCGCGCGATCCGCGTCGGCACGTGCCGCTGCCGCCGCCACCGCCTGTTCGAGCGTTGCGCGATCGGCGACGTGCGCCTGCTGGGCGCCGGCGGACGGTGCGATCAGCCAGAGCGACAGAAACACCGCCAGCGTCTTTCGAGCGATTCGCATGTGCAAGCCTCCAGAAATGCGCCCGGATTTCGGTTCCGGGCGCCGGAAAATAAGCATATTCCGTGCCCGCTGAGCTATCCTGTGCAATCGTGGAAACCTGCTCGCGTCGCACCTTCCTGACGTCGCTCGGCGTCGCGGCTGCCGCACCGCTGTCAGCCTTGCAACGCGACCCGCCGGGGCTCGTGCTGCACGGCGGCCGGCTGCTGACGATGAACGTGGCGGCGCCCACAGCCGAGGCGGTCGCCGTGACGGGCGAGCGCATCGTCGCCGTCGGGACGTCACGGGATCTGCTGGCGCTCGCGGGGCCGCGGACCGTGCGTATCGATCTCGGCGGCCGCACCGTCGTCCCCGGGTTCATCGACGCGCACTCCCACCCAGCCAGCGCAGGCCGGCTGCATCTTCGTGAAGTCGATTGCGATCTCCGATCGATCGCGGATATCCAGGCGGCGATTCGTGCGCGCGCGGCCGCGACGCCGAAGGGGCGGTGGGTTCTCGGATTCAAGTACGACGACACGAAGACGAAAGAGGGGCGACCGCTGACGCGCACCGATCTCGACGCCGCCGCGCCGGATCATCCGGTCCGAATCGGCCATCGCGGCGGACACACGGCGTACCTGAACTCGGCCGCGTTCGCGCGCGCCGGCATCGACGAGCGAACGCCGGATCCGACGGGCGGAAAAATCGACCGCGACGCCAGCGGGCGTCCCTCGGGGCGGCTCGCGGAAACCGCGACCGATCCGATCGACAAGCTGACGGCCGCGCCGCTGACACGCGACGACTACCGGGCCGGGGTCAAGCTGATCTCGAAGATGCTGTCGCGCGCGGGCATCACCTCAGTGCACGACGCATACGGATCCCCCGACGATCTGCGTGCGTACCGCGACGCCCGAGAGGCGGGCGAGCTCTCGGTGCGCGTGTATTGCCTCATGGGGCACTGGCACGTCCCTGCGCTGATCGCCCAGGGAATGCGGAGCGGTCAGGGCGACGAGTGGGTCCGCGTCGGCGCGATGAAGATGACGTGCGACGGGTCCATCTCCGAGCGGACGGCCCGGCTTTCGGAGCCGTACGTCGGCAGGCCGGACGATCGGGGGATCCTTGTGATGGACGAGGCCGCGCTCTTCGAGCGGGCGCTTCCCGCGCACAAAGCCGGCTGGCAGCTCGGCATCCACGCCAACGGCGACGTCGCGATCGACATCGTCCTGCGCCTCTTCGAACGACTGCAACGCGAGGCCCCGCGGCGGGACCCACGTTTTCGGATCGAGCACTGCACGCTCGTGACGCCGGCGCTCGTCGAGCGGATGCGAGCCCTCGGCGTCATCCCGAATCCATTCTCCACCTACGTGTACTTTCACGGCGAGAAGATGCGGGAGTACGGCGCCGCCAGGCTCGAGCGGATGTTCGCCGTTCGCACGTTCCTCGACGCAGGGTTGCGGGTGACCCAGACCTCCGACTATCCGCCAGGCCCCTTCGAGCCGATGATGGCGCTCCAGTCGAGCGTGACGCGGACCGACACGCGGGGCTCGGTCTGGGGCGCCTCGCAGCGCGTGACGGTGCAGGAAGCCCTGCGCGTCGGGACGCTGCACGGTGCGTACGCATCCTACGAGGAGTCCCTGAAGGGCTCTCTCGAACCGGGCAAGCTCGCCGATCTGGTCGTCCTTGGCCGCGATCCTTTGACGGCAGATCCATCGACGCTCGTCGACATTCCAATCGAGCGGACGATGGCCGGCGGGAAATGGGTCTACGAGAGCTGACGGGCGCGGATCTGCGGCAGGCCTAACCGACTTTTTCCCAGCCGCGCGCCTGCAGCCGGGCGCGCAACCGATCCGCGTGCGCGCGGGCCGCGTCGGCGTCGGGCAGCCGCTCGAGGATCGCCAGGGTGTCGTCCTGGAACACCTGCAGCTCGGCGAAGCCTGTCTGGTGCAACAGGATGCATCGCATCACGCTGTCACTGGCCTTAATGGTCCAGAGAGATTCCTGCTTCGATTCGGCCATTCAGATACCAGGCCCGCACTTCCGCGCCGCGGAGTTCGACGATGTTAGGGGAGAGACCTGAGCCTAACATTGGCCTTCCGGCCGGTCAAGGCATACGCCGGAGGCGATTGTCTTTTGTGGTCAGGCCGAACGTGTGGCAGGTGACGCAGAAGCCCGAGAGACTGCTGGCGAGCGCCATCAGGCTGACAATCCCGAGAACGAGACGGACCGCGCGGGGCTGCCCCGGCACCGCAAGCGCCAGGAGGATCGCCCCCACGCCGATCACCAGATAGGCAAGACGATGCAGTCCGCCCATGTTCCGCGGCAGCACGCGAGTCACTATATCTCAGGCCCGGCGCCGGCCTGGTCGCTACTCGGGGTTTTTCGTATAGTAGCCACGTGCCCGCGACGATCGACCGCCCGCAGTCCGGCGAGTTCGCCAGCTTCTACGCCCGCTACATCGACTACCTGCCCCGCGACTCCGACGTCGTGGCGACGCTGACGTCGCAGCTCGACTCTGTGGCGAAAGTGCTGGCGCTCGCAGGCGAAAGCCGCGCGTCGTACCGTTACGCGGAAGGAAAATGGAGCGTGCGCGAGGTCGTGGGCCACCTCGCCGACTCCGAGCGGGTCTTCGCGTACCGCTTGATGCGGATTGCGCGCGGCGACGCGACGCCGCTGCCAGGATTCGACGAGAACGACTACGTGCGGGCGGCCGCCTTTGAGCGCCGTCCGCTCGCGGGCGTCGCCAGCGAATGGACCGCGGTCCGGCGGGCGACGATCGCGATGGTGTCGGGAATCGAGCCGGGGGCGTGGGAGCGCCGCGGTACCGCGACTGACGCGGCCATTTCGGCGCGCGCGCTCCTCTACATCATCGTGGGCCATACCGAGCACCATCTCGGAGTGCTCAGGACGCGATACGAGCTTCAATAGCCCTCAGCCAGCTCCACCGGATGATCCAGCTGCCCGGATAGATCACCCGCCAGTAGCGTGCAAACCGGCGCTGCGTCTCGCGATCCACCGCGTGGACGCGCGTCTCGGTCGTCACCCTCGTCCAGCCGTCTCGGTCGGCGATGATGCGGAAGTTCATCGCGGCGCGGGCGAAACCCGGTCGGTCGAGCGTTCGGAAAAGGGCGGGATCGAGCGCGGGCACGTTCCCCCGCTGGGCCGCCCGCCTGACGTCTGGCGGCGCGACGACGACCGTGCCGAGGAGCAGCTCGCGGTCCGTGTCCTCTCCCAGGAGCACGAAGCCACCGGCCAGCGCGACATCCAGGATCGGCTTGTCGTCCGGTGGGTTGAGGATGTGATCCCCCTGTGCCTGGCGACGCGGATTTCGGATCAAGGTGAGCAGGCGGAACATGAAGATGTCCGAGGCCGTCACGCGTCGGATGGCCGCCATCACCTGCGGCGGCGTGGCACGGACGCGCCGCTCGTGGTACTCGCCGAACTGCCACTCGGGCAGCCACTGATCGAGCAGCGTGTCGCGGGCGCCCGTCGTGCGCGTCCGGTCCGGAAGCGCGGCCGCGAGAACCACGATCCCTGTCCCCACGACGGCTGCGACCACTCCGCCGCGCCGCGTGCGAATGCCGACCAGACGGAGCGGCCAGACCACGCTGAACAGGCCGGCCACGGCCACGACGGCCCCGACATAGACCAGCGCGGAAGCCGCCACGTCGTTATTATCTACACATGGAGAGCGAACGCCCGCAGCTGACCTACGCCGACTACCTGCGCGTCCCGGATCTGATCGCGCTGCAGCATCCCCAGTCATCGCCGGTCCACCACGACGAGCTCCTGTTCATCATCACGCACCAGACCTACGAGCTCTGGTTCCGGCTGATCCTCCACGAGCTGGATGCCGTCGTCGCCTGTCTGTCAACGACGGCCAAAGTCCCTGGTTCGCGGGACGCGGTGTACGAAGCGGCGCGGCTGCTCCGGCGGTGCACGGAGATCGCGCGGGTGCTCGTCGATCAGTTCACGATTCTCGAGACGATGCTGCCGACACATTTTCTGACGTTCCGCGGCAGGCTGCGTCCGGCGAGCGGGTTTCAGTCGGAGCAGTTCCGCGAAATCGAATTCCTGTGCGGGCTGAAGGACGACAAGATGCTGCGCTATCACGAGCCGGCGTCACCCATGCGCGCCGCGCTCGAGCGGCGGTTCGCGGCGCCGTCGCTCCGCGACGTCTTCTTCGAGGCGCTGGACGCGCTGGGCGTCATGCCGCCGCTCGCGGGCGCCGTGACCGACGAAGTCCGCTTCGCGGCGCGCGCGCAGGCCATCCTCGCGCTCTACCGCGACGAGCGGCACTACCGCGATTGGATCGATGTCTGCGAACGGCTGACCGAGTTCGACGAGCTGATCGTCAGCTGGCGGCTCCGCCACGTGCAGCTCGTCGAGCGGACCATCGGACTGCGAATGGGCACGGGCGGCAGCGCAGGGTCCTCCTACTTGAAGATGACCATCGATAAGAAGTTCTTTCCGGAGCTGTGGGAGGCGCGGACGCTGCTGATCGATCAGCCTTGAAGCAGCCCTAAAGGGCTGCGCTACTCTGTTCTCAGGGCCGTCAGCGGCATGATCCGGGTAGCCCGGCGCGCCGGGAGATAGCAGGCCGCCACGGCTGCGACCGCCAGCACGAGCGGCGCGGCCGCAAACACGACCGGGTCCAGCGGACTGACCTGATACAGCAGCCCACTGAGCGCGCCGCCCGCCAGCGCCGCCAGCGGGAGGCCGATCGCCAGGCCCATCGCCGTCAACCACACGCCCTCGCGCAGCACCAGCCACAGGACGCTGGCCGGTCGCGCGCCCAGCGCCATCCGAATGCCGATCTCCCGCGTCCGCTGCGACACGACGTACGACTTGACCCCGTAGACGCCCACCACGGCCAGGATCAACGCGAGGCCGCCGAAGGTCGTCAGCAGCCGGCCTCCCATTCGAACGCCCCAGAGTCCGAGGCTCCGGTCGTGAAAGCCCTGCATCGAGCTCAGCTCGAGCACGGGCAGTCGATCGTCCACCGTCCGCAGCTCCTGTCGAAGCGCCGAGAGCGCGGCTGCCTCCGCCTGAGCGCCGCCGCGCGCAACGCGCAGGTGGAGATGCATCCCGGAACGGAAGTGGTTGCCGTAGGGGACATACAGGTGGGGCGTCGGCGCCTGATCGAAGAGCGTCTGGCGAAGCCCCGGCGCGACGCCGACGACCTGCATCGGCTCGAAGTCCACCCCGGCCGGTTCGTTCCCGTGCCGCGTGATGCGGATCATCTGACCCAGCGGATCCTCGTTCGGGAACAACTGGCGGGCCAGCGGCTCGTTGATGATCGCGACGCGCGGCGCATCCGCCGATTCCTCTTCGGCAACCGTGAACTCACGGCCACGCAGCATGCGCAAGCCGAGCGTCCTGAAATAGTCCGCGCCGACGATCATGTAGCTCGGCGATCGTCCGCCGACGGTCGCCGAGACACCACCCGGTCGCTCGACCGGCCGTCCTTCCTGAAACTCACCGAACGGCACGATCGACGTCATCGTGGCCGCTTCGATCCCCGGGATGTTCCTGACCCGCTCGAGGACGCTGCGATGCGAGGCGCGGGTTCGCACCTCGTCGTATCCCGCCAGAGCCGGGTCCAGGCTCGCCAGGAGGATGCGCTCGTACTTGAACCCCGGATCGGCCGCCGCCGCATTCATGGCGCCGCGGGCAAAAAGCCCCCCGGTCACGAGCAGGGCGAGCGACAGCCCGATCTGACCGACGACAAGGAGGTTGCGCGCGCCGAACCAGCGGAAGCGACCGACGCGTCCGGCCAGCGACTCGAGGTTCTTCAAGTCCGAGACAACGTCCGCACGCGCGAGCTTCATCGCCGGCCCAAGGCCGAACGTCAGCGTACTCAGCACCGCGAAGCCCATCGTCACGGCCAGCACCGCGGTGTCTGGCCTCGGCGTGAACTCGAGCGAGAGCGGCAGCAGCGGGACGAGCGTCGCTACGAGCAGCTTCATCGCCCAGAACGAGAGAACCAGCCCGACGATGCCCCCGGCGACCGCCAGCGAGAGACTTTCAGTCAACAGCTGCCGCACGATCCGCGCCGGCCGGCCGCCGAGCGCGAGGCGCACCGCGATCTCGCGCCGCCTCGCCGCGCCGCGCGCGAGCAGCATGTTCGCGATGTTGAGGCACGCGATGAGCAGCACGACGGTCGACATGCCCATCAGCAGCGCCGTCGCCCCCGCAAGCGGTCCATCGGTCTGGGGCTCGGTGCTCGTAGACATGCGTGGCAGCGGGTTGACCGTCAGCGCCTGATCCTTGTTTTCCGCCGGAAACGCCGCAGCCATCTGGTGGGCCAGCGTGTCGAGCGCCGGCGCGGCCGATTCCGCCGTCATTCCGTCCTTCAGGCGCCCCGCGAGGATCAGCGCGTGATTGGCGCGATCGCCGAGGCCATTCCCTCTGTTCTTGAAGATGTCGTTGACGACCGTGTCGAAGGTTCCGAGCGGCAACCAGAACTCCGGGGCGACGAGCGCCATCGTCCCGGTGAATCCTCGCGGCGCCACGCCGACGATCGTGAAGTCGCGCGTGTTGATCTTCAGCGTGCGGCCGACGAAGTCGGCGCTGAAGCCGGCGTCGCGCCAGCGCTCGTAGTTGACGATCGCGACCGGAATGTTCGCCCCGGGGCGCTCTTCCGCCGCGTTGAACTCGCGGCCGGCGGCGAGCGGCACGGCCAGCGTCGCGAAGTAGTTCGACGACACCATCTCGACGAAGGACCGCCGCGTGGTGTCCCCGGAAGGGACGCCGACCAGGGCGAAGGTGTGAGCCATCAAGCCCGCGAAGACCGTGTTCTTCTCGCGGATGTCGGCATAGTTCGCGTAGGAGAAGGCGCGGTAGGAGTCCGGCTTGGTGCGGTCGTGGCTGAAGAGCCCGACCAGCTCGCCCGCCCGCCCGGCCAGGGGTTGGAAGAGTATCGCGTTGACGAGCGTGAACATCGCGCTGTTGGCCCCAATCCCCAGCGCCAGCACCAGGACCGCCACGACCGAAAAGCCGGGCGTCTTCAGAAACGCACGAAACCCGTAGCGAAGGTCCTGGATTAGCTGTCCCATGTTCGAACAGGACGGACCGCCGGGATGGGAAGTTCCCCGGCGATGCGCGTCAGGCTCGCGCCGGGCGCTCGAACACCCGCGACCAGTCCACGCGTCCGGTGGCCTGCATCAGGACGAAGAGCGTCACGATTGCGCCGACGGTGACCGTGAGGCCGGTGTAGCCCTTGAAGAAGAACGCGTCGCTGAACAACACGAGGAATACGAGCTGCGCGAGTCCGGCGCGCCGTATGGCGAACCGGCTGCCCGCCACGATGCGCAAGTACGTCACGACCAGAAAGCTGCTCGTCGCCGATGCCAGCACGAAGGAGCGATGGATGTTGAGGTGATCGACGAGGTACCCGAGGAGCAGGTGAAACGCGAAAAACGCGGCAGACAGGAAGGCGTAATTCATCGGGTACAGGTTCTCGTCGTTCAGGATGCCGAGGATGACCAGCACCGTGGTGAAGAACAGCAACGAGACCGGCGCGAAGAACGTGATTCGCGCCGCGAGCGGGCCTGGGTTCGTCTTGTCAGGCAGGTCCAGCCCGATCGCCTGGCCCGTCACAAGGCTTTCGAACTTCCCATCCAGCTTCCGGCCCGTCGTCGTCCGCGCCGTCGTCGGCGACATGGTCCCGGGCGGAAAGTCCACGTCCGCAAAGTCGGTCGTCATCGTGAGCGCCAGGTCGTGCACCTGCGTCACGCCGGACTCGGCAAACGCATAAAACCACTCGTCGAGGCCGCGCGACGAGTATCGGACTTCCAGTGGCGCCTCGGCGCCCGCGGCCACCAACGCGTGGACCTCGACCTCCGACAGATTGCTGACCGGCGGAGCCTCGATTCCGTTCAGCCGAAGCGTGAACCGATCGTACGGCGCGTCACTCGACGGGAATTTGAGGCGCGCCACGATGACGCGTGCAACCGCGTCAGGATTGTCATACCGCCAGCATGCAGGAACCAAACGCGGTCGAAGATCTCGCGGCGATCGATGGCTTCGTCGCGCCGCTCGAGGAGCAGCAGGAGCAGATCGAAGTAACGGGGAATGAGCGGGACGGCCGTCCCGCCGCGCAGGAGCAGCCGGCGGCGAGGGGAGAGGACGAACTCGCCGAACCGGCAGCGATCCGTGGCCTCGTATCCGCGGTGATCCGTGGGCCTACTCGCCACCTATCTTGTATAGCGTTTTCTCCGTCCGGAGATACATGGCGTTACCGGCCACGGCCGGAGAGGCGAGCGACATCTCACCGATGTCGTTGCGGAACAGTTCGCTGTACGTGTCCGCGGCGTCGAGCACGAACGTCACACCTTCCTCGCTGAGGAAATAGATCCGACGACCAACGGCGGTGGGAGAAGCGGAGAAGGTGTTGCCGGCGCCGCCGACGCGCGCCTTGTAGAGTTGCCTTCCAGTCCTGGCGTCGAGCACGAGCAGGATCCCGGTGTCGTGCACGAGATACACGCGGCCGTCGTGCGCGAGCGCGGACGGGGTGTACCCCGACGCGCGGGGATGGGACCAGAGAATGAACTCGTTGCTCGTTGCATTAGCGGCCAGCGTGATGTCGCCGGACGCGCCCGGCTTCACCGCAAGAAACGGCCGGTTCGCGTCTCCCTGCGAGCCGGTGCCGACAAACAGCACCCCGTTCGCCGCGGTCGGCGAGGCGGTCGGCATCGCCATCCCGCCCGCGCGCCAGAGTTCCTTGCCCTGCAGGTCGTACGAAATCACGAGATCGTGGCCAGTCGTCACGATTTCCGTGCGGAGATCGTTTTTCCAGATGAGCGGCGTCATCCAGGACGACTTCGGAAATCCGGTGGACGGACGCACCGTCCGCCAGACTTCGTCGCCCGACGCCGCGTCGAGCGCTGTGATGTAGGACGTCTCCTCGCTGTCGTGCAGCAGATACACGCGCCCGTCCTGGACCACGGGCGAGGACGCGGTGCCGAAGTCCAGATAGATTTTCTGCCGCGGCCACTGCTTCTTCCAGAGGAGCGCTCCGTCGAGGCTGTAACAGAAGAGGCCGACGTTCTGGCCGAACGACACGTAGAGCCGTTGGCCGTCGGTGAACGGCGTCTCCGACGCGTACGTGTTCTTGCGATGGCGGCCTCCAGAGGGCAGGGCCTTGTGCGCTTCGCGCTCCCAGAGGAGTTTTCCGCTTCGCGCGTCGAGCGCGTACACCATGTAGCGGATGTCCTCGGACTCTTCCGGAGACTCCATGTCCCGCTCGCGGAGCTTCTTCATGAGCTTCTCGCCCGAGAGGCCAGACGCGTCGAGCTCCGCGATGTAGTCGTTACCGTAAAGACCGGGCAATGGCTGCTTGAACGGCCGACGGCCGACTGCGGCGGTCACGAAGACGCGATCACCCCAGACGATCGGAGACGACCAGCCGCGTCCCGGGATCTCGGTGGCCCATGTGATGCCTTCCGTCTTCGACCACCGTTCTGGCGCGCTGGGCGATGGGGCGATGCCGCTCAGGTCGTGCCCGCGAAATCCCGGCCAGG